>Ga0247611_10002629_pt1 | contig 28360 bp, 24 predicted proteins | sample 177DNAGHGhighgp2_FD_192422 | JGI IMG/M metagenome (GOLD analysis project Ga0247611, IMG submission 192422) | Sheep rumen microbial communities from Palmerston North, Manawatu-Wanganui, New Zealand - 1770 DNA GHGhigh gp2 | ecosystem: Host-associated > Mammals > Digestive system > Stomach > Rumen... | reverse complement strand
TGAGCGAGCTCGTTTACTTCCTTAACTGAAAGATTAACTAATTGTTCTGCAAAAGCTTTTAAATCTGCCATTTTTGTATGATTTAATTGATTTGTTATTAATTTTCTTTATTTGATAATGTTTCCAGGATTCCGTGCAGCTTGCTGCCACCACTCTGGAGAGCGCTGATCACGTTCTTAGCAGGCGACTGCAGCAGTGCCACAACGTCGGCGATAAGCTCGTTCTTGCTCTTGATGGTAGCGAGCACCTCGAGCTGGTCGGCACCCACGTAGGTTGTCTCCTCTACGAATGCGGCCTTGAGCGCGGGAAGTGTCTCTTTCTTCTGACGGAAACTCTTGATAAGTTTAGCCGGAGCATTGCCAGTGTTGCTAAGCATGAGGGTGGTGGGGCCTGCCAGCGCGTCATAGAGACCGCTGTAGTCCACGTCCATCTGCTCCATAGCCTTCTTCAACAAGGTGTTCTTCACAACCACCATCTTCACGTCGTTCTTGAACGCTGCGCGGCGCAGCTCCACAGTCTTCTCGGCGTTGAGAGCGGTAGTCTCGGTGAGGTACACGCAACTATAATCGTTAAGTAAGCCTTTTATAGCTTCTATCTGTTTTGTTTTATCTTCCTTTCTCATTTTCTTCTACTTGATTAAAAATTAAGCGTCAATCGACTTGACATCAATCTTGATACCAGGACTCATGGTGCTTGAAAGATAAATACTCTTGAGATAGGTACCCTTGGCAGTGTTAGGTTTGAGCTTCACCAGGGTGTTGATGAAAGCCTGAGCGTTCTCCTTGATTTGCTCTGGAGTGAACGACATTCTGCCAATAGAGGTGTGAACGATACCTTTCTTGTCAACCTTGAAGTCGATCTTACCCTGCTTAACCTCTTTCACGGCCTTGGCGACATCAGGAGTCACAGTGCCACTCTTGGGGTTAGGCATCAAGCCACGAGGACCAAGGATGCGTCCCAAAGGACCCAGCTTGCCCATGCATTGTGGCTGAGTGATGATAACATCAACGTCGGTCCAGCCGCCCTTAATCTTGTCGATATACTCGTCAAGACCTACATAGTCGGCTCCTGCTTCCTTGGCAGCTGCCTCGGCGTCGGCAGTACACATAACGAGCACGCGAACGGTCTTACCAGTGCCATTAGGCAGAGATACGACGCCACGCACGTTCTGGTCGGCCTTGCGGGGATCTACACCAAGACGTACATCGATATCGGCCGAGGCGTTAAACTTTGTGTAGGTGATTTCCTTCAACAAAGTGGCTGCCTCCAAAAGGGTGTAACTCTTCCCGGCTTCAATCTTCTCTTTTGCTAACTTGTGATTTTTTGTCAGTTTACTCATAGTTCAATTGAAGTTTTAAATGTTTTCAGGAAATTGACCCTTAACAGTGATACCCATACTTCTTGCTGTGCCAGCAACCATTCTCATAGCCGAAGCTAGAGTAAAACAGTTCAAATCAGGCATTTTGTCCTCGGCAATTGCTTGAATCTGCTCCCACGTAACGCTAGCCACCTTCTTGCGGTTAGGCTCACCCGAACCGCCCTTGATCTTAGCGGCGTCGAGCAGCTGCACTGCGGCAGGCGAAGTCTTAACGATGAAGTCAAAACTCTTGTCGGTGTAATAAGTGATTACCACTGGCAACACTTTACCGGCGCTAGCTTGCGTGCGGGCATTGAATTGCTTGCAAAACTCCATGATGTTGATACCCTTAGCACCAAGTGCAGGTCCTACTGGGGGTGAAGGGTTTGCGGCTCCACCTTTAATCTGTAATTTGATCTGTCCAGCAATTTCTTTAGCCATTGTTCTGAAAAATTTCTAAAATGTTTATATTACTAATAAACAAGTTGCGATAGGCGTGCCCTCCCACGTAACATTAGGAGGCTCACTCTCGCGTTACCTGCGAATTGTCCAACTCCAGAGGAGTGGGTCGCCCAAACACCTTGACCATCACCTTGAGCGTGCGACGCTCGCGGTTCACCTCTTCGATTTCACCAGTGAAACCGTTGAATGGCCCCTCGTTGACCTTGACAATCTCGCCCACGATGAAATCGTTGGGCGACGCATCGTCACCGCCGCTCTCGCCCTCGGCAGCATTGAGCATGCGCGCGATATCGCTCTCGCGAATGGGCTCCGGCTTGCGGTTGGCGTCACGACTTCGCACGAAGTCGATCACGTTAGTGGTGTTGCGCAAGTAATCCTCAACATCGCCACGCAGCACAGCCTGCACAAACACATATCCTGAGAAGAGATTGCGGTCTTTGAGCACCTTCTTCCCTCCACGGGTGGTATAAACCTTCTCGGTAGGTATCAACACCTGAGCCACATACTTGCCCAGGTCGGTATTTTTGCATGCCGCGTCAAGCATCTCCTTGACCTTAGCCTCTTTTCCCGAGATAGCACGCAGAACATACCACTGAAGATTTTTGTTTTCAGCCATTGATTACACTGTCTTTAGCGAAATTGAAAATTAGATGATCACTCTCTGTGAGAAAAAAGCCGCGCAATGCTCACATTGCCTGCGGGTGTGACGGTTCTCTCAAGGACGGCGCGCCCTCTCACCATCTTGCATGGCGGGCAGGGTGGCGCATCCCTGTCTCTTTAACCTGCCAACCCGTAAACGAACTGCATGGCGTGACTCAGAATAAAGTCAATAACCCACAGTATCAGAGCAGCAATGATGGAAGCAACCATTACTACTATCGTGCTATTGACCAATTCACTCTTAGTTGGCCAAGAAACCTTATGAACGAGCTCGTTATAAGATTCCTCGATGTCCGTAAGTATCTTGTATTTCTTCATTGTATTTTTGAGATAATTAGCACGGGAAGTAAGACTCGAACTCACGACCTACGGTTTTGGAGACCGTCGTTCTACCAACTGAACTATTCCCGTGTAAAGAAGCCGGCTGCACTGTGCTTAGTGCTGCACTTCAAGGCAGCCGGCTTTTATTAGTTATGTCCTTTTAGCGCTGGCGCGGCACCCACATCTCGAGAGGGGCTGCCCACGCTCACACAACAATCTATTAATCGTCGATGATCTTGGTGATTTGACCAGAACCAACGGTGCGGCCACCCTCACGGATTGCGAAACGAAGACCTTCGCTGCAAGCAACTGGAGTGATGAGCTTAACGTTGATCTCAACGTGGTCACCAGGCATTACCATCTCTACACCCTCGGGCAAGGTGATCTCGCCAGTCACGTCAAGTGTGCGGATGTAGAACTGTGGACGATACTTGTTGTGGAATGGAGTGTGACGGCCACCCTCTTCCTTCTTCAGCACGTAAACCGAAGCAGTGAAGTGATCGTGTGGCTTAACAAGTCCTGGGTGGCAGATTACCATACCGCGCTTGATCTCCTTGTAGTCGATACCACGCAGCAGCAGACCCACGTTGTCGCCAGCCTCGCCCTGGTCGAGCAGCTTGCGGAACATCTCAACACCGGTAACAACCGACTTGAGGTCAGCGCCAAGACCCATGATTTGAACAGCGTCACCAACCTTGATGATACCAGTCTCGATACGACCAGTAGCAACAGTACCACGGCCAGTGATAGAGAATACGTCCTCGATAGGCATCAAGAATGGTTTGTCAATGTCGCGTGGGGGCAGTGGAATCCACTCGTCAACAGCCTTCATAAGATCAAGAACTGTCTGCTCCCACTTGGGCTCACCATTCAGAGCGCCAAGAGCCGAACCCTTGATAACAGGGGTGTTCTCGCCATCATACTCATACTCGCTCAGCAAGTCGCGCACGTCCATCTCAACGAGCTCGATCATCTCATCGTCAACATCGGGAGAGTCGCACTTGTTCAAGAAGATAACCAGACGTGGAACGTTCACCTGACGGGCGAGAAGGATGTGCTCGCGAGTCTGTGGCATAACACCGTCGGTAGCAGCGATAACTACAATAGCACCGTCCATCTGAGCAGCACCAGTAACCATGTTCTTAACGTAGTCGGCGTGTCCAGGGCAGTCAACGTGTGCATAGTGACGATTCTCAGTCTCATACTCTACGTGAGCAGTGTTGATAGTGATACCACGCTCTTTCTCCTCAGGTGCATTGTCGATAGAATCGAACGAGCGAACCTCCTGCTGAGAATAACCCTGCTTTGAGAGCACGAGGGTGATAGCAGCGGTCAAAGTAGTTTTACCGTGGTCAACGTGACCAATTGTACCGATGTTAACATGCGGTTTCGTTCTTACGAATTTCTCTTTTGCCATAACTTTTCTTGTTACTTAAAAAAATTATAAATGATTAACTTATTATTTTCCCTTATAATTACACATTTCACTTCGCCCCCACGACGAGCGCCCTTATTCAACGCACCGCGACTAGAGAAGCGAAGCTTGTGTGTATTTACTAGAGCCGATGGCGGGAATTGAACCCGCGACCTCATCCTTACCAAGGATGCGCTCTACCCCTGAGCTACATAGGCGTTCCATATTTTCTTTAGAGCGGAAGACGGGGCTCAAACCCGCGGCCCTCAGCTTGGAAGGCTGATGCTCTATCGACTGAGCTACTTCCGCAACATTAACAGTGTGGGTAGAGATGGATTCGAACCACCGAAGCGATGACGCAGCAGATTTACAGTCTGCCCCATTTGGCCACTCTGGAATCTACCCTAACCTTATTTCAAGGATCTTCTTTTTTGAGCCTCTTGTCGGATTCGAACCAACGACCCCGAGATTACAAATCACGTGCTCTGGCCAACTGAGCTAAAGAGGCAACGTCTTTGACTCAAAAACCCCACTCGGGGGTTTATTGCGGGTGCAAAGTTAGGCATATTTTTTTTACTGGCAAAACATTCCACACTTTTTTTTCAAAAAAAAATCAAAAAAAATAAACCCACACATCTTGAAATATAGCTTAACACATTATCAATCAGTGAAATATGCAAAATCATCAAAAAACCTCATTTTTCGCCCGCCCAGCCACCATAAATCACTACCAGCCATCGCGCAACCGCCACACATTATATATAATAATATAGAAACAGCGCATCACCGGCAACCCATAAAACAGAAAAACACGCCACAAAAACCACCACCGCAGCGCACGAAAAGCCACAAAAAACACATTTTTCTTGCAAAAACCGAAAAATGCTATTAACTTTGCACCGCAAAAATTGTCAGACGCATCTACGCTCTACAACACCAGCTGCTCGGATGGTGGAATCGGTAGACACGAGGGACTTAAAATCCCTTGGCCATTGCGGCTGTGTGGGTTCAAGTCCCACTCCGAGTACCGGGCAGGGGACTTCACAAGCGAAGTCCCCTGTTTTTTTTATCACAAATCTTGACAAGAAAAACATAACAACTCACTATAAAATTCATTGCAATGAAAACAAAACCCGATTTAAGATTATCGACGCTGATAAACCTCAGCTTTGGATTCTTTGGCGTGCAGATTGCATACGCACTGCAGAGTGCCAACATCAGCCGTATCTTTGCCACACTTGGTGCCGACCCTCACGACTTGAGCTACTTCTGGATTTTGCCGCCACTCATGGGCATGGTGGTGCAGCCGTTGGTGGGCTACTTCAGCGACAAGACGTGGACACGCATGGGCCGCCGCATCCCTTATCTGCTGGTGGGAGCCGCAGTAGCAGTGCTTGTGATGTGCATGCTTCCCAACGCCGGCAGCTTTGGCCTCACGGTGGCAGCCGCAATGACCTTCGGTCTGATATCGCTCATGTTCCTCGACACGAGCATCAACATGGCCATGCAGCCCTTCAAGATGATGGTGGGCGACATGGTAAACGAGAAACAGAAGGCTAAGGCCTTCTCTATCCAGAGCTTTCTGTGCAACGCCGGTTCGCTGGTGGGATTCCTGTTCCCGTTCTTCTTTACCCTGATAGGCCTTAAGAATGAGGCCTCGGCTGGTGAAGTGCCCGATTCAGTAAAATGGTCGTTCTATATAGGTGCCGCCATCCTCATTGGCTGCGTGATCTACACTATCGCAAAGGTGAAAGAATACACTCCTGCCCAAATGGCAGAGTTCCGCGATGCCGCTAAAGAGGAGAACGAGAAGATTGCCTCCGCCACAGGAAAGAACAACAGCAATTTTGGCTTGAAAGTGTTCTTCCAAGTTGGCGTGGTGCAATTCTTCTGCTGGGCAGCGTTCATGTATATGTGGACCTACACCAATGGCACCATTGCCGACACCGTGTGGAACTCTCCTGACCCCGCTAGCTCTGGCTATCAAGAAGCTGGCAACTGGGTGGGCGTCATCTTCGCCGTTCAAGCGATAGGCAGCATCATTTGGGCCCCCATATTGCCCTTGTTCAAGAACATCAAGGTGGCTTATGCACTGAGCCTCGTGATAGGCGGCATAGGTTTTGTGATGGTGCCTTATTGCACTAACCAGTATATGCTCTTCGTGCCTTACTTCCTGATAGGCTTCGCTTGGGCTGCTATGCTAGCCATGCCGTTCACACTGGTGACCAACGCCTTTGAGGGCAACCCACGCATGGGCACCTATCTGGGACTGTTCAACTGCACCATCTGCCTGCCACAGATTGTGGCAGCTGCCCTGGGCGGCATGACACTCAAGGCAGTGGGCAGTGTGCAAGGCAATATGCTCATCCTGGCTGGCGTGTTCCTGGTGATTGGCGCCATGTGCGTGTTCATCATCAGCGAAAAGCGCAAAGCCCTAAAGAAAGCATAACTCACTCCTCACAAATGGAGCACCCATCACCAAAAATGGGTGCTTCTTTTTTAGAACACTTTTGCGAGACTGACGCTCGCAATACACCGACCCCCACCCAACTCAACCCAACCCCAACCGCTATGGAAGATAAAAGAAACGAGCAAAGGAAGCAATGGGCCAAGAGCCACCCCCAGGTGCAGGCCACACGCTCGATGAAGCGTCGCAAGGCTGGCCATGACTACAAGGGGCGCTGCATCTACATGATAACTCTCGCTCTTGAGGGCCGGCAACCCTTGCTCGGCACTTTGTGCGGCAAAGACGCCACTCACGACTTTTGCTGGATAAAGACGTCGAAGCTCGGCGACGAAATAAAAATGGAGTGGAAAAAGATTCCAGAGCACTATCCACAAATCAGACCCTTAGCTCTGCAATTAATGCCCGACCACCTGCACGGCGTTTTGTTTGTTACCGAGCCACTACCACGTCATCTGGGCCATGTAATTAACGGTTTTAAGAAAGGGTGCAATGATGCTTGGAGGCGATTGATAAATGAGAGTAGCGAGGTTGACAACATCTGGGAATGGGGCTACCACGATCGCATCTTGCGTGGCAAGGGACAGCTCGACACGATGTTCAAGTATCTTAGAGACAACCCGAGGCGGCTATGGGTGAAACGCAACAATCCCGACTTTTTCACTGTCATCAGTGGGTTAAAAATAGGAGACACTCCAGTCTCGGCGATGGGCAATCAATTCTTGCTTGATTACCCTTTTAAAATCCAAGTGCAGTGCTCTCGAAGCATGTCGCAAGATGAAATCCAAGAGAAATGCTACACGTTGCTCAAGCGAGCTTGTGCTAATGAGGCTGTGCTCGTGTCGCCTTGCATCAGCCCTGGCGAGAAGGAGATAATGAGGCAGGCTTTTGATGCCGGTTTTCCTCAAATCATCCTCCTTGAGAACGGCATTTCGCACATGCAAAAGCCTGGCGGCCGCCAGTTTGACGCCTGTGCCCAGGGGCGCTTGCTGCTCCTAAGCCCGTGGGAGCACCACAATGATCACCACACCATCACACGCGAGCAATGCTTGCAGCTCAATGACCTGGCGAGAGTGATCTGTGAGTAATGAAGCATGGCGAGAGTGTTGGAGTATTGCGAGCGTGAGCCTCGCAATGAGAAAATAGGCAGCCAAGCGGCGTGGGGCTAATGGCATCCCCTTTACTCCTTGAGCCCCGAGGGGGGCAACACAAAGCATCATGTGAGCAGCATCGATTGTTAGGAATGAATTAAGGCTTTTCCCGCGATTGGGAAAAGCCTTAATTATCACTAGGGATTAACTACTCTTAGTTTATTACCTGCGACATCTTAGCGTGGAAGTCGCCCTCGTAGGTGATGTAGAGCTGGATGAAGTAGGTGCCTGCAGCGATGCTCATGTCACCGCCATCGTAGCTGAGGTTGTTGAGGTCGCCACCCCAGTTGATGTCCCAGCTGTCGTTAGCGCGGAACTTGAACTTCACGCCGTCGGGGATTGTGCAGCGGCCTTCCCAGGCTCCGGTCGCGTTGTTGTAGGTGAGCTTAGCCTCATCGCTGCCCCAGTTGGTGGTGGGGAACGAGCCAATCACGCCAATGGTGGTGATGGGTGTGAGGTTGTAGGTGAGGTTGGCAATGTTAGCCTCCACCATATAGAAGCCCTCGGCAGTGTTAATGTTGCCAGCACCCACAGCGAGAGTACCCTCGCTAGCGCCGATGCCCCAGTCGGGAGCGTTCCAGTTGTCTTTACCACTACGGAACTTGAAATCACCGTTTAGGTACATGAAGCCGAAGTAGTCGCCATCGTTGTTGCGAGCGTTCTTCCAACCCTTGTTCTTGAGGCCAGCAGCTGGCGAGCCCCATCCGTTGGCGTTACCGGCCTGCCAAATCATGTCGGCGTAGGCCAGACCCTCAACGTCGTAGGTCATGTCCTTGGTGTTAACAGTGATGATATACTGTGTGTAGTCAGAATCATAATCGAGCCAAATCTCGTAAGCGTCGGCACCCTGCTTGAGGTTGCCACCAAGGACGAAGCCATCGGGCTCGATGTCGCTACCGAGCTTGCCTTCCTCAAAGTTGTTGAGGTTAGTAAATGGCAGGAAGAAGAAGCGCATCTCGGCTGCGGGAACAGTGAGAGTGTATTTGCCTTGCTCAACAAACTCCATAGCGGTCCTGTTGTCGCCCTCAACAATATACATACCGGCAGCCATCTTCACAGCATCGGTGATGTCGCTGCTGAAGCGGAAGGCCTGGCCATTCTTGGTGAGCACGGTAATCACGTTGATGGGCACGTCGATAGCCTCGGCGGGCACGCCGAAGAGTGCCTCGAGAGCGTCGCGCAGCTCGGTGGTCTTGGCACGGCCCTGCTCATCGACGTTAACGCTGATGCCCTCGTTCTTGGTCTCATCTTTGTAGAGGGTAACGGTGTTGGCCACTGTGGTGCCCTCTTCAGCATTGTAGGTGGGTGTGAACAGGAGCACGCTATCGGCATTGATAGTATTGAAGTCGATAGCAGGAGCGGCAGCCACCACAGCGCTAGCGCTGGCGGGATTCTCGCTGTTGCTCATGGGGTCGGCCCAGTCCTTGAAATCCTCGGTACAGCTTGCCATGAGCAAACCAATACCTAAAATATAAAATAACTTTTTCATGTTGTTCGTTTATTTCTTCTTTTAAGATTGACTCGGGGCTGTGGAGCGGAGCGCGTTGTCCGCCCCATAGCCGTCGTCAATATTATTGGTTCATTAATTACTCAATAGCCTTAAAGTAGTAGAGACCGAGCACGTCGTTGAAGTAAACGGTATATTTACCAGGCTTAGCGACAATGTCGGCGCCACCTTTTGTACCATATCCTAAGGGGAAGTCGGTACCACCCCAGTTCACATCCCAAGAGCCGTCAGCAGCAATCTTGAACTTGCCGGCATTGTCGAGAGTGATCTCGCCCATCCAGTCGTGAGCCTGGGTGTTTTCGCGCTTGCCCATGGCAGTGAGTGGGTTGCCACTGGTGTTCCATTCATTGTGCTCACCAGGAATGCCCATAGAGGTAAACTCTGGGTAGGTGCCGTCGAGCTTCTCGATCGAGAATTTACCCTGAACGGTGTTCATCGTGATCTTGTAGAAGCCATCCTCGGGGATGCCGATGTTGTGGTTGTCGCCATCCTCATCGGTAGCGCCGGCAGTGTTGCCGTCGATGTTGGTGAAGTTCATCTGGGTGTTCCAGTCGCCAGGAGTCATGACGAACTTGAACTGACCGCCAGCGGGGAAGAAGCCTGCATAGACGAGCGAGCCGTTGCCGGCGGCGTCGAAGTCGGCGCCTGGCTCGGGCAGCAATGGGATGAGGCCAGTACCCACTGAGTTAGCACCATTGTCCCAGTCGTTGCTACCGATGCAGTTACCCACCATGTACCACAGCACTGGGTCGGCGGGCTTGAGCTCGATGTAGTAAGGATTAACCAGGAGTTTCACCACGTTAGAAACGACCTCTTGAGCACCAGCGGTGTTAGCCTTAACGCGGGCATAGACTTCCTGCTCGGCAGGAACCTCGCCATCCACGTAGTTGCAAATCACCACCAGGGCCTTAGCCAAGTCCTGAGCGCTGATTTTAGCCTCGCAGGTGCTGAAGACGTTTTCAAAAGCATAGTAGTCGCACTGAGTCTCGCCACTGTCGTCGGCAACCTCGGCGCTATAGGGAGTGGTCCACTGATTAGTGGCCGAAACCTCAACAGTATATTCACAAGCCACAGGGAAGCCTCCATAGTCGGGTTGCGACCAGGTGAAGTTCACGGTCTGGGAGCGTGCCAAGTCAATAGCTTGTGCAGCATAGGCAGGAGTGTTCAGCACGAACGATTCGGGCTGCTGAAGCACGGGATTAGAGTCGCGGTCATCGCTACAAGAGGTGAACATCAAAGCTGCACCCACAAGCAATAGAGCCGACTTGAATATCTTATTCATAATAATCTCTTATTTTATAATGTTTAAAGTGATTAACTCTAATTATTTGTAACCCTCGTTCTGCTTGAGGTTGGGGTTAGCAAGAATGTCATCGTAAGGAATGGCGAAGACGTTGCGATAAGCCTCGAAGTCGCGGCCAGCGTAGGCGCCACCCTTCCATTGCCACTTATAGTCGGTGTTGCCACCAAACTTGCCAAAGCGGATGAGGTCAACACGGCGACGTCCCTCGAAGTAGAACTCACGGCTCCACTCGTCGAGGATGGTGCTCAGCGAGCAAGAGGTGAGAGTTGTAGCGTGAGCACGCTCGCGCACGTCGTTGATAGCCCTCAGAGCGTCGGCAGGAGCAGCGCCACTGCCAGCGAGACGTGTAACGGCCTCGGCGTAGGTCAGGTAGGCCTCGGCGGCACGCATGTAGAACAGGTGGCTGTCGGGGAAGGTGTTGTCAGAGCCCTTCGAGCCGTCGCACTTGAAGTTAGTGAACTTGGCAGTAGCGTAGCCATACTTGAAGTTCGACTCATCCTCCACATTGAGGAAACGACCTTCGGTCTCGAAGAGAGCACGGTCGTCGTGAGCGGCAACTACCACGTCATAGGCATGTCCCTCGGGAACTGTCATGTCGCCAAAGAACTTCTTGATGAGTTCTGGACGGCAGCGGTTGCCACTCCAAGCGTTGTTGTTGTAGAGGCCATTGGTCTCGCTGGCATCGTAGGGATAGGGGTGCATGTCGGCATCAAATGTAGAAGCAATCAGGAAGTTGGTACCACCGTAAGAAGTGGTGCGCGTTCCGTCTTGTATCACGGGGAACACAGCCTCAACGGTAGCGCCGTTAGTGCCGTTGTCGCCCATGAAGAGCATCTGATAGGCAGTGAACTTGCGCTCCTTGCCGTCGATGCCCACAGCGTCGTAGCCAGTGGTGAACAGCTTATAAGGCGAGTCCATCACCTTCTTGGCATAGTCGCGGGCGGCAGCCCATTGTGGTGTGCCGGTATATACCTCGGCATTGAGGTAAAGGCGTGCCAGCAGCATCCAGGCAGCAGCCTTGTCAACACGTCCGTAACCCTGCTGGCCATATTTCTTGGGCATTGGGTCGCTAAGCACTTGGTTGCCAGAGCCCTCACCAATGATGTCCTTAAGCTCACTCTCGATAAACTCATAAACCTGAGCGCGAGAGTATTGCTCGGGATTATCTACCGATACCCTAGTGGTGAAAGGAATGTTTCCAAAAGCATCCATCAGCAGATAGAACTGGAAGGCGCGCAAGAAACGAACCTCGGCAGTCATAGTAGCATCATAGTCGGCAAATTCCTCAAGGTAATGGTTACAAATGGTAATGCCAATGCACAATCCATAGTAGTAACCACGCAGCATGGGGTGGCTTGCAGAATAACTATTGTGGCAATAGGATGCAATACCCTCGTCACCCCATCCACAAATTGCCTCGTCGGTAGTGAGCTCGTTAGAGTTCCACATCTGGCGGAACTTGTGCTGGAAACCACCATCAAGACCCGCAACATCAACGTTGCTGTCACCACCATCGTTGCCCGAAGTGGCGAACACCGAATAGCACTTGTTGAACAGCTGCTCGGGAGTCACATCATTTTGCAGTGCAGGGTCGATAGGATCCACGTCAAGATCCTTGACGCAAGAGTTGAGCCCCATGCCCATGAGCAGAGCCACAGCTGCACATACTATATATTTGAAATACTTATTCATTTTGATATATATTAAAAATGTGTATCTAAAAAAATTAGAAGTTCAGACTCAAACCAAGGATGAACGAGATGGGACGTGGGAAGATGTCGCCACCAATACCGCCATATATCTCAGGATCGATGCCATCATACTTGGTAATGCAGAATACGTTAGAAACAGTGCCATAGACACGGCCGTTAATGCCGCGGTAGCCACCACTCTTGAAGAGGTCGTTGAAGCTGTAACCCAGGGTGATGTTGTCACACTTGAGGAACGAAGCGTTCTGTACCCAGTAGTCACTAAAGATACAATGCTCATTATAGGTGGTCCAACCCAATTCAACCGAGCTCACTGGACGGTTGTTCAGATAGAAGGCACCCACTTCCTCTAACACTGAAGCTGGGCTCACGTTATGATAGCCTTGCATCACGTTGTTGAACATGTAGTTGCCCAGGCTGGCACGCAGACTGAAACCAAAGTCCCAGTTCTTCCACTCGAGTTTAGAAGCGAAGCCCATGGTAACAGGAGCCCAAGGACTCTTGTAGAGATACTTGTCGGCCTCACTAATCTCGCCGTCGCCGTTGCGGTCCACAAATTGTCCTTCAATAGGTTTTCCGTTGGTGTCGTAAACCTGTTGATAAACGTAGAATGAACGAGCGGGATGGTCAACAAAGTTGGCCTGAGCATTACCATTAATGCCTATGCTACCGGTGGGAATACCATTTAAAGGATCGTCGGTGTTAAGCTTAATGATTTTATTGCTATTGTAGGTGAGGTTGTAATCGAGAGTCCACAACAGGTCGTTGGTTGAGATAGCCTTCCAGTTAATAGAGAACTCAAGACCAGTGTTGCGCAGCGAACCAATGTTCTTGGTGAACTCATTAGAGAAGTTGGTCATCGCCGAGAAGGTGGTATTGAGCAAGAGGTCGGTAGTCTTGCGGTAGTACCAATCGATGCTACCAGTCAAGCGGCCATTCATCACACCCCAGTCAAGACCCACGTTAGTAGTAGTGGTGGTCTCCCATTTAAGATCGGAGTTATAAGGGTTGGGCTTAGCCTTCGAACCGTCGCCCAGCAGGTCGTAGAACGCACCCATGCTACCGTTGCTCATCACGTAGTTGGCAAAACCATTATAGTCACCAATACCATCCTGGTGACCTGTTTTACCCCAACCAAGGCGTAGCTTCATGGTGCTGAAAGGACCTTCCTTCATGAATGCTTCCTCGGCTATGTTCCATGCCAGAGCTGCCGAGGGGAACAGTGCCCAGTGGTGCTGCTTGAAGCGCGAAGAACCATCGTAGCGCATGGTGAAGGTGAGGTAGTACTTGCTGTCGTAAATGTAGTTCATACGACCAAAGAATGAAACCAAGAAGTTCTCGGTGCGAGAGCCTAGACCATTCTTCTCACGGTAAACGCCCTCGCCACGGATGGCGCCTGCCTTAGAATCGCCAATAGCATAAGTTGCGGCAGGAATCCAAGTGCCAGGAGCTACTACAAGAGCATCGCCTTCACCAAAGGTGAGAGCCGAGTTGAGTGGGTAAGTGCCCCACGACTCGTTATAGGACTTGCGCCAGTTGTGCTGCCACTCATAACCTGCCATGATGTCGAAGTGATGCTTGTCGGTGAAGTCCTTGTAGTATTGAGCGTAGGTGCTCAACTGGAGGTTCTCTTTCGACTGAGTGTAGTAGCTGTTGTTGCCCCAGTAGTTAGCAGTGTTGCTGTAGGCAGTACTATTATTATGACCTTCACCATGAGTGAAGTCACCACCCAGTGTCAAGTGCAGACGCAAGTCCTCAAAACCGTGAATCTTGTAGTCGATGTCGGCACTACCAATGAACGAGCGGGTCTTACCGCTGTTGTCATGGTTGTCGAGCATTGCCACGGGGTTGTAAGGAGCGTTGGTGTTTTTGGTGTAGGGCCAAGCAGGGTCGAAATTATTTACCTGCAGCCAGTCGAAATAGCCGTCCACGCCAGCATACTTAGGATCACTGCTGTAGATGGGCTGAGTGGGGTCCATGCGCACGGCATTGCCCACGGCACCGGTGTCGGCAAAGCGGCTCTTAGTCCAAGCGAGCTTGCCGTTGAGGTTCAAGGTCAAGTGGTCGTCCAGAAGCGAGGGGTTCAAGTTCAGGGCTACAGTGTAGCGCTTGTAGTCCGAAGTCTTGAGGATACCCTGCTGGTCGGTGAAGCCCAGCGAGAGTCGGTAGGGCAGGAAGTCCTTCACCGAGCCGGCCATGGTGATGTTGTGGTCGTGGCTGACGGCGGTGCGGTAGATTTCGTTCTGCCAGTCGGTGTTGGCAGTGCCAAGCAGTGCCAGAGCGTTATCGCGACGTGTGTTGCCCTCGAAAATCTTGCTCACAAATGCACGATACTCATCACCGTTCATCACCTTGATGGTTTTTTTCTTCTTGCTGAAGGTCACGCTACCATTATAGCTCACTTGAGGAACTTCCTGGCCGCGGCGGCCCTTCTTGGTGGTGATGATGATTACACCGTTAGAACCACGGCTACCATAGATGGCTGTTGCCGAAGCGTCCTTGAGCACGTTGAAGCTCTCGATATCTTGTGGGTTAACGAGAGATAGAGGGTTTGCCACGCCACTAATGCCATTGTTATCCATGGCGATACCATCGATAACGATGAGTGGGTTGTTGCCGTCTTCGTTCAGTGACGAGCCACCACGGATGCGGATTGTGGCCGAGCCGCCAGGGGCACCGTCACCGCTGGTGACGTTCATACCTGCCACCTTACCGCTAAGCATGTCTTGCGCGCTCACTACCACGCCTTTGTTCTTGGCGTCGGGGCGGAGGGCGGTGACACTACCGGTGAGGTCGTTCTTCTTGACAGTGCCATAACCAATCACAACCACATTGTCGAGCACTTGAGCGTCGTCGAGCATCTCGATGATGAGGTTGGGAGCGGCGGTAACAATCTGATCTTGAAGACCGATAGAAGAAACTTGGAGCTGGGCGCCCTTTGGCACAGTGATAGTGAAGTTACCGTCGAAGTCGGTAGCCACAACATTTGTGGTTCCCACTTGGGTAACTGTTGCACCAATAACAGGTTCGCCGGTAGCATCCTTGACATGTCCCTGCACAGTGATGTTCTGTGCGTAGGCTCCGATAGATAGGAAAAGTCCCATCATCAGGGCTAGAATCCTCAGGGGAATTCTAATGTTTACCTGCTTCATCTTGTTTTTAATTAATTTGTTATTAAGTTATTAAGTAAATAAAATTTTGGTCGGTTTTTCTTCTGTAGCTTTTATGGCTTAATCTCATGGAATTGATAAAACGTTATTTTGCAACCACAAAAGTAATTCTTTTATGTGAAACCGATGCTTTTTAGCTTTTTAATTATATGTTAAATGAAGCGCAAACGTTTGCATTAAGATATTTTAAGAAATAAAACCCACAGCCTTTTTAAGAAATATTGTAACTTTGAACACTTGAAAGCAGCAACACGCCCCTCGCAGCATCGCAACGTGTTGACAGCAAAACATTAACACCACACCATAAAGCCACATTCATAACCATCATGAACGAGAAACAACCTTTAACAATGAAAGACATCGCCGCGCAGCTGGGAGTGAGCGTGGCAACAGTGTCGCGCGCCCTAAAAAACAGCCCAAACATCAGCAAGAAGCGGCGCGAGATGATACAGCAGTATGCCCGCGAGCACGACTACTACCCTAACGTCATCGCCGAGCAGCTGCGCCACAGCCGCCAGAAGCCCTCGCAAATCATAGGCGTGATCCTGCCTGAGATAGTGCATTTTTATTTCGCTTCCATCCTCAGCGGCATCGAGGAGAAAGCCAAGGAGCGCGGCTACCGCATCATGGTGGCGCAGAGCCGCGAGAGCTACGAGCGCGAGGTGGAGATATGCGAGTCGTTCAAGAAGAACAAGGTGTGTGGCATCATCGTCTCGCAGGCCAAGGACACCGAGCGCTACGACCACTTCATCAAGCTCGTGGATAGCGGCATCCCGCTGGTGTTCTACGACCGCATCTGCCCCGCCCTCAACGCCAGCCGCGTAGTGGTCGATGACTACCAGGCAGCCTATAAAGCCGTGAGCCACATGATTGAGACCGGCTGCAAGCGAGTGGCGTTTTATGTGTCGAACCTCAACATGGAGATTTCCAAGAACCGCCTCAACGGCTACAAGGACGCGCTCTATCATCATGGCTTGCAGCCCGACGACAGGCTCATAGTGCAGTGCGACACCCCCGAGCAGGCCGAGAAAGTCACCCCCGAGTTGCTAAAGATGAAAGACCGCCCCGACGCCTTCTTCGCAATTAACGACGAGACAGCCATCGCCGTCATGTACACCGCCAAGAAGATGGGGCTACGAGTGCCCCACGACGTGGCAGTGTGCGGCTTCACCGACAGCGACCGCGCCGTCTCATGCGACCCCATGCTCACCACCGTGCACCAGAACGGCGCCGAGGTGGGCATCCAGGCCACCGACATCCTCATCGACATGGTGGAGGGCAAGCTTCCCATGGACCGCGCCGAGAAACGCATGGTGCGCACCCGCCTAGTGGTGCGCGGCACCACGAGATAAACCCCTTTTAAGGGTAAAGGGTTAAGAGTAAAGGGTTAAGTAGGGACAAGGCGTGCCTTGTCCGCTTGAGGATCTAGACCATCTAGAAAACCTAGCGCACAAAGCCCCCTTAACACTTAACCCTTTACATTTTACACTTATTTTTTATTCCTCGTACCAAGTGCTATACATCAGGTAGTTCTTGGCGATTTTCACGTTTATCTCACTTGCTTGAGCGGGATCGACCATCTTCTTGAACTTGGCTGGAGAACCTGCCCAGAGTTCGTGGGGGCCAACCTTGGTGCCGCTGAGCACTACGCTGCCGGCGGCAATGATAGCGCCCTCCCCTATCTCGGCATGATCGAGAATTGTGCTACCCATGCCTATGAGCGCCATGTTGTTGATTTTGGCGCCATGAATGGTGACGTTGTGACCTATTGACACGTCGTCGCCTATCTCGATGGTGGATTTTTGATACAAGGTGTGCAACACGCTGCCGTCTTGCACGTTAACTCGGTTGCCTAATGTGATAGTGTTGACATCGCCACGCAGCACAGCGCCAAACCAGATGCTGCACTCGTTGCCAATGGTCACGTCGCCCACCACCACTGCATTGTCGGCAAGGAAAGTGCCCTCGCCAATCTTGGGCTCAAAGCCCCTAACTTTTCGTATAATAGCCATAATTAATCTTTTGTTCTTTATTATTAGTTGCTAGGAAGTCTAGAAATTCTAGAAAATCTAGATAGTCTAGAAAATCTAGAAATTCTAGATTTCCTTGCATTTATTTTTGAGCCACGCTTGCTCTTCGTCATTGAGGTAGGGTGTGAGGCGCTCGAGGACCATAGCGTGATAGTCGTTCACCTGCTTTATCTCCTCCTGGGTGAGCATCGCCACGTCGATGAGGCGGGTGTCGTAGGGGAAGAGCGTCAAAGTCTCAAACTCCAGGAAGTCGCCAAAGTCCTCGGTCTTCTTGCCCTCAACCACCAGCAGGATATTCTCGGTGCGAATGCCATACTCGCCAGCCTTATAGAGTCCTGGCTCATTGCTAGTTACCATACCTGGCTCAAGAGCCACAGGATTGAGGCTAGTGCGTATGCTGTGAGGACCCTCATGGCAGCCCAGGAAGTGCCCCATGCCGTGGCCTGTGCCGTGCCCATAGGTCATCGCCTCCTGCCACAGCGGCATGCGCGCCAGCACGTCGAGCTGCACGCCAGTGGTGCCCACCGGGAACTTGGCGCGGCTCAGAGCGAGATGCCCCTTGAGCACCAAGGTGAAGTCGTGTTTCTCCTGCTCGGTTGGGTTGCCCAGGGTGATGGTGCGGGTGATGTCGGTAGTGCCGTCAAGGTACTGCGCCCCGCTGTCAACCAGCAGCAGTCCCTCGCCTTGCAGAGTGCTGGCACTCTCGGCACTAGCTGTGTAGTGCACTATGGCTCCATGCTCGCGATAGCCGGCTATCATCTCAAAGCTGTCGCCACGGTAGAGGTCGCTCTTGCCGCGCTCCAGCTTGCCGCGCTCCCATACGTCAATCTCGTTGATGGTGCCGCTGGCGGCGTTCTGCTCTATCCACATGAACAGGCGCACCAGCGCTGCCCCGTCGCGCTCCATGGCATGGCGGTAGCCCTCAATCTGCACCTCATTCTTGATGGCCTTGAGTGCCTCAACGGGCGAAGCGCCATACACCTTGTCGCACTCCAGCGCCTGTCCCAGCGTGTCGCTCACCTTGTTGGGGTCGAGCATTATGATGTCGTTGACGTTGCGCTTGTCGAGGAACTTCTCTATCTCGTCGTAGTCTTTCACTCTCACTCTGTATTTCGAAAGATAGCTTTCCACCTCACTGTCAACCTTGTTGCTGTCGATAAAGAGCACTCGGTCCTTGTTGCTCATGTAGAAATAGGCTATCACCACCGGGGTGAAATCCACATCACTGCCGCGCAGGTTTAGCAGCCAGGCAATCTCGTCGAGGGCGGTGATAAGGATGCTGTCGGCACCACTCTCCTCCACCTTCTGCATGGTGCGGCCGAGCTTGCTCTCCACATCCTCGCCGGCATACTCCACCGGGTGAATAAAAGCTGGCGACATGGGGCGCGCAGGGCGGTCCTCCCATATCTGCTCGGCAGGATAGAAATCGGTGGCAAGCAGGAAGCCGTTCTCGCCGCAGAGCTGCTCCAGGCGATTGGCCTCCATGAGCGAGAACAAGCTGCCGTCGATGGCAAGCGTGTCATCCTCGTGTATCTCCCTGGAGAGCCATGTCATGATCATTGCCAGGTCGCCCCGGTATTCCACCTTCTGCAACTCAAAGCCACTGTTCTCAAGCTCTATCTCGGCCTGGAGGAAATAGCGCGAGTCGGTCCACAGGCTCGCCTTGTTGAGAGTCACCACCGCTGTGCCGTTGCTCCCGGTGAAGCCACTCACCCAGTCGCGGAATTTCCAGTGGTCGCTCACATACTCACTCTGATGAGGGTCGGTGCCCGGAATAATCACGGCATCCACACCCTTAGTGCGCATCAGTTCGCGCAATAGTTCTAGATTAGTATTCATTGTAGATATTTAGATTATTGTGTATTCAGGTTTTGAAGTTGCAAAGGTAATAAATTAATTTTAATTCCCCAAGAGCATCAAAACAAAGGTCACTACCAGCAACGGCAGCGACCTCTGTTAACATTTCCTACCACTTGCAGCCATCGCCGCAAGCCTTCTCTATTGTGCCGACCTCAATAATGAGTAAAGCACACCAATGTAAACCAGCAATATCAGGCCCACAATAATGAAATAGATGGTGAGCTTTTCGGGGGTGCTAAAGCACACCACAAAGTTGACGATGAGCAGCAAAGCGGCAAAGATGGTGCTCACAATGCGCATGTTCACATCGAGGCGCGCGCTAGAGGTGCTGATGGCAAGCATGGGCAGCAGGGTCACCGCCAGCGAAACACCGGTGGTGATGCCAATGATTACGTCGTGAGATTTAGACGCGCACAGGGTGCCCGCCAGCAAGCCAACGAGTACCGCCACAGACACAGCGATAATTGCAGGTATCAAGCTAAAACCTTTCATAATTCTCAACTATTGATGGGAGGTGGGGTAAGAGCAATTATCTTAAGTATCTCAGGAACCTGCTCTATAGGTTTCCAGGCAGGCATCCCGGGCATCCATACCAGCGTGTCTTTGTTGATGCGACGGTTGTTGACAAGAGTCATCACCTCACTCTCGCTGAGCGGACCCACTTGCTGACCGTCAATGCCCAGATATATGACATTAGACTGCTGTTGTGGCGCGGGCTGCGGCATGGACTGTATAGAGCCTGGCACATACATTTGCCTCATGCTCTGGTTCATCATGTTCACCATCTGCTGAGCCATAGCCATACCCATGCCAAACTCAACGAGGCGATCTACCGAAAAAAAATTGTTGTCGTTCATAATATCTTAAAATAACTTTAGTTTTGCATGTTACTAACTGGTTTATCGGTTTAGGGTTTATCGTTTATGGAAGACGGTGGTGAGATTATGGGCACTACAACCTGTTTGCGCTTTGGCAGCCAAGGCACGCCTTGTCCCTACATTTTGCCTCGCTAAGTTCGCATTTTGTCCTCTAACCTATAACCTTCAATTTATAACATGCTATAAACTTGAATTAAACAATAGGCATCTGCGGCATGGCTGGTCCAAAGAGCGATGACAGCTCTTCTACATCGCCAGCGGTTTTCCACTCAGGCATACCTTCACACCACACCCACATCTGCTGGGTGAATTCGCCCGTTTGCGCAAACTGCTGTAGCTGACTAGTAGTGAAAGGCCCCACCATCTGGTTGTTGAGGTTCACATAGTAGGCCTTAGACTGCGGCACTGCCGGTGCGGCGGGAGGTGCGGGAGGTGCGGCATTTTGAGCTTGTGCGTTTTTATTGAAGATGTGTTCCATCATCTTCACTTGCGCTGCCGGCTGCCACTCGGTCATGCCCTCTTTCCACACCATGGTGCTGGCGTCGGCAAGGTCATTTTCCACCAGTCGCCTGAACTGCACCTCGTTATAAGGCCCGCGCCTCACGCCCTCAATGATGGCGTAAAACGAGAACACCGGTGCGGCAGGAGCCGCCGGGCTTGCTAGCGGAGCAGGTGGTGGCGCGCCAGGTGCCATGCCCTGCGGCACTTGAGGATAGGCCGAGGGTGTGGGATTAGGCTGGTTCTTGTTCATGCCGCGCATCATTGCGGCACCAGCCAGTCCTGCTGCCACAGCGGTGCCTAATGTGCTGCCGGCGTTTCTCACCAGTCGTCCACTGGTAAGTTCATCGGTGGCATCATCAAGGATGTCTTTAGCAATATCTAACAAAAAACCCATATCTACGTTGTTAAATGATGGTTATGTGGTGATATGTGTCACTGTTCGGGCATGGGGGGCATAGCGGGCGAGAAGATGCTTTGCAGCTCGGTCACTTGCCCGGCATGCACCCATTGTGGCATGCCCTGTTTCCACACATAGTTCTGTGCCGAAATTTGTCCGCTAGTGGCCATCTGCGTGAGCTGCTGCACAGTGAACGGTCCTGCCTGCTGGTTGTTGATGTTCACAAAATACATCGACTGCGGCATTGCCGGGGGCTGCTGCATGCCCATCTGCATGTTTTGCCCCATCTGGTTCATCATGCCACTCATCTGCTGACCCAGAGCGCCGCCCATCGCCATGCCAGCCATCATTCCTGCGGGGTTCATGCCGCCACCGCCCATGCCGCCCCCCATGGTGCCCATGGTTCCGAGGCTTGCCATGCCGGTCTTGAGGACTTCGGCCTGCTGGTCGAGGGCGTGGGTGCCAATGAAGTTGGTCTCGGTCTGTAGGCGTTGCGCGCGTTGTGCCTCCTCGCGCTGGATGCGCAGGGTCTCTTCCATGTTCTGGCGGTTGAGGGCCTGCATGTCGCGCATGTTCTGGATGTTGACATCGGTCTGCGCATTCATGGTGCGGCCAGTGTTAGTGGCTGTGAGCTGGCGAAGCTCTTGGTAGTACTTGCTATTCTTGTCAACATCTATAGCCTCGATATCTACCGCCTTGAGGTTCACGCCAAAGTCCTCGCTCAGGCGCTTCCCCAGTTTCAACTCCACACGCTCGTTGATGGCATCAATTTTGCGCTCCATCTGCACCAGCGGGATGCCGGCCTCATCGGGGACATTGATGACGACGCCCTTCACGCTTCGCGCCACAGCCGCCTGAACCTGGTTGCGGAACTGGTTCAAGTCAAAATTCACAAGACGGTTGAGCTTGATAAACGAGCGGTAGTCGGTGAGGTTGAAGGTGATGGTGCCCCTCACGGCTACTGGCACGCCATGGTCGGGAAGGCGCGGGTCGAAGACATCAAAAAAGGGCACACCAAATTTCACCTGGTTGTTGCCTTGCAGGTTGATGAAATATACCTCGGCCTGGAATGGCGAGTTGCCACCAAATGCCATACCCACAATGCTTGCCAGCACAGGGAAGTTGGCAGTTTTTATGGTGTCGTCAAACGGGCCTTCGATAAAGTCCTGCACAGTGCCGTCCTTCTGTTTATACACAAACACTGCCACCTCGCCGTCTTTCACCCTGAGGCTGCTGCCATAACGGATGCTGTTTTCCCGGCTTGTGGTGTTAGGGTCCTGTCCTAGCGGAGTCCATTTCCACACAAGGTAATTCTCCTGGTCGCAGCGTATCACGTTCATCGCGCCGCCGCTCTTTCCTTTTCCAAATACTCCCATATCACATTATAAATTAATAGTTTTTTAAGCTAATAAGCTAACAAGAAACAAGCTGACAAGATAACAAGAAAACAAGATAACAAGAAAACAAGAAAACAAGAAAACAAGAAAACAAGAAAACAAGAAAACGAGAAACAAGCTGACAAGGCAATGGCAGATTAATGGAATAGTGCTGCTTTTACTGCGTTACTGCTCTACTGCTCTACTGCGTTACTGCTCTACTGCTTTACTGCTCTACTGCTCTACTGCTCTACTGCGTTAGCTTATGATAAATCTTTCTCTATGTCCCTGATGGTGTTCATGGCTCCAGCATCTTCCCTGAGGATGAACTTGGCCTTGGCAATCACCTGTTCGCACTTGGTGCGCCACACGTCGGCCATCTTGTTCTGGTCGCGCACTGGCTCCACCCTCTTCTTCAGGGCGCCATGTCCCACCGCGGCACCTATCACCCCAAAGAAAATACCTAGTATCACGCCACCTTCCAGTCGGTCGCCTATAGTATTCTTTTCGGCGGTGACAAACCCCAAGATGAAGAATAAAGCAAACACTATCAACCCCACCGTCAATGCGGGTCCCAGAATGCTCAGGAAGGTTTTTTTCTTCTTGGCGTTAGGGGCAGCCATGAAGAGGAACTCCATGATGTCTTCCTTGGTGGTGGGCACCGGGAAACTCTTGATGGCATTCTTGATGCGCTCCTGGCGCTTGTCTTTGATCAACTCGGTGGCAGTAATCTCGTTTATCATGTCCGAGAGCTTCTGCACCGATTTTGTCGCGCCCACATTGGCGATCTCGGTGCCACACTGCGGGCAACGCGTCTGCATGTAAGAGATGATGGCGTTGCAGGCAGGGCATTTCCTCACCTTGGCAACAGCACCCTGGGCTTCAATCTGCATCTGCTGCAGCCGTGAGTTTATGTAGATATCCACTTCATCGGGATCATAACCTTCGAGCAACGCGCGCTTCTTGATTACCGCACGCTCCTGATCGGTCAACAAGCCATCAGTCAATGCCGCATCAATAAGTCCATTAAGTTCAGGTGATAACATAGCTACTGTTATTTATTAAGTTATTCTTTCATTAATTCACATGCGCCATTTCCATGCGAAATGACAGCAAACACCAGTTTAATTTGCAAATATACAAAAATATTTAGTTTTTACCAACAGTGGACTTTATTTTTAATAAAAAAACAGCCAAAAGGATACTTTATACTAATCTATTTAGCAAAATATATGCCAAAACCAAGAACACTAATCTATAAACCAACAACCGAAAACCAGCACATTATAACCGAGAACTAAAAACTTTTTACTACCTTTGCAAAAAATTTACAGGAAAAGCATATAAATATTATTATCATGGAAGAAAAAAAGAAGAAATATGCACGCACTCTAGTGACAACGGCGTTGCCCTACGCTAACGGACCAGTCCACATTGGCCACCTCGCCGGTGTTTATGTCCCTGCCGACATCTATGTGCGCTACCTGCGCCTCAAGGGCGAGGAGGTGATGATGGTGGGAGGCAGCGACGAGCATGGCGTGCCGGTTACACAGCGTGCCCGCAAGGAGGGCATCACCACACAGCAGGTGGTGGACCGCTATCACGAGCTCATCAAGGACTCGTTCCAAAGGTTTGGCATCTCCTACGACATCTACAGCCGCACCACATCAAAGATTCATCACAAGTTTGCCGCCGACTTTTTCCGCAAGCTCTATGACGAAGGCAAACTGGTGGAAAAGACCACAAAGCAATTCTATGACGAAGAGGAGCATCGCTTCCTTACCGACCGCGACGTGGTGGGCGAGTGCCCCTATTGCCATCATCCTCGTGCCTACGGCAACCAGTGCGAGGACGGTTGCCAGCGCAGCCTCGAGCCCACACAGCTCATCAACCCGCGCGCCAAGGAAAGCGGTGCCGTGCCTGTGCTGCGCGACTCCACCAACTGGTATCTGCCACTCAACGAGTATCAGCAGTGGCTCAAGCAATGGATTCTTGAGGGTCACAAAGAGTGGAAGACCAACGTCTATGGCCAGTGCAAGTCGTGGCTCGACATGGACCTGGAGCCACGAGCCATGACACGCGACCTCGACTGGGGCATCCCCGTGCCCGTGGAGGGTGCCGAGGGCAAGGTGCTCTATGTGTGGTTCGACGCACCTATAGGCTACATCAGCAACACTAAGGAGCTGTGTGACGCACAGCCCGAGCGCTGGGGCACATGGCAACAGTGGTGGCAAGACGAGGACACACGCCTCATCCACTTCATTGGCAAGGACAACATCGTGTTTCACTGCATCATCTTCCCAACCATGATGCACGCCCACGGCAAGTATATCATGCCCGACAATGTGCCCGCCAACGAGTTCCTCAACCTCGAGGGCGACAAGATTTCTACCAGCCGCAACTGGGCAGTGTGGCTCCATGAGTATCTCGACGACTTCCCCGGCAAGCAAGACGTGCTGCGCTACGTGCTCACCGCCAACGCTCCCGAGACCAAGGATAACGATTTCACCTGGAAGGACTTCCAAGACCGCAACAATAACGAGCTGGTGGCGATACTCGGCAACTTCGTGAATCGTGCCATAGTCCTGACACACAAATACTTCGACGGCGTGATTCCCGAGGCGCACGAGCTCACCGACTACGACCGCGCCACTATCGAGGAGTTTAAGGACGTGAAAGACAAGCTCAGCGCGGCTCTCGACACCTTCCACTTCCGCGCTGCACTGGCCGAGGCCATGATGCTGGCGCGCATCGGCAACAAGTATCTTGCCGACACCGAGCCCTGGAAGCTTGCCAAGACCGACATGGCGCGCGTGGAGACAATCATGAACATAGCGCTACAAATCACCGCTAACCTCGCCATCGCCTTCGAGCCATTCCTGCCATTCAGCGCCGAGAAACTACGCAAGATGATAAACCTCGACAAAGCCGACTGGAGCAAGCTCGGAGCTATCGACATCCTCAAGGCTGGCAGTCGTGTGAACCAGGCCGAACTGCTCTTTGAGAAGATTGATGACGAGACCATAAAGGTGCAGACCGACCGCCTTGAGCGCATCAAGCAGGAGAACACCCTCAAGAATTTCATTCCCCAGGAGGTGGCACCCACGGTGGCATTTGACGACTTCCAGAAGCTCGACATTCGCGTGGGCACAGTGCTCGAGTGCGAGAAGGTGAAGAAGGCCGACAAGCTGCTCAAGTTCACCATCGACGACGGCATGGGCTCTCGCACCATCGTCTCGGGCATCGCCAAGTTCTACCAGCCCGAGGACTTAGTGGGCAAGCAGGTGTGCTTCATCGCCAACTTCGCACCACGCAAGCTCAAGGGCGTGGAGTCGCAGGGCATGATCCTCAGCGCCGAGGATGCCGATGGACGCCTAGTGGTCATCGGGCCACAAGGCCTAGTGCGCCCAGGCGTGAAAGTAGGCTAATGCACAACTGATAAATGTGCAAGGTATAAACAAGAGACTCGGGGAGTTGCCTCGAGTCTCTTCTTCTTTATTTTACATCAATGGGTGACAGTTATTGAGATGTAATTTTTTTAGTGGCGATGAAAACCGAAGCCTCTCAGCACGAGTCCCAGCGTCCAGCGGTTCTTGATTTCGGGTCCCCAGCCATCTTTCATGACCGACTGTGGAGCATAACGGAAATAAACGCCTAGTCCGCCCCAGCTGAGCATGGCGATGCCGTCGAAAGAAATCTTGCGCTGGTCGAGGCCGCGAGTAGTCTCGGTGTAGTCGCTCTTACCAATGCGATAGGAGTCCTTGTAGTCGGCATAGAAGTTCCAGTTCATCACTGCTCCCACCGCTATGTTCCAGCGCTTGCCAAGCGACTGGTTGAACATCAACGGGAACTGCATCGAGCGCACGAGCAGCGTGGCATGATGCTTATCGAATTGTTCTGTGAGCTGATTATATCCCAGCACACCCTCGGCACTACGAGTCCAGATGTGGGGTTTGTTAAGTTTATAGCGGTGCCAGTTGAAGCCCACACCCAGTGAAACGCGTGAGCGTCCCTGATTGAAGATGCGAGCTAGAGACACGAGGTTCAGAATACCGATTTCCGACATCGACTTCTTCAAAATGCCACGGTCGGCATCGGCCACGCTGTGGCCGCCCCAGCCAAACATGAGGTCGCTTGTGAAGACCTGCCAGTGCGGCTTCTTGTAGTTGCTGTCGCATTTCGAGAATGGGTGAGTGAACCTCACCTTACCGTCCTCACTCTCACGAGCATAGAGCTTGCCGTCCTCACGCGCCTTCACCTGGTATTCATAGCGGTAGCCTTTGTCGCTTTCATTACCCTCCACGTTAAGGCGGAACGATGCGTCTCCTTTAGTTATAATCACTTTTTCAGGACTCTTGATGACTTTCACCGAGTCATCCTTCATTGCTTCGCTTGCAGCACACAGGCCAGGCAATGCCATCATTGCCACAAGCAGTAGAGAAATCTGTTTTTTCATGTTTAATAGAGTTATTAATTTAACGTATTTATTTTTTTATTGAGTCCACTTTAAAAAGTCCATATTTTGAGTCTATTGTCCCAAAAACAAGCAAAATAGATAATTAAAGCATTGATTTTTCAGCAGCAAAAACAATTAGTTTAATTCGCATAATTCGCCGTTTTTATTAAAGTGAACTGAGTTTTTTATTGGTCGCACTCATCGGGGCGGTATTCCAGAATGTCGCCTGGGGTGCAGTCGAGGGCGCGGCAAATGGCGTTGAGGGTACTCAGACGCACCGCCTTGGCCTTGCCGTTCTTCAAGATTGAGAGGTTGGCGAGCGTGATGCCCACCTTCTCGCTAAGCTCGCCAAGCGACATCTTGCGGTGCGCCATCATAACATCAAGATTTACTACTATCATAATGTACAAAAGGGTGTTAAATTGTTAGTTTCTGTTCCTCAGCCACATCATAGGCAATCTTGTAGAGCGAAGCTACGACAAGAGCCACTAGCGGATAGAGGAACATATTGTCGGTAACCACAATGGTGAGATTATCGGTACGCTCGCAAGCGATGCCAATGTTGTCGCTCAAGAAAGAGTAGATGGGCAACACCAGCACCATTACCCATAGCAGCACCACATTAGCGCGGCTAAAGATAGTGCCGTCTTTCAGATACCTTAAGATGTTAATTATAAAGGCTGTAAAAAGTCCTGCCATGGTGAGCATGGCAAGGCGATGAATGACAAAGAATGTCACTTTCACGCCTATGCGCGGCGAGTCCCAGTTAATCACGCCCTCACCACTGCCAGTGGTGAACACAAAGTAAGATTGAATGCCATAGAAAATGAGCCACAGCGGAATGAGTGCCAGCACCACATAACACACAATTTTCAAGAATTTTACTGTTTTTTTACTCATAACGAAACAACTATTTAATGATTAATAAATTTGATTTCGCTGGCAAAGTTACAACCAATTTATCGTAAAACAATAAAAATCTATCGAATATTAATATTTTTTAATCATTTCCCAACAAAAATCGGAAAAAGGGGTCGGTTCTTTTTGTCCGTTTTTTATCGTTTTACAACAAAAATCGGAAAAAGGGGTCGGTTCTTTTTGTCCGTTTTTTATCGTTTTGCGATAAAAATAATGAGAAGAAAATCGACACCCGAGGTTCGAATGCGAATGCTCGAGTGTCGATTGATGTTGTGATGCCACTGGTGTGAAGATTACCCGCAGTGGAAGTAGGTGTCAACGAGTTTCTTGATGGCCTTGTGGTTGCTGCTGATGTCGGCGCGCAGGGTGGTGTCGTTGTAGGCACGCAGCTGGGCGATGATGCCGTCGATCATGGCGGGGCTGAAC
>Ga0247611_10002627_pt1 | contig 28375 bp, 25 predicted proteins | sample 177DNAGHGhighgp2_FD_192422 | JGI IMG/M metagenome (GOLD analysis project Ga0247611, IMG submission 192422) | Sheep rumen microbial communities from Palmerston North, Manawatu-Wanganui, New Zealand - 1770 DNA GHGhigh gp2 | ecosystem: Host-associated > Mammals > Digestive system > Stomach > Rumen... | reverse complement strand
CTGGGCTTTGAACTGACGGAAAACTTCCGCAGGCCTTACTTTGCTGTGAGTGTCACGGATTTCTGGCATCGATGGCATATCTCGCTCTCTACATGGCTCAAGGACTATGTCTATATTCCTCTTGGGGGAAGCCGATGCAGCAAGGTGCGCAATTACTGGAACATTTTTGTCACATTCCTTGTCAGCGGCATCTGGCATGGAGCCAATTGGACATTTATAGTGTGGGGTTGCATGCATGGTGTTTGCCAAATCATAGAGAAGATGCTCAATCAGCAGAAGTGCAATTACGGATGGTTGGGAAAGACTGTCAAGATTCTCATCACGTTTCTGATTGTCAATTTTGCATGGATTTTCTTCCGTATGCCCACTCTTGGTGATGCTTGTGCAGTTATATCCCAAATATTTGATTTCAGCCAGCCGATGAAAGTAGAATACAATATCACAAATATGGCTTTTTCTGTGTTTGGAATCACAGTACTTTTTGTCAAGGATTTCACAGAAGAATTCACTTGTGTCAGATTCTTTTACAACCGAAATGTTGTCATCAGGTGGTCCTCCTATGTCTTTGTGTTGTCATGTATCCTGCTTGCAGGTGTCTTTGGTGCTGACCAGTCAATTTATTCAAATTTCTAAGACAAATGCGGAAGTTCATTTTCAGGGTACTGCTTTTTTTGGCAATAATGTTTGTTGTTGACAGACTCGTAGACATCTCTATGAATTATCTCGCTTCTCATCCCAAGGGAGGGATGACTCAACGTCGCAATTATATCACTGACATTTGCAAGGAGGATGTTTTGATTTTTGGGTCTTCGCGGGCACATTATCATTACAATCCTCGGATTGTGACGGATTCTCTTGGAATGACTTGTTTCAACTGTGGAGAGAATGCCATGGGTATCGTGCATTTTTATGCATGGTGGAAAATTATCAGCCAACGTTACCATCCTCAATTGCTTATCTATGAAGTGACACCGGAAATGGATATTCGCAAAGGAGACAATTATGAATACCTTTGGAGGTTGAGGAACCACTATGAGAATGAGGATGTTCGTGCAGTTTTTGAAAAAGTCGAACCCAAGGAGAAGTGGAAGATGGCAAGCCGTATGTATCGCTACAATTCTACTTTCACAGAGATAGCCGCCGACATCATTCACCCTATGAAAGAGCAAGGTTTCAACGGGTTTGTAGCTGTCAACAGAACAGTAAAACCGAAGTATGCCATCAAGCATCCTAAATACGACGGGAAAAAGATTATTCCCGATACATTGAAGATGGGCTTTTTTGAAAAAATGATCAAGGAGATGGGGCCGACCCAATTGATTCTCGTGGCATCTCCTTACTTGACGGGAATCAATAGGACTGCTTTTGACCCAATTAGAGAAATGAGCCAGAAGTATGGAGTACCATTTTTAGATTATTCCAATGATTCCACCTATCTTAGGAAAACGGAATATTTTTATGATTCTAACCATCTAAATGCTACTGGTGCAGAAATTTTTACCCGTAACTTAGTTGGGGAAATAAGAAAAATCATGGATAGTAGGCAAGCGGCACCACACGACAAACAATAGCACAGAGTGCCTGTTAAGTAGGTTAAAAACCAAAAAAAACGTAAATTGTTTTGCTGTTTCTTTGATTTGCAGTAAATTTGTACCGATTATGGGCATATTGTACATTGTTCCGACACCTGTGGGCAACCTGGAGGACATTACGCTAAGGGCGCTCAGAATCCTTAAGGAGGCAGACCTCATCCTGGCTGAGGACACCCGCACCACTGGGGTGTTGCTTAAGCATTACGATATCCACAACCATTTGATGTCTCACCATAAATTCAATGAGCATGGCACCTCAGCACAGGTGGTTGAGAGGCTCAAGGCAGGACAGACGGTGGCTCTTGTGAGTGATGCCGGCACCCCGGGCATCAGTGACCCTGGCTTCTTCCTTGTACGAGAGGCCGTAGCTGCAGGCGTAGAGGTGCAATGTCTGCCGGGAGCGACTGCCTTTGTGCCTGCGCTCGTTGATTCCGCACTTCCCGACGACCGGTTCTGCTTTGAGGGCTTCCTCCCCCAGAAAAAAGGAAGGCAGACACGTCTGGCAGCACTGGCAGACGAAATGCGCACCATGGTCTTCTATGAGTCTCCTTACCGATTGGTGAAAACCTTGCAGCAGTTGGCTGAGGTAATGGGGATGGAGCGTAGGGCTTGTGTGGTGCGCGAAATTTCAAAAGTGCACGAGGAGAGCGTCCGTGGCACATTGCAAGAACTTGTCGGGCATTTCACAGAGCAGCCTCCACGGGGTGAAATAGTTATTGTCGTGGCAGGATGTGTTGAGAAGACGAGAGAAAAGAATGAAAATCAATCCAATAAAGAATAGTATAGCATGAGAAAAGTTTTATTTTTCGCTATTTGTCTGCTGGCACTTGCCAGTTGCAAAGAGGAGCCAAAAGCTCCTGTGGTGGATATTGTTGACACCTCTGTTGCCGACTCTCTGCAGAGAATCATCGATCAGCGCGACAATGAGATTTCAGAGTTGATGGCCACATTCAACCAAATCGAGGAGGGATTCCGGGCCATCAATGAGGCCGAGCAGCGTGTCACCCTTGCCAAGAGTGGCGAAGGTTCTGACAAGGTTTCAAAAATCAAGGAAGACATCCTTTTTATCCAGAAACGTATGGATAGCAACAGAAAACTCATTGACCAACTGCGCCAGCAACTGAGCGAGAGCAGCATTAAAGGTGATGAATTCAAGAAAACCATTGAAATGATGGTCAGCCAATTGGAGGCTAAGGACCAGCAATTGGCAGAACTTCGTCTGATGCTTGATGCCAAGGATGTAAGGATTACTGAGATGGATGAGGCTATCAATGTGCTCAACAATGATGTGGCAGACCTGAAGAATGAGAGTTCGCAGAAGTCTCAGACCATCAGTGAGCAGGACAAGCAACTCCATGTGGCATACTATGTGTTTGGAACGAAGAGTGAGCTTAAGGAGCAGAAAATTCTTGACAAGGATGGAAATGTGATGCGCGGAGCCTACAACAAGAATTATTTGACCAAAATAGATACCCGCAACCAGAAGGTAATCAAACTTTACTCCAAATATGCCAAACTGCTCACCGACCATCCTACTTCATCATATAAGTTGGAGATGGATGCCTCCAAGCAGTATACCCTGCACATCACCAATGAAGACCAGTTCTGGCATACCTCCAAGGTGCTTGTTATCATGGTAAAATAACACTGACACAAATCATTCAATAATAATCATTATGAATACCCAAAATCAAGGTAGCAAAACCTATCTGTTCTCCATCGTGCTCGTGGCAGTGCTCGGTGGTCTGCTCTTCGGCTACGACACGGCTGTCATCTCGGGCGCGGAGAAAGGCCTTCAGGCTTTCTTCAAGGATGCGCAGGATTTTCAGTACACTGATGGTTGGCATGGCTTTACATCAGCCTCTGCCCTCATCGGATGCATCATTGGCTCTGCCCTCTCAGGATTGCTGGCTACCAATCTCGGACGTAAGAAGTCTCTGATTATCGCCGGCTTGCTGTTTTTCATCTCCGCCCTTGGATCCATGGACCCAGAGTTCATGTTCTTTGAGCATGGCAAGGCTACTTATTCTCTGCTCATCATGTTCAATATCTACCGTGTTATCGGTGGTATCGGTGTGGGATTGGCATCAGCTATCTGCCCGATGTATATCGGCGAGGTGGCACCGTCCAACATCCGAGGAATGCTCGTCAGTTGGAACCAGTTTGCCATCATCTTCGGCCAGCTGGTGGTCTATTTCGTCAACTTCTTCATCTTGGGCGACCATATCCAGCCGCTCGTAGAGGAGATGGGCAAGGGACTGGCAGCAATCAATCCCGCCGCACAATGGACGGTCACAACGGGATGGCGTTATATGTTCGGATCTGAGGCAGTGCCGGCAGGACTCTTCGCTCTGCTCATCTGTTTCGTTCCTGAAACACCGCGCTATCTGGTGTCGATAGGTCAGGACCAAAAAGCACTCAATGTCCTTGAGAAAATCAACGGTTCGTCGAAGGCAGCTCAGATTCTTCAGGACATTAAGGATACCTTGACAGTGAAGACAGAGAAACTCATGACCTATGGTGCTCTCTGCATCTTCGTGGGCATCATGCTCAGTGTGTTCCAGCAGGCTGTGGGCATCAATGCCGTACTCTACTATGCTCCGCGTATCTTCGGTGACATGGGTATGGAGAATCCCATGGTGGTCACCGTGTTTATGGGTGTCATCAACATCCTCTTCACACTTGTTGCCATCTTCACTGTGGAGAAGTGGGGACGCAAGCCGCTCCTTATTTACGGTTCACTTGGTATGGCAATCGGTGCCTTCGGAGTTGCCCTGACTTTCGGCCACGCAGGTCTGGAGATGGTCACCGCCATTTCCATCATGGTCTATTCTGCCTCGTTCATGTTCTCATGGGGCCCCATCTGCTGGGTGCTCATCGCCGAGATTTTCCCCAACACCATCCGTGGCGCTGCTGTCGCCATCGCAGTGGCATTCCAGTGGATTTTCAACTTCATCGTCAGTTCTACGTTCGTACCCATGTTCAACATGCACCTTACCGAGGGCGATGATTTCGGACATTGGTTCACCTACGGACTCTATGGCATCATCTGTGTCATTGCTGCTATCTTCGTATGGCGACTTGTGCCTGAGACCAAAGGCAAGACGCTTGAGGATATGAGCCGGCTTTGGAAGAAAAATTAATTCACGAGGCAACAACATACGCCAGAGATTATTCACCTGCCTCATCCAAGTGCTGCAAAGCCACTTTTGGATGAGGCAGATTTTCAATTTTATGTGAATTTGCAATCTAATGTCAAATTGTGATATGACAGACAGTGGAATATTGAGATTGATTGACGGGGAGAAGCATTTTTCTTTTGAAGTGCTGCCTCCCCTGAAAGGAAACGGCACTGATGCCCTCTTCCGCACCATTGAAAAATTGCAGGAGTTTGGACCATCCTACATCAACATCACGACCCACCACAGTGAGTATGTGTATACGGAGCTGCCTAACGGATTGTTGGAGCGCCACCGTGTGCGCCGTCGTCCGGGCACCATTGCCATTGCCGCTGCCATCAAACAGCGTTTTGGCATCCCCGTTATCCCTCATGTTATCTGCAGCGGAACCACCATAGAGAATATCGAGTATGAGTTGCTCGACCTGCAGTTCCTGGGTATCTCCAACCTTTTGTTGCTGCGTGGCGACAAGGCTGCCGATGATAAAATCTTCACTCCCACTCCGGGTGGACATGCGCATACAACAGACCTCATCGCACAAGTCAATCGTTTCAACGAGGGCTTCTTTGCTGATGGGACACCCATCAAGAACCCGGGTAGTTCCTTCTTCTTTGGGGTAGCATGCTATCCTGAGAAACATGAGGAGGCGCCCAACATGGAGCAGGACATGGCGCACCTGAAAACCAAACAGGACATGGGAGCTCAGTATGCGGTTACACAGATGTTCTTTGACAACCAGAAATATTACGACTTCGTGGCGCGTGCGCGGCAGATGGGTATTACCATCCCCATCATTCCTGGCATCAAACCCATCGCCAAGAAGACGCAACTTACTATGGTGCCCAAGACTTTTCATTGCGACTTGCCTGACGCGTTGGCCACAGAGATGATTAAATGCAAGGATGATGATCAGGTGCGCCAATTGGGCATCGAATGGACAACCCAACAATGTCGCGACCTCTATGCCCACGGTGTGAGGACCATCCATTTTTACACCGTCTCGGCTGTAGACTCCGTGCGAGAGGTGGCATCGAGACTGATGTAGTTTTAATCCTGTCCAACAAAAAATATCCGTGACCATCTGCTAATTCAAACTTTTTTAGTACTTTTGCGATTCAATCAGGACAATATCCGCAAAGATGAAATTTGAGGAGGTAATCGGACAGGAAGAGGCCAAGCAGAGGCTTATCACGTTGGTGGAGGAAGAGCGTGTGCCACATGCCATGCTGTTCACCGGACCTATGGGTTGCGGGAAGATGGCGTTGGCAATGGCTTTTGCCTCATATCTATTGTGCGCCAATAAGCACGATGGTGACAGTTGCGGTGCTTGTCCACAGTGTGCCATGCTGCGCAAGTGGGCGCATCCCGACCTCCATTTCACTTTCCCTGTCATCAAGCCCAAAAACTCCTCCGCCGACTACAAGCCCATCAGTGATGACTATATTAAGGAGTGGCGTGAACTGCTTGCCGACGGTCCATATTTCACTATTGAGCAATGGCTCGACGTGATGCGTACAGAGTCACAGCAAGCCATCATGACGGTCAGGGAGGCGGATGAGCTGACCCATAAGCTCTCGCTCAGGTCGAGCCAGGGAGGATATAAAGTGGCCATCATCTGGTTGGCAGAGCGAATGAATGAGGCTACCGCCAATAAACTGCTAAAGCTCATCGAGGAACCTCCCTCGCAGACAGTGTTCCTGCTGGTGAGCGAGAACCCCGCCGCCCTCCTTGAGACAATCAGAAGCCGCACCCAATTGTTTGTCATGCAGCGCATCGAGACGGAAAAAATAGAGGAGGCTCTGATTCAGAAAAGAGGCGTCGACGCAGAAGCGGCACGCCGCATCGCCAGAATAGCGGAAGGCAATTGGCTCAGAGCACTCGATGCTATCGATGCCGACAGCGAGAACAAGGATTTTCTGGAGGACTTCAAGATGATGACCCGTATGTCGTTCACCAGAAAAGTCGATGGCATGGCGCAGTGGACTACCAATGTGACGAAATACGGACGTGAGAAGCAGCGCAGGATGCTGACCTATTTCCTGAGAATGGTCAGGGAGAGTTTTATGTACAATTTCCACATACCCGAACTCTCCTATATGACAGCGGATGAGGAGAATTTTGTCAGTCGCTTCGCCCCATACGTGAATGAGGCAAATGTTGTCGAACTGTCGGAACTTATCTCCAAGGCCATCACCGACATCGGGAGAAACGCGAACGCCAGGATGGTGTTCTTCGATGTCGCACTGCAAGCCACTGTCTTGTTGAGAAAACAACCACAATAATCCCCGTTTATCATAAAGGGGAAATATATCAATATAAATAATACAATGGACTATAAGAATCTATCCTATAAGATAAGTACAGGCTGTGGCCGCGGTCTTTGCAGACGCGGAGTGGGCAGGCAGGATAAGCAGCTCAATACCTATGACTGGCTTGCCGACGTGCCGGGAAATGCTGAGAGCACAGACCTCGTAGAGGTGCAGTTTAAGAACACGAGAAAAGGCTATTACCATAATGTGAACAACCTTGATTTGCGTAAAGGCGACATCGTGGCGGTGGAAGCTAACCCAGGACATGACATAGGTGTGGTCACCCTCACCGGACAGTTGGTCAAGCTCCAAATCAAGAAGGCCAACCTCAAGTCTGCCGATGACATCCGCCGTATCTATAGGCTTGCCAAACCCGTGGATTTGGACAAATACGAGGAAGCCAAGAGTAGGGAGCACGGCACCATGATCCAGAGCCGACAGATAGCCAAGGACTTAGGTCTTGATATGAAAATCGGTGATGTGGAATATCAAGGCGACGGCAACAAGGCCATTTTTTATTATATTGCCGACGAAAGGGTTGATTTCCGGCAGCTCATCAAGGTGCTGGCGGAGACTTTTCACGTGCGAATTGAGATGAAGCAGATTGGCGCACGTCAGGAGGCAGGACGAATCGGTGGAACAGGACCATGCGGACGTGAACTCTGCTGCGCCACATGGATGAAGAACTTCATTAGTGTAAGCACCAATGCCGCCCGTTTCCAGGATATCTCGCTCAATCCTCAGAAACTGGCTGGTATGTGCGCCAAGCTCAAGTGTTGCCTCAACTATGAGGTGGATGACTATATGGAGGCTTCGCGCAACCTGCCGCCCAAGGATGTTGTCCTTCAGACTCAGGATGCCGACTATTTCTATTTTAAGGCGGATATTCTTGCAGGACTTATAACCTATTCCACCGATAAGAAGATGCTTGCCAATGTGGAGACCATCACTGTCAAACGGGCAAAGGAGATAATCGAACTCAACAAGGCTGGTGAGAAACCTGTTTCACTTCAGGAAGAGGGATATGAGCGGGATGCCGACAAACCCAAAGACTTGTTGGATGATGACATTTCGCGCTTTGACAAGAGCAAGAAGAAAAAGAAAAAGAAGGCCCCCAAAAAACAACGTCCGCCCAAAGTAACTGATGCGCGGCCTGCTCGTGAACAAAGTGCCAAAAGGCAAGACAAACAATAGGATGAGAAAGTCCATTTTCTGCCACATCAAACACTTGGCCGTCGCTGTCTTTGCGACGGCCATGCTTGTGGCTTGTTATCCCAATACTTCATATTATCATTATGATGCCATCGACCTTCATGGGTGGGACAGGGCTGAGGTGCTCGAATACAATGTGCCACCGGTAACGGAAGATGGATATTATGTCGAGGAAATAGGGATAAGGGCAGATGCCTCTTTCCCTTATCGTTCGCTTTGTTTGGTGGTGGACCAATGGATTATCCATACTGTCAAGAAAGAACCTGGGACATTTAAAAGCGATACAGTCAGTATTGACATCTATGATCAGGAGGGGCAGTCTGTGGGGCGTGGGGTCAACCTCAGACAGTTTGCATATCCGTTTAGAAGTGTCAGACTTCAGCAGGGCGACTCTATTGCCATGCGTATTCGTCACCACATGAAAAACAAGAGCATAGAAGGAGTTGCCAATGTGGGTTTGAAGGTATACTTCCAGTATGGGGAGGCTCAATAGACTCCAAAGAGGTCCTCACGGCCCATCAGTTCTATGGCTTCTTCTTCCATTGGGGTGCGTTTCACGATTTCAATATCATCCCAAAGTTGCCTGTTGTAGCCCAGTTCCTTGATTTTTTTGATGAGGTTGTCCTCAAACTCCACCTTAGAGGTTCCTTTGACGGTTTTCAGACCTGCATTGAACATCAGGCCGTTGGTCTCAAACTGCTTCCCTCCCTGTCGATAGCGGAGGTTGAAATGCACACTCTGTACCTCAGTAAAGCCGTTGTCGTGCTGATAGTTGACCACAAAAGAGTAATCAACAGGCAGAATATATGCATAACCCTGAACAACCCGTTTCACCCGTTCATTCAGTCCTATGCCCTCAAATTTAAGCAGTTCGTAGGTGTTGCCGTCAACATACAGTTTACCTTCCACGCCCCACAGTTTTGGGTTGCGAGCCATCATGGTCAGCACATAGGTCTTCTCATCACCGTTGATGAGGGTCTGGCAGTCTGTCATGTATAGTTTCTTGAATTCCTCATGGAGTGGCGCCACCTGGTCGCGGGTGTATAGGGTGGTGTTAAGCACTGGAACTTGGGCAAGGGAGTGAAAATTGACTGGAATGGAATTCTGTGAACTGGCGACAGCGAAATAGCGTCCTGTTACCAGTGAAAGGTCTCGCAGTTGGACAGCGGTGCGTCCTTGAAAGAAGCACTCAATGAAATCTGTGCACTGACTGCCTGTATAGGTCATCTCACGGTAGAAGAGGTTGCAACTCTCCCTCTTTTTTTTCTTCAGTTCTTTTTTGAGTTTTTTCCTTACCTGCTTCACAATATTCTCACTGCCCATTACAACGACCTCTTCAAGGATTTTCCCATCGGGCTGCAGGAGAATCTTCTTCCCCACTTCCATGGCAGGGACATGGAGAGTCTTGTAGCCCACGTAGGAAATGCGGAGCACGGCAGAGGAGTCTGTGTCGATGACGAAGTCGCCCTCAGCGTTGGTGATGGTGCTGTTGTGGCTGTTGACGAACACCGAAGCGTAGGGGAGTGCCTCACCTGTATTTGCGTCAGACACCCTTGCCACAAGATGATGCTGTGCTGATACCATGATGGGACACAGCACCAGCATCAGAATTAGGATGCATGTTTGTCTGATGGCGTAGTTTTTGTTGCTCATTACTCGTTGACTATAAATCCGCCATTGCCCATACCCTCGGCAGAGACAGTTATTGACTTGGAGAAACCATTGTTGTAGAATGTCACACGTGCGCGGCCCTCGCTGTCGGTTGTCAGGTAGGGGTTCCAATATAGAGTACGGCGGTAGTCTCCGCCTACGGGCAATGGCTCGCGGCTATAGTCCACGCGGTAAAACTCATCAGGCTCGCTCAGTCCCTGGAAGTTGATGCGGAATCCATATAGGTCAGGTTCTGGCATTCCAGATAGATAGAGAGGGTCGGTTTTGAACTCGATAATGGAAGTGAGCGGTTGAGCGCTGTTGTTCATACCTTCAGGATTAAATGGGCTGAGAAGACCTCGGTAGCGGCTCTCCTGATGAATCAGCGAGCGGTCGTCGGTGTCAGCATACAGGCAGAGTTTGCTGAAATTGATGTCTGGTGGGAAGAACCTCATATTTTCGGGTAGGTTCTCCTCTTGGCCGTAAGCCAGCCTATATGCAGTGTAGGGGCCTAAGTCTGAATCGTCGACTACTGTGTAGTTCATGCCGTCAAGGCCAAGCACCAGCAGCAGTTTCATATAGTTGTAAAACGAGCCATAGGCCATGTCGAAGCGGTGGCTCTTGTGAGACATGAAGCGGTTGTATATTCTCTTGGAGTTGATTTTGCCGACTGCTGACGACGGTGTGGGGGTGACCATTGGTCCGGCTTGGTCACCATTATTACTTGAGTTGGCGAAGAAGACACTGTCACCGAAGTTGCTTTGGTAGCTGCTGTCGCGCTCAGCTCCGGGATTCCACCACCCACCTGTTGACATATCGTTGCCAGCCAATCTGAAAGCATCTCCCCATCTATGGTCCCCATAATCGTTGAAGTAATGGAAGTCATTGATAGACCCAAAAATGTTAGATAGGTAAGTCATCAGTTCACGAACATCGATGACCGCTACAGGACGGGCATTTTTTGACTCACTCCATTTGCGATGTCCCTTCACTTTGATGTCTTGTATGTTCCAAGCATTGTCCTTGCGGTCGTAATACAATACATCTTCCGATGAAGTGCTTCTTGCCATGTATTGCTTGAAGGTGTTGGGGACATTGGCCTGGTCTAAACCTTTCGTCTCATAATAGTCGAAATTGCGGGCTACGGGAGAGTAGGGGTTCAGCGGGATGATATGCTTGTCAATCAGGTAGCGGGGACGACGCTTCTTCCACTTGGAGAAGAGGTGTCCGCCGAGTCCTGCCTTGAAGTGGCCTTTCTCCTCGGCACTCTCCTCATTGACCATCAAGGTCATATAGCTTGTGCCGTAGAAGGGGTTGATATTGAACATGAAGAACCCTAAGGAATCGGTCTTGATTTCTGCTTGCTTGATGCCATCGTAGGGCGTAAGGGTCTCGTTGTACACCCACAGAGGTTTTTTGATTTGTTTCCAGAAGTCATAACCATTGTAATGTCCTTTGTCATCAACCAGTCTGCCTCGGAAATTCAGGCCTCGTTCGATGACCATCAGCGGTTCCCAAGGTTCGGCGCTCATCATGCGCTCAAAGTCATAGCGGGTCCATCCCTGCACCATAAGCAGTTGGTCAAGGGCGGCTCGGTGCTCGGCATCATCCTTCTCAAAATAGTATTCGGGATGAGGGATAAATCCTTTTACCTCGCTTGAAAGCAATAGGTAAGTCAGCATGTTGTCATCAGCGAAGGTGCCGTCGCGATACTCCCCGTCGGTAATGGCTAATGACATCTTACCGCGGTCTCTGACAGGTTGGCCGTCTTTGTCCACCAGTTGGCACTGGATGGTTACCGGTTTGTAGGGCTGCATGTCGATACCGCTCTCGGGCATCAGCACCTTGAGGTGGTTGCCTACCACATCGTGGTTGTTGACAAACACCTCACGTTGGGCGATGACTTTCCCCTCTTTATTATATAATGTAAAGATGTTGACGCCAGTCAGCAAGTCGCTCTTGCTGAAGTTGAGCTTGGTTTGCTCTTCATGGCGCAGGTCGATAACCTGACTATGTAGTGTGATGCCCCTTGAGGTGATGCTCAGTCCGATTTGTTCTGCAGGTGTCTTGGCATTGCGTGCGATGTGGGCACTCAGTATGTTTCCCGATGAGAAGACGTTGAGCACATAGCCGCGGCGGTGTGATTTAGGCAGATGGAAGGTATAGTCTTTTCCCTCATAATTGACGGAGAGACGCAGGCTACGTATGAGTTCGTCATCCGCCTCGTCTTCCTCATCACAGGTAACGGAGAAGACACCCCTACCGCCATAGTCGGTTTTGAAGGTGCCGATTTCCTTGCCTTTGTGTAGTAGCTTTCCTTCGATATTTAGGGTGCGTCCTTCTGTTGAATGGGCTTGGAATGCCACGCGGGTGGGTATTCCGCTGACGAGGTTGCCACCCTCGGGATAGAAGTCAATTTTCAGTTTGTCTTTGGTGTCATCCACGATGGATGAGGTGACTTTAGGCAGTCTCGGCATGCGTTTTTGTGCGTATTGGCCCTTCTCAACAGCATCAAAGACGGGAAACACACGGCTGAAGATTCCTGCGTTGCCACGGAGGTAGTGTTGGACACGCTCCATATAGAAGTCTTTTTTGAGAATGTCTTTCATTCTGCTCCAGCCATGTCCGTTGCCAGGACAGAAGTTGAGCATCCACGAGGTGTAGGCGCGTACCTCATAAAAACCGGCGTTGAGAGTGTCTTTCAACAGAAATGAGCCGCTGGCTTGCCCGTTGTTGACCACCAGTTTCTGGGTTTCCACGGGCAAGCCGATGGGGTTGACCAATTCCACATAGAGGATGCGGCTGAGATTGGTGGGCTGAAGTGAGGAACCTTCGACAACATAAGCCTTGTACCATATGTGCTCACCTTTATAATAAGAGGTATTGTCGAAGTGGAGATATACACGTTCCTGTGGATTTTTCTTGGCAAACCGTTCAAAATTGGTTTGCAGGGCAGTAAGTTGTGGGGTGGCATCGTTGTTATCCTGCGCCATTCCTGTCGCTGCTATGAGGAATAGCGAAATCACTGCCATAATACATCGTTTTTCCATAATTGTTTGGGATTTTTAGGAGTTCTTTGCAAAAATAGGTGAAATCTACTACTCCGACAAAGGTTTTTCCCTACCCAGGCAGAGGGATTTCCCTATCTTATAGGAAGCTTCCTTTTTTGAAAAACTCTGCCCATCATGAAAACCGAAATCCCTGTATGGTGACAAAAAAGGACGGAAGATGTTTGTGGGTGTGGATGTTATTTCATAACTTTGCAGTATTGTGCCAATTGAAGTTTAGGTATTGTAGCTATAAGAGAGGATGGGGGAAAAGAGTCTGAAACAGAAGGCCACTGCAGGCATGGTGTGGACGGCGTTGAGCAAATACTCGACGACAGCCATCGCTTTTGTGTCGGGCATCATTTTGGCTCGTCTGCTAACTCCACACGATTATGGATGCATTGGACTGCTTGGAATTTTCATGTCGCTGGCATCCACCTTTATAGGGACGGGTTTTGGCACAGCCCTCATCCAGAAGAAAACTCCTACACAGACAGACTATTCCACCATCTTCTTTTGGAATATGGGCATGGCTGTTGTCATGTATGTCATTTTGTTTTTCTCTGCTCCTGCAATTGCCGCATTCTATCGCATACCATTGTTGTGCCCAGTCCTTAGGGTACAGGCATTTGTGCTGATTATCAATGCTTTCAATCTTGTCCAAAGAAGCCAACTGAGGAAGCAACTCAAGTTCAGTGTTCTCTCGAAGGTCAGCATAGCCACTTCATTTTTGTCATTGGCGGTAACCATCATAATGGCCTACCGTGGCTTTGGTGTATGGTCTTTGGTGACACAGAATTTGCTTGCCGCAGCCATTCCCGCTTTGGTGTTCTGGTTTTATGTGGGTTGGAGGCCTTTGTTGATTTTCTCATGGAAAAGTTTCCGCGAATTGTTCAGTTTTGGAGCATATATTCTGTTGAGCAATATCGTCAATACTTTTGGAACGGAGATACAGGGATTGATGATTGGCAAATTGTTCAATGCTTCCACATTGGGTTATTATTCCAAGGCAGCTGGAGCGGAGCAGATGGCATCCTATTCCATCAGTGGTGTGATAACGAGTGTGTCTTTTCCTCTTTATGCAGAGGCTCAGGATGACAAAGTAATGTTGGGCAACATCATACGGCGTCTGACGATGACCATTTCCTACATCACTTTTCCTTTTATGCTGCTCCTTTTGACTTTGGGCAAACCTCTTTTTGTACTGCTATATTCAGAGCGGTGGTTGCCCAGCGTCATTTATTTTCAGGTGCTTTGTCTTGTAGGCATCTCCTCTTGTTTGCAGGCAGTCAATACGCAGAGCATTGCAGCCATCGGCAAGAGCAAGCAGATGTTCTCGTGGATTTTGGTAAAAAGAGTACTTGGTGTCTGTGCTATGATTATAGGCCTTGTCCTATATGGGATGAAGGGATTTCTTGTGGGAGTTGTCTTCTACAACTATTTCTGCTATTTCGTCAATATTGGTTTGGTGTCGAAATATATCGGATATAAATGGAACGACCAACTAAAAGACTTGATGCCTGTGGCTTTAGTTTCACTTGTGGCTCTGGCTGTTTGTAATGTAAGTGTGTTATTCCACCTCAATATGTTTGTAGAAGGTGCCATCAAGTTGCTCATCTTCCTATTTGTCTATATGGGATGGTCCGTGTTTTTCAAGCCGGAAGCTTACACTTACACGCTCACGCTCATACCTGAAAGATTCAAATTCTGGAAAAGAAATATAGAGTAATCTATCCGTTTGCAATTTGTCGCTTCAAATTTTGTAGTATATTAGGAATTTAGTATTTTTGCACGAAATTAGCAAAACTTGTTACATGGACAGTATCATCAAAAAAGCCAAGGAGGCTCTCTCTGACCATCCGATTCTTTATGGGGCGGCAAAAGCTGTCTTCGGACGAGTAAGTCAGTATCAAGAACGGAAGGAAATAGAGCACAAGCAACAAGTTTTCCAGGAAAATGCACGTGAAGTATTAAGGCTTTTTGTCACTTGCATGGAAGAGCAAGGGATAAAATACACACTTGCCTTTGGTTCTATTCTTGGTGCCATACGCGAGCATGGCTTTATCAAGTATGACTTGGACATTGACACTGCAATGTGGATTGATGATTTCAAACCGGAGATGGTGGAAGCCCTTGAGCGTGCAGGTTTCACATGGCTGTTCTCCCATAAGATCGATGATGGTAGACTGGGACGTGAGGACACTTTCGAGTATCACGGGGTGAGGATTGACATATTCTATTTCTATCCTGCTGTTGATCAGTTACCCTATTGTTGTGATTTCCTTATGGAGCAGGGGATGGAGTTGCATCAACGATTACCAAGAAGGTTGGAAATCCCATTCTCAAGGGAACGTAGGAAAGTGTCTTTTGAGGGAATGGAAGTGTATTTGCCAGACAACGCTGAGGAATTTTGTGAATATAGGTATGGTGCAGACTATATGATTCCTAACCCGGATTGGAAATGGGTTGGGGAATGTGAGCATATTGTGGAATGGAGGGAGAAGATTGGTGTAACGGAAAGTGCTAAATATCCTCATGGCGAAAGACAGGACACTCATATCTAATCAATTGTTTTTTCCTTTCATTTTCTGATATGCAAGCCAAAGTTTCAGTAATCATCCCTGTTTACAATGTAGAGAAATACATTGGTCAGTGTATAGAATCGATTTTGGCCCAAACCATGCAGGATTTCGAAATTGTGGTTGTGGATGACTGCTCGCCAGACGATTCTATGGAAGTGGTCAGGAAATATGCTGAGGGCGACAATCGTTTTCACATTGTCAGCCATGAGCGAAACCTGGGATTGATGCAGGCTCGAAAGTCGGGGTATTCAATTGCCAAAGGTGAGTATTTGTTGTTTTGTGACAGTGATGACTACTTGCCACCCAAGGCGGTGGAGATTCTTTACCAGGAAGCTGTTCGCACTTCCGCTGATGTGGTCTCGGGTGACATTGTACTTTATTATCCACAAGATGGCCATGAGGAGATTCGCACTTCTTCGCTTAACTATGGTAGTGGAATGACTGCAGTTTACAAATCTTTGCTCTTTTCCGAATACCATCATAATCTTTGTGGCAAGATTTTCAAGACAAGCATCTTGCAAAATCATGAATACAAGACATTCGACCATTTCACCAATGGCGAGGATGGCTATCTTTTCTATCAGGTGGTGGAGCATGTCTCAAAGGTATTGCATCTGCATGAACCAGTATACTATTACCGGCAAAATATGCAGTCGTCGACAAGGATAAGAATGGGCAACAATGCCATCCGAACCATCTGTATGCTTAATCAGTTAAGGTTGCAGTTGGCTGAACGACATCCTGAAATCGCTAAATATGCTCGTATGAAGGTGACTTTAGTGATGAATTCACTTCATAACGAACGTTATAACAGGGATACGTCACTGGGTGAGTATGAAGCTCAATTCGGACTTCTGCCCTATTCTTCTTTTGGGAGTCTTTTCAAGTACGTACCTTTTGTAATGGCTTGCAAGGGTGCCGTTAAGAGATTGATGGCTATCATAAGATGAAAGCTGTCAAATAAAAAAACATGAAATGAAACACCCTATAGATTTTGTAGTCACATGGCTTGATTCGTCTGATCCTGAATGGCAAAGACAGTACAATGAATATAAAGGAGTGTCGCCTCGTGGTGATTCGTCGGTTGCACGATTCCGTGATTGGGACCTTTTTAAGTATTGGTTCAGGGCTGTGGAAACTAATGCACCATGGGTCAATCGTGTGTTTCTTATTACCAACGGTACCATTCCGAAATGGATAAGACGTGACCATCCAAAACTTGTTCTCGTCAATCATGAAGATTATATTCCCTCCCAATTCTTACCGACATTCAACTCTTGCACCATCGAATTGCATATCAATAAGATCAAGCAACTATCAGAACATTTTGTTTATTTCAATGACGATTGCTACATCAACAATCCCGTCACACCCGAGTATTATTTTGTAGATGGACTGCCATGCGACAACAATGCAGAGACAATTTTCAATACCACCAAATATAATCCGCTCGACAGATTTTTCATAAGAATTTCCATGTTTGTAGATATTTGTGTGCTTAACAGACATTTTAACCGAAATGAGGTGTGGCGGCAATCGAAGAGAAGATGGTTGGGGAAACATTTGAGCAATATGAGCCGGCTCGCAAGCCTTTTGCTCATCTTTAATAAGTGGAACTTGTTTGTAGGGTTCAACTGGAAACATGTTGAGCAACCTTTCCTCAAGTCGGTGATGGACGAGGCTTGGGAAAAGGAACCAGAAATGCTCAACGAAAGTTGCACTCGATTCAGAAGAGAAGTAACTCTCAACCCTTACTTTTTCCGATACTGGCAGTTCGCTACCAATCGGTTCTATCCGGTTAAATTGGATCGTGTGGCAAAATATCGAACCATCAGAAAGGATGTCGGGCACATTTGCCGGGCATTGAAAAACAAAAAGATTTTATCTCTATGCATCAATGACACACCGCGTTGTACAGAAGAAGAGTATGAGGATGTCAAAAAAGAACTGATAAAGGCTTTCGAGGAGAAATATCCTAATAAGTCTTCTTTTGAGTTGTAGGACATTTTAGCATAGTTTGAAACAGTAAATAGAACAAGATGATGAACATGCAAGAGGAAAGCCGCAACGGCTACATTGTCTCAGAAAAGATGAAAAAGGTATGGGCATTGCAACTTCAGTTGGTCAAGAAAGTGCTGGAGGTATGTGAGAAATACAATCTCCGCGTGTGGGCAGAGGGGGGCACGCTGCTTGGCACCATAAGGGAAAAAGGGTATATCCCATGGGATGATGACATCGACATGGCAATGCTGAGACCCGACTATGATAAATTCCAAGAGGTGGCACCAAAGGAGTTGCCTAGGTCTTATTTCATACAAAACGGCTATACAGATTATTATTTCAATGGAATTACGAAGATAAGGATTGAAGGGACTGCGGCTATTCTTGCCCATCAACATGTTAATTTTATCCGTCACCAAGGCATCTTCATTGACATCTTCCCTCTTGATGCACTGCCGGATGATCCTGCAGACCTTAATCAGTTGATGATAGATGCCAAGCGTATCATCCGTCCATTGAAATATTATTGTGGGGGTGATTATTCTCCTTTGCATCCCCAAGTGTTGATGCGTACGTTGAGAGGGGCATACCTCATGAAGACGCATGGAAGGCAAAGCATTTATAAGCAATATGAAGACTTGTTCAGAAAATATAAGATAGAGGATTATGACAAAGTGTCGCTACATGCTTGGTATTATGATCTCAAGCGCTTTTCCCGAGAAAAACACTGGTATGACGACACATTGTGGATGCCTTTTGAGGACATCATGATGCCTGTTCCGTCTAGTTACCATGAAATCCTCACCATGCAATTTGGAGATTACATGACCCCGGTAAAAGCATCTTCTTATCATGGTAATTTTTTAATTTTGGACCCAGAAAGACCTTATCAAGATTTTTTGCCTCTATTGAAGAAGCAACATAGATGGGATAGTTGGAAGCATCGCCGCGACCTGCTTTTGCGTTTGGTCGGCATGAAGTCGCACAAAGAGTAATACATTTTTTGTATAGTCTAAGTGCGTTTTCTTAGTTTTTTTATGTTCTAATCAGGTTGCGGCTTGCGTCGATGCGCAGGAAGATGAACAGCAGCAGAGTGAATCCCCACAGTGAGCTGCCTCCATAACTGAAGAAGGGTAGGGGGATGCCGATGACGGGTGTTAGACCGAGCACCATGCCTACATTGATGAACACATGGAATAGGAAGATGCTCAGTACGCAATAGCCATAGACCCTTCCGAACTTGAAAGGTTGTCGCTCCGATAGGTAAATAAGTCTTAGGATAAGGGCAAGGAACAAGAGCAGCACACCTGCCGACCCCAAGAATCCCTCTTCCTCGCCTACGGTACAGAAGATGAAGTCGGTGTCTTGTTCTGGAACAAATTTCAGTTTGGTTTGGGTGCCGTTGAGGAACCCTTTTCCCCGCAGACCGCCGGATCCTATGGCGATTTCGCTTTGATGGACATTGTACCCAGCTCCCGAGTTGTCGTCCTCCAGCCCGAGCAGCACATTAATGCGCTCTCTCTGATAAGGTTTGGCCACATTATTGAGCATGAAACTCGCAGAATAGAAAAAGATGATGGACCCTAAGGAGAATAGAGCGATGTATAGGTAATTGCTTATCCTACTGCTTAATCCCTGGTACATGAAGTAACCGATGAGCAGAGCACATACAAACAACTGCACCCATACGATGTCGAAAGGTATTACATACTCGGAGAATAATAAGAAGATGAGCGTCACACAGAGGGTGAAGCCAGCCAACTGCATTGCCTTCCTCTTGTCATTGCAGTAGAGGTAGACCATTCCTGCGGAAAACAATTGGATGAGCAACAACACGACGAACTTTCCCATAGAGGTTGGAGTGTCCCATAGCGGTATCTGCTCATACCTGATGCCCACTACGAAATAGAGCACAAGCGCCACACCGGTGAAGAGGATGCTGCCAGGCATGCCCTCCCGGTAGAACATGAGGAAGAAGGCGAGGTAGACGAGTGCCGAACCTGTCTCGTTCTGCAGGACGATGCATCCCATTGGTAGCATCACGATGGCGCATGAGAGAAGAAAGTCGCGCAGGCGGTGGATGTTGAACCCGTATGTGCTCATGAATTTGCTGATGGCAAGGGCTGTTGCGAACTTGGCAAACTCTGCTGGTTGTACTCGCAGCGGTCCCAATACAAGCCAAGAACGTGAACCCTTGATGCTCACGGGATTGAAGATGGTGGCAAACAACAGCAGTACCATCAGACCATATAGGGCATAGGCAAAGGTGTCGTAATAGCGGTCGTCGAGCATCAGCACGACAAATGCCAGACAGATAGATGTGCCTATCCACACTATCTGCATGCCGGAGCGGGTGGACAAGCTGAATACATCAGGCTCGCTGAAAGAGTAACTGGCACCGCACACGCTCATCCAGCCAAATATGAGCAATGCTACATAGATGGCCATCGTCCACCAGTCGAGTGAACGAAGTATTCCTGGTTGGTTATCTGTCTTTTGTGCCATATTTAAGATGTTGGCTTTGTATTCTGGCGGCTTGGCGCTGAGAGCCCTCCGATAGTTCACCCTTGATATATTGTTCCATCATCAGCGAACCGATGGGTACTCCGAAGGTGGCTCCGAAACCACCATTCTCCACATACACGCTGATGGCTATTTTGGGTTCGTTCATAGGGGCAAAGCCCATGAACACTGAGTGGTCGCGGCCACGGTTTTGTGCAGTACCTGTTTTTCCGCACACCTCATAGTCGCGTCGGTTGGCACTGCGGCATGTACCTCCTGTCACAGCACGGCGCATGCCCCTTGCAACCAAGTCGTAGGCCTGACGGCTGGCCTTGGTGTATTTCTTTTTGGTATAAAGGGTATCGATGTCCTGACCTTCTATACCCTTCACTACATGTGGGGTGATATACCATCCTCTGTTGGCGATGGTCGCACCGAGGTTGGCTATCTGAAGAGGGGTGAGTGTCACCTCTCCCTGGCCGATGGCGATACTGATGACTCCCAGTGCATTCCAGTTGCGTTTGAAAGCTTTGTCATAATAGGTGGCATTGGGTATCATGCCACGTTTCTCATTGGGAAGGTCGACACCCAACTTATATCCGAAACCCATGCTCACCATATAGTCGCGCCATGTATCCATGGCTACCTGCAGAGTTGGGTATTTCTCTCGATTGTTGAGCATATAGTAGAGTCCCCAGCAGAAGAAACCATTGCATGAGGTGCCGATGGCGGGAATCAGGTTGAGCGGTGATGGGTGGCCGTGACATCCCACCCTCATGCCTCGGGTGACAAAGCCGCGATAGCATGGGTATTTCGTTGTGGAGTCAATGACGTGTTCTGTTAGGAAGGTTAGTGCCTGGCTGGTTTTGAATGTGGAACCAGGAGGGTACTGTCCCATGATGGCACGGTTGAGCAAAGGCTTCGACGGGTCTTTCTGCAACGCCATGTGGTTTTTCCCGCGCTGTCGGCCCACCATGATGCGGGGGTCGTAGCTGGGCGACGACACCATACAGAGAATCTCTCCGGTGGAGGGTTCAATTGCAACGATACTGCCCAACTTACCCTCCAGCAGACGCTCGCCGAGACGTTGCAGTTCGATGTCGATGCCAAGTGTCAGTTTCTTGCCAGGTATGGGCTTTGTGTCGAATTTCCCATTCTGGTAATTGCCTTGGATGCGCCCGTAGTTGTCGCGGAGCAGAATCTTCACACCTTTGGTGCCTCTCAGTTCTTTCTCATACGAGCGCTCTACACCCACTTTCCCAATATAGTCTCCTGGTTGGTAGTATTCGTCTTCCTTGATGTCGTCTGGCGACACCTCTGCTACGTCGCCAAGCAGCAGGGCGGCATTGGGATACTCATATTGGCGGATGCTTCGCCGTTGGATATAGAATCCCGGAAACTTGTATGCCTTTTCCTGGAAAACGCTGAACTCTTGGTCGGAGAGCTGTGACATGAACAGTTGTTGGGTGTAGCTTGAATAGCCAGGGTTTTTACTCCTGTCTTGTATGTCGTGCATGCGCTTGACGAAATACTCTCGGGTGATGTTCAATGCCTTGCATAACTCAAGGGTGTCAAGGCTTGAACGTTGCTCATTGACGATGACCATGATGTCATACGAAGGTTGGTTAAATACCAATGTTTTGCCATAGCGGTCGTAGATAATGCCTCGTGAGGGGAATTCCACCTTTTTCAGGAAGGCATTGCTGTCGGCATTCTTCTTGTAGTCATCGCTCATAATCTGAAGGGTGAACAGACGTATGATATAGATGGCCACTATGGCAATGGCCACCCCGGCAATGACATACTGCCGCCTGTCAAGTTCATAATCCTTCATGTTGCAATTCCAATCAATATCTTCTCCTTATTTTCTGTGTGTCAGTCGGTCGATGGCGAGGAGAAGCGCCACGGTGACGGTTGCACTGCCCAAAACGCAGGAGAGCCATTTCCACCCATTGGCAAGGGTAAGCATCTCGAGCGTGTAGTAGACGACGCAAAAAGCAGTGACCAATACAATGGTATAGTTGATAAAAGACCTCGTGCCCAGTGTTTCTGATGACGGGATGAACGACTCCTCGCCCTCGCGGGAGATGAATAGTTCGAGCAGGTAGGGTTGTGCCATCGCTGCTGCCGTCATCGCTGCTGCCGTTACTCCTGGTGTGTTGGAGAACATGTCGAGGGTAAGGCCCATGGCGAATGCCAACATAAGCGACAGCCATCGTGGCATTCCCTTGCGCATGGTCAGCACAAACCAGAGGTAGAGCATCGGAAGTGCGCAGCCAAATAATTGGCAGTGATTGAGCACAAACACCTGTATTGCGCAAATGGCAATGAAAAGCAGCGGAATCCTGATGAGATCGTTGTTCATAGGCCTACTTTTTCTGAGGGTTCAGCGAGTCAGTGGCTTCACGGAGCAGTTCAAGGCGCTCCCTCACTGCGGCATCGTCGATAACACACACGTCGCGCAGGTTGCCAAAGTCTGTCGACAGTGAGATTTGCAACTTATATGAGAGACCGTCATCGGAATCCCCCTTCTTCAGCACCTTTCCCACAAGGATTCCCGCAGGAAACATCGACGAGTAACCGCTTGTCACGATGGTATCGCCGATTTCAAACTCTGCATGGCGTGGGATGTCGTCGACATAAGCGATATTGGAGGCGCCTCCGTTCCAGTGTAGGTAACCGAAATAACCTCTTTCCTTGATGGCACAACTGATGTTGGAGTGTGTGCTCAGCACTGGGATGACCACAGCATAGTGGCCGGATGCCATGTAGACCACGCCCACCACACCATTGCCGCAGGCCACGCCCATGTCCTCGTGTACACCGTCATAGCGTCCCTTGTCGATGGTGATGAAGTTGTCCGCTTTGTTGATGGAGTTGCTGATGACACGCGCCGGAATCAGTTTGTATTGGTTCAGCAGAGGCATCTGCCCGTCGTAGACGTAACTGGAGTCTCGCTGCATGCGCTCGTCGATGAGTTGGGCGCGTAGGATTGCCACCTCGCGCTCAAGCATCAGATTGCGTTGGGTAAGCTGTTGGTTGGCGGTACCCTGGCCCATAAAGGAACTGAACTTGGAGTCGACCTCATACGTCAGTCCCGTCACATAGTTGGCAGAGGAGAACCATACGCTGCCGTGGTAGCTGTTGTACTGAAACATCAGCAGCATACTCACCACCTCGAGTATCACGAAGACAAACCAGTAGTTGTATTTCTTGAGAAATGCTACGAGATCGCGCATGATATATTAAATAATGTAGGGTAATCCCCACCTTATCTCATCAGGAACGAATATCTCTCTACGTTCTTGAGGGCCACACCGGCACCCTTTGCCACGCTGTGAAGTGGGTCTTCGGCGATGTGGAACGGTATCTGGATTTTGTCGTGGAGACGTTTGTCAAGGCCACGGAGCAAAGCTCCGCCTCCAGTGAGGTAGATGCCGTTGTGCACGATGTCGGCATACAGCTCTGGCGGTGTCTTCTCTAATGCGGAGAGCACGGCATTCTCTATCTTGGCTACGGTCTTGTCGAGGCAGTGGGCAATCTCCTGATAGCATACCGGCACCTCCATCGGGAGGGCGGTGATGCGGTTGGGGCCATGCACAATATAGTCCTCGGGAGCCTCGTCGCCCAAGTCGGTCAGGGCAGACCCTACGTGTATCTTGATGCGCTCAGCCATGCGTTCTCCCACTTTCAGGTTGTGCTGGCGGCTCATGTAGTCCTGAATGTCGGCGGTAAGGTCATCGCCGGCGATTCGGATGGAGTTGTTCGACACGATACCACCAAGAGAGATGACGGCAATCTCAGTACTGCCGCCGCCGATGTCCACAATCATGTTGCCCTCGGGAGCCTCAACGTCGATGCCAATACCGATGGCGGCAGCCATAGGCTCGAAAATCAGGTATACATCACGTCCGTCGGCATGCTCAGCGGAGTCGCGTACGGCACGCAGTTCCACCTCAGTGGAGCCTGACGGAACACCGATGACCATGCGCAGTGATGGTGAGAAGAATCGGTTGCCAGTATGCACCATCTTGATCAGGCCGCGCATCATCTGCTCACAGGCGGAGAAATCGGCGATTACGCCGTCGCGCAGCGGGCGAACAGTGCGAATGTTGTCATGTGTCTTCTCATACATCAGTTTGGCTTTCTCGCCCACAGCCAGCATCTTGTCGGTGCGGCGGTCGAGAGCCACGACCGATGGCTCGTCAACCACAATTTTGTCATCACTGATGATGATGGTGTTGGCGGTGCCAAGGTCCATTGCTATCTCACGGATAAATGAAAAAAATCCCATTTCTTTCTTAAGCGCTAAATGTTCTTTTTTTTAGTTTTGAATGTTGTCTCAGAAATGCCGGCCGATTGTCGTGGCCGGTGGGGTGTTACTTGCCAGCAAACCATGCATGGATGGCTGTGTCGTAGTGACTGCTCACGCCAAAGGCACGTTCGGCAAACATACGGCGGTCGGCAAGGCTGGTCTGTGCACCCTTCTCACGGAGGATGTCGACGAGCAGAGCATACTCTGCCTTGCTCGGCACGATTACCACGTCGGCGAAGTTCTTTGCAGCGGCTCGGATGAGTGAGATGCCACCGATATCTATCTTCTCGATGATGTCCTGCTCAGATGCACCGCTTGCCACGGTATCCTCAAAGGGATACAGGTCGACAACTACAAGGTCAATCTCTGGGATGTCATACTGCTTCATCTGTTCACGGTCACCCTCGTTGTCGCGACGGCCAAGAATGCCGCCGAATACTTTGGGGTGGAGGGTTTTCACGCGACCTCCGAGGATGGAGGGATAGGTTGTCACACTCTCTACTGTCTGGCACTCGTATCCGAGCGACTCAATAAACTTCTGTGTGCCGCCTGTGGAAAGGAATTTCACGCCGCCGGCATGAAGCTCAGCGAGCAGCTCCTCCAAACCGTCTTTATGGAAGACGGAGATAAGGGCGGTCTTTATTGTCTTGTTGGTTGCTGTCATGTTGTGGTTTTGATTTTAAGTTTGCAAAGATACTAAAAAAAGATATGATGCAAGTCATGTTGCTCCTACTTTTTTATTTTTTTGCAATATTATTTGATTTATGTTATTTTTGTACTAATTTTGCAGCCCATAAGAGAAAGTCGCATACGATTAGGTTGAGGCTCTCCCTAATGTATAATATTGGCAAAAGCTTACATTTCTATCATTTTTGTTAAGAAAATGAAGAAGACAAAGAAGAATTGCTCACTATCAATAGATTATGCAAAAGACTAACATCGCCATTTTTGTGTCGGGCAGCGGAAGCAATTGTGAGAACCTGATACGTTATTTTGATAATTCGGACATAGTTTGCACCGCATTAGTGGTGAGCAACCGTGCTGACGCTTACGCGCTTGTCAGGGCAGAGCGGTTGGGCATTCCTTCCGTTGTGGTCAATAAGGCTGGTCTCAACAATCCTGAGGTAATGAGACCTATCTTGGAGCAATATGCCATCGATATGATTGTGCTCGCAGGTTTTCTTCCCATGGTGCCCGACTATCTCATTGAGCTGTTTCCACAGCGCATCATCAACATCCATCCCGCCTTGTTGCCGAAGCATGGCGGCAAGGGGATGTGGGGACATCATGTCCATGAGGCGGTCAAGGCTGCTGGGGATACGGAGACGGGTATTACCGTCCACTATGTGTCGCCGGTATGTGACGGTGGGGAGATAATCGAGCAATATTCCGTGGCCTTGTCACCCGATGATACGGTCGATGAGATTGCTGCAAAGGAGCATGAACTGGAGATGAAATATTTCCCTGGAATTGTAGAGAGAGTAGTCAAGAAATTACACAACCAATGATGACGAGTAAACAGATTCTTCTTATCAACGACATGGCGGGTTATGGCAAGGTGGCGACAGCAGCGATGTTGCCCATCTTGTCGTATATGGGCTTGCCTGTGTACAACTTACCTACTGCTTTGGTTTCCAATACGTTGGACTACGGCAAGTTCAACATCCTCGACACGACAGACTACATTACAGGGGTGTTCCCGGTGTGGAAAGAACTGGGCTTTAATTTTGACGCCATTGCCACGGGATTCATTGTTTCTGAAAGGCAGGCCCGTATTGTGGCAGACTACTGTCTCGAACAAGCGCAGACGGGAACGGTGATTTTTGTTGACCCCATTATGGGAGATGAGGGCAAACTCTACAACGGAGTGACACCAGATTCAATACGGAGCATGCGTGAAATGCTGTCTGTTGCCCATCTCACCTATCCCAATTACACAGAGGCATGCTATCTTACCGATACTCCTTATCGCCCAGAGGGATTGGATGCCGATGAGGCGCGGCAGTTGGTTGATGCGCTCAGGCAAATCGGCCCGCGGTCGGTGCTTATCACCAGCATGATGGTGGATGGACAGCATTGCGTGATGGGTTACAACCATTTTACGGATTCTTATTTTTGCTTGGAATACAATGAGATACCCGTGCATTTCCCTGGCACAGGCGACATCTTCTCTGCTGTGCTTATCGGTCATCTCCTCAAGGATGAATTATTGGTGGATAGCACCAGAAAGGCAATGGACGCCGTGGCAAGGCTTATTGAACTCAACAAAGACAATGTAGATAAGAACAGGGGCATCCCACTTGAGAACTTCCTTGAGGAAATCTAAATGGGTGCCTTGTTTTATATGATGGGCAATTTACCACTTTTATAGAAAAAGGTTTGCATTTTTGGTGGGTTCGCATAATATTCGTATCTTTGCCACATCAACCTAAACGAATAAGGCATGTTTGACAAAGAGACGTATATCAGACGGCGTGAGCAACTGAAGAAATTGGTGGGCAACGGACTTATTGTGCTTTTCGGCAACAATGAGTCGCCTTGCAACTATCCCGCCAACAGTTACTATCCTATGCGCCAAGACTCTTCCTTCCTATATTATTTCGGACAGAAGCGTGATGGACTTGTCGGTGTCATTGATGTTGACAACGACTATGAGGTGCTCATCGGCGACGATATTGATATCGAGGATATCGTGTGGTATGGCAGCGTGGACAGCGTCGCCGACCTCGCCGCACAGGTGGGCGTGGCAAAGTCCGCACCCATGAGCCAACTCAAAGTGCTTTGTGACGAGGCCGCGGGACGCACCATCCATTTTTTGCCGCCCTACCGTCATGATATCAAGATACAGATTATGGACCTTCTCGGTATCCATCCCAGCCAGCAGAAGGCAGCGGCATCTATGCCGCTCATTCGCGCCGTGGTGAAGATGCGTTCCACCAAGGAGCCTCAGGAGATAGAGGAAATGGAACGTGCCGCCACCATTGGATACAAGATGCATACCACCGCCATGCGCCTTACCCGACCGGGGGTGACGGAGAAATTCGTAGGAGGTCAGGTTGACGGCATTGCCAACTCTTATGGAGCCATGGTGAGTTTTGCTACCATCTATTCACAGCATGGGGAGATAATGCATGGCAACCCTTCAACGGCAATTTTGGAACCAGGACGTCTTGTCATATGTGACTGCGGTGCCGAGACCATCGACCACTACTGTTCCGACAACACTCGCACCATGCCTGTCAGCGGAAAATTCACCCAGCGCCAGTTGGAGATTTACTCTATTGTAGAGGCCTGCCACGACTATGTGCTGGAGGTGGCCAAGCCTGGTGTGAAATACATGGACGTGCACTTCGCCGTATGCCGCCTGATGACCGACCGCCTCAAAGAACTGGGGCTGATGCGCGGCGACACAGAAGAGGCTGTGAGGGCTGGAGCACATGCCATGTTCTTCCCCCATGGATTGGGACACATGATGGGCATGGACGTACACGACATGGAGAACCTCGACCAAATCAATGTGGGTTTTGACGAGGAGACACGGCCCAACCTTGAACAGTTTGGTACCAATTGCCTGCGCATGGGGCGCCGGCTGGAAGAGGGTTTCGTTGTGACCGACGAACCCGGCATCTATTTCATCCCTGCCCTCATCGACGACTGGCGTTCCTCAGGACATTGCGCCGAGTTCCTCAACTTCGACCTCCTCGAGACCTACAAGGACTTCGGTGGTGTGCGTATTGAGGACGACGTGCTCATCACAGCCGATGGTTGCCGTTTTATTGGCAAGGAGCGCATTCCTTACCATCCAAAAGATGTGGAGGATGCCATGAAAGCTTTCGAATAAATTATCCAACAACAATAATAAAATTAAGCCTAATGAGAAAAATGTTTTTCATGATGCTGTTGGCAGCTATGAGCATCAGCGCCAGCGCACAAAACAAGAAGGCGGAAAACAAGCCCGTCTTCACCACCGTGAAGGAAATACCCAT
>Ga0247611_10002625_pt1 | contig 28378 bp, 30 predicted proteins | sample 177DNAGHGhighgp2_FD_192422 | JGI IMG/M metagenome (GOLD analysis project Ga0247611, IMG submission 192422) | Sheep rumen microbial communities from Palmerston North, Manawatu-Wanganui, New Zealand - 1770 DNA GHGhigh gp2 | ecosystem: Host-associated > Mammals > Digestive system > Stomach > Rumen... | reverse complement strand
AAAAGAGGGTACAAAATCGTACAAGTGGCCGTCTCGTTCTAAAGCAGCAGTTGCGCTGGGGATCATATCCTCGTAGTTGATTTCCGAATCCTGCTCAAACCAGGGCTTAAGATCCGAAATGAGGCCTTTTGATACGTAGTTGGCTGACGTCAAACTCCAGAGGTCATATATATCCGGCTCATTTCCGGCTGTAATATCTGCGTTTAAGCGATTCATGCCGACACTGGCATCATACCCCTCGTTATATACGCCGTAGTCGATCAACTCAATTCGATAGTCCGGGCTGAGCGCATTGAAGGAGCTCACCGCGTTTCGTAGCAATTGATCGCCGTTGAAGTCTACGCCGGAACAGGTGGCTAAGCGAATCACCTGCACGTTCTCACTTTTCTTGATCGTCCAAAAGGCCGGTTCTCCGTCAAAAGCCGCGCCGAAATAGCTTCCCTCCGACAGGGGGATCAAGCAGGCGGCCTTGCCGCCGCTGGCATATGTGTTGGCAAAGGGCCAGCTTGTCCCGCTTTTCATGTCCAGCTCATACAGTACATCGGAACCCCAGGCAAAAAGCTCTCCTTCATCCATGCCACCGCACAGGACGGGATAGCTGCCCTCTATGGAATAGTTGGCAAGCTCCTGCAGTTCAAGCGTATTCCCGCTTGGATCTTCGCCAAGCAGCTGCGCACTGATTATCCCGTTATACTGATCGAGAACAAATACGCTCTGATCTGTATTGCGGATCAGAGAAATCTGACCGGAATACGGCCCAAAGGCCGTGGCCCCTCCACCTGCGATCACATAGTAAACCGTGTCATTGGCGCGAAGAACAGTTCCGTCCTTTAGTACCACGGCCTCCCAAATGGCATCAAGAGACAGCCCATCCGGCAAATTAAGTGGGAAGGAATTATAAGGCTTGTCAAGATTACCGACGCCTTCATTTGAAAAGCTATAGAACTGATAGCTGCCATCTTCATTCATCGACAGAGCAAAGGTGACGCCCCATCCTGCTCCGTCCATGGAAATCACATTGTCCAGTTCCAGCCCTTCGATACGGGAGATGCTGTTGTCTGAGAGACGGATGCGATAAAAGCGATAATGGCCGTTATCGTCTGTGGCACAAACGCTGATCTCATTGGCGGCCTTCACCGCGTCGATCATGTGGAAACCGATGTCAGGGATGGCGACAAGCTCCGGCGCAAACAGTCTTGCTCCGCCCTCACCGGTCAGTGTCCCACCGGCTATTTCACCGTCTGTATACTTTTCTTCATGCTTTCCGCAGCCGGTGACGGAAAGCAGCATCAACAGAACCAGGCAAATAATGAAAACACGTTTTATCATGGCTGCACCTCTCACTTCCCGGCTTCCACAAAGTCGAAGCTGTCCGCGAAGGCTTCGCAACTATCGTGACCAAGGGGTGTCGTGCCGAAGACGGTGATCATCGTGTCCTCGTTCTCGTAGAACACCCAGGTCAGAGATTTTCCGTTCTCGGGATGGCTCCAATCCCAGGATGCAATGTTGACCAACGCTCCTGTCGCCGTTGTGTACTGCCATTCCTCATACTGCTCGCTGCCGTACAGTTCTTGAACCGTCGGGTCGAGGACATTTTTCCTGCTGCGGACGAAGGTGAAGGGATAGCCCTCTTCGCCAAAGGGCAGGAAGCCGAAGCCATGAAAGCTGCCGTCCTCATAGACGATGTAGCATTGGAACTCAAATTCGCCCTCTTCGCGTAGAATGAAGGGTCCGATTCCAGCGAGCTGATGGAATTGCGCGTCATTCTCCGGCGTTGTTGCCGAATCATGCAGACGGATGCCGTACTGCTCAGACAGAGCAAAAAGTTTTTCCATCATGTCCTCCGTGCATGCACTGTAGATATCATAATAAGATTTCCATTCGGGATGCGCGGCTACAAAGGCCAGATCATCTTGGTTGGTATGGTTTTGTGCCGCTTCGGATTCCCACCACGCCTTGTAGTAATCCTGCCATTCCAGCGAGGCTTTCATCGTGTTCGAGCCCATCGCTCCGCTGTACGAGAGATAATGATGATCGCTGGGGTCTCCGAATTCCGGCGAGAGCTCCAGATCCGCGGACGGCGCCGGGGCCGGGGCAAGCCGGGATGAGAAGCCAAACCAGCCCAGCGCGTAGGCGGCTGTCCCCAGACCCAGAAGCAGCGCGGCGGCCAGCGCGAAGGTGATGATCCGCTTTTTCGCAAGGTGTCCGACTGTGCCCCCAATATTATACCTCAGCCTTTTACGAGCACTTTCCAGATCGCTGTCGTCCATATCGTTAAGCGCAAATAGTATCAATTCGCTTTTCAGCATAGTCCTTCCTCCTTAAGCTGCGAGAGCAGCTTTTTCCTTGTGCGGTGGAGCATGGTTTTGACTTTGCTTTCCGAAAAACCGGTTTTTTCCGCGATCTCCTTGACAGATGCCATATACCAGTAGCGGCTCAGAAACACGTCCTTTTCGTCCTTCCCCAACGCTTCAACCAGTCGCCGCAGCTCCCGGTTCAGCTCCCGAACCTCCAGCTCCTGCTCGGTATCCTCGCCGGAGTCCAGTGTTTCAGCCAGCTCGTCCAGGATCAGCGGCAGCTCGCCGCCTCCACGCCGGAGGCTGTTGTTTTCACGCAGGCGCGTGAGCGAGAGCCAGCGGGTCAGCTTGCCGAGATAGGGCGCTAGAAGCGACGGTCTGTGCGTCGGCATGGAGTTCCATGCCTTTAGCCAGGTGTCGTTGACGCATTCCTCTGCGTCCGCCGTGTTGGCCAGTATGTTGTAGGAGACTGTCCGGCAATAGCTGCCGAATTTATGTTCGGTTTCTTCGATCGCTTTCTCGGAGCGTGCCCAATAGAGATCGACGATCTGTTTGTCATCCATGATCCAATCCTCCTGTTTGAGGTCCCTCACTTTAAGAAAAGCGTTTTGGGATAGGAAGGTTACAGAAAAAGAGGAGTTTTTTTCATTATATCACATAGGCACAAAAAAACAGAGCCCGCTGGACGGCAGGTTCTGAATACCAGTTAGAATAACCACAAAAAATGTTGTGCTCTGTAACATTGCTAATTCTTCGTCGCTGTAAACAAAGAAAAAGCCCGCATTGAAGCCTGAGCATCACTGCGGACTAAACGTATTAAAGCAGGTATGTGCGTTTTAAACCTTTCCGCTCCGGGAAACGGAGTGGGTCGGTTGTGGGTCTTGCACGTCTTCCAATAGGCAAAAATGGCATAAAGTACTGGATTATCGCATAATTACGATAACCAGGCTTCCGTTTGGAGCTGGTAATGTGACTCGAACACGCGGCCTGCTGATTACGAATTATTTGTTACTTTTTCTTATTCTGTTTTTTAAGAAGTCAGGGAAGAGAATAATTCGCATTAAAATTCTTTTTTATTATTTCTGAATATTATAAAAATATTTTACTATGATATTGAAAAATAACTTACAATATAATATAATAATATCCCAACAAATTTAACAATGGCGCCCTTGCAATACTTGGATAGGGTCGACCTTGAAGAAATTACTTACATAACAGAGGCCAATAGCCGGAGAGTAAGTAGTCTAGTAATATATGCGGTGTACCGCTATCATGGACGACTTTTTATGAAAGAATCTGTTATTATCTGGACTGATTAACCTACGTGCTGTTGTTATGACTCAGCATTCATCACTGTTGAATACTGCAATAGTCGATTAGGAAGATGTACGATACTTTGGTACGGGAGAAAAAAGAATAGATGGACTTAAAAAAGAACTCAGTCAACAACAGATGTAATTCATGACTCTATTGAGTACAGCGGGATTGAGCGCGAAATCCTTGGAACTCCAATTTTCAATCGTTTACATAGAGTTTTACAGAGTTCGCTCGTATTCATGACTTACCCCTCTAACAAGACCAAACGGTTTGAGCATAGTCTTGGTGTTATGGACTTGGCAGGACGTATTTTTTGCTCTAGCGTTAGCAATTCTGATGATCGAGTGCTAAATAGCTTTTTGCAAGAGATAAAGGATTCAGTAAAAAAATGGAGAGAAAGCGTAAGCGGCGAACATCTTGGGCTGATTGTTCCCCGAAATTCCCTTACCAAATATACATCTAAAAGCATCCTCTCAATGCCTCTTCCGGAAAGCGCTTTTTATTCTCGTTATCTGCCAGAAAAAATCAGCAAAAGAGATCCAGAAGATAAGGTCGCTTATTATATTGCTTTTCAAGCAGTTCGAATTGCAGGGTTACTACACGATGTCGGCCATATGCCGTATTCACATATTCTTGAACATGCGTTAAAAAAACTGTACAAGAAAGTTGGAAGGATACCTGATAACGAGCGTACCATCAATCACAAACACTTTATTGATGCATTAGAAGCATATTGTGACCCCAAAGCAGAAGATGCTGATGAAATCCATGAAGAGTTAGGAAAAGAATGTGCGGAGAAGATTTTTGAATGCATTGCTAACTCTACCGAAAAAGATGAAAACAATATTTTTTTCGTTGCTAGTTATGATTTTGCATGCAGAATACTGCAATCTAAGGTCAGCCAAAATGATATATACAGCGATTTACATCTGATTATTGCTGGAGTTTTTGATGCTGATCGTCTTGATTATTGTTGCCGTGATGCATTCTGTGCAGGCACGCGGAAAGATATTATAAACTTTAAGCGTTTACTGCTGACTTACTCCATTTGCATTGCTAATTCTGATGAGCCCTTATCTGAAGAGTCAGAAGTACCATGCAGTTCAAGGCATCATTTTTATTTTTGCCCTGATGTAAAAAATGTTCCGTTAGTGGAAGATCTCCTGTATCGGAGATGGGATATCTTTTCAATGATCAACTACCATCACAGAGTGCATAAACATGAAACGCTATTTGAAGAGGTAATCGTCGACTTAGGGCTCAAGGAATTGACTAGTTCTACCGAAATATCTGACCTCATGCCTGGGCCTTTACCATTGAAGGTTTATTCTATTTGGAAATTAATTGGTTTATTAAAGGGAAATGACCCCCCTGAGTATTTGTTGATTCAGTTTGACGATAGTTGGATGGATACTTTGCTGAAATGCAGTTTCTTCGATCGTTATAGTGAAGACTTTATGTGGTCACAAGATCGAGCTAACAATCCAGACTGGAATCGTTTTGATGAGTTGATATCATCTCAAAAGCATTACTATTCTGTATTCAAAAGGCCTGAAGATTTTCAGCCGTTTGATGAACTCTTTTTTAAACATGTGCTTGATAATCTCCGAACACCTAAACCTGACGATCCTGTTTTAGCTGAGCAGAAGAGAACTGAACTTTTACTTGCATTAGATGGGATTGAAGAGTATAATAGATTTCTCCAAGAGAAAGGTTCATTGTTTTTTCACTGGATAGTCTCAAATACTACGTTAAAAGTTGGCATTTTATCTGAGGACAGAGAAGATCTTCTTGAAGAAATCCAGGACCAATTCAATGCTTCTTTAAACGATAAAGACAAGATTCAAAATATTATTTTACGCGATTGTACATTTAAGCTCGGGTGTTCGAGTGCAAAAAGCAAGCTGTTTGTTTCAGACTCTGGAGAAGCACGTCCTTATCAAAACTTTTCAATGATAGAACAACTATTAAAAGAGCGAAAATATTTCTCGTTACCTGTCCATCTGTATTTTCTTCCCACACACACCACTGGAGAGTATCCTACTGATACATCTGGGATAAACAAAGAAGAAGATATGTTCAACAAGCTCGTTCATATTATGTGGGACGTTATATGTAAAAACACAAAAATCAAAGAGGAGGAGAACACATGACAGAGAGAGACATAAGGAAAAAAATAGCGAGACTTATTATCGAAATCGAAAAACCTTTTAGTATCGCAGGCTTATTATATGTCTGCAGAATGGCTGGAATTCCTGAAGAGGATCTTGTTCTTGATGTGTTGGAAGAGTTGTGTGATAATGGTGTTGTTAAGTATTCAGAAATACGTGAAAATTGTTGGGCCTTTGCACGTTCTGCTTGATTTATTTTTGGTAGTAGAATACTCCTAATACTTGTTTGACCTCTGGGCTCTCTAAAACTTGGTCTATACACTTCCATTTTCTTATGCAATCTGGGATAAATAAGAGTTCTCGCAAAAGATCTTCTATAGAAAACACTTGAAGGTTTTCCACCGCTTGTATTATTTGGGATACCATTTTATTTGTTTCCATTTTCTCGCCTTCTCTTTTTTAGTTGTATAACATAGTATTACATAACATCATTGTCGAAAAGAGTCTATTTGCTTGAATGGTAGACAGAAATTTTGAGCAATCCTTGTTGAAGCTTTTTCAAATAGTGGTAACCCATAGCTTGGTGACTCAAGTGTACACATTGTAAGAATAGGTGAGTTCTTACACATATAAAACGGATATTGGGATGGCTATGCTGACTTGCTGTGCTATCCCAACATTCATTTAAAGAGGTTTTATACCGTCAAATCACTACCGATTAAGCAAGCACTGTTTGACATAAATAGCCAAATACCTAGATAAATCAGCAAATACATAGCAAGAGGGAGGCGCGCTTGCGCCTCCCTCTTGCTATGTATTTGCAGTTAATCAGACGTAACCGATCGTGATCCAGTCCGTCTTCCAGTAGCCATAGGTAATGGACCACAGCCGCCGTTGAACCAACCCATCTCCGGTAATGCGGTAATACCACTTGGTCTCCTCCGCTCTGTTCTGGTCACCTTCAATGACCAACTCTTGGATCGCTTCCTCGTTTGGCGTGTCGGTGCATTCGGCAAAGACGGCGGTGGACAGGCTAAAGCACATTCCAAGCGCAAGGATCAGGCTGATGATTCTCTTCATGTTATTATTCTCCATAGATTGGTATTGTATTGAACTGGGAATCTTCCAGTAGTTCTTCGTTTAGGCGAAAAGCATATTCTCCGTCTATGTACAGCCGATACTCTCCGTCTTCATACAGGATGTATTTATCCCCTTCTTCTTCAATAACCGGAGAAATATCTTTCACCCAAATGTCATCATGATATGCTAATATTTCCTCTTCGCCTGGAAATCTTGCAGGTTGAATAATAACCAAATACGACACCACAAACATTGCGACCATCACTACCGGCAAAACGACGCGCATCCGCTTACTCCGTTTTGTCTCCCGGGCGAGCAGAGCCTCAAAGCGGATCTTCATTTCCTGCTGTTTGCCGATCATCCGGCTGGCGCCGACTGGTTCTTTCCCGTTAACCTGGCGCTTCATCAGCTCCATCATGGTACGCAGGTAGCTTTCCTGCACATCCGGGTTTTCGCTCCCGGCCACTCGGTCGTCGCACTGCAGTTCAATCAGAAGGCTGATATCGTTCTCCGACAGATGTGCCAGTGGATTCCACCAGAAAAGAGCACGGATCGCCCGGAAGAACAGCTTTTTCCACTCGTCAAGGGAACGGATGTGCTGGGTCTCATGGCGGAAGATATTCCTCCATTCCTCATCACTCAGCGCAAGATCGGGAACGCAGATCACAGGTTTTAAGAGGCCGGTCACATAAGGAAGGGTAATCTCCGGCGAAATCTTCAGTGTGAAGTCTTCCCCAAATTCCGCGGCAATGCGGGAGATTTGCTCGTTTTCTGTCAGGGAAAGAAGCCTGTCCGCCGCATCATACCGCATCTGCCTGCGCAGATCCCGCAAGATGAAAACAAGCGTTCCGGCAGCCCAGATCAGCAGGATAATCTCGCCTGGGCTGAGCCCGCCTGGCAGAGGAGCTGTCAGCGCATCTTCAATGGCAGGAAGTATCTTGTAGGAACGGATCACATAGGCATCGTCAAGATCGATCGGCGTCAAGAGGCGGATAGCGCCAAGAAGCGTCAGAAAGAGAAGAAGTGCCGACGTGTATTTCGCGCGGATCGCACCGCTTCGACGCAGGAGAAAGACGACAATCAGGGAAAGGTTGTAAAAAACAACAGAAACGATAACGGAATATACCGTTACACCCATTATTGCATCAACTCAATTCTTTCCTTCGTTTTTGAAGGATTTCCTCCAGCTCGTCAATCAGCTCCGGCGTGATGTCTTCGCGGTTCACCATGGCTGAAAACAGGAGTGGGAATTCCTTTTTGCTGGTCTGTGAGAAGAGGTTTTCGTTGTAATACTCGTCAATTGACACATTCGGCGCGTAGAGGCGACCCCATACCTTGCCGCTGCGGGCAAAGCCGGCCTCTTTGATGGCTTCCTTTTTCAGCATGCCGTTGAGAAGAATATGAACGGAATTATCCTTCCATGTCTTCTCTATGGACAGCGCAAGAATATCGCCACGGGAAAGCGGGCGCTCTGCTTTCCACAACACATTCATGATCTCCAATTCACTTTTCGTGAGTTTCATTTGTTTCTCCTTCTTTGAGACTCTAACGCAATTTATTTATTGTTATTAGTATATATCAAAGAAATCATAAAGACAATAGTTTTTTCAACTCTTTTTATAGTGTCTCCTTTCTGCGGATAACAGCTCGGAAAGGCGGCGCTTTTCTTTTGAGATTACTAATCGGAAGCAGAACCAGTATTCCATTTTTTTGCAGAAGGGATCTGTATATGTTATAATAAAAGATGCTGAAAAGTTCCGTGTTTTCAATTTTTTGTGAAAAATAAGCTCAATCTATTATATTATTATCACCAATTAAATGATAGCATTTTCGCTGAAACAAGTCAAGAAAAACGGAGCTTTTTATATTAGATTAATGGGAGAGAGGGGTTACCATGCAGGAAAAAGGGCGCGCGTATTTTGTGATGGCGCCGAGAGTGATTGAAGATTTGAAAACCCCGCATTTGTTGGATCGGGAAAGGCCTTTTGAAGTTGTAAAAGCCATTAAACTGGCTGCCATTGACTATGAAAACTTCATAACGGACATGGTGGCTGACCGGCAGTTTATCGAAGACAATGCCTCTCTTTGCGCTAAAGGTGAGGCCTGGAAGTGTCTATTGGTGCAAAAACGCGGCGGCCGCGGCGGTGTTCTTGTGATGCCGGAAGCCGGTTGTTATGTGGGGTACGCAGCGTATTTTGAAGAAGAGAACTAACCTTATCAGTATGATTGTGAAATTATCACCATAAATCCGCAAAAACATTTTCATGATTTACATGGCAAAGGAGAAGACCCATCCATCAAATCTTGGATAGGTCTTTCTCTCTTCTTTAATACAAAACTTTTGCTTTTTGAAAATGATCATTTTATGTAATGTTTAACAAGTATATATTAATTTATTGGCCGTTATGCCGAGGAGGATACTATCATGTCAGTTAAGGACGGTATTACACTTTACCTTCAGTATTGTACTAATCAAAAAAGACTTGCACCCAAAACAATTAAGGCTTACAGGACTGATATCACCCAGTTTTCTAAATTTATGAATCAATCTGAACATGATGAGCTTTCAAAAGAAACTATTCGGGATTATATTTCATATCTCAACTTAAACTACACCCCTCGGAGTGTAAAGCGCAAGCTTGCTTCACTTAAGGGCTTTATATCATATTTGACCGATGAAAACATTTTATCAGAGAACCCTTTTCTCGGTATGCGAATCACTTATCCTAAAAGTCTTTCCTTGCCAAGAACAATCCCATTAAAAACAATCAATGCCATAATCGTTGAAGCTCATAATCAAGTTAATAAAGCCGATACCGTGTATTCACACCTTACTTCACTCCGTAATGCAGCCTTAATTGAGATGTTATTTGCAACTGGAATGAGAATATCTGAGTTGTGCAACATTCAAGAAAAAGACTTGGATTTATCGGAGGGAGTTGTGCTTATTCATGGCAAGGGAAACCGGGAGCGTATTGTGGAGATTGAAAATAGCGAAGTTTTAAGTATTCTGCGTGAATACCACAAGGCTAAATGGATCCATACAGAATACTTTTTCCTCAACAATCGTGGCACTCCGCTGTCTGACCAGTCCGCAAGGCGCATTATTGAAACCTACGCTAGAGCCGTTGATCAAACGCGGCATATTACGCCGCACATGTTTCGCCACTCCTTTGCCACATTACTTTTGGAAGAGGATGTGGATATACGATACATACAGCAACTGCTAGGGCATAGTTCGATTTCAACTACCCAGATATATGCTTATGTCTCCTCGGAAAAACGTCGTAAAATCCTTTCAACAAAACATCCCCGTAATAAAATATCCATTAAATGAAATCCTGCGGTACTTCTTTGTTTGAATAGTACCGCAGGATTGAATTAATAGATAATCACTAATTATCTGTCAATTATAATCTTGCGGAGGTAACAGCATGGCAAAAACATGTTTTGTGATTATGGGATACGGTATAAAAAACAACCTAAATCTCGATTTGACATACACCATGATTATTAAACCATGCATAGAAGAAAACAGATTAATCCCGTTCCCATTATATGCTGAAAATGAATACAACGCTTTTAGATGCGATGAAATATCCGGTTCTACCGCAATTGACTATAAGTTTGTAACATGTCTAAATGGTGCAGATATAGTAATTGCAGATATTAGTACGATGAATGCAAATGCCATTTATGAACTTGGCGCAAGGCATGCATTAAAACCAAGATCGACTATCCTTTTGTGTGCCAAAGAAAAAGAGCATGACTTTAAGTTCTTTGATATCACATATGTTCCAATTATTTTTTACGAACACGAGGGAATGTCCCTAGAGCCAAAATCGATTTCAGATGCAAGAGATAAACTAAATAAATGTCTGGACTTCGCAATTAATTCATCCTCACCTTTTCCAGACAACCCTATTCAAAGAGCATTGATAGAAAAACGGTCATATGAAGGCAATCGAAATCCTGAACCAAGCATTTATGAACTCTATTTAAAAGGAAGACGAGAATTAGATAATAACGACTATAAAAGTGCTGTAGTAACCTTAACAGAACTATATAAAAGCGCAGCAACAGAGGAAAACCTGACGCTTTTGTCTTTAGCCCAATACAAAATAGCAGAATTGGATGGGAGTTGCAAAAGGTTAGTTGAGTGCATTAACTTCATCAAAAGTAATATCGATGTTGAAGATTCAACATCGGAGTATCTTTTGGGTCGTCTAGCGGCAATCAACTTACGTATTTTCAACTTATCTGGAGATCAACAGTACTACTATGATGCATTAACCTATTATCGGCGAGGCGCTACCTATAGCAAGAAGAACCTATATTGTCCAAGGAACTATTGCGCGCTCCTTTTTAGAATATATGAGCTTACAGATGACTTGAACATTATTAGAGAGCACTTTTATACAGCGATTCATTTTGCAAAAATGTTCATAAATTCTAATGTAACAGTTAAGAACTCAGGAAATTATAACGATAGAGTATATTATCAATACAATGTAAACGATCTAAAATCCATTACGGAAGGAGAATACATTAATTTCGAAAAGATGTGTCAAAGGCTCGAAATGGACCCTGATATTACCGCAAGGCAGAAGGAAACAATCACAAAAGGAATTCATAAATTAAAGGAAGATATCGAACAAATGTATAGTAAAGTTAACCCTTCCTTAGATTGAGAAACAGATAATAATCAAATACCTTACCTGCCCATATATGAATTTTGCGATGAACAGTTTCGTCCGAAAAGAAAGTCTCTAAATTAGTCAGCACAAAGGGATCAGTTTTTGTGCAGAATCTTCCACCTTGCAAGATTCCTTCTTCTCGAATTCCCTTTTCGTTCATAACAAGGAGAGGAAGATCATTAAGAATGCCAATTGTTCCCTCAATTTGACAGTAGGGGCTTGTTAACGCCTGACCCGAGACATCAATTTCCTGAGGGTAAAAGTAAGCTGGGTTCTCTGAACCTCCTTTTTTCTTGAAACCTTTGTCGATATAGTATTGTTTAAATGCTACTACAATGATTCCGTAGCACCGTTTTATCATCCCTTTTAAATAATTCATAGAATCAGAAAGATCATAATTGTCTGCTTGTAAAGTAATCGTTCTAATACCAAGTTCATCAAGCATTCGCTTAAGTCTTTCTAAAAACAACTCTTGCTCTTTTAAAAATGGATTAGGTCGGCTTAGAAAAACTGTAATTCTTTCTTCTTGCATTTTATTCACCGTCCAAGAAGTACTTATGCTGATTCTGCCAATACAACAGATAATTAGTGATTATCCCTCGTCTAATCCTTCTATATACTTAATTAATTTTATCACACAGTTCTGATGCTGGCAATATTAATTAATAAAAATATTAATTTATTATTGAAACAATCCTCGTTAAGTGCTATGTTATCATTAGAGAACACATAATGATTGATTTCTCTATAAAACCTACAGCTCATTTCGAAGAGCAGAATAAAGCATCATAAAAATATGAAGCTATGGAGGAGCCAATATGGGATCATCTGGACACGGTAAATTCGGCAATTATGGGGTCGGCGGATCTGAAGATGGACAACAGGGAGCAAGCGGCGGAGTCGGTGGAAGCGGAAACGGATCAAGCCAAGGTCCATCTTTAGCTTACATTCGTTTGGAGGATGTGGCTACTTCTGAATATTATTTAAACAACGGGGATCTCCCACCTGCTGGAGAAGCCGTCAACGTACGAAGCTCCCTTTATAAAAGGCGTCTTGCAGTAGAGCTTTCATCTACAGGCGAGATTATTGGAAACATTCCTACCGAATATAACTTATTCTTGCTTTCCGGTTTAAAACGAGGAATTCGCTATTCTGGACAAGTAGTATCATCCGGGACGTTTCCCGTTCCGTACATAGTGGTATCTCTACATGAGTGACCAATTTGTTCTCATTATCGGGGAAGTATTTGTAGACACCCATTTGGATATTGTCCGTTGCGGTATACCAGCCACGCGCCTGGGTGGAATTTTTCATGCGGCAAGGGCGTTTTCCGCAGTTGGAATACAATATGCGCTTGCTTACTATGCTCCTAATTATTTGGACACAGACATAAAATTCTACTCAAAATTTCTTAACTGCCGGGGCTGTTATAAGCTTGGAGACATCAACGCTGCACCGAACGTAATGCTGATTCAAGATTCTCCTGAAGCCGGCGACCAAGGGTATATTAACATTTTAAGCGATCAGACTGTTTACTGTGATGTCTCTTCTTTGGCAAAGATAATTGATAGCGTCCATCCCTCGGATGTATTGCTTTTTCCCGGGCGATTCAATGCCGAGCATGTAATGAACGACTTGAATGAATTCCCTGGGAAGTTGCACATAGACATCAACTACGATAGCAATACTTTCCTAAGCCTCACCTCAAGAGCGATCGACACATTGTTTCTATCGACGTCTTCCTATTTATTTCAAAATGAATGTGCCGGTACACTTTACGGCGTAGTAGAACACTTTAATAGCTATACTGTAAAATGCTTCCTTTTGAAGGAAAATCGAGGTGGTTCAATCTGTTTTTATCCTGAAGTCAAAAAAAATATTCAATCTCCGGCATTCTATGCGCATACGGTGCATTCTGTTGGTGTAGGAGATGTATATGATTCGCTTTTCCTCTGCGATTTGCCAATTGGAGACAGTGAGGAAAAAATGATATTCTCGGCTTTATGTGCGGCAAAATATGCTGAAACGCTAGACTATGATGATTTTAAGGAAACCATTAAATTGATCATAGACAACTTTGATGATTTCAAAGGCCTCAGAGGAATTAGATTGCCATGGTCAAGGCGTAAAGACATCAACATATACTTAGCAGCACCGGACTTCCCTGATGTTGATACAACTCTGCTTGATAAGCTATACAACGATTTGAAATACCACAATTTTTCTCCCAGACGTCCCATAAAAGAGAACGGTCTCTCGTGTTCAAACACTAGTCGTGCGGATGAGTTGGAACTATACCAAAAAGACCTTCTTCTACTCAACGAATGCTCAATATTAATTGCACTTCTGCTGTATAACGATCCCGGCACATTTGTAGAGTTAGGAATGTTTAAACAAGCTGGCAAACCGACAATACTCTTTGATCCGTTTAACATTTGTTCTAATATGTTTGCAAAGAACACCCCCGACTACATTTGCAACACACTCTCGGATGTTATCGATACTGTTTATTTATGCTTAGGAGATCGAAATGAAGACTTATGATGGTGTCCTGCTGGCTTCTGGCGGAATGGATTCCACAGTATTAGCTTACGATCTTGCCAATCAAAGGCAAAACATTATTTTGCTTTTCCTGGATTACGGTCAGCATTGTGCAAAAACAGAATTAATGACTTTAAAACGTGTTATTCCTTCACAATATAAAAACAATATTCGCATTATTAAAATCGGAGATATTTATAAAGAATCTAATTCAAGAATGATTGTCGAAGCGAATTTATGGGTTGACAATGTTGTAGCGGATGATTTATATCTTCCTTATAGGAATCTGCTCTTTTTGTCTATCGCTTCCGCATATGCACAATCTATTGGTGCAAAAAATGTTTATTCAGCTTTTATTAACAGCAACCATGCCAAAGAGATTGATTGCTCAATGGAGTTTTTCACTAAATTAGAAAATCTCCTACAGTCGTATGGCTCTGTAAAGATTAATATGCCATATCGCGAACTGTCAAAAAGAGAAGTCGCCAGGTTAGGCCTAAGCTTAGGTGCTCCGGTGGCAGCCACCTATTCCTGTCAAGTAAATGCGGAGAATCCTTGCGGTGTTTGTCCTAACTGTGTTGACAAGATAGATGCCATTAATTCTCTTTTTGAGGTTGAGTGATTATGGTTGATAATGACATACTGATAAAAGCGCAAGCTTTGGCGGAATATATTGAATCCAGGCATTTTGCTCCAGTCACACAACGAACCCCCTATTTCCATATGGGGGCAACAATCACAGACTCTGTTCTGCAGGCCGGGCTAAACTATCGCTGCGTGGTCTATCCTCGCGTTCTAAAACTGCTTACGAAATTTCCGAACTATAGAACAACTTGCGATTTTTTAATCTTGATGCAGACGATCCCGCTTCCCGAACTGATTGAATGGAGCAATAAACGAAAGCTTGAACTGATTCAAAACATTAGCTGGCTTCTATTTGATAACGGAGTTGAGACAGAACCGGAATTAGCAGTCTGGCTTAATAGCAGCAAAAGTATTTCTCAGTTGCAAAAACTCAAAGGCGTCGGTCCGAAGACCATAGATTATTTAAGTATGCTTTCCGGTAATCAAGCAATCGCAATAGACAGGCATTTATTTGCTTTTTTGAGACTGGCAGGAATTATTACTAACTCTTATTCAGACGCAAGTGTTTTATATAAAAAGGCTGCTGATATTCTTTCGTTGAGTGCGTTCGAATTGGATAGGCAAATTTGGCGGTATATGTCTGATGTAGTTTTATAATACCACTCAATACCCCTTCCGCATTTCATTTGACTACTACCTATAAAAGAATCGGCTCGAAACCGTTTGCAGATCGGCATATTCATGTCGACAAGCTGTGGTTTCGGGCCGATTCTCATGTTTCGGCATTATCCCGTTCCATTGTTTCCGCAATCGCACGATTGATAAAGGCGTTGACGGACTCTCCCTGCTTTTCAGCGTGAGCCTGCAGTAACTCCCGCATCCCCTTTTTAACTCGTAAATGCAGGGAATCCACCTTTTCCTTATCCCATTTTTCTATTGCTCGGCGCTGGGAATCAGAAACTGGCATAGTGTTTCAACTCACTTTCTTCCGCATTTTAGCAGCATAAAACATCTTAACATTTTCTTTATCGAAAAGAAATACACCGAAAGTATAAAAACGTGAAAAAAGCCCTTGACATAAGGTGCCTTATATAATATAATCTATTTAGAAAGCAAAATACGGCAGTGTCCCGGGGTTGCCGCCCCGGAACACCTGCGCAGGCGCTCGTACCGCCCACACAACGGAATTACTCCGCACCGCAGCATGAGTATATCTTTTTTTGTCCGTTCTGGCAAGAGGGAATCTGATGATACGATGATGGGGTTGCTGCTGCATCCATTCTGACACTGTGTTGGCCTCAAGCCTGCACAGTGTTTTTTGTTTTCCATATTCTTTATTTATGGAGGGCTGAGAATGAAAACAGTCAACAATTTCCACGAGAAGGAATACCTCACGGTTTCCGACATCCAGTCCTGGCTTAGCATCAGCCAGGGTGCCGCGTACAACCTCACCCATCGCAAAGACTTCCCCGTGCTTCGGATCGGAAGCGCCGTTCGCATCCCCAGAGCCCCGTTTCTGGCCTGGGTCGAAGCCAACACAAGCAATCCGCTGAACTACGGCGGCGACGCAGCGTAAGGGGGGCTGATCTATGAAGAGACACGCAAACGGCGAAGGCTCCTTCAAGAAGCTCCCCAGCGGAAGCTGGAGAGTACAGATCATGGTCGGATACTCCGACGACGGGAAGAAGAAAACCAAGAGCTTTACCGCCCCCACAAAGGCGGAAGCCCGGCAGCTGCTGCAGGCCTACCTCACGCAGCAGCATCCACATGACGAAACCGTCACCTTTTCCGAGTGGGCGAACGCATGGTATGCCGACTACCGCACCGAGGTCGCAGCATCGACCTACTGGAACTATGGATTTACGCTGAAGACTCTGAAGGACTACTTCCGGGACAAGCCCATCTGCGAGATCAAGCAGATAGATATCAACCGTTTTCTCGACACATTGGTTGAGCGCGGCCTGTCCAAATCTACCATCGGCAAATGCAGGTCCATGCTGATCCAGATCTTCACGTCCGCGCAGGACAATGACCTCGTTGTCAAGAACCCTGTGCTGCGCGCGAAAAAGGTGAAGGCGATCAGGCAGGTGCACAAGAAAGCCTCCTTCACCGAAGAGGAGATCGGCCGCCTGCGCGCGTTTTTGCCCAACGATCTGCTCGGAAACAGCATCCTGACGCTGATCGGCTCCGGCCTGCGTGTTCAAGAGCTGCTGGCGCTGAGGGAAGACGACATTGCCTCGGACGGCTCCTGGATCCGTGTCAACAAGGCGGTAAAGATGGCCTATCGCGTCCCGATCCTCGGCTGCACCAAAAGCGAGAGCGGAAACCGGACAATCCCGATCGCAAAACAGTACCGTACAAATGTCCGTTACCTGCATGAGCACGCGGGAAAGCGCTTTGTCTGGACCTCTGAGAGGGAGTCTGGGCTGTACAGCATCGAAGAGTTTCGCAATCGCTACAAGACCGTCATGAGCAAGGTCCCCAGCGTCCCTTACTATTCTCCGCACTGCTGCCGCCACACTTATATTACGCGCCTCCAGGCCAAAGGCGTTCCGATTGATATGATCCGGATCCTTGCCGGCCACCAGGACAGCCGCACTACGCTGGATTATACACACACGAGCTTTGAGACGCTTCAGAAGCTGATTGCCTCTCTCGACAAGGAGGTGAGTTGATGATGGATCGCCGCAATTGCCTCCGGCGCATGGAATCTAACAGCGCTTCCACCTGCGGCAATCCCCGTCAGTTTAAGAAGCCCCCCGCCAATTGCATCTCCTCCTATCGGCTGGAGGAGGGGCTCAGCCTCAAGGAACTCTGCCGGATCCTTAGGATTACCAGCCATCGCAGCGCAAGGGCGCTGTGCGAATCCCCTTGTCCCTCCGCCAAGTACATCTACATTCTCGCTTTGCGGGAAGGACTTAGCGTCTCTGAGTTTTGCCTCCGTTACGAACCTGTCCGGGAGGATGCGGCATAAGGCCGCATCCAGATCCCGGTTAACAATCATGAAAGGACTGATTCACATAGATCATATCAACATTTCCGATTTTCAAGTCAGCCATCCTATTTCCGGTACTTACCGGATCAGCAATATTGTGATCCGGCAGGCCAGGAATGGCAACACCTATCTCAGGGCTACTTTGTTTGACGCAACAGGTAGCATCAACATGGTCTGTTGGGAATATGACGGCTCCCCCCTCGATCCTGCTCTGGAGCTTGTGTTTGTGACCGGCACGGTTGCAAGCTATCAGGGCAAGCCGCAGTTTACCGCCGAGTGCTTTTGCCTTCTCACGGCAGAGGACTGTGAGGCTGGCGAGCTGAGTGGCCTTGTACCCTGCGCCCCCATTGACGTCAATCTCTACGAGACGCGCCTGAATAGCTTGATTCATAGCATCTCCGATCCCGATCTCTATTCGGTATGTTTTCACATCTTTCGGGAGCACTGGGGCGCTTTCACCACCATTCCCGCAGCGCAGATCAAGCATCACGCCTTCTTGCACGGTCTTCTCATGCACACGGTGGACACCGCCGACTTGGCGGACGCCGCAGCCCGCAATCGTCCCGGTGTGAACCGCGATCTCCTGGTGGCAGGCATCCTGCTCCACGACATTGGGAAGATCTACGAGTTTGAGTTCTCGGCGTGCACCGGACTTGTGACAGGCTATTCCGAGAAGGGGCAGCTGCTGGGCCATGCCGCCATCGGCTTTGAAATGATCAGCCGTGCGGCGCAGGCAGTCGGCGCAGATCCCCACATTGCCAGCCGGCTACAGCACATGGTGCTGAACCATCACAGCGCTCAGCCCTCCGACCAAGTGCCTATGGCCGAGCTGGATATGCTGCGCAAGCTGGATGCGGCAGACAGCAGCTGTGAGCGTTGCCTGGAGAGCCGCCGCAGTCAGACTGCCAACGCCGCCTATCCGGCTCTAGGAGCTGTTTACCCTGCGACCAATGTCAAGGATGACGACTGCTTTTGATGGGAAGCCTCTTGAACTGAGCAGCCATCCGCGCATTAATCTCCGAGCCACCGGGGAACAGATCCGCCGCCTGAGAATGGAGGCAGGTCTGTCCGTCCGGGAGCTGAGCCGTGCGCTGTACCTGGCAGACGTCCAAGCCGTCTATAAATGTCAGCGGGGCGAGACGGCTCCCTCTCTGGATAACCTCGTCCTGCTGAGCTGGCTGCTGGATGTTCCCATCGACAAGATTCTGGTCGTAGAATTCAAATAAAAAATGCGCTGTCTCCGGAGAATGGGCCGGGACAGCGCATTTTTTCGCAAATCAGTCAGAGTAGACTTTATAGTTGCCTTTCAGGAAGTTCTCGATGTCCTTGAACAGTCTCCTGCAGGGAACCCGCTTGTTGAAACCGAAGCCGAAGATGTCCATCACAAAGCCGAGGCATATCTCATTCCCATAGCCAATTTCCCACAGGAACTCCGTGATGCTCATGAAGCTCTTTCTCTTGCTCTTTTTCAGGGCTCTGAGGTAGGGAAGCTGTTCCTCCATCTCCTCATACTCCGGATCAACACCCTGCTCCAGGAAAAGGCGCTGGATCCCCGTCGTGTTCTTCCCCTTTTCAGGGCGGTCCTTAAGGTGTTGCGAGATACAGCGGTCATACTGGAATTCAACACAGCTCAGGATGGTTTCCTGACCGATCTCATCGCAAGCCGCAAACTTTTTCAGCAGCTTATGCTCATCGGCAAATACATCGCCGCTGTCGGCTCTGTCAACGGCGCTCAGAGTCTCACGCCCGAACATGGCGTCAATACTCACGCCAAATAGATCCGCCATCATACTGATCTTATCGCAATCCGGCGCCGCCAGGCCGCTCTCCCAGTTGCCAATGGAGCTGGGGGAGTTCACGCCGAGCTTCTCCGCCAATTGGGCTCGTGTCCAGTTGCGCTTTATCCGCTCCTGCTTGATATTTCTTGCCAATGTGGTTCTCACATCCGTCTTTCCCATACGGCACCTCCGCCAATTTTGATTCGTTGCCTACAGTATAAGCGCAGTCAAGAAAATTGTCAAGTCAAAATTATTTTTACAAAGTAGTTGACAAATCATTTTAGTTGCTGTATCATACTATCAAAGAACCTCCACATTTAATGACCGTGGAGAACGCAAAGATCAGGAGGTGGAGCAAAATGAAAGGACCGCTCTATCTACACGCTACCAAATATCCGGCTCTCAATGCTGACATCAAGGAGCGTCGTTTAAAAGACGGCCGTGTCCGTATTTCGGGAACCGCCATCTGCGCCGAGGATCAGTCTGTATTTGCAGATATTGTCCCCTATGAGGCCAAGCCCGTTTCCCTCAAGCGCAAAAATAGCGCCATTACAGAAGTGATCACGATGCTGGAAGTTCGTTATTGTGAAACGCACATGAGAAAGACACTTACGGAGAAGGATATCTGCATTGCCTTTGCGGCGGTCTCCGCTAAAGTGGAGGACGGCATTCGCCTGAAACCCACCTGGCGCGCATCCAGCACGAACAAGCAGGTAATTCAGTTTTTCGGGCGGAACACACTGGCTCTTGTTGTACCGTATTTGACTTCAGGCCGGATGTTTCTTGACGAGGATCAGAAGACTGTTCTGGAGAAGATGACGGAAATCTGCTCCCGGCATGGAAGCGCAGACCGGGTGGCCGCTCAGGAAAACGCGGTCAAGCGTCTTGAGGAAGCAGAGCTTGTCCTCTCACATATGCGCGACTGTGATGCGCTCATCCCCGAACTGTCTCTCGCTCCGGCGGGGTTCACCAACCGTGCTTACCGCAAGGAGCAGATCAAGATGCTTCCTCTGCCGGTGCTGCTGGCATTTTTCGCTGCACTCTGCTGTCTGATCCAGCGGTTTCCGAAAGAAGTCTTTTTTGCCGTGCTGGTCTCCTATGGCCTCCGCCCGGCGGAAGCCGCAGGAGTTAAGCCCGTTAATCTTATCTGGTTCTCCACTTACTGTGTCGTCCCGGTGCAGTACCAGGAAGTCAATGGCAAGCTCAGCGATCATTTGAAAAACAAGTACAGTGCGAGGCTGGTGACCATCAGTTCCTGGGGAATGAGCATACTCCGGGAATGCTGCGCCCTCATCGGAGAGGACTATCCCAAGGATGACCGGGCCATGAACAGTTCTCCTGCCTGCGCAGAGTGGGTCAAGGCCCGCCTGATCGAAGCAGGTGCGACGGAAGCCCAACTCATCTATATTTCCGATGACATCCCGGTCGACGATTATGACGACAGCAGCATGGATCAAAAGAACCCGGAAAAGGCCATGGAGGACCGGACGGCAAAGATCGGCTGTTATGTACTGCGCCGCTGCTTTATCACAATTGCCCGGGTATACATGGGTCTCTCGCTCTATGAGATCGATCGCCTGGTTGGCCACATCCCCTGTGGATCGGGTAAGGATGTCGCCCGAAAGCTGACCAATCCCGACCTCAATGCGCCGGAGATGCAGGCCCAGATCGCCGCCAAGATGGAGCGCTTTGTTTTTGACCCTGCGCTGTCGCTTAACCCTGCGCTCGTCCCCTATACGACCGGGAAACGGGAAGCTGTTCCCATCCGTGTACCGTATGCGGAAATTAGGGCGGAGAACAATGAGGACTGCGAAATCGAGCTGGAGGTAGAGTTCGCCTGCTCCGAGCCAGGGGAGGCGTTGACCCTTATCTACGAAAACGGTGTTTTCTGCGATGTATCCGCCTCCAGTACGCCAGTCCACTTTGAAGATATCAGTCGTACGGTCTTCTGCGATATGCTTAAGTCCATCAATCATCAACCCCAGGAGGGATAAACCCATGAAAAGAGAAGAATCAATCCTTCGCCGCACCCTCGGCGATACAGAAGAGTTGAGGGTGGAAGTTGACGATCAGGGCATCCGGGAGATCAGGGGAATTGCTGTCGTGCAGGGTGTTTCCTTCAGCATCTCCATCTCCCGGAGCGCCTCCGGCAACACAACGCCCAAACGTGAGGACCACGCCCCAACGTACAGGTATTTGTATAACGGGACGATCAGCGTACTCGACCCCGCCTCGACGAAGGTGATGTTGTCTGAGGCAAAGAGGCGGCAGAAGGAAGAAAAGGGAAAGCCATATCAACACAAGGACGTCTATGCCAGCAAGAAGTTACGCTGTGATTCCGCTGCCCCTCAGGTGATCGCCAACAGCATATTAAATAAGATGAGGGCGTTGATCGAGGAGAATAAGAGCCAGCTGGATCAGGCCTTGATGAAAGCGATGACCCCGGACCAGCTGACCCTGCCTTTTGCCGTGGAGCAATACTGCTTTGATTTCCTGCGACGCAGCTTCCCCAAGGCCCCGCCCGAAGCAAATAACAAGCGCGCCGGGCAGCTGAAGCGCACTCTGTCCAAATTTCCGATGACGCCGATTGTAAAGCTGAACACCAGGACAGTCAATTCTATCCTCAAGGAGATCAAAGCCAGCGAGGAGTGTATCCGACTGTGCTTCCTCTTTGTGGAGTACCTCCTGGAGCTGCACAAGTACTCCGGGAAAAATCCATTTGTTCTGCCTGCCGCACGGGAAATCAGCAAGGGCAACGCATTCAAGCAGCAGGAGTTGGGGGATGCTGTGTTTACAGAAATGTTCCGGCTGCTCAACAAGGAGCTTAGTGGAATGAATGTCATCATCGCCCTCAACGCCTCCGGCTTTCCGTTTGAGGACATCAAGCAGCTGACCTGGGACGACATTGAGTTTATAAAGGGCTATCGAGACTTTGGCATCGTACACATCCGCCGTGAGTATGCGGCGGTCTCCAAGCACGATTTCTCCCGACCCATGATCCTGGACAGTGCGCTTTTCATCCACAAGGTCTACAAGGAACTCAAGACAAGGCGTCCGGAGAGTTTGGATGATGAGAAGATCTGGCTTGACGGCCTCAAGAACGAAACCGTCAACAACGAGATCCGGAACCTGCTTGTTCGGGCGGGCTTTGCAGGCAGCTTCTCGACGCCTGGTCGTCCGGATGCGGACCAGATCGATGTTCCCGCTCGGATCCTGCAGACGAACTACCAGCGCATGCTGGCAGCCAAGTGCGGACTGAAGGATGACCCGGACACGCTGAGTTTTCTGTCCGGGACTATGTTCCGCAGCTCGACCTACACCAATTATGAATCCCACACCTCCCCTGATGCGGCGCTGCGTCTCTATCAGATCCTAAAGCCCCTCTCTACAGAGAAGAAACTGGACAAGCTGTCCGGCTCGAGTCGCACAAAGGGAGGCATGGCCGTCTACGAGATCTGGCCCAAGACCAACCACGAGGCGGCCCGTGTCACTACAAAGGTCCGCCTGAAGCCCGGCCAGAGCCTCAGCATCCGCAGCGAACACGGGGCACATGGTATCGTCCGCATCCATCGGGCAAGGGACGGCGCTGGGGTGCGAGATTTGTAGGCCACCATAAATGTATTATGATACTACAAATGCGCCCACCTGTCATTGAACTACAAAGGCCGGGTCATGTGAAATCTGTGGGTGATAAATTTCAAAACATTTAAAAAACGTCTGTGCGCCCCCCAACACAACTTTGGGTGATACATAAATTGTTTTGTTGGCCTGAACGAGACAACTCTGTCTGATGTATTTACCTCTATTTGGTTCTATTCCTAACAAAAGAGACAGAAAAATCGTTTTCTGTCTTTCTTATATCACCCTCAAAAGCTAAACCCAGGGGGCTTGTTTTTGAGAAAAAATCACCCTCAGAAGCTAATGCTGCAGGCCGACTCAGTTTAATGATTTTTCTGCGTATCACCCACAAATTTCAATAAATCCAAAGGCCGTCGAAAAATGAAGGTTTTTTCGTCTGAGGTGCCCTATGGGGCTATTTGGGGGTCTTGCGGAGCAGGTTTTTCACGCGCGTTCCACACGAATTCCACACGATTGCGAATTTGGTTAATGCCTCAAAATCTAATATTTCTATAAATGTTCTTAAAAACATGAAAAAGCCTCGAAATCTTTCGATTTCGGGGCTTAATTATGGTGCGCGAGGCGGGACTTGAACCCGCACGTCCGGAGTGGACACTAGAACCTGAATCTAGCGAGTCTGCCAATTCCACCACTCGCGCATTTGGAAGCTTTGTTATCATAGCACCGCCGCCCCCTCTTGTCAAGAAAAAAATCTGTTCCCGCCGGCTCTTTCCGAAGGCGCCGTTCCGCCTTTGTCCGGAACTTTCGCTTTACATCCCCGGGCGCGGGGTGATATAGTATAGCAAAGAAACAGAAAGGATCTTTATACATATGTACACAGACCGTCCGCTATTGAAAAACAACGCCAAAACGATCATCAAGACCGCCAAGCCCTCGATGCTGACGGCCGCGGTGATCTATGTGCTGGTCTTCATCCTGCTCACGACGCTCAGCCAGTCGGTGATGGGCGTGAACATCAGCTATGACGACGCGATGAGCTATGTCAACTATTACCTCAACGGCGATTACCAGGCCGTGATCCGCATGAGCGAAGAGATGACGCCGCCCACCTCCGCTTATCTGCTCAACCTTGTGATCTCCGCCGTGCTGTATATCTTCGGCGCCGGTTTTCTGATCTTTATTTTCAACACAGTCAAGAACGCCGGGGCAGTTTACGGCAATCTGCTCGACGGCTTCGGTCTGGCGGGCAAGCTGATCCTCCTTGCGTTGGTGCAGGGCGTGTTCGTTTTCCTCTGGTCGCTGCTGTTCGTGATCCCCGGGATCATTGCCGCCTACCGTTACCGGATGGCTAAGTTCATCCTGCTTGACAACCCCGATATGGGCGTGATGGACTGCATCCGCGCGAGCAAGCAGATGATGAAGGGGCACAAGTGGGAATGCTTTGTGCTGGAGCTGAGCTTCATCGGCTGGGAGCTGCTGGCCGGGCTGCCCTATATTGGCTATGCCGTGATGATCTGGACCGCGCCGTATATCAACACGACGATGGTTCTGTATTACATGGCGCTCGCCGGCAAGCCCGTGATCGTTGCTCCAGCCGCTCAGCCGCCCTATTCGATGTGAAAGATAGAAAAAGCAAGTCTGAGGATTCAGACTTGCTTTTTTCATGCGTATTTCGATCAGTAGATCATCGAGAAGTGCGCGGGCTTCGGCTTGTAGCGCACACCCGAGACCAGCCCGACCGCCGAGAAAAGCGTGACCATCGACGAGCCGCCGTAAGAGAAGAACGGCAGCGGGATGCCGATAACGGGCGTGATGCCGATGCACATGCCGATGTTGATAAAGGTCTGGAACGCGAGCGCGCCGGCCACGCCGATGCAGATGAGCATGTCGTACATTCTGCCCGCGTGCAGCCCGATATAGACGCAGCGCACGATGATGATCGTCAAAAGGATGATGACGAAAATGCAGCCGATCATGCCGAGCTTTTCGCCGATGCTGGCGAAGACGAAGTCGGTGTGCTTGCCGGTGAAGACCGTGGCGCGATGGCTCGCATCCGCGCCGGTCATGCGGCCGGCCATGAGGGAATAGCGGCTTTGCGTGGTCTGCCACGTGATGCCCCAGCCGTCGGGGTCGATGGATTTGTCATAGGGCGCGATCAGACGCTGTTTCTGATAGTCCTTGAGGAAATAGGTCCACAGCAGCGGGATGACCGCCGCGACGGCGGCGCCGCCGATGGCGAACCAATAGAGCTTGATACCCGCGGCGAAGAACATCAGCAAAAACAGCGCCAGAATGATCGTGCCGCTGCCCAGGTCGTCGCCGACGACGACGATCATGCCGAAGACGATGACGAAGTGCGCCGCGATCTGGGCGACGGAGAGGAAGGAATTGATGTCCTTGTGCTCCTTGAGATAGGTCATCTGCTTGGCCGCGACGACGATATACAGGATCTTGACGATCTCTGAAGGCTGGACGCTGATGCCGGCGAAGCGGATCCAGCTTCGGCTGCCGCTTTCACCTTCGGAGCCGAAGATCACGAGCGCGACCATGAGCGCGACGTTGATCACGCACAGCCAGCGCCACTGCTCGCCGAGGATATCCGCGTCGATGACCGTAAAGACGACGAAAGCGCCGACGCCGATGACGATCGAGAGGATCTGGATGATGACGCACTTGGTGGGGCTGATGATAACGCCGCCGGCAGCCATGCCGCTGGTAGCGACATAAACGGCGTAAACGCTGAAGCAGGCGCAGAGAAAGCAGACCGAAAACAGGAAAATATCCGCCCGCTTGAAGAAGTCTTTGATATAGGGAATGACTTTTTTGATGAGGATCACTTCTCTTTCGTGAAAAAAAGCCGAAACACAACTTTCATACAGAGTGCATTTTAGCACAAGTTTGCTCTTTACGCAAGCTGTCATAGAGTGGTATAATAGTTCGGAATGATAAGGAGAGGACAGCATGGCGGTTTTTCACTCGAAAAGCGAGGCCGAGACCGAGGCGATCGGCGCGGAATTTGCGCGCGATCTGCCCGGCGGCACGGTCGTGGCGATGTACGGCGACCTCGGCGCGGGCAAGACCGCGTTCGTGCGCGGGATGGCGCGCGGGATGGGGCTTGACTGCCGGGTATCCAGCCCGACCTTTACGATCGTCAACGAGTATTTGGGCGAGCGCGAGCTGATTCACTTTGACATGTACCGTCTCTCCTCCGCCGACGAGCTGTTCGACATCGGCTGGGAGGATTATCTCGCCCGCGGCGCCGTCTGCGCGGTGGAGTGGAGCGAGAACGTCTCCGACGCCTTTTGGGGCGACGAGATCAACGTGCGCATCGAAAAGTGCGGCGACACGGAGCGCATCATCACGATCGGGGAGGATGAAACATGCTGATTCTTGCTTTTGAATCCTCGGCCAAGCCGGCCTCGGCCGCGCTGGTGCGCGACGGCAGGCTGCTTGCGCAGACGACGCAGATCAGCGCGCTGACGCACAGCCGGACGCTGCTGCCGATGGCGGAGGATCTGCTGAAAAACTGCTCGCTCACGCTCGGCGACGTGGATATGCTCGCCGTGGCGCACGGTCCCGGCTCCTTTACCGGTATCCGCATCGGCGTGTCCACGGTCAAGGGACTGGCCTGGGGCGCGGACAAGCCCTGCGTCGGCGTTTCGACGCTTGAGGCGATGGCCTGGCACGGTCTGGCCGCGGGCGGACTGATCTGCCCGGTGATGGACGCGCGCCGCTCCCAGGTGTACAACGCGCTCTTCCGCATCGCGGACGGCAGACCCGTGCGGCTTTGTGCCGACAGGGCGATCTCGCTGGAGGATCTGGCGGCGGAGCTGGCCGGCTATGAGGAAAACGTTTTCCTCATCGGCGACGGCGCCGCGCTGACAAAGGCGTATTTCGACGGCTGCGGCATTCCCTGCACGCTTGCGCCGGATGATCTCGTCTGGCAGGACGCGTGGGGCGTCGCGATGGCCGCGGCGGACAAAAAGGCCGTTTCCGGCGCGGAGCTGCTGCCCGTTTACCTGCGGCTGTCGCAGGCGGAACGCGAGCGGCAGGAGCGTTTGGCAAAGGAAGAGAAATAACCGGGGCATCGTATCAGCTTGCCCTTGCTTTCCCCTTTTGGGGAAGCGCCCCGAAGGGGCGACAGGGGCCGTGCAATGCCGCGACGTCTTCCGGCTTTGCTGCGCTCAACCGTTTCCCCTGGTGGGGAGGCTGTAACGATTGTTTATTCTTAAAATTAATATAAGGAGATCGAGACATGAGCAAAGTTTGCGTATTTGACCACCCCCTGATCCAGCATAAGCTTTCTATCCTGCGTGATGAGAAGACCAGCGTCAAGGAATTCCGCGAACTCGTTTCCGAAATCGCCATGCTGATGTGCTATGAGGCTACCCGCGACCTGCCCCTGGAGGAGGTCGACGTGCAGACTCCCGTCGCACTGGCCAAGTGCCGCCGCATCGCGGGCAAGAAGCTCGCCGTCGTTCCCATTCTCCGCGCGGGTCTGGGCATGGTCGACGGCATGGTCAGCATGATGCCCAACGTCAAGGTCGGCCACATCGGTCTGTTCCGCGACCCCGAGACCAAGCTGCCCGTCAAGTACTACTTCAAGATGCCCGCCGACATCGCCGAGCGCGACGTCATCGTCGTCGACCCGATGCTCGCCACCGGCGGCTCCGCCTCCGCGGCGATCACCTTCCTCAAGGAAGTCGGCGTGAAGCACATCAAGCTCATGAGCATCATCGGCGCTCCCGAGGGCGTTGCCAAGATGCAGGAGGATCACCCGGACGTCGACATCTTTGTCGCCGCGCTGGACGATCATCTCAACGACCACGCCTATATCGTCCCGGGTCTTGGCGACGCGGGCGACCGTATCTTCGGCACCAAGTAAGATTTCCTTTAAGCCTTCTCTCCGCAAGGGGGAGAAGGCTTTTCTTTTTTGCTTTCGATTAAAATAAAGGCGCGTCCCTCTTTCGTGAAGGACGCGCCTTTTTTCGCTTATCATCAATCGAATCCCTGCTGCCTGCACCAGATGTCCATGACCATGTCGACGGGCAGATGCTTGACGAGCGCCACCTGCCGGCGCACCGGCGCGCCGAGGATGGAGACGGTCTTTTTCTTTTCGAGATCCGCCATCGCCTGCGCCGCCACCTCGTCCGGGCCGTACCAACGGTCGACATAGCGGATGTATTCGTCGTGCTGTGCGTGCTCCTGGAACTCGGTCTTGATCCAGCCGGGGCAGACACACATCACATGGATGCCGCGCGGACGAAGCTCGCGCCCGATCGCGCGCGAGAGAGAAAGCACATAGCTCTTCGACGCGCCGTAGACCGCCTGGTAGGGCACGGGCTGCCACGAGGAATTGGAGCCCATGTTGACGATACTGCCGCCGCGCTTGATG
>Ga0247611_10002624_pt1 | contig 28379 bp, 30 predicted proteins | sample 177DNAGHGhighgp2_FD_192422 | JGI IMG/M metagenome (GOLD analysis project Ga0247611, IMG submission 192422) | Sheep rumen microbial communities from Palmerston North, Manawatu-Wanganui, New Zealand - 1770 DNA GHGhigh gp2 | ecosystem: Host-associated > Mammals > Digestive system > Stomach > Rumen... | reverse complement strand
GTGGCCTATACACTGGACCTGGCGGTGGCCTATACACTGGACCTGGCGGTGGCCTATACACTGGACCTGGCGGTGGCCTATACACTGGACCTGGCGGTGGCCTATACACTGGACCTGGCGGTGGCCTATACACTGGACCTGGCGGTGGCCTTTATACTGGACCAAGCCAAGCTCCATATAAGTCGGTCATGCCGTGGCCTGTACTAATACGAGTGCTTAAAAAATATAAATATAATAGCCAATTGAGCCTCGTTCGCCAGTATTTAGGCGACGCCATGTTTAGTCACCTCGAAGATATGCTTTAGCGTGTCATATATCGCGCAACTGGTTATTTGTGCCCAATCTTTTTGGTTACTTTCGGGAGAATCCTGCGATTCATAATAATCACATATAGCATGGCGAAGACGGCGCCGGCGACGAAACCGTAGAAGTTGCCGAGATAGTATAGAACCGAAACGATTGCGAAGCCAAGGATGGCGAGAATAATATCGGAAGCGCGGTATCTAATTTTTACGTATTTCTTTAAGTCAAAGTGGCGATAGAAGCCATCGAATTATTTAATGCTTGCGCATTATTCTTTTTGGTAATTTCAGAAAAGTCGTCGTGACGGTTTTAATTTCAGGCCATTCAATAAGTAAGAATGCGAGCATTGAAATGATATCGACAATATAGTTATATGGCGCAGGAATGAATAGTGCGGCAGAAACTATAACCACAAGCAGTGTTGACATAAACATGCGCGTGGTAAAATGCATCTTGAGATACTTACGTGTATCGAACATACGGAATGCAAAGACGGAAATATAACTAATCGTCGTCGCGATAGCGGCACCCTGAACTCCAATTGACGGAATAAGAATTGCATTAAGGACTAAATTCATAATAGCGCCAACGGAGGCGGATTTTAGATGACCTTTACTATCTTTATTGACGTTATACTGCGTAGATATGAACGTCGAAAGCGTTAAGAACACGTGGCCAATCATAAGGCTCGGAACGTATTCCCATGCAACGAAATATTCTGGAGCCACATAGAAACTAAAGATCCTTTTAATCAAAATCAATAGCGGTAGGCTCGTAGCGACGAGAATGAAACACATCATACGAAAGATATTATTTGTATACTTCTCATTATCCTCTTCTTTATCATTCTTGATAGCCGAGAACAGCCAGGCTTGCATAAAGATCGAGGAGACTGACGAAAGAATAGTTGGGATCTTATAAGAAACAGCGTAGATGCCACTTTCCGAAACATTCATCATTCCAGTGATCATAACGCGATCAAGGAAGTTCATAATCCACCACATGAAAGTAGTCGGAATTAGAATGACTGAGTATTTCGTCATCTGCTTAAAGAGTTTTTTATCAAAAGAGGACTCTCTAATGCATTTAAATACATTACAATTAGCCGCGCCATAAATGGCCGTAATAATATTTGCGACAATATACGCTAAGAAGTAACCAACGACGCCCATATTGAAGCCGAGAAGCAAAACGATATTAAATAACGCAATCAATACAGTGTGCAGTATATTCCCTAGCGTATATTTTTTTAGTTTCTCTTGACCCTTTAACGCTACTAGAAATATTTGCGAAGCAGCAGTAGTAATCATGTAGAAATAGAAATATATAGCAAAACTACCATAGCCGTCCAAGAGATTTAATATTGGAATAGAAATTGAGCCCACTATTATAAGTGGTACAAGCATAGACGTTGCGATTCGGATAATCTTCTTATGGTCAGAGTCTTTATCTAGTGAGAATCTTAAAACCGCTTCAGCAATATTGAGCGTAAAGAGTGGAATAAGAAAATTACATATCGTATAGAGAATATCGGCAGTGCCATACTCTGCTGCAGCCATACAGCTCGTATATAATGGAACCAAGAATAGCGATATGAATTTAGATGCAAAATTTCCGACTGCAAAAATAGCAGTATTCTTTAGCAAATAGCCGTTTTTCCCGTTGCTCCTCATATTACCCTTTAAATCTATACACCAATCTCGGCGATATAAAATATAGAATAATCTTTAGTTTCGTTCTAATTGAACTCTTTGCGATAATTGCTTCCGCCGAATGGCTTCGGAGTTTTTTGCGCCATTTCTTGTATTCTATTTTATTATTATCTTTTAGCAGTCCGTTAATTGCATTTATGCAAAATAAACAGTAGTGCTCATTCCATATTCTACGGACATTTACACCATCGCCGCCGACCATCTTCCAGATTTCGAATAATGATTTTTCACCATTCTTCATCTTGTCGAGACTAAATACCGTAGTGGCTGAAGCGGGATTCACTTTTACATAATGGTATAGCGCATCATCGCATACTACTATACATTTAGCATTATGCGCCACTTCATTAATAAAGAAGAGACCCTCGCCATAAAATAAATCTTCATGAAAGGATATTTTTTCTAGGATATCCTTTCGATACATCTTGTTCCAGCAGCCAACAGCAACCCTCTGGCTCAACAAAAGACTTTCAGCATCGGAGTTTGCGATACGTTTTACGCCGCCTGCGGCTTCTTTATGCTCAGTTTTTTCATCGTTAGTATTAATGGAAAAGCAAAAGTCCGCATTGAATTTAGTCATATATCCAACGAACGTCTCTATGAAACCTGGATCAATATAATCATCAGCATCGATAAAGCATACATATTTTCCTGAAGCTTTTCTTAACCCATAATTTCTAGCCGAACTTACGCCGCCATTCTTTTTATGATAAACCTTTATGCGCTCGTCGCAATTAGATAGTTTTCTCGCTTCTGCCAGCCCATTATCGGTTGAGCCATCATCTACTATTATTATTTCGATATTGCAATATATCTGCGAAACGCACGATTGAACGCATTTACCGATAAAATCTTCTGAATTATATAGCGGAATAATAATCGACACTAGGTCCCGAGCGGTCTCTTGCTTTGTTATTATTTCAGGCATTATAGTTCTAGCTCTCTATTAATATACTCTGCTGTACGTTTGCGCTCGCCTTCAATTATATGTTCCGTCGCACTGTAGTTCGGTGTCGTGGCATACATCTCTTCTAGCTTATCGATATCATTAAGCTCTCTATTGGTTTGGTCGAGCCTTACCATCAAATCGTGCACTTTATTATTGTTTCCTTTTTCGCCATTTCTTACAATTGTGCAATAATTCGATCGTGTTACTATGGATAAAATTGTCCCATGGAATGTATCTGTGATAATAAAGTCCGCATGTTTAAAATAGGCAAATATCTCAAATGGATTAATAACTATTTCTTCATCAGATATTCTCTGATACATGCCTAAGCTGACTATTTTTTTACCATGATTTTTAGCGAATTTCTTTATTGCATCTCTTTCCTGTTTTGTAAAGCGTTCGGTATATGCATACACAATTATATAGTCACGAATCGCAACGTTATCGATCGCTTCTTTCGAAAAATCATACATCAAGACCGGGTCCAAGTTAATAACCGGGTCCCTTTTAATGAGCTTTTTAACCGTATCTTTAGATTTTTCATCGCGTACAGAAACCGCTTTAAAGTTTCCTAATAGCCCCGCTATCTCATCTGACACTCCATATTCTACTAGACGTTTGTAGTCAGCCTGACCAAAACTGGCCGCATAGCTGATGACGGGTATTTTTTCATATCCTTTTCCGAACAGTTCCCTTGAATAGCCAACTGGAGATTTCTGGAGACAATTAAACACTTCGTCGCTCCCTATTACAAGCGCATCCAAATCTTGTGGTCTTATATTCTTTCCATCCCCAAAATACTTTGGAATTATATGCTCAAAATTATCATTATATTTTTTCAGTGTTGCTCTTCTTTTTGCAAAGTTTATTACGTTTATATTCTCAATGATTTTCGTAAAAATACTTCGCTCTTTCTGTGCTACAATTGCTTTCTCTTCTTTATAGTCAACAAACTCGACAGCAGCACCGTTTCTTTCAATTATTCTCTTTAAGCCATATGCCTGCAAAAAGGAGCCATAATTATGGATTCGCTGCATAGACATAATACCAATTTTTTTCATCTTACTCCTTTGTTCTTAATCGTTTTGCAATATATATTCCAAAATATCTTATATGGCTTGAGCCCTAAGGACAATATAGCGGTCGCTATTTTTTCTTTTTTCGTATATATATCCCGCCCAAAGATAGCCTTTCTGTTGGATAGTATGCCTTTTCTAATCTTTTTCGAGATTGCTATGTTCGCTTTATCATTAATGCATCTTCCCAATAGGTGATATTGACAATAAATATGTCTTTTGACTGCATATTTCGATATTCTTGGGTATCTCTCACTCGTAAACCTAACTAGCTCTTCTGTTTTCCTAATTAGCGCCAACCTCTTCTCCGACATTGCGCCGTACATTATGCTGTTATTTCTCTGCAGATAATAGTATCCGCTATAATCTACGAAAACAATTTTACTTGCCTTCTCAATTACTTTATCAATTATCTGAATGTCTTCATAATATTCCCCTACTGGAAATTGGATATTCTCCAAGATATTCCTGTCGTATAGCTTTGCTGTAGCACTAACATCTATCTTATCCTGCCCCAGCATTCTTTTATACGCCTCTTCCTTCGTCAACTCAAGCACTTCGCCATTAGCGTCATCTTTCTTGCAGCTTCCGTTTTCGTAATAGTCTTTTAGTCTACTTATTACTAAATCTGCGGAGTTATTCTCTGCACATTTTACCAAGGTCTCAATGTAGTCGTCTGCAATATGGTCATCGGAGTCTATAAATGTTACAAGTTTTCCACTACTTTTTCGCATGCCAGCATTCCGTGCATCGGATAGTCCACCGTTCTTTTTATGAATTACTACTACTCTGTCATCTTTTTTCTTGTAAACATCACACATTCCGCCACTCTTATCAGTGGATCCGTCATCTACGAGTATTATTTCAATATTATTGTAGGTTTGTTTCAAAATACTATTTACGCATTTATTTAAGTACTTCTCCACATTATATACAGGCACTATAATCGATACTTTTGCGTTACTCATTGCAGCACCCCTATACTAATCTCATTATTAATATAGTCGACCGTAGCATGTTTATCTTCCTTAATAATCAATGGGTTACCAATGATGATAGAGTTTGACGGTATATCTCTGTTCACAAATGAATTAGGAGCAATCAAGACATTGTCGCCTACCGTTATTTTGCCTACGATTACGGCATTAGCCCCAATCCAAACACGCTTACCTATTTTAGGCACGCCTTTTCTTACTCCTCTCGCCTGGCAGCCTATAACAACACCATTGCTAATATTGCAGTTTTCGCCTATGACGGCGTTTTTTGCAATAGTTATATTCTGCGGATGTGGCAAGAATAGGCCAGCCCCTATATTCTTAGAATAAATCTCCAAATCATATTTCAGTCTCATCTTTCTCTCGATGATTTTAGCGATTATATTCTTCTTTCTATAAAAATATAAAAATCGCACAGATCTATTCTTAGTAAACATCATTAAAAATTCTGCCGCGTTAAGTTTTTTACCTTTTATTCTAAATAGGTCGCCCAGGTATTCTGCTTTCATTGCATGCCTCCTATAATTGACGAGTATGGCACAACTTCATGATAGTGAAGAATGAAGATAGTTAAGAATGAATAGATTGTATAGCATACCAATATGCCGTTCCTATACAATAGATATTTTCTGCCATTATTCTTCATTTTGTCTAATAGGTTCGGGACGAGAATAATCATCGGGAACGAGAATAGCCATGATGTGCGTTGCATGAGAGGTATATTGCTCGATAGAGCGATTAATAATAGCGATGCTCCAGACATAATTGTCGCAAGTTTATAGTCCGCAATCCATTCGCTATCATTACTCCTTTTTGCGGGCCTACAAGCGAGTACGATAAACAACAAAAGCGCGAGCTGTACTAAGAATGAGATAACATTAAAATCGCCCGTGTTGTAGCTCGAACTGAAGTACCAAGCAAAATACTTCTGGAAGTAACTGCTACTCGACAATATCGAGATTATATTTTTGACTAAAGCAGTCCAGAAAACTGCTATCGCTATCAAGAGTAGCGCAACGTTACGCTTATTAAGCCGAAAGTATCTGTATATGAAATAAAGAGGCACATATACGATAGCACTAGAGTGAATAGTGAACCCCACGATATTTAGCAGCATATATTTTATCGTTTTTCTCTCTTTCAGGAGAGGCATAGAAAGAATAAACACGGAAATTGCGAGACTCTCTCTAACCATATTCATTGAAATAAAGAATACATTCATAACATAAAACAGAAAAACACTAAGAAGTGGATTCTTCGACTGCCTATAGATCGAAAAGTATACGGCGCCACAAAAGATGAACGACGTAAGCAATAACACTCCAGTGTAGCTACCGAATAGCATCGTAGCAAAGTTGTTGATAACCGCATACCCTTCATCTCTTATTCCCGTAAACGGGTGTGACAGTTGAGATTCATATATCTCTTTATACGTCCCACTCGTATCAGTGCCAACTTGATGACTTCTAAAACCCGAGACGAGAGCCGGAATAATCATTGCTATAACAAATAATAGCGCAGCTGCTTTCTTGTATCGCCTATCTTTTGCCCTATTAAACTTCTTCAGACACATTTGTGACAGTAGCGCAAAGAACATAGTTAAAGCAATCATTATAATATAAATAATCACGACTTCTTCTCCATTTCTTCGTTAGCATAAATGGCCTCAATTTTTTTAATTTCATGTCTTATGTTGTACGTATCATCAGTAGGCAACGATGCTTTTTTTCGGCAAAAACGCCCTTTGTCATAATTAGCCATATGTGCAGCCCACTTCGACTCACTATCTATGTCCAAGAAGCAGTTATTGTCATTAATTGACAGCTCATTGGATATATTAGAAGAGAACATACAATATACACCATTGATCTGTGCCTCTACCCCTACTAGCGGAAGTCCTTCATACAAGCTCGGAAGAGCAAAAATATCGAGTGACGATAATATTTGCGGAATATCATCTCTCTGTCCTAGGAAAAATATATTTTTCTTAGCCTCACTACCAGCTACAATTTGCTTAATCTCTTTCTCGAGGGGCCCCGATCCAACTAGCACCAACATAGAGTTATGATTCTTTTTGTAATACTCGTTAAAGGCTCTAACGAGAAAGGCGTGATTTTTTTGCTTGTTTAATCTGCCTATATGGCCAACTATAACAGTATCTTTTTGGGCGCCTATTTCGTTCCTAAACTTCTCCCCGTCAGTTTTCGAATATTTGTATTTTTCGTAGTCTATCGCATTATGAATAATGTAGAAACGGCGACTATTGCGCGTTTTTTTATTAAAGAACCACTCTGCAGATTTAAAAGAACAGGCGCAGTAAGTATTGGCTAACTTAGGAACTAATCTCTTGTTAAAAGTGTGCATTAGTGTCTTTATGACACCCTTATCGTTAGATGAGTTGTGAGCATGGGCTATTATGATTTTTGCGCCAGCCATTTTAGCTGCAATTAACGGATATATCATTGCACATGAATTCATATTGCAATGAATTGCATCGTACCCGTTTCTCTTAATAATTTGCTTGACTTGGCGCAAATATTTTAACGGATGTCTATAATAGCTATCTACCTTAAAAATCCTTGCACCATTTTTTTCTATTTCATCATGAAAGCAAAGAGGGTTATCGTATATATTAATAAAATCGAACTGGAATTGTTTCTTATCTATTGCTCTATATGTATTAATCAAAAAAGATTCTATGCCGCCAAGATTATCCGTCATGCCGATCTGCAATATTTTCTTCATCTTACATCCCACCCAGTCGAGCATATATAGCCCCAACTATATTGCTCGCCTTATCAATATCGTACTTATGCTTTACTTTATTATACATTCTGCCTACATTATTATTCGTATAGCAACTATTCATAATACGCCCCCATTCTTCAATACTATCTTTTTCGACAAACATAATCTTATTTGATTGCTTTACTTCGCGCGGAATACTAATAGAAGCAATACACTGTAAGCCATTCGCCTGCGCCTCTATTAACACTAAACCCAGTCCTTCGTATAAGCTCGGTAAACAAAACACGTCAAATGCCGAATAGAGCTTGTCGACATCATTCCTTTGGCCTAGAAAAACGACGTCATTCTCGAGCTTAAGGTTCTTTACTTTCTGTACAATTTCGCCTTGAAGCGGCCCCTGACCAACTAGCACGAGCTTAGCATCTTTACAGTTCTCTTTAGCCTTAGCAAAGACATCAATCAAGAACGTGTGATTTTTCTGCTGCACAAAACGACCGATATGACCGATAACAAAATCGTCATCTTTCAATCCAATCTCTTTACGGAGGCGCTTGCGTGCTTCCGGATCGAACTTGAATTTATCTACATCGATTGCATTATAGATAATTTTAACTTTGCCGGAATTAAATGCTTTATCGCCAAATAAATATCTACCAGCGAGTTCACTGCATGCAAAATAATCGGTAGCATATTTTCTACTGAATGGGCGCAACACATTCTTCAGCAAATTTTTCTTCCATTCTTTCGGATTACTAGTGCTGTGGCTATGCGCAATTCTTACCGGAACGCCAGCTTTTTTGGCTGCGCGAAGCGGAAAAACGGAAAGCGTATTAATGTTGGAATGAACAATGCGATACTTTTTCTCGCGAAATAGATTCTCAAGAAACTTCATATATTTGAAGAGTTTCTGGTATGGTGGACACAAAATAATACGGCCGCCAAGCTTCTCGATTTCTTCATATGGGATATTCGTCGAGTCTTCATCGCAAATAAAGTCAAACTGCACTTTCGTGCGATCGATATGGCGGTAGTAATTCATTATTACCGCTTCTACGCCACCGCCAACCCACTTACCCATAATCTGGGCAACTACGATTGGCTCGCTATTTTTCCCACCCGCCATTTTAGTTTGCTCCTTTACCAAGAATGACACACTTAAATGCCATCACGAAAATCTTCAAGTCGGTCTTAACACCCATATTCTGCGAATACCACTGCTCGAGCACAAGGCGCTCTTGGAAGTTGAGGCCGCTGCGGCCAGAAACCGCCCACCAAGAAACAATGCCGCATTTTGTACTGACAATATCGTCGAAATATTTCCCCATATCTTCTTTCTCACTAACCATGTATGGGCGGTTGCCGATAATCGACATGTCGCCTCTGAGTACGTTGATGAACTGCGGAAATTCGTCGAGCGAAGTGCGGCGCAAAAACTTGCCCATCTTAGTGATGCGCGGGTCATTTTTGAGCTTTTTATTCTGCTGATACTCGGCGAGAATCGCAGGGTCCTTAAAAAGCTCCTCATGAAGAATGCGCTCCGCGTCCGGCACCATAGTGCGGAATTTATAGAAACGGAACGGCTTGCCATCCTTGCCGATGCGCATGTGGTTCTTGAGGAAAATTGGCGCTTTGTCGCCAGTGAGAAGATAAGAGATTTTTACAAAAGGAATAAGTAAAACGACGCCGATACAGCCAACCAACGCAAAAATAATATCAAAGGCGCGCTTTACGACGCGATACATAAAACTGCGGAGTCTCAAAAGAGTGGAGACTCGGATGGTAGTAGATTGTTTATTCTCTATGGTTTCGGCGTTTGTACTCATATTTTCACCTCTTTTTGGTACAAAAAACGACCTGGTCTTCCGGTACCGGGCCGCCTATGTACCTCCCACCCATAGGATTTCGTATTATTGTAGCATTTTTACCTGTTTTCGTCAATACTTTTCATATAATTTTTAACAGTTGTCAAAAATGCTATAATAGCCTCATGGACACAAGCGCAACAAAACCAAGTAAAAAACTCTTATTAATCTCGCTGCTTATCTTTGCATTGGAATACATTGGGATTGTTGGATCTTATTGGCTCTTTGATGGGCGCGCAGGCGACGCATCGCTCACGATCAGTCGCTATGTCGGACTAAACTTATGGAGCTCTCTGCTCTTCTGTGCCGGCAACATGGCGATTGTCGTTCTGTCCGTCTACTATCTACTCACCAAGGCGCAGAGCCGTGGCTTCGTTTGGCGCCTCCTTATGTATATTTTCGTCGGTGCATTTATGGCGCTCTCAATTAGTCCACACGTGCCAGACGAAAGCATGCCAGCCACAATTCATCGCTGCTTCGCCGGCATCATGTTCGTTGTAATGGTGCTCATTGGCGTCACGCAAATGGCCCGCGCCGAGCGCAAAATCACCCTGGCATATTCAATGCTCTTCGTAATCTACGCAATCTTCTTCTGTGTTTGCGACGCGATGCGCTTAAATTTCTTTATGAACGGAATCTTTTGGTTCGAATCTGCCTATCTCTTCGCTTTCTTCGGCCTAATACTACTGCCAGAGGGGCGCGAATGATTGCATTCTTTGGTGCGCCGGGTGCCGGCAAAAGCGTTCAAGGTCAGAAGACGGCCGCAAGGCACGGCATGCGTTGGATTTCTTCGCGCAACTTGCTCATGAATCTTAATGATCGTGACGTAACGCTTGCGCTGAATCATGGCATGACGGTCGATGCCGAGAAAAATCTCGAAGTATTGGCGCAGACGCTGTCGAATTATCAGCATAGTCTAAATAGACTGGTCTTGGATGGTTTCCCTTCTAGCGTGCAGCAGGTTTACTGGATGATTGAACATGGCTATATCAAGCACCTGACTGGCGCGATTGTTCTACGCGTGCCACGTGGTGAACTATGGACGCGCCTCGTCAAACGCAAACGCGTAGACGACACGCGCGCCGGCGTTGAGCGTAGACAAGACGCCTATGAACGCGCCGTTACTGGCATGATTCGCGTACTGCAAATGAATGGCGTAGAAGTGCGCGACGTGGACGGCCGCAATACGCCGGATGACGTGCAAGAGCGCATCGATGAAGTGCTTGGCGAATGGGGTCTGATTGCCCGCAAGCAATTCAAAAAGATTAATCAGTAATATCCGCGTCTAGCGTGACGCTAATAGCATAGTCCGGGATAGCAGCCTGCACTTCTTGGCAGAACTGGCGATAGTAGGCTTTGCGGTCTTTTGTTGTAAAATCTACAACAATATCGAAGGAGATCTCGCGATCTTGAAGGTCGACATGGAAGCCGTGGACATTAATGATATGCTCATAGCGCTCGCGGATTTCCGCCACCGTGCGCCAGAGCTTCTCTATCGTCTCGTCGTTTAGATCAATAGCATAAATACCGACCGAGTTAATGATGACACGATATTTTTTGTAAATTGTCTTTTGGATAGTGCGCGACAAATCGTCAATCTGGCTGGCGGTTAGCTTATGGTCAACCTCGACATTGACGGATGCAAGCACAAAATCGTTGCCGTAATCATGAATAACGAGATCAAAGGCATCATTCACGCCCTCGACTTTTGCAACGTCCGCCTTAATGCGCTTGGTTAGCTTCGGATCGGCGCGCTCACCGAGAATAATACTAAAGGCCTCCTTGATAAGCTTGGCACCGGAGCGCAAAATGAAGAGCGAAATTGCGGCAGCAAGGTATGGCTCGATAGAGATGTTTGTTGTGAAAAATACAACGATAGCAACGAGTGTGGCAGCGGAAATAATTGCATCATAGAGCGCATCGATGCCGGAGCCAACGAGGGCGCTAGACTCGAGCTTCTTGCCGCGGCGGCGAACATAAAGGCCGAGCATAATCTTTACCGCTAGCGCGACCGCCACGACAATAACCGTCACGTTCTGATAATCTACTGGCTCTGGCGTGATGATCTTTTTGACCGACTCGATGAGAGCCGTGAGGCCAATATACATAATGAGGCCGCCGATAATAACCGTGCTAAGATACTCGCTACGACCATGCCCCATCGGGTGGTTTTTGTCCGGAGCCTTGTTAGCAAAAGTCGTGCCGATAATCGTGACGATAGACGAGAGCGAGTCGCTGAAGTTATTAACTGCGTCGAGTACGATAGCGATGGAGTTGGAAAGCAAGCCGACAAAAATCTTGAAGCCCGCGAGGGCGAGGTTTACAACAATGCCAAGAATTGATACGCGAATGATTTTGCGACTGCGTTTATTCATACACATATTTTAGCAAGAAAAAGCCACGGATTTGGTAGAATCCGTGGCGGTAGTTGGAGTTACTTGATCTCGCCGTTCTCGTAGATTACCATGAAGCTGCTCGAGTCGAAATCGTCGAAGCGCTCCATAGGCTCAAAGCCGTTGTCACGCAGATAGTTATAGGTCGTGTCGCGGAAGATAGAATCCGTAGCCTTAGCACCAGCGACCGGCTTCTGCATAACGTCGTAGTGGAAGAACGATTTACCATTCACATCTTCGACGCCAGTAAGGACCAGATATCTCACGGTATTGCAGAACGCAGTGCGGATGATCAGCGAAAAGTCCTTATGAGCGTGGACTGACAGGGTGTACTCATGGCAAGAATCGCGCAGTTCCTTCGGAACGTTCTCCGTAGGACTAAACGCCAGCTCGGCTACATTGCCGGCGAGCGTAACGAGCGTCAGTTCGTACAGCTCCGGTACAATGTTCTGCATGAAGTGTCCGTTTCCGATCTGCGTGTAGTTCAACTTAAACGAGTCGAGTCCCTTAATCAGATAGTTAGCTTTCATAGAAAATACTCCTTTCAAAAGTACGTGCCGCCCCTCAAAAGCGACAATAAATTTAGACTCAACCGGCTGGCTGAGTCCATATTTATATTATAACATATTTATTTCTTTTTGAAAACTAGCTTGTAGCCGAAGTAATTGGTGACCATACCGGCAACCGAGCCGCAGGCCTTAGCAATAAGCTTGTTGAGACCAGATTCGCCGAGCACTGCCGTGACGCCCATAATGACGAGAGACTGGACGACCCAAGCGCTGAATAATGAGACAACGAGGAAGCCAATAATCGTGACTTTGAGGGATTTTTCGCTCTTCCAGACAAACTTGTAATTAAGGATGAAGCTAATTGTAATGCAGATTGCGGTCGAAATAATGTTTGCGATGACCTTATCAATGCCGATAATATTGGCAAGTAGGCCGAAGATACAGAAATCCAGGACGGTATTAAAACCGCCAACGAGCACGAAGCGGATTTTCTCGCCGTGCTTCTTGATAAGCTTGGACTCGTTAAGCTTTTTTAGCTTTTCCTTCATCCTTTAGGTTCCTAGAGTTTTTGCGATTAATGATGTAGAGCGGACGGCCCTGAGCTTCCGCATGGATGTGCGAAATATAGAGCGCGGTGATGGCCTGCGAAATGAGGACGAGGCCAACGAGGAAGGTGATGAAGATAGCGACACAAGTAGTGCCGGTCCATTTGAGACCGATTGGATCACCGAGGATAAACTCTTCGATGCCGACAAAAACGCCGAGAATGAAGCTAGAGATTGCAATGAAAACACCAATCCAGCCGAAGATCATAAGTGGCGTGGAGCTGAGACTAATAAAGCTGTCGATGGCGAGGTTAAAGAGTTTGCCAAAGTTATAGCTTGGCTTGCCAGCGAGGCGGTTGCCATAGATATAGTCAATATAGACTTTCTTGAAGCCCATCCAGTCCATGAGACCACGAGTGATGCGGCCATGCTCGGTGAGCTTGTTATATTCGTCTGCGACGGCGCGATCGATAACGCGAAAATCGGTACTGCCCGGTACGGTATCTTTGACGCCCATGCCATTAAGCATCTTGTAGAAGAGTTTGCTACCAAGCTTGGCGATGAAGCCGTGCTTCTCATATTTGCCGCGGACGCCAATAACAATTTCGCCACCCTGTTCCCACTTCTCGATGAATTCCGGGATGAGGCTAGGTGGTTGCTGACCGTCAGCGTCGATAGTCAAAATAGCGTCGCCAACTGCTTCGCGCATACCTGCAGTAAGAGCAACTTCCTTGCCAAAGTTGCGCGAGAAAGCGAGCACCTTGATATGTGCATCTTTCTCTGCCATGCCCTGTACGATTTCGAGAGTTTTGTCGCGGCTGCCATCATCAACCAAAATAACTTCGTAATTATATTTGAGCTTCTTGAGTTCTGGCTCGAGCATCTCAGTATAGAACTTCTTGAAGCCCTTTTCTTCGTTATAAACTGGGATGACAACGGAAATGGTTTTCATTTTCATTTTGCTCCATCATGTTTTAGGACTGCGAGGATAGTACGGAAGAAGATCGAGATATCGAGGGCGAGTGACCAGTTCTGGACATAATAAACATCGAGAGCGCGGCGCTCATTGAAGGAAATGTCGCGGCGGCCAGAAACCTGAGCGAGACCGGTGAGACCAGATTTAACAGATAGGATGAGGCTGCGGTCGCCGTAAGTCTTGAGTTCGAATGGCTGCAATGCACGTGGGCCAATGAGCGAAATGTCACCCTTGAGAATATTGAAGAGCTGGGGCAATTCGTCAAGCGAAGTCTTGCGGAGGAAGTTGCCGAGCTTGGTGTAGCGCGGATCGTTTTTAATGAAGTCGCCGCCCTTGCGATACTTCGCAGAAAGCTCAGATTTGCCCATCTTTTCAAAGGCCTGCTCTGGCGTAAGGCCACAATACTCAGTCTTCATGCTACGGAACTTGAGAAGATTGAATTCTCTATCGAAGCGCGTGAGGCGGACATCCTTATAGATAGCAGGCGCCTTTGGATCGGCAATCTTCTGCGCAATAAAGACGAATAGCATGAATGGCGATGTGAGGATAATGAAGATAAGGCTGAGAACAATATCGATGAGACGCTTAAGCGCACGAGCAGCGCCGTGAAGTGGCGTAGTGCGGATAAGGACGATTGGCGTTGCGGCAATCCATTCAACCTTACCACTAAGCGTAATAATTGAGTCGTTAGCCGGCGAGTAGTAATAGAGAGCGTGGTGATTTATCGCAACACGGTTAACTTCCTCAATATTCTTGCCGCCGGTGTGGATAATAGCGTCTGGGCGGAGATTCTTTACGGCCGTATCGAGCGAATCGTACTGGCGCTTCTTCCATTCTTCTGGAACATATTTGTCGCTAGCAACGACGCCGACAACCTTGAAGCCGGTCTCTGGCCAGATGCCCATGAGAAGCTGGGTAGTGTTCTGGCTATCGCCAACGATAACCGTACGAATAAGACCAACGCTGTGGCGAAGGAAAGCTTTGCGGATGGCGCTAATAATGCCGCGCTCAAGGATAAGAGTGACGAAACAGAAGGCTGCCGTAAGGGCTGCAATACCGCGCACTGGGAAAAGTGAGCTGGATGCAATCGTAGTGTTATTGATAAAGAAGTCGTAAGTAATGATAGACATGACGCCGAGGACGCTAGCGACGAGGAGGCGACCAGCGAGTGCAAGTGGGCGCTCAATCACGCTACGCCTATAAACACCGAGACAGACAAGAATAATTAGCCAAACCGGTAAAAGTACGAGATTAGTGAGCGCGAAGTCTACGAGCTCGGACTCAAAGAAGAATGGGCGCGAATCAATGTGAGTGCGAAAATAATAGGCGAAAGTGAAAGAAAAGATAATCGCTAGCGCGTCGCCAAATAGTAGAAAGATGCGGTAAATAAAACCCGGCTCTTTTTTCATCTCTATTATTTTAACATTTTTTTGCTTAAAATGCGAGTCCCAGGAGCTTTGCCGCACCCTTTAACGTAGTAATATCATCCTTAATGCCAGAGTCGTTTGGATTTTCGGCAAGCTTGGCATTTAGCTCGTCGAGCTTCTTCTTGAAGAGCTTATGCGTCTCTTCATGAGTTTCAATTGGGATAACTTCTAGTGTACGGGCGGCGTTTGGAATCTTTTTGAGGAAGCCAGCCTTAACGCAGTTGTCGATGTGTTCTGCAACGGCGCTGACAGATCTGAGTCCCATAGCGTGCTGAATCTCGCGGTAAGAAGGCGAAACTTCATGGCTAATAGAATAATCCTGAATAAAGTCGAGAAGGATACGCTGTTTTTTGGTTGGACCTTTCATACTTCTATTATAGCAGTTGCCTCCCTGTTGAATGCAAGAAAAAGCAGCGCCCGCCGGTGTGGCGGGGCTGCCGTTAAAAACCTAAATAATCGCTCGCGCTATTATTTTTTGCGGGAAACGGTCAAGAAACCGTTGCGTGGGTTTTCGTTAACTTCGCGGTCTGCTGGAAGGTCGCATGGGGTACCTTTACCATTCTTCGCAACCTTGGTGAAGAAGTAAATAGTCTGTGGTTTGCCACCACGGAGAGTTACCTCAGATTTGTGAAGATAGTATTTTACACCCTTGGAATTGGTATGTTCGTAAGCCATTTTAGACTTTCCTCCGTTAGTTGTTTATATCCTTATCTTATGACCCCTATAAAGCGGTGTCAAGAGGAAAAATTACTTTTTTCTAGAGTGGTTAACAAAGATAAGCGCAATATGAATGAAGATCCAGATAATGAGGCGAAAAATCAAGATAAGGGCGAGAATAATACAGATAAGGATTAAGATGCCGGAGCCGCAAGGATACCACAGAGGCGAGGAATACTCGTAGCGGAACAGCTCGGTGGACGGGAGGACGGCGGCGCCATAGGCGTCCATCTGGGCTTCGGCCGGGTATTTGGCGAGCTCATCTTGATAACACTGAATATAGCGCGCATTGAAGCCCCAACCGTTGGCGCGGCTACGAGCATCACAGATATCGGCGACCTTCTTATAAACGTTACCGTAAGGATTAGAAGAGTTCTTCTCTATCTCAGACTTAGCCTTGGCAATAGATTCGTTTGCCTTGCGGAGATACTGGTTCTCTAGATAGAACGGACCAGTGCCAAAGGTAATCTTCTCAAGGCCGTTCTCTTGGACGGTATTAAACACAATGTGTTTGAGCGTGAAGGAATGAAGCTCTTTGAGAGCCTTCTCAATCTTTTCGTCGCTATCTTCCTTGTCGGCAGCCATGACGGCGTCGCGCAATCTAGTCATCTCGATGTGGTCGAGACGAAGGAGGGTTGCCGCCCAGAAACCAAGGAGCACCAAAAACAACACAATCTTCCAGCTAGAAAGACGGAAAATTGCGGCTAGAATCTGCCTTAACTTGTTCTTAGACAGTCCACCCATAATATATTATGATTATATCATGAGTAAGATTTATTTTTCAGGGATAAATGGCGTGGGGATCAGCCCTTTGGCCGAGCTCGCGCAAGATATGGGCGTTTCCGTTTGCGGTTCCGACATGCGCCGTGGCGAGCTAGCGCCTGAGCTAGAAAAACGTGGAATTGAAGTTTTCTACGGTGAACAGGACGGTGAGTTTTTGAAACAAAAAATCGCCGAGGGCGTCGACTGGTTTGTTTATACTTCTGCCCTGCGTCCAGATCATCCTGAGCTCTTAGCTGCTAAGGCTGCAGGCATTCGCGTTTCTAAGCGCGACGAGTGGCTCAATGAGTTTCTAGATAAGTTTGGTTTGAAGATGCTCGCAGTTGCCGGTACGCATGGTAAGACCACGACCACTTCGATGTTGATTTGGGCCTTCCATGAACTCGGCATGCCACTAAATTACGCCGTCGGTACAAGCTTGCCTTGGGCAGGCCGCAGTAATTTCGATCCAAGCTCGAAGTATTTCGCTTACGAATGCGATGAGTTTGACCGTAACTTCCTCGCCTTCCATCCATATGTCGCTGCGATTGTTTCAGTCGACTATGACCATGCAGATATTTACCCTACCGTCGAGGATTATCAGGCTGCCTTTGCACAGTTTGAGAGTCAGTCTGAGATTGTTGTGAAAAATACAACGATTGACGAGAGGATTACTCTTCCTGGTGAGCTACGCCGCAAGGACGCTTCGGTCGTTCTGAACGTTATGCGCCACCTTTGTGATGCGCCTGACGAGAAGATTATTGAGATTCTTAACCGCTTCCCTGGCGCCGAACGTCGTTTTGAGGAAGTTTCGAAGAATGTCTTTACTGATTACGGTCACCATCCACAAGAAATTAAGGCTACCGTTCAGATGGCTGCTGAGCTCCGTGACCGCGGTAATTACAAGGGCTTTGCAATGGTTTATGAACCACTCCAGAACCGCCGCCAGTACGAATGCCGCAAAGATTACGGCGACGTATTTATTGGCGTCGATAAGTTGTTCTGGGTGCCTTCATTCTTGCTACGCGAAGACCCAAATCGGCCAGTGCTCACGCCGAATGATTTGATTCCATATATGAATAACCCAGAAATCGCCGAAGCCGCTGAGCTTAATGACGAGTTGTCGCAAAAACTCCACCAGCTCCGCGATGACGGCTGGATGATTTTGATGGAAGCGGGTGGCGCAACCGGCGACGAATGGATTCGCCGCGAATTCAAAGACTAAAGATCTTCAACAAATTCGTCGTTTTCGACGGAGATACCAAGACTTTCGTCCGTAAGAGCCTCTGATGAGAAATCGTCGGAGGCTTCGTTTATGCGCTCAGAGACTTTTTCGAGTTCTTTAAGATATTCGTCGATGACTTTATCGTTAATTTCGCCCTCATTGGAGAACTTCTCTTTTTGGTCATCTTCTTCGCTGTGTTTTTCGCCCTCAGAAATATAGCCCGGACGAGAACGATCGAGATAAATATCACCAGTAGAACGATAAATCTGCAAGCTAGCAGCAGTAGAAAGCAATGCGATAACCGCAGCAGAAAAGCCGAGAATCATCAAATTGCGGCCGCCGTGGATAGGTTTGTCTTCTTTCATTTCTTTAGACTCTCCTTTAGCTGATTTACGGCATTATGATGACGGCCAAGAATCTCATTAAGGCGCTTGATGCTGGCATCGATATCCTCGCGTTTGCGGCGAGTTTTCTTGAGCTTGTCGTAGAACTTCTGCGGTTCGCTCTTGCAGTCGATATTGATGAGAGCCTCGAGCTCCTGCGAGTAACCAATGTAATCGTTTTTGAAGCGGTCACGCTCAGACATAAAAGTCGTCTGTTGCTCTGCAATCTCAGCGCTTGCCATGTTGTTTTTGACGAGGCGGAGGTTGAGATTCATCATGAGATTCGTAGAAATAGATTCATACTGCGCACCAAGGTGAACGCGATTGCGTGCATCGTCTTTTTGGATGCGTTTGAGCTGAAGTTTAATGCTAGAACAGTTAGTAGAGATAAGGCCGGCCTGCTCTTCGCCAAGTGTTTTGGCAGAAACAGGATTTACCGCCGTAGCGACAAGAATAACAGCAACTAGAATAGCGGCTTTTCTCATACAAACTATTATATATTATTCTTCGTCTTCTGGGATGAGTTGGAGATGGCAGTCGGTAATCTGATAATCGTCGACAACAGATGGAGCACCCATCATGAGATCTGCGCCAGAACCGTTCTTTGGGAAGGCGACGATATCGCGGATGTTTTCAGTATCTTCAAGAGCCATAAACATGCGGTCGATGCCGTATGCACAACCAGCGTGTGGAGGTGCGCCAAACTTGAAGGCGTTGAGCATACCGCCGAAGCGAGCCTCAACATATTTCTCGTCGTAGCCGAGAATGCCGAAGACCTTGTACATGATTTCTGGGTTGTGGTTGCGGACTGCACCAGAGCAGATTTCGTAACCGTTCATGACCATATCGTACTGGTCAGCAACGATAGCGAGTTTTTCTTCGTCGGTCTTTGCAGCTTCGAGAGCTTCGAGACCACCCTTTGGCATAGAGAATGGGTTGTGACCGAAGTCGAGCTTCTCTGCGCCGTCATCCCACTCGTAGAATGGGAAGTCGATAATCCAACAAAGCGCAACAACGTTTGGATCTTTGAGATTGAAGTGATCAGCGAAGGCGATGCGGAGCTGACCGAGAACCTTGTTGACCTTTGCACGAGTATCAGCGCCGAAGAAGACAGCATCGCCGGCTTCTGCACCAGTTTTCTTGGTGATAGCTTCGAGCTCTGCCTCGCTCAAGAACTTAGCGATTGGAGACTTAATGCCTTCTGGGGTGTAAGTGAGATATGCGAGACCGCCAGCACCAAGCTTGCGAGCCTGTTCAGTAAAGTTATCAATCTGAGAACGGCTGAGTTCTGCGCCATTCTTAACACAGATAGCCTTAACACATTCAGCCTTTGCGAAGACTGCAAACTGGGTATCTTTCAAATCGTCGGTAAGGTCAATGAGCTCCATGCCATAGCGAAGGTCTGGCTTATCGACGCCGTATTTCTCCATAGATTCCTGATATGGAATGCGTGGGATATCTTCACTAAGAAGCTTCTTGCCTGCAAATTCAGTTGCGAGCTTCTTGATGAGTGGTTCCATTTCTTTGCGGACGGTTTCGCCATCTTCAACGAAAGACATTTCGCAGTCGAGCTGATAGAACTCACCATAGAGACGGTCTGCACGTGGATCCTCATCGCGGAAACATGGTGCGATCTGGAAGTAACGTGGAACGCCACCAACCATGAGGAGCTGCTTGAACTGCTGTGGTGCCTGTGGTAATGCATAGAACTGACCTGGGCGAAGGCGGGATGGAATAATAAAGTCACGTGCACCTTCTGGGCTGGAGTTTGCGAGAATTGGAGTAGTAACCTCAATAAATTCATGCTCGTACATATAGTTGCGCATGATGCGGTAATATTCGCTGCGGCGTGCAAGGCGAGCCTGCATGCTTGGGCGGCGAAGATCGAGATAACGATACTTAAGGCGGAGTTCCTCACCAGCCAAAGTACCCTCATCATGGGTAGAGACTGGGAGAGCTTCGGAACGGTTGAGAAGTTCCATAGACTCGACAACGACCTCGATGTTGCCGGTTGGAATATTTGGGTTCTCAAGACCCTCGCCACGCTGGCGAACTTCGCCCTCTGCGCGGATGACATATTCATCGCGGAGATGCTCTGCGAGCTCGAAAGCATCCTTAGTTTTTGGATCAATAACGAGCTGAATTACGCCGGTGTGATCGCGCAAGTCGATAAAAATGAGACCACCATGGTCGCGACGGGAATTAACCCAGCCGGCCAATTGAACTTTTCCAGATTTGACAGTTAGATCTTTTGCGAGGGCTCTCATTTTTACTCCAATAAAAAATAATGTTATTTACAAATTATTATTATATCATATTTCTCTCTTAACGGAAGCGCTTGGACTCGCGGTCGAGGTCGCGATTTTTGATAGTCTGGCGCTTGTCGAATTTTTTCTTACCTTCACCGACAGCAATGATAAGTTTGATGTGGCGTTTGCCTGGGAGAAGTTCGACTGGAACAATAGTATTGCCCTGCTGTTTTGCGCGGTCGAGACCGGCAATTTGCTTTTTAGTAGCGAGGAGTTTAATGTCCTGCTCGGTTTCAGTGCCGAGCGTGAGGCCTAAGAGGAAAAGTTCGCCCCGTCTGAGCGTGACATAGGTACCCTTAAGCTGAGCGTGGTGATCACGAATAAGGCGGACTTGTGGGCCCGTCAAAACCATACCGACTTCAAGTTTATCGGAAAGATTATAGTCATAATGCGCACGGCGATTTACAACCTTTTGCGCATTTTTGGTTGGTTTTTTGGACTTTGCCATGCAGTTATTATATAACAACTGAGGTTATTGTTGGATGACCCAAGGATTGGCCTTGGTACCATCGCCCCGAGAATAGTGAGCGCCTTTCTTTAGCGAAACTACTGGACGGAGGCCTACTCCTTGACTAGAGCCAAGACCTGCGCCGCCCTGATAATGAAGATTACCTTGATAGATATTAGCGACCATGGAGCCAGAAGTGCCTATCGTGTTAGGAGACATCGTATAATACCTGCGATTGCTCTGCAGTAAGGAACTCGATCCGTCGCCGCCCATTACTAGACCGCTGAGAGTTAGCTCATCCGAAGTAATGTGGCCAACCATATATTTCAGTTTGCCGTTGCCGTTAACAGTATCATTTTTCGTGAAGGAATCGTCCTTATCGCATTCAAACGAAGGATGTACACCGCTGGCATTATTCCAGCTATTACGCCGCGACGTCTTTGTGGCACTATTCGCACTACTAGTAGCGTCGTTATCTTTGCTTGCGAGCGGGCCGTCAATAAAATGACGATCATTGCAGTATACAACATCTTCTAGTTCGTTTTCATGCGACGCTAAGCCAGTAGTTTCAAACCAAGCTTCCGTTACGGTTTTTGCGTTACTTTCATTAGTATTCGTTTTCATCGCGGCCATCAAATCATCGATGTTATTATAGCCATCCATCGATATGACATAAGGATAATAATTATTGCCGAAATGAATGATGTATTTTATGCGTGAACCGCTACAAGTTCGTTCGCCATTGCTACAGAAATAATGATATCTCGTGGCTGCCGTAGTGCGTTTTTGAGACCACCATCCAGAAATAGAGTCGTAGCTAAGAGAATAAGAGTCGCCATTGCGAGTGATGTCATTAGCAAAGATATACTGCTTCATTGACTCTGTTGATACTTGCCCAGTAGTCACGCGGGCGCCATACATATAACCGACATCCGCAGGAGAATCGGAGCCATTGTCTACCGCACTATAAGCAAACGTCGATACCCCGTTATATTCAATAACATTCATGCCGTCGTAATTTGGACATTTACCATTTGTCGGTACACCATCATACAAAAGCTTGACACCACCAGTACCAGTCGTACGAAACGCAATCCAACAATAGTTATGCCAAATCACATGACCATCGTCTTGGTCGCCGCGAAAATAATGAACTGGATAACTATCGCTAGCCGTATTAGCGCGAGTAACAACTCCGAAACCGTTATCAATTACATTAGCAGTAGAGCCACCCGAGAAAACTGCCGTTTGTGCCACCTCAGAAAAATCAACATCAGTATCCGGACCTTTAGATTTGCAGGCAATTGTATCGTAAAGAATATTCGAATTGCAATCCGCAACGTGAGGCTGACCTTCTGGATCTGGCCATTCTTCCCCGCTCATTTGGAAGGTAATATAAAGATGATATTTTGCACCGCCGTATTCATTTGGATTAGAAATGCCAGTCTTACCATTGGCGCCATATTGGATTTCGCCGACTGTATTCACCTTGCAGTTGAAGGTAACAGATTTTAGAAGCGAAAGCGTAGACTCGTCCTGCTCTAGCGCGACATTGTAGTAATACCAGCCATCATCGCGAAGCGCCCATTTGTCGCCGTTTTGGGTGTTGATAATTGCATAGTGTTCCTCGTTGCCATTTTCAGTCCAAGTTAATGGCAAGTCAGTCGTCTCATGATCTGACTCTGGCGTGCCGCTATTTGCCGTGCGCCAATATTCGTTGATTTTCATGCGAACATAGCGCTTTGTGGAGTTTTTGTTTGTCGCAATTGCGGTCTTTGGCGTCTCTGTACACGGCGTCCAATTATTCGGCGTCACAAAAGTTTCAGTAAATTCAGAGACATCATTGGCGAGATGAAAGAGGTTTCTTAGGAACATACTGTCTGAGTAGCATGCAATAGTACCGGCAATAGCTAAAACGGCTACTGAAATGCCGGCGATTATTAAAGCTTTTTTATTCTTTAGCTTTCTCATTTTCAACCCTAAAATACTTATGTTAATTATAGCATTTTAAGGTAATTCTTTGCGAATTTTATGCTCAAGTTTGCGATTGTAGCTACGCTCGAGTTTAGTAAAGTTGCGTGCGCCAAAAGTTTTGTAGCCAGTGCGGATGGCGAAGTTCTTGAATGCCTCAACGCGAGTATGCCAAGTCGATGCGTAATGATGATAGCCGATGGTATTCTTCGTGCTCTCGTCTTTGCCCGTTATGTAGTGTTTCGGACTGAAATATTCGCGCGCAAAAACAGCGAGCGTGCCGGTCTCGGATTCATAAGTTTTAGTCTTGCCATTAAGTTCGAGTGGCCAAAAATCTTTGGCATAAACCGATGGGCTGTGAACAGTTTTTAGAAAAGTATCGGTCGTGATTTTTTGCTTTGGATCGGCGAGTTCATAGCGCTTCAAAATCTTACCAATCCATGGTGAGTTTTTGGCAGCGCCAAAGGCTGCAGTCGTAAACCAAAAGTTCGCTTCCCAGCCCGCGACGGCGTCATATTTCGTGAGCTCGTCGAGCGATTTGCGAAGCTCAACGTCAGTATCGAAATAGAAACCGCCTTCCGTAAAAACCGCATACATGCGAATAATATCAGCAGCGAGTGCCCAACGTTTTTCGTCGATTGCTTTTTTGACGAGCGGATATTTTTTGAGGTCAATATCCTTCTCGGACCAGCGTTTAATTTTGAAATCTGGGTTAAGTTTTTGCCAACCGTCGATGAACTTTTTGTCCTGCTCCGGCAAGTCGGCCGTGCCACACCAAACGTAGTGGATGATTTTCGGAATCGCCACTAAAGCTCCTTTGTGCGATTATCTAACACGTGATTATAAATCTCTTCCATACGAGTAAGGGTGTGGCTAATGTCATGTTTGGCAGCGCGCTTGACGCTTTCGTCAGACATCTTCGCCTGGCGGTCTTTGTCGCTGAGAATTTTGACGAGGCTCTTTGCAACTGCATCAACGTCATCCGCTTCGCAGAGATAACCGTTCTTGTTATTTGCGACGAGTTCATGAATAGCGCCAGCATCGACGGCGACACATGGAAGGCCACTAGCCATTGCTTCCATTAGAACAATACTCTGAGTTTCAGTCTTGCTAGTAATCGCGAAAACCGTACCGGTGCGATAAAGCTGCGGAAGATTGTCGCCAATCACACGACCAAGGAAATGCGCCTGGTTAGACAAACCGGCTTTTTCGATTTGTGCTTCAAGCTTTGGACGAGCAGTGCCATCACCAACAACAACGAGATGCGCGTCAGGCACTTGTTTGTGTGCTTTGATAAATGCGCTCATTAAAATATCGAGGGATTTTTCTGGGTCAACGCGACCAACGTAAAGAACGATTGGCTTGGTTTTTGGAATGTTATATTCGTCGTAAATTTCTTTGTTGGCGCGGCCTTTGGCAAAGCGCGAAAGATCGATACCGTTGCTAAGCGCTTCGACAGGAACCTTGAATGGTTTGCGCTTTTGCGGAATCAAGTCAGCGACAGCCTGCTCGGTTGGCATAGTTGCGTACTCGCTGCGCTTAAGGAAGCTGATGAAGTATTTGTTCATCATGGAATTGATTGGCTTCTTTGCGACCTTTGGAAGTTTGAGCTGCTGAGTGAGGTTGTCCGGATATGCGTGGTCAGTAGAAACGAGCGAAATATCGCGGCTCTTTGCATAGCGCAAAACAGCAAGCGCGACTGGACCAGGCGTCTGATTATGAATAATATCTGGCTGGAAATCATCGAGAACTTTTTTGATTGTGCGATAGCAATTCAAGCTAACATTGAGACCGTTTTTGTAATAAAGTTTTGGTAACTTAACGCCAAGAAAATCCTTGGCTTCTGGAACCTTATTAATTTGATCTGGATAAACGTGAATTTTGAAGGACTTCAAACGAACAATCGTGAAGCCGTATTCTTCATCTTTTTCGACTTTGAATTTGCCGTCAATACTTGGCGCAAGAACCATGACTTTGTGGCCGCGCTTCTTGAGACCTGCTGCAAGGTTGCGCGAAAAAACTGCCACACCATTGATCATCGGGTAGTAAATATCGGACGAAATAACAATTTTCATTGCTATTATTATACAACAAGACTATATTTCGGCTGGTTCGTACGGTTGTGGGTAGTGCTCTGCCCAGTGGCGATACTGCATAATGAAGAGTTCGCGCATGGCGCCAGCAATGGCTGGGCTAGTAATAATCGTGGAAGTACCGCCAGAAGCATAGTTAATGAATGCCACCTTGTCGCCATAGATATCGATTTCAACTGGAGACTGATAAGCCTCGCGTGGCATCATGACGCGGTGGAAGAGCCAGTGCTCATCTTTGGCAGCGTTTTGGCGCGAAACCGGAACGTCTGGAGTGAGTGCGTAAGTGTGAATATTTTTCTTGACGCGAGCATCACGATAACGAGCGATAAAGTCGCCGAGATTGATATCCGAAGTGGAGCGAATGAGATAAAGATTATCCGGCGCAACGCGGAGAGTATCCTTCAAAATCTCGCGGACACCTTCTTCGCCGACATAAGTTTTTGCACCCGGAATGGAGCTGTGCGCGTAATAAATATCAGTGAGAACGGAGATGTTATTCTTAATATTCTGCTCATCATTGATCGCAGCGCGGCGACGTTTTTCGGCAAGCAATTCGAGGCTGGATGGCGGCGCAGCAATGTAGCGCGCAGTCTTACCCTCTTCGGTTCTCTGCACGAGGCCGAGTTCGGTGAGTTTTTCGATGAGCGCATAAGTATTCGTGCGCGTTTCGCCAGTAATCTCAGAGATTTTGGTTGGCGTGAGCGTACCGTTGCGCAAAAGTGCGAGATAAGTCTTGGCCTGTGGCTCCGTGAGGCCTGCACGTTGAATGATGCGAATATCGTTTTCATTTAACATATTACCGTTATTATTGCGGTTTTTTGGCGTTTTGTCAATTTGTTTTGACAGATTTTGTCGACTTTCTACCCCTGTTGCTCCCTATACTACGTCACCCTACATTGACATATATCTATTTTTAAGTTATAATGGTTGCAGACATTAAGTAATGATTGTCTGGTACATTGATAGATTCCTTGTCTATGAAATTCTCGAAACGCCAGCTCCCTGGCGGTTCGGGCAGGCGATTTAACTGGGATTTTAGATCGTCTACTCGAATCTAACAAAAAACGTCCGTTTAGGTGCCGGGCGTTTTTTGATGTTTTAGTTCTGGATGAATTCGTCGATAACGTCCGCAACGACAGTCGGACGCTCGTAGTTGAGCAGGTGGCCAGTACCAACAAGCTCCATAAATTGTGCGCCCTGCTCTGCGGCAATCGAGTGCGCAAGGACGGCTTTCGTGAGGCGGTCTTTGTCGCCAATCACGTAAAGAACTTGTTTGTTGGTCGGCGTTTTAGTCTGAGATTTCATTGCGATTTCAATATCGACAAGTAAGCTATCCGCGGACGCAAAACGGCCAGAATACAGATAGTGAAGTTGATCGATTTGCTTTTGTTGTTTGCGATCGACGGTTAGATAATGCGAAATACAGAATGAAACGAGTTTGCTTTTCATGAGCTTATAGCGCGGACGCTTTGGCAAAATATGAAGCGCGCCAGACGTAAATGCATACATGAAATTACTGTTTTTCTGACCTGCGCGCGTACGGAAAATTGGTGACAAGAGAACGACCTTTTTGCGCACATCGTCTGGGTATTTTTCGAGATAATGCGAGACAATAATCGAGCCCATGGAGTGGCCAATAATATATGGCTTATGAGGAATTTTTGAGATATATTCGTGAAGCCATTCGACGTAAGCATTGAGGTCTTTGTTGCTAATATCTGCCTCATCGCCAGAGCCTGGCAAATCTGGCGTGAGAACATTGTAACCTCTCACTTCCAAGCCGCGCGCAACAGCAGACATGCCCTGGTGCGTGCCGCGAAGGCCATGGAGCAAAACTATAGTTGGTTTAGTTTCTTCTGTCATAGTTTGTCGATAATCGCGCGAGCTTCGGCGATGGATTTAGTTAGCATCAATTCAGCGCGCAAATCGCTGGCGCCTGGGAAATTATTAATGTAAATTTTGTAAAAATGTTTGAGTGGGTCGTATGGCTGAATATCATACTTTTCATAGAGGTCGAGGTGGTAGCGCATGAGGTCGAGAAGTTCCTCGCGGCTATGCTCTTTTGGCTCTTTTTCGAAGCAGAATGGATTCTGAAAAACGCCGCGACCAATCATAATGCCATCTGCGCCAAGTTCGACAAATTTTTGCGCTTCGGCAGCGGACTTAATGTCGCCATTAATGATGAGTTTGGTTTCTGGCGAAAGCTCGTTTTTGAGCGCGACAATTTCTGGAACCAATTCGTAATGAGCTTCGACTTTAGACATTTCTTTTTTGGTGCGGAGGTGAACTGTGAGCGCAGCTGGATGCTCGTTGAGGAGTGCACTGAGCCATGGCCTCCATTCGTCGAGCTTGCTGTAGCCGAGACGAGTCTTGACGGAGATAGTAATGCCCTCAACTTTCTGCGCGGCACGAAGAATTTCTACCGCAAGTTCTGGCGTACGAATAAGACCAGAGCCGCCGCCGGTTGCGACAACGTGACGATCCGGGCAGCCCATATTAATATCGAGTGCTTCGTAACCAAGATCCTTAGCGGCTTGGACGGTCTCAAAGAACATGTCTGGGTTTTTGCCCCAAATCTGCGCGACGATTGGACGTTCTTCTGGCTCATACTTGAGACGTTCGAGCGCATTTGGGCGACCTTTTTCGCTGGAATAGCTATTTACATTCGTAAATTCAGTAAAGAAAATATCTGGGCGCGCAGCCTTTGCTACGACCTGGCGAAATGCGATATCAGTCACGCCTTCCATAGGGGCGAGACAAGTGAAACCTTTTTCAAATTTATCCCAGAAATTCATGTACATATAAGTATATAATAGATTGACATTTTGCGCCAGATATGATATAATGAAAGTATTCTTACACGTAACTCTGTAAGCGCACATTAAGAGAAAAGTTTTGAAGGAGTAGTTCCTTATTCTCTTTTGGTGCGTCTTTTAGTCATCAGAAATATTGAAAATGGAGGTGATTAGTATGACGACT
>Ga0247611_10002623_pt1 | contig 28382 bp, 22 predicted proteins | sample 177DNAGHGhighgp2_FD_192422 | JGI IMG/M metagenome (GOLD analysis project Ga0247611, IMG submission 192422) | Sheep rumen microbial communities from Palmerston North, Manawatu-Wanganui, New Zealand - 1770 DNA GHGhigh gp2 | ecosystem: Host-associated > Mammals > Digestive system > Stomach > Rumen... | reverse complement strand
AGAGGTATCAGGCGAAAAGGTTCTTCCTGTTGCAATTATCTATGGCGCAAACGCTTCAGGCAAATCCAATGTCATTGAAGCTTTGAAATGCATGGGCACCTTCGTCTTAAAATCACTCAACTACGGTGAAGAATCCAAAGAAGAGATGTATTTCAGGCCAACTCCTTTCCTTTTCGATAACGAATCCATCAAAGAGCCAACTTCCTTTGAAGTGTATTTCACGTTACCGAACGACGACAGGGTCTTCAATTATGGCTTTTCGCTAGATGAAGAAGGCGTCGTTGAAGAATGGTTCAATCAGAAAGCCAAGACGGGCAGAAAATACAACAGAGTCTTCTATAGGAGCAGAGATGAGATCGATTTAAGCGGAATCGAAGCAAAGCACCGCGACAATCTTAAGGTTGCTATAAGCAATAGAACGCTTCTTGTTTCCGTTGGAACAAAACTTAATGTGGAAAGGCTTAAACCCGCATTCTCCTTTTTCGTTAACTTCGATATAACCAATTTTGGGGATCCAATTGAAAACTCCAGATTATCCAAAGTGACCCCATACCATTTCTGCGACGATAAGGAAGTCCGCAAAAACGTTGTCAATTTCTTATCCTCATTCGATGAATCCATCGTCGATTTCGAAGTGGAAGAAATCAGAGACCAGAAGGGAATCATAAATATCAATGCCGGCCACAAAATGAACGGCTCTGGCAACATTGTCTATATTCCATTTGAAGAAGAGTCTGCAGGAACGCGAAAAATGTTCGCCCTCTACCCTTTCATCAAGAGAATGCTTGAGACAGGCGGCACTCTTTTCGTTGATGAGCTTAACGCTAGATTGCATCCGCTCTTGGTAAGAACCCTGGTGCAGATGTTCATTGATCCAAATGTGAACGTCAATAATGCCCAGCTCATTTTTACTGCACACGATTCATGGCAGCTCTATAACGGCACATTCAGAAGAGACGAAATCTGGTTCACAGAAAAGAAAAAAGACGGCACTTCTTCCCTCTATTCTTTAGCGGACTTCGTCTTAGAAGAAGGGACCTCCGTTAGATGGGACACCAATTTCCAGAAGAACTACCTCCTTGGCAAATATGGAGGTATTCCATCAATGAAGCCTTTTAATTTGTCTGACAACAAAAGAAGGGAAAGCTAATGGGAAAGAATATCCATAACGGCCAAAGAAAACCTCGTACGACTCAAACCAGGATTCCAGAACTTGGTTATTATTTGATAATCACCGACGGCGAGGAAACCGAGAAGAACTATTTCAATGGCCTTAGGGATTCGCTTCCTGACGATATCAAAGACAAAATCGTCATCACCACAATCACAACAGACACAAAATCCTTAAAATACAGAGTTATCGAGGAAAAAGCGAAACGAGCAGGCTTTAGAAAAACCTGGGTTGTTTTTGACAAAGATCAAAACAACTCTTTCGATTCACTCATCAAAGAGATTGAATCACTCGATGCATCTGCCGGTTGGTCCAACCCTTGTTTTGAGATATGGCTAAACGCTTATTTTGGAGAAATGCCGAATAATCAGGCATCTACGAAATGTTGTGAAGAGTTCTCAAAAGCATTTAAGGCAAAAACAAAAAAAGATTATAAAAAGAATGATGACGGCATTTACAAGAAGTTGATTCAATTTGGCAATGAAGAAAAGGCCATATCTATTGCGAAATCCAAACTGAAAGAGGCTCTCAATAGAACATGTGTTTCTTCAGAGATGTACCCTGCCACTACTGTTTATAAGCTTATAGAAGAGATCAGAAAAAAGAGCTCTTGATTCCGTGCAAATATGGCTTGTATCCGACAAGCGACTTAAGAACTATTCGTTCAAGGCTTGGTTGTTGGCTTCGGAACAAATGCTTGCCAAATCAGGCATTAAATGAAATTCGTCAAACCCCATTTTAGACAAATACTCAAGGGCTTCTTTTCGAAGAATGTCTGGAATTACAATCACGGTCGCTTCGCTGGCAAAGAAATCCATAATCGGTTGTTTCTCAAGAACATCTGGAAAAACAAACAAACCTTGCTGGGCAAGCATTCTTGAATTTGTGAGATTCGGTTCAATCACATTAATATTTTTAATGCTCATTGATCCTTTAAAAATATCTCTCAACGTATCTGAGAAACTCCGATCAGGTTCGATCTCAATGGTTTTAAATCCGACATGCCCCAATAGCGAATCGTAATCGCGACTATATTTAAGTATCTCCACTTTATCGATGAATTTTCCTTTTGGGTCGATAGCGTATATCTCATAATCACAGCCGCTCTTCTTTTCAAAACGCAGAGAAAAGAACAACGCAACATATGGGTTTCGAGAAAAATCTATCAGACGAGTCATCAGCCCATAATGTTGAGCAATAGATAGGAATTCCCAACAATCATGTGCAGACGAATACAGCTCATAATATTTTTCAAAAGTTTTCAATAAGTCGAATTCTTTATCGGGACAATTTTTATTCTTCCTTAAAAGTTGCGGAAGAAGTTGGTCTTTGTCGTTGATTCCTCTGAAGATGAATTGTTTAGATAGTAATTGATCGAGACTATCCTTAAGTTCTTTGAGCGTTTTAACTTCAATTCTTTCCATAACCTTTACGACAATGAGCCTCCCTTCCTCTTTTCAGGGAAATTTTTGCACATCCTCGATTTGTTATTCAACATTTCGCAAACAAAAGGTTCCCTGCATCTGGATGCCATTCACCACATATATTCAAGCGACGATATAGGATCGTTCACTTCAATAAGAGTCTCATCCTTTTTCAAGAGCTTGAATGAGGTTGGTACATTGAGGTTTTCCTTTATGTACCTTTCCATATTTCCTTTGACTGGCGCTTTAAGGAGATGCCCTCCTTCGTTCTTGATACTAAGGACAAAGGAATATTTCCCTTTCTTGATGATGATCTCATCATCACTAATCTTCTTTAGCTTTGCACCGTTATACGTGCAAAGGTAATATTCCTTTTCCTTTGTCTTTATGAAACAAAGGATCCCAGTGAAATGGATGAAACCGAAAAGAGGGATGCTCGCTAAAGCGAATGTAGCGGTCATATCTTCGGTGACACTGTTATACCAAACATACCTCTTTGGGAAGTTCGTGCCACTGTCACCTTCGATATATCCCCTGCCTTTGTTGAAAGACACTTCTTTGCCATTAATCAGAAGTGTTCCCTTGAGTTCGTGGCACATGGAATATATCTCATGCCTACATTCCATAGGAAGATATGTAAATGGACCCATCACTTTCTTCTTAATGGGATGAAGTTCTCCAAGTGTTAATTCTCCTTTGATCGCAAGATCATCTTGATTGATATCGAAGGTGATTATGCTTCCTTTGACTTCTACTGATTGAGTGTTGTTGATGAGGAACGCTTTATGAGGTGTTATGACTTGAAGCATATCACCTTCGTTAGCGGTACTTATTATCACTGCTAAAGAAAAAGAAGAATCATCACTGATGAACTTGTAGTATTTACCGAAGAAGCAGTTCTTTTTCATCTAGGGTATTATAAGCATTTTATGGCCCGAGCAGTCGGAGAACAATGTAAAAGACACTAATTACCACCGTCCAACAAGGCCTTAAACATTTTGCTTATTGCCACGCTGTTTCCATTATCTTCATCCAAATCCGAATAAACCCCTCTTCTATAACAGCGTCCTTCATTATAATAGTTTTCTACGATATTTTCGTAATCGCAAATATCATCAAGAACGTCTTCAATGTCGGAACGAGTGACCTGTTCAATTTCATCAACTTCTTTGAGACAGTCAAAATCCGATTTGCTTTCATAAATACAATCGATTAGGACTTCCCTATATTCTTCAGCAATCGCCGAGTAGTCCACAACGCGCTCAGAACCCTCATCATCTCCATCGAACTTGATGTAATCGTTTTCGTCGATATCACACAAAAAGTCTCCTTCGCTGAGACTGTAATACGCGTCACAAATCGCCTCTTCCCTGGCTAACTCAAAAATCTCCGTTCTTTCATCCAAATCCAAATTAGAACAATTGTTGTAGATTATCAAAATGCCTTCGCCAGAGCACCTTAATCTGATTACGTTTAAAACTTTGTTAAAAACACTTCGTTCTACTAAAAATGGATAATACTCAAAAATGTCATTTTTAAATAGTTTTACAATCGTCTGCTCAATGGATTTTCTCCCGAAAAACGTATACGAGCCAGATGAAGGTTCAGAAAGGAAGGAGAGGCCATCGACAAACAGTTTTTTGAATCGTTCGGTTCTATCTATTTTTAAAGAAGCAATGGAAAAAACCGCTTGATAATAAAGGTGTGGGTTGAAAACATCAGCAGAATAGGTGAATCCCTCTTGATGCTTTTTCGTTAAAAACGCTGGGTCAAAAAGGTTCTCACCCTTGAGTCTATAGAGCTGGTCGAAAGAAGTACTTCTCTCCATCAAATCTTCAACTAAAGAGGGGCTTTTGTTTTCAAAAATGGTCTTCAAAAAGTCGTTAATGGATGGGTTTGATACTTGAACCGTCTTTTTGTTTGCATCAACCGATAAACTGATGAACCCCCCGTTCAGCCTTTTTATAGAATTCTCGAAAAGTGAGGCTTTGGAAAAATCTACTTTTGGAAAATTTTGGCTGCCCTCTTGCTTATTAAAAGCCTTTTTTAAAAGACAAAAGTCAACTCGGTAGTCAGACACTGAGTATAGTGTCTGAAGCAGCATCCTATCTTCTGGATAAATCTTTTTGTTGTATTCATTTTCCCACACTTTTTCTGGGTGTTTTAGAGTGTTCTCAACATAAGGGATGTATTCCTCTTCGTTCTCGGGATATTGATTTTGGTTAAAAAGATACTGGATAATTCGAGGAAGATAATTCTCATGCTTGATAATCGAATAGTAGTAATCATTATTAACAAGTTTTGCAATTCTCTTTGCCCCTATCTTGCTGGATACAATATGGGAATAAAGAATCCTTGCTTTTTCAAAAGTAGTTAATTCCCTCGCTCCGAGATCGATAAAACCTACCGTTTTCAATTTGTCGTAGATTTCACTATTTTCATTTTGAACCTCATTCAAAACTTGTATCCTCGAATTGATAATTAAATATTTGCCGCGATGTCTTTCTATATAAGAAATGAGCATCTTGATAGAAGAAAGCGAAGACGATGCGATTTCAAGGCATGATTGGCCTAAAAAATCATCAATATAAACGATTTCAGGGCAGAGACAATTGCCATCCAAACTTAATATCAAATCCTTGTAGTCTGTCATTTGGGAATAAATGACTCTAGCCGAAGGCTTATCAGCTTTCAGCCCAAGAAGCGCCATTTCGCATAAAGTTGATTTCCCGGAACCTGCTTTACCTGTAACGAGCAACACTCTTTTTTTATCAAGAATATCCATGGCTTCACGAAAAAAGCTCGTTTGAACATAAATGTTTTTATGGTCGGTAATATTACACATTAGTTCATCGACATCCTTAGATAAATCAGGTTTAAAAATTTCATTAAGGGTATTGAAGGAGTCAATCCAAATCTTGATGTTCTTTTTTCTGATGGGTTCCGCTTCCTCCTTCTTCAAAAAGGAATCGATACGATGACCGTCGAAAACGCAATCCGTGCTTGTCATATATGGCGTAAATAGCTGGAATACTTCTTTGATTTGCTGTTCACTGAGCTCCATGGTTGTAAAAACGTAATAAGAGTCTGGTTTCTGTTTTTTGACTTTTTCGACTTCTTTTTTCAAATCATGGATTAATTTGGAAAACTCGGATTTAGAATACCGCTTGCATTGTCCCATAATAAAGCAGTGGCTATCGCGGTATTCGATGTCGATTCCACCGTCGCGCCCCTCTTTGAAAGTTCTGGCTTCCTTTTTGAGGATATGGGTCAAGATGTCGCTTGACAACTCTTCAAATTCCAATGGCGATATACAAGAAAAGTCCATATTGTTCATAAGGCTTGTCTCAAGATAGATTTGATTATACGGAACCATTATCGGCTAATGGTTGCTAATGAAATAGTAGTCTGAGAAAGAGCCTTTGCAATTTTTACATATTTAGCTTTCGCGATTCAATAGACTTCCTATAAAAACATTAAAAACGTAATAAAAAGAAGCGGTCTCCCTCAAATATCCTTTTCAGAATCACCGCTTCAATATATTGGTTGTGTATCTAAAACTCTATTTGTTTAGCGTGCCGCCTTTGTGGATCAAAGTGTCTCACCATTGAGATCGGCGATAAGCATCCTTATGGTCGCCACTGCACTAGGAACAGATTTGTAGAATTTCTTCTTATAAGCAAAACCATCAGGTGTAAGATACAGTTTCTTCATATCTTCCCTGTCGATGAGTAAAAGATTATGTCCATCGATGTCGCAATATAAGTTAAATGTGTCTTTGTTCTTTTTCGCAGCCTTAAGTCCACTCGTGAATGCCTCCACTAATTCGCTGCTGCTAAGAGGAAGCTCATAATGGAACATCAACTGAGGCTTCCCACATTCCAATAAGTCTCTGTAGAAATAGAGAACGTTTTCTTCGAAGGAAAATTTTTCTCTCATTTCTGCCTCAATTTCCTTAAGATTCTTGAGATTCTTAAGATTGAATTCGTGGATCATCTCCTCGATCATCGCGTTCTTGATGCTAGAGGTATCCACTATCTTGTTTTCATTTAAAGCGTATATGGTTTTCAAAGACGCTCCAATTGAGGTCTGCCATGTGTTCTTAGCAATGGACACTTTGTTATGTCTTTTGATGAAGATGAATTTATGGTCGCTTGTTTCAACCATTCCGTTAAAGCCTAAGTGGTTAGAGAGCTGTGAGTCTTTTAAAGAATGCAGCACAGGTCCTGGTTCGTATACTTCCCTAACGCTGACACCATTGATTTCATAGTCGCAGGCTCTGTTAGCGATAAGCGAATCCAAATAAGTCGTCTTTGACAAATATATTGTCGCGGTCTTTTCGTCATACGTGAAATCACTGACCCTAAGCATCTGGCTGTTATATTTTTCTGAATGACTATGCGCGGCAAAGAGCTCATCGCTGTGCTTCTTGATCCAATCAGGCTGCTTGTAGGCGTTTTGTTCTTTGTCGTCAAAAACGATATTGGTGGTTTTGTTCTTTAGCGATGTCAGTATTACGGTTGGAAACACATATGTATCTTCAATGCCGTTATATTTTTCGTTTTTGTAATTAGTCGCTTGGGAAGTTGTGTGTTTTCTCCCGGTGAGATAATCGCTCTCGCTGCTATTTGTGTATTCAACCAATTTGGAGAAATGCCCGTACTTCTTCACCAAGGAATCATAGTTGGTGGTCAGTTTCATCATATCCTCTACCTTAGGAGAGAATAACCCACCTAATAAGTTCGCAACGCCAGTCAAAACAAAAGCAAGGATGACGGCTACGAACACCTTCAAATCTATGAGTGAGAGAATGAATGTTTTGAAGTCAAAGCCACCTTCGCTTTGAATGCCATCAACCACTCGGTAGATGATTATCGCTAGAAGAACAAGCAAGCACACTAAAGCGTATGCGCCACGATTCTTCTCTGAAAACTTAACGACCTTCTTGAATGTTTTATGTTCTTTGTATGGCTTCATGATATTGATTATATCTTAAACGAGACTAGACCGTATTTCTTGTATTAAACGTTCCCTGGCAAGACTAATTAGATTCAACAAACAATTGTTGGTTGGGATAAGAAAAAGGACGCTGTCAGCCCCTCTCGTATTGCTTTTGTCAGTTCTTCTGCTCCCGATACCGTTTGGGGTTGAGTTATACCAACCAAATACTTCAACCTGTTCAATAGTGTTTATCCGCTCGCAATCGCCAAATCATTCGTTAGCGGTTCTTATTATCGCGAAAAAGAAGAATCATCACCGGTGAACTTGTAGTATTTGCCGAAGAACCGGTTCTTTTTCATCTAAGGATATTTTATACGATGTTCCTTTCTTTGAAAAATTATACTATTTGTAATAATTAGCAGCGATGAAGCATACAAACACAGAGTTCTTCAATACTTCCCTATTGAAACGTTTTAGAGAAGTGATTAATTCCTCAAATATCTTCCACACCATTCCAGAATATAAGTGTCTTTGGAATTTAATCTGTGTTGTCATGGACCGATTAGACAGTTCGGTCAAATACCTAAATGCACATATTGATCACCCAACCAGTGAGGATGATTTGATCTTGTTCTTGGTTCATGCCACGATAATTAAAGATGGCATTTATAAACTTCACGAAAACGTTTATAAGACCAAACCAAATACAATAGATTCAAGAAAATGGTTTAAAGAAGCTCGTGATATCAAAGGGCCTATTTTTAACAAAGAAAACTGCCCAACTGATGATGTCTTCTTCGAATACCTTAGAGCAATGGCGTTTGCCCATCCTTTCGAAGTCTCAAAAAGAGGTCGCCCTTTCATAGAACAAAATGAGATTCAGTGTTCTCCTTGGGTATTTACACACTCAGTTTTGCCATGGGAAGAAGATGCCATCGGTTTGAGGGTGTATACAAACAAAAGAGACGAAACACAAAGCATATTCATTCAATTCAAAAACCTAAAAGAGTATTTAAAAGAAAGATATTTGCTTTTGGAGGTTTTTATAAAATGGGGCTTAGAAAAAATCTCTCAACAAAACAAGAAGTGGATGAAAACAAAAGTAGAAAGAGGGAAGGGCGCTTTGATAACTCTCAGCAACATATGCGAAATCATGGATGAAAGATATGTTTCCCATTATGCAATTGATGATGCAATCGCGATATTGAGGACGCAGTTTGACTCTGAGCCAAACATTTCTGTCGTCAATCACGTAAAAGATATGATCACACAAAAAATACCCAGTATTTGTGATTGCGTGGACACCCTTAATTACGCTGAAATAGACAATTTGTTGAATTTTTTATATGAGCGCCCAAGCGGTCTTCACAACCACGCTCACTACGAATTAGAAAAAATATTTGATTACCTTGAAGACGAGAGGGGTGATTGTTTGCCAGGCTCAGATGAAGAATGGGGCTTGATACAAGCCGTCAATTTTTATAATGCTTACGCAAATCGATTCGTTGCAATTGATTTTCAAAAAATGAGTTATTTAGAGATAAAAATACTCATAAGATCCGCTTTAATCATTGGAAGAGAAAGAGAAGACTCTATATCAAAAAGCATCTAATCCTTTGAAAGCCTATTTATTTTTTGGCGAACAAGCTATCGAGCTTTTTTCTAATGTCTTCGTTAACGTTCAGAAACGTTCTCGATTCTCTATCATACGTAATACCCGTTTTTTTAAATATCGCTTCTTCAAGGACATTCATTCCTTTTTCTATCTCTTCTTTGCTCATTATGCCCTGAGGCAATCTGTTCCCTTGCGTCTGTAAAAGCAATGAAACAAGCGATTCAATTGGCAAATCATCAAGATCGATCGTCTCCGGTGTCGCTAGTTGATAAATCAATTTGTTCCCCTGAATGGAAAACGACAGGCCATCTTTATAGTAATCCTGTATTGAAGCAATTTTTGATATGTCCCCAATTGCTATATTGCATTTGCCTTCCTTGAACCTTTCAAAAAGGAATTTGTCACGGCTCCTCAGAAGAACCCTAAACTCCAGTTGTTCCCTATAAGCCTGGTCTTTAAGGAAATATTCGAAAGGGAAAGGTTCCTTGCAATAAAAAGGTGTGCTTTTACAAACATAATAAACGGGATGGCAGATGATATCCTCAGGTTTAAAGCCCATCGTAACGAGGGTGTTACGAAGCCTTTTTATGAAAGATGGAAAATCGAAAATGATAACAACAGCTTTTTCGTGACCGATCTTTTCATTAAAAGTGTCAAAATATGAGCATCCAACTGTCGAGCGAAAAGAATCTATTGTCTCTACTCCATACTTCACTGGTTTCTTTTCAAAGCTTGTTTTATTAACGCCATAAAAACAACATGCCAAGACTTCTGAAGAATCGCTATAGTACTTGTAAAGACCACCATCTTTCGTTTCGATGAAAGCTCGTCCATCCATTTTTAAAGCTGGGCGATTATCCTCGGTAGAGAGGCAAAACAATCCTTCATCTACATCTAACTGGCGACCAGATGCTTGAGCATCATCTTTCCATACACCCGGAGACGAGAAATGAACTACCCCTTCTTTAACGAAACCTTCTGCATACTTTTTGTCCATTATTTTAATGCCAATCACCGGCATTTCTCTTCTGGGGTTAAGCTTTATTCTGATCATCGCATTCTCAATGTTTTGCACAGGCTTTTTTGCTTTGTATAAAAAACATTCCTTTATAGTTTGCATGTATTAGCGCCTTCGTATCAACTTCCAAAATGCTCAGCATAAACCTGCTGAAAAGCTATGCCCGCCTTTTAACGGTCGCTTTAATAGAATCAAGAGCCAAGAACAGCCTAATCCTATTTGTTCAGCTCGTTTCTTAAGATTGTGTTGCTAATACAATCCGTATGCGGAAGATATTCAACCCTGCATCCTATTTTGGCAGGTTCTTCTTCGATCTTGTTCCACTTATGAGTTCATTGCCAATGAGATCCAATCAACAATTGTTGGTTTAAATAAAAAAGGACATCATCAGCCCCTCTCGTATTACTTTTGCTAGCTCTTCTACTCCCGATACTGTTTGCGATTGAAGTTATATCAACCAAATACTTCAACCGGTTCAATAGTGTTTGTCCGCTTGCAATCACCAAATCATTCGTTAGCGGTACTTATGATAACCGCAAAAGAAAAAGAAGAATCGTTACTGATGAACTTGTAGTATTCCGTAGAAGCGGTTCTTTCTCATCTAGGGATATTATGGCTTATGTTTTATTGTTTTGTGAGGTTTTCGCTCCCTGCTAGGGAGAAGGGCATGGAATAAAAGGGTCCGACAATGACTCTGCTCCTACATTAGTGATTTACCATCTTCCTTCATCAGCTCACTAAGGATAGATAAATCCATTCCTTTTGAATTAACTGTGTTCTCTATCTTATCCAAAACATAATTAGCCACTTCAGGCTCCCAATAAATCTTGAGATTCTTTTTAGCTCTAGTTACTGCTGTATAGAAAATATTCTTTGTGATAAACTCGTCCGCTTCTTTCGTTATGACAATTTTAACAGAATCGAACTCCAATCCCTGAGCCTTATGTATCGACATAGCATAAGAAATCTGGAACGGTAGTTTTGTCCTCATATTCATATCGTTGTTATATTTGTCATCATAAAACTTCTCTTTTTCTACGATCGCATAATCAACACCATTCTCTTCAGTGATACGAATTTCAGAAGATGTCAGAGCGAGACAATCCATTTTGTCAAATAGTTGGATTTTAAAAGTTATCTTCTCGTCTTCGTCGTTGATACCGACTATTTTCCCTTTCAAATTATTGTGTATACCAAAACGACTGTAGTCATTGACGATGAATACTATTGGATCGCCAACTTTATATAGGTTTTGCTGATATTCGTACTCCTTGTTTGGATTTGACGATTGCAAATATCGATTGATGTTGTTTATCCCATATAAGCCATCGTAATTCAAACAAAGAACAATCTCGTTTTGGCCTACCTTGAAGACGTTATCTGTGATCTTTTCAGACATTTGGAAAGCATTTAGTAGTTCCAAGATATTCTTCTTTTTTCCCGTTCTTGCCTCGTTCCAAACCTTGGCAATTTCTTCAACATCAGTTCTATGCCTTTCTTTGAGGGTGTGAACGACTCCTTTCTCGTAGAGCAAACTGAGAAGGAGTTCAAACCAATTCCCAAAATCGATCGATTCAATTTGTTCAGGGTCGCCCACGATTAAAAAAGATGAATCACGGTAAAAACTCAATACTTTGTCAATTGACTTTGTATCAACAAAACTAGCCTCATCTATGATAACGATATCAAAAAGCTCGTGAAACCCTTCATTTTTGAATTGAGATATGTTTCTGTAAAACACACTTCCTCCCAAGCCTTTTATTTTTAGGTTACAGACTGCGGTGTTCGTTGTTGTCAAACACAGGATCCTCTTGTCCGCGTTATTCTTTATGAATTCTTTGATAAGTGTTGTTTTGCCAGTCCCAGCAGCGCCAGTTATTAAAGATATTGAGGAATCGACAAAAGACTTTGACAGAATATCCTTCTGTTCTGGCGACAAAACTAAGTTTTTGGCATAGTCGTTATTAATCTCTTTGTTCTGTTTGCCACAAAGAGACAAAGTCGCATTTATAACGCGCACCGTCATTCTGTAATATTCTTCAATGGAATAATAACCTTTTAACTCAACTATTTTGTAATTGCTGAAATATGGGTTTTTCTCTAATAGTTTTTGATTAAAACGTTCTTTCAACTCATAAAATTTCTCTTCTGAATACCCAATATCGCTCGGTTTCACAAATAACGTATTATTTTGATTTATGTAGTCGACAATTTGACGGTAAAGAATCTCTTCTTTTGCTTTTGAAGCATCAAAAAGTTCAGCCAATGTGTGAAGCGTGGGTTTTGATTCTTTTGGGAAGAATGCAAAAGGCATCAGTTCGAACGGCTTGCTTCCAAGCCTAATTCTTCTATTGTTGAATTTTTCGTTATAAGACGACATATCACCATATGGCTTATATCGTTGTGCGTTTATAACGCTGTTACGCATTTCCAGCAACAAATACCTAATTAGGTTTGTTCCAGGCTTTTTATCCCTAACGTATTCTTTGATATAACTGATCGCGTTAAAATAATGCCCCTTATTAGACGAGACCAACTCTTCATCTCCATCGATAATATCAACTAATGATGTACTTTTGTTTTTTATCAAAGCCATCAAACTGTTATACTCATCGTTTCTTTCAGAACAGAGAAAGTCTTTGTTAATCAAATACAGCAAGTTTTTGAACGCACATGGCCGTATTGAATATTCATAGTCGTATATAACGTTTATATAGATTTTGGTATTTAAAAAGGTGATTTGCTTTCGCGATAACAACAATTTAAGGTCGTAGTCAAAATAAATGTTTTTAAGGCTGTAGCAAACAAATGTATTAAATCTATTTGCTTTGTCATCTGAAACATCAAGGACATACTCATAAAAAATGTTACCGTTAATATATTTCAAAGATCTCTTTCTCACAAAGAATAGATTGCGAGTCATTTTCGAATCGTCACATCGAGAGTGAAGCAAAACTGAAAGAATCTTTTCGTAAAAAGAGGCGAGGCTTTTATCTAAATCGAGGGGATATTTGTTTATGTTTTTTAAAACACCAATCCCATATCTGTCGAAAAGAAAACCTTTAATGATAATAAGTTTAGGAATGTATCTTATAGTTAGCGCTTCGGACTGCAATGGGCCAAAATCCATGTGGCCAACGCTTGAGTTCAACGACTCATGAAACTTATCAATATCAGGATATTGATTTCTGATATACTGCCTAACCTTGATTAGATTTTCTTGTGTTTGATATAAATCGACATTCTTTTCTTCGTCGTACACTTTGTACATAAAAACTTCGCAAAAATTGCGAATGTGAGGTAACAAATCGGTTGATATCTCGCTACGGTTATCTTCATTGATTCTCGAAAGCTGCCGATCTATTGCTTCTGCTGTGGATATCAGTCTACTATCGATTCTTTTCATTAATAATTACTATCTCTTGCTAGTCTAAAAGCTTTTAATTAATTCTGCTGTTTTTTTATTTATCGACAAAACTAGCTCTTTAATAATCGTTGCAAATTGGTAGGCAAACAAAAAAGGGACCTTAATCTGTTTTTCTTCAAAAGCGTTGATTCCGAAATACCTTAACTCCGCGAAAGAATTGGAGATTGAGTCTATATTGTCTACAAAAAACCGCGCATTGGTGCCAGGAATCATCCCATAGGCAACGCCTAGACCTTTTTGTAACCCCGAAGGCAAAACATCGAATAGTTTTCTTAAGTTGTGAGTCTTATCAAACTCTAACCCAAATTGGCTTATAATCGCTTTCAAAAATAATTCTGCTGAGAAACAAAAATTTACTGTTGCTGGAATTGCCTTAAAAAGCATATCAGAGACACTTAAATCCTCTTCTTTATCGTCTTCTCTTGCAGCTAGGCCAGCCTCGTAAAAGGAGTTCGCATTAATAATTGCCAAGGATAATTTCTCTATGGGAATTCTCATACGCCTCAAACACTACCAATCTCTATTTGATAAGGCTTTAGCCACTTCATCAGACGAAGCTCCTTCCGAGACACCGTAGTCAGATAAGTAGAACTTTTTCTTTCCATACAAAGCTCTCGGACTAGTCTTATTAAAATTCTCAACTTTGGAGAAACGATCCACCAGATAATATGTATATGTTTTCTTGCATTCTAGGCCAAACTCTTCATTAAAAGAACTGGTTATTGTTTTTCGATCTTCAGCCGATAGTTTGCTACCAAAGATTATTTCTTCCTCTAACTCGCCATTAGAAAAGTGGCAATTACAAATGGTCTTAATCTTTCCAACATACTTAACGCTTTTCTTTGTATAGAGGCCGAGATAACCAAAACCACTCCATCTCGTTCTTGGGGAATCGTAATAAAGATTATATTTGATATTGTGTTCAAGTGTTTGGCCAGATAGACGAACCATTATTGTGTCGTTGTTATTTCCTGCCACAAGACCTTCTTCCTGACAATAATCATAATAATCATCAAGAACCTCAATCATTTCATCGTCCCTATACTCAACTAGGAATTCTTTAATCGCTTTGTACAAATCTAAGTATGTTACTTTTGTGACATATAAGTCCTTATATTTTTCTTTGACGTTCTTAATATTTTTCTCATCTTTTTCTCCAAACTCAGGGGCTAACAACACCAAAAACTTGTACAGTGCCGATTCTATCTTGAGACCATCAGCGTGACCCATCAATTGTTGCTCGTTGGATCCGTCTCGTTTCTCTTTTGCTTCAACGACCAATTTAAAGCTTGGCTGGTAGATACTAAAATCAGGCACACTGCCAGTTTTCTTCTTTTTCTCTTGAAGAACAAATTGTGTGGAGAGGCTTGCGGATTCTACTTCAAACAAAGACGAAAGAGCGTCATAAAAAAGCTCATCCGAGTAAGAATAAAGCCTAGACAGCAAAAGACATGCGTTTGCAGAATGCGTGTTTTCCCTACTGTTATATCTCTGAAAATAATGTACGTTGCTCATGCAATTTCGATGTCTCCTTTTTTCATTTCCCTTTCGTTACGCTTGAATAATCGATTTCTTCCTTCTCAGTTTTGCCGAATAGTCATAGTGAAGGCCTTTGCCTCTGCCCCTTAAATAAGCGCTGTGAATTAACTTCTTAATAATTCCAAATTGTTCTTTACCGTGTCCCACTCTACGACTGTGATAGGGGCGATATTGTCATTCTTCCAAAGGCGCGCCATCACCAAAAAGTATTAATGGAGTCACCTATCTCTCCTTGTCTTTACATAGACAGCTTGACGCACAACTCTATCTATAGTATCGCCTAAAGATATTGGCGTAATAGGTCATTCCCCTTCTGTCTAACTCTCTTATGAGAACGGGGATAGGCGGCCAATTCCATGAAAAATGATTTGAAGTCGCGCCTGTGTACAATCCGCCACCTGGGCCTGAATAGAGCCATCCACCTGGGCCTGTGTAAAGACCTCCTCCGGGGCCTGTGTACAATCCGCCACCCGGGCCAGTGTAAAGACCTCCTCCGGGGCCTGTGTACAATCCGCCACCCGGGCCAGTGTACATCCCACCGCCTGGGCCGGCGTACAATCCGCCTCCGGGACCAGTGTATAATCCGCCACCTGGGCCGGTATATAAATCTCTTGGCCATGTGCTCATTTTTAGCATCCTCTAATAATTGACGTAATTGTCATCTCGCCTTTTTTATGGCAGCCTTTTCTCTTGATGTCATAGTGCTTTAATAGCGCCACCAATTCTTCATCGGACATTTCATCAAAATAACTGTAGTTGAAATCGTACGTCTTCCTATACGATTGATTGTTAATAAGATAATACTCACATACTTTCTGCTTGTTTTTGACTTTTTGATAGCCGTCAAACATGCCTTCGTTTATGACGTGGAGTATTTCAAACTCTGGTTTTATGCATATCTTTCTTTGGTCGGTTACTCTATCTTCAACCTCGCTAAGATCTAACTCATCTGACAGCTTATCGCCTATGCGTATGATTGTAATCATTTCCTGAGGCGGAAGCTGATTAATCATTTCCAGAAGCTTGAACGTAATTTGTCTGGCATGAAATATTTCTTGGTACAAAAGATCTGAGTATGAATAGATTAATAATCCTCTTTTTAGGAGAACGTCCAGCAATCCTTTTTCGCAGACCCCTTCAGTCATGATTAGATACTTCATCGCGTATCAATCCTTTCACTTCCATCAGTCTCTCATAATTCAGCAGAGTCCCAAAAGTATTGTTGTTAAATCTTTTGCTCTTGCTGAGTTCGGTTCTAAATCTATAGTCATCATAAAGATTCGAAATATCTATTTTACCTTTGTTCTTATGGAGAACGAAGATACTGTCCCTGCGTTGGAAAATATCAAGGATCTCAACGTAATGCGTGCTAAAAATAATTTGCGCATTCTTTTTGTTCAATGTCTTGTCCATGATTAAAAACAAAAGATTATTAACAAGGTTTTTATGGAAGCAGTTTTCAATCTCATCGACCAAAAAGACTCCACCATTCTTAATCAAACTAATAACCCTAATATATAGTTCGATGCCTTTAATCGTACCGTTTGACAATTGAGTCAATGTTTGGACCCTGTTCAATATTTGGGTAGGTTGACCATATCTCTTGAATTCAACCACATCACCGCCTCTATAGCGAATCTTCTCTATACTGTCATCTAAAAGTCTAACGATGCTTAGAGTAAGTTTTTCGTCGAATCGTTCCAAGCATTCAAAAAAAGAATTAGTGACTCTAACTCCGCCGACAGAAAAAGGAGATAAATAAGTTCCGGTCATTTGATCCCTGCAGAAGAAATGAAGCACGGAAGTGTCTTCGATTCCTGTCGCATGATCATCTATTGAGTAATCCAACTCATCTGCATACCTCTTTCCGACGGATGGTTTGTATAAAGCAAACTTAATTATCTCATTCCTAATAGGGCAAAAAGGCGAAACAATATCAAATTCGCCACTCGTAACCGGGTAGATTTTTGAATCGTACAAATAGATGACGCCATCAATGAAAAATTCTATATGCAAAGAAATATACTCGCTCTTGAAATCATTCTTATCGAACGACCATCTACCTGTTTTCATTAAAGAAATAACGCGGAAGATGAGATTTAGAGTAGTAGTTTTTCCTGAAGAATTACTGCCAGTAAAAGCAATAGCGTTGAATGAGTGTAAGTTTTCGGCGATCTCAACTATCTCAGATTGATCGTCTTCTTCGGATACTCTGGCTTTGGATAAGAAGTCAATCGTGAAATCATCACATAGCATCCTATAACCTGACACAGAGATTTTGAGCAAAGATAACATGTAAATAACCTCGCGTGCACATTGCAATTATAGCGCTCAAAATATTTATAAACAATTTTTTTGTTCAAAAATTATCGTGATGTCGCTTTCACTGCCTTTTTATCCATTCAAGGACTTTAAAAGGGGCTCTTTGCGCCGACCAGTTCAGCAATCCATGAGAAAAAGGCCAATCCTTTTTATTTAACTTTTCTCTTAGAACCGTACTACTAATGCCATCTGCATGTGGAAGATACACATAACTCTATATCCAATATTTGAGCACACCACTCTTCGATCTTGTTCCACTTATGAGTTCATTGCCAATAAGATCCAATGAACAATTATTGGTTGGGATAAGAAAAGAGGGCGCTTGCAACGCCCTCCCGTATTGCTGTGGCTAGTTCTTCCACTCCTGATATGGTTTGGCTTCAAGAATATCTGCGATTCTCTCACAAGCGTGGCCATCACCATAAGGATTAACAGCCTTGGCCATCTTCGCGTATTCTTCTTTGTCATCTAGGAGTTTGGTGAATTCCTTGTATATGACTTCTTCATTCGTGCCAACGAGCTTAAGGGTTCCTGCTTTAACACCTTCAGGTCTTTCTGTGGTGTCTCTCATAACAAGAACAGGAACACCATAGGCTGGCGCTTCTTCTTGGATGCCACCGCTGTCAGTAAGAATAAGATATGATTTAGCCTCAAAGTTATGGCAATCGAAGACTTCAATAGGTTCGATGATGTGAATCTGTTTGCAATCGCCAAGTTCTTCGTCAGCGGCTTTCCTTACCAAAGGATTCATATGGATCGGATATATGGCTCTCACATCAGGATGCTCATCCAATACCCTACGGATAGCCCTGAACATATTGTGCATAGGCTCACCAAGGTTCTCTCTTCTGTGAGCGGTTATGAATATGAGCTTATTATCACCAACCCATTCAAGCTCTGGGTGGGTGTAATCTTCTTTAACCGTATGTGACATTGCATCAATAACTGTATTGCCAGTCACAAATATGGATTCAGGTTTCTTCCCTTCGCTCAAAAGATTCTGCTTGGCAAGCTTCGTTGGAGCGAAGTTGTATTTCGCTAGCAAACCAATGCCTTGTCTGTTGAACTCTTCTGGGTATGGTGAATAGATGTTGTAAGTACGAAGACCTGCTTCAACATGACCGACAGGGATCTGCATGTAAAAACACGCAAGAGCGGTAACGAACGCAGTGCTCGTATCGCCATGAACAAGGACGACATCCGGTTTGATCTCTTCCAAAGCTTTTTGAACCTTGTTCAATATATTTGTGGTTATATCGAAAAGGGACTGGCCTGGTTTCATTATCTCTAGATCATAGTCAGGTTTCTCGCCAAAGACATCAAATACCTGATCAAGCATCTGCCGATGTTGACCGGTTGAAAGAAGAATGGTTTCAATTCCTTCTCTTTTCTTTAGCTCTTTCACTAACGGCATCATCTTGATGCAGTCAGGGCGACAACCGACTGTTATAACAACTCTCTTTTTATCCATCAACGTTATTCCTTAATGATTAATCTTAGATATTGTAAGACATTCGGACTTATCCTTCTTTATTTTTGTGACAAAAAAGAAAGCGAATCAGTCTATAAGTCCACGTCTTTCTGACAGAAACGCCAAAGCTCATCAAACGATTCATTTGTGGCTAAAACTATTGATTCTTTTTCCTCTTTTGTCTTTACCAAAGACTGGCTATAATCCGCTTCGTCATAAGTGCCATACACAGCAAGCGTTAATCTCAAAGCTATCTTTGTCTGAGGTTGGATATTGGACCAAACCCTATATTCTCTTTTGTTGTTCTTCTCATAAATGGCGATACGGTGATTGTATCTGTACTGGTCCGTGTAATATCTAAGAGACAAAGATCCAGGAAGTTTCTTGTCCACCACTTCTTTGTGCATCTCTTTTAGCCATTTGGTGACCTGTTCACATTCTTGTATATCAGTTAAGCCACTTTCGTTAGCGGGTCCTCTGAACTCTTGGTTGCGGGTCAAGAACTCTCTGCCTTTCTCACTTACTGCATCACCAACCATGATCTTGACGTTGCAGCCATGCTCAATAGCTTTAATGATGAGTGACCTGAAGTCTCTTACAAAATTAATACCGGTGACAAAAAGGAACTTGAGTTCAATCGGATAACCGTTCTTGTCATCTCCAAACATCAAACGGATCTCTTCTTTGCTGAGAGTCTTGTCACTGATGGATTTGATACCAAGTTGTCTTAATCTTTTGTTGTCGCGGGAGACCGCAAGAATATCTTCCGCGATCAAGCGAGAGGCAAAGGATATAACAAGACCTATGATGCCAGTAAGAATAAGTCCTTTGTCAATCTCGTAGAGAATGCTTCTAAGAGTACTGTTCATATCTCCTTCAGGAACAAGACAAAGTACAAGAGAAAGAGATATTGCTAGCAAAGCAATAACACCTAAGATTAATAAAACGACTTTAAGGTTCTTTTTCATAATGGGTACAACTTTCTTTTTATGTTCCAGTTTTGCAATGGGTTTTAGACTTTACACTATTTGCATACTTAGCTTTTTGATTTCAATAACACTGGCACATTTTTGTGTTTAATAAGTTCCTTCTTAGGATTGTTCTGCTGAAACCATGCGACGCGAAAGACACGCAGCCATCCATACTATTATGGCGGATTATTCTTCATTTTGTCCCGTTTATCTGTTCCATGCCAATCAGATTCAACGAACACGTCGTTAGTGCCCCACTTCAATACAATCGAGATTCTTGCCCTGCGTGTCATGCCTTTCTTGAGGGACGACTCTTTAAAAGGCTAGATAATATCCTCTCCTGTTATGCTTGCTATCTCTTTTTTCAATAATCCGAATAACTGCTCTTCAAAAACGGAAGCTTTATTTTTGTCGCTAGCAGTAATCGACAAATACACTTTAAGTTTCGGTTCCGTCCCGCTCGGTCTGAAAACAATCGATCCTGATTCTCCAACGAACTTAATGACGTTGGATTTTGGTAAACCATTCAATCCGTTGAGATAGTCTTGTTTTTCAATGACTTTGAGTCCTTGAATTGTAGCATCGCTATCTCTGAAATGGCTCATAATTGATTGCATTTTGCTAAGCCCAGATTCACCAGGAAACTCAAATGAATGAAGCGTGTTTAAACAATAGCCGTATTTATCCCATAATTGTTGCAATTGGTCCAAGAGAGATATGCCCTTTGATTTGTAGTATGCGAACATCTCCACGATCATTGTTGCTCCATTGACACCATCTTTATCTCTTACGTAGGTGCCCGTCAAATAGCCATAGGATTCTTCAAAACCGAAGATGTAATCATCTTCTCTGCCTTGTTTTTCTAGCAACCCTATTTGTTCACCAATAAATTTGAAACCAGTCAAAACATTGATGGTATCCACACCATATGACTTAGCGATTTTTTCAGCCAAATCCATAGTTACGATGGTCTTAATCATTATCGGCTTCTTTGGCATCTTGCCAGTAGCAGTCCTTCTAGAACACACATAGTTAAACAAAAGGATGCCTACTTCATTCCCAGATAAAAGAACATAGCCGCCGTCGTTGTTTTTAACTGCGATCCCTACTCTATCACAATCAGGATCAGTAGCTAGCATTAAATCAGCGCTATATCTTTTGCAATATTCTAGGCCAAGCGATAAGGCTTCCCTTATTTCCGGGTTAGGGTATGGGCAAGTTGGGAAATTTCCATCAGGCTTTTCTTGCTCTTTCACAACTGTGATATTGGTGTATCCCTGTTCGTTTAAAACTCTAGTAATAGGCCTAAGACCCGTCCCATTCAATGGCGAATAGATGATTGAGATGCTTTTATCTACTTTGGAGTTTTCAAGCAAAGACTGTTTCTTAACTTCTTCAACATAATCATCTAAGACCTTTTGCGGGACACTAAGTATTAATCCTTTTCTTACGCCTTCCTCAAAGGGAAATGTCTTAAAATCTGTCAAAACATCTCTTTTTTGAATGTAAGAATAAATTGCGTCTGCACTTTTCGTCGTAATTTGGCAACCATCATTCCCATAGACCTTATATCCGTTGTACTTTGCTGGATTATGGGAGGCCGTAATCATAACGCCAATACAACACTTCAAATACCTAACAGCAAAAGACAGAGTAGGGACTGGAGAAATATCGTCATAAATAAATACCTTAATGTTGTTCGCAGCAAAAACACTTGCCGTGACTTTAGCAAACAAATCTGACTTAATTCTTGAATCCCTGGAAATAGCAACAACCCTTGCCGCTTCTTCAAAGGTGTCGTTAATGTAATCTGCTAAGCCTTGAGTTGCTCTCGCGACCGTATAAATGTTGATCCTATTGGTTCCGGCACCTATGATTCCTCGCAGGCCTCCAGTTCCAAACTCCAAATCACGATAAAAAGAATCAGCGATTTGGTTTTCGTCCATTTTCTCTAATTGGCTTTGCAAATCAGCGTCTTTTATTGAATGAAACCATCTAAGATACTCTTCGTGAATACTATTCTTATTCATCCCATTTCCAATCGAATCTTTCAATATCTTCTTCTATGAGTTCATCGCCAATTTGGACTTCAATAATGTGAAGTTCTTCCAACGCTTTTACGGCGTGTAAATCGCCTTTCTTTATATAAGCGTTATCGCCACTAGCCACTTCTTTTATCGTTCCGTTGATAAGCAAAAGCCCCTTTCCCTTAACAAAGGTCCAAATCTCATTTCTGTGATTGTGCTTTTGGTAACTAATATTTCTTCCCGGCAAAATAATTAGTTCTTTTGTAAGGCTCTTTTCTCCGTTGTCATATGATTGATAATCCAGTACGCGATATTCGCCCCAAATTCTTTTTTCACACATAGGACGATTGGCGGGAACATATTTTTTTAAATATGAGCTTGCGTGCTTGTCTGAAACAAGAATACCATCCGGCGATGTAGCGATGACAACATTTTTTAGACCTAGAGCAACAACGGGTATGGACAAATCGTTCACTATATGAACGTTTTGACAATTCTCCCCTAATATAGCATTATTGCTCACCGCATCGGTCATTGCTTCCGTAAGCGTATTCCAAGTCCCTAAGTCCTTCCATTCGCCAGAATACTCCACAACGTTAATGGACTTTTCATGCTCTGCAACAGCGTAGTCAAAGCTAATCTTCGTTAGTTTTTCGTAATTATTAAGCAACTCTTTATAATCTGAAGTGCCTAAAGTCTGTTTGGCCTTTCCTAGAAGATATTTGATTTTAAAAGCGAAAACCCCACCATTCCACAAAGCTCCCTTTTCAATATATTCTTTCGCTTTTTCCAATGTGGGTTTTTCTTTAAATTCGACGCTTCCCAACCGAGGAATAATATAACCATACTTTTCAGATGGATAAGTTGGCTTAATGCCCATCAAAGTTAAATTAGACTGTCCCGCAACCTCCGACATCTTTTTAAGAATTTCAAAATATTCCTTTTCAACAAGAGGGTCTACAGGGCAAACGACAACATCCTCATTCTCGTCAACTTTTTTTACGTCTTTAAGGAACGCCACAGAAAGAGCTATTGCTGGAAATGTGTCCTTCCTGCAAGGCTCAATTGAAATATCTATGTCATCGCCAAGCTGATTCTTAATAAGGGCCACTTGACTTTGGGAAGTTGCAATTGTGACGAGAGCTCCTTTATCAACTTCGTGAATCATACGGTACATTCGTTGGACCATAGATTCATGTTGACCGTTATCGTTTTTAAGGATTTTCAAAAACTGCTTAGATCTTACTTCGTTAGATAAAGGCCACAGTCTCGTTCCCGATCCGCCAGATAATAAAATAATATTCATCGTCTTTCTTCCCTGATTACCCTAGATAGAAAGTCTCGATATGACAATCTAATGCCATCTTCAAGCTTTGTCTTATATTTCCAACCAAGATTGTTTAGTTTTGAAACATCTAATAGTTTTCTCGGTGTTCCATTGGGTCTATTGGTGTCCCATTTAATATCACCTACAAATCCAACAATCTTGGCAACCAATTCAGTAAGCTCTCTTATCGTCAATTCTTTGCCAGTGCCAATGTTGACGGTCTCGTTGCCTTCATAATTGTTCATTAGAAACACGCAAGCGTCAGCCATGTCTTCTACATACATAAATTCCCTTAAAGGAGTTCCGTCGCCCCAACAAGTAACGCTCGAAAGGTTATTAATCTTTGCTTCGTGGAACCTTCTAATAAGAGCAGGCAAGACATGGGAATGCTCTGGATGATAATTGTCGTTTGGGCCGTATAAGTTTGTAGGCATGACAGAAATGTATTTTGTGCCGTATTGTCTATTTAAATATTCGCAATACTTTAAACCAGAAATCTTAGCCAAAGCATACCCCTCATTGGTAGGTTCCAAGGAAGACGTAAGCAAGCAATCTTCTTTCATTGGCTGAGGTGCAAACTTCGGATAAATGCACGACGAACCAAGAAATTCCAATTTTTTTACGCCGTTCCTAAACGCAGCATTAATGACGTTCATTTCAATCATCATGTTCTCATACAAAAAATCGGCGATTTGTTCTGTGTTTGCGCCAATACCACCAACTTTAGCGGCGGCCAAGAAAACATAATCTGGTTTTTCTTTTTCAAAGAATTCATTCACGGCCTGTTGATTTCTTAAATCGAGTTCCGAAAAATGCTTTGTTATAAAATTTGTATATCCTTTAGACCTTAAGTTTCTAACGATCGCAGATCCTACCATTCCATCATGGCCCGCAACATATATTTTTGCATTTAATTCCATCATATCTAGTTGCCTTCTAATACTTTCTCTAACTTTTTACTATCCAAATGTAATTTTTCAATTTTTGCTTTTTGTAAATCGGCTTCGGCCATCAATTTGCATAATTCTTCATAAGATGTTTTTTGAGGATTCCACCCGAGCTTTGTCTTGGCTTTTGTCGGATCCCCAAGCAAATCAACTACATCTGTAGGGCGATAAAACTTTGGAGAAACGCAAACCAGCATTTTCCCGGTTGATTTGTCGTATCCTTTTTCATTAATTCCGCTACCTTTCCATTCAAGTTCAATTCCGACATAATGGAACGCCAATGAACAAAAATCCCTAACCGTATGCTGAACGCCGGTTGCAATGACATAATCATCGGCTTCGTGCTGTTGCAAAATAAGCCACATGCATTCAACATAGTCCTTCGCATAACCCCAATCTCTTAAAGAATCAAGGTTCCCCAACTCTAAATGGTCTTGCAAGCCGCATTTAATGCGCCCTGCCGCCAACGTGATCTTTCTTGTAACAAAATTTTCTCCTCGTCTTGGCGATTCGTGGTTGAACAAAATGCCATTGGCGGCGAATATCCCGTACGCCTCTTTGTATTCTCTACACATCCAAAAACCGTATTGTTTGGCAATGGCATAGGGGCTAAAAGGGTGGAAAGGGGTTTTTTCCGATTGAGGAATCTCTTCGACTTTTCCAAAAAGCTCTGATGTGGATGCTTGATAAAACTTTGTTTTCTTTTCTAAATGCAGCACATGGATCGCTTCTAATATTCTAAGCACGCCTATAGCATCAACATCTCCAGTGTATTCTGGAGCTTCAAAGGACGTGCCAACATGAGACTGTGCAGCAAGATTATAAATCTCATCCGGTTGTATTTCGGAAATCAACCTTATTATGCCGGATGAATCAGACAAATCACCATCATGAATTGTAATCAATCGTTTCTGAAGCAGATGGTCAATCCTGTTGGTGTTACTTATAGATGATCTTCTAACAATACCATGAACTTCATACCCTTTTCCCAACAGGAATTCAGCTAGATATGAACCGTCCTGGCCAGTAATGCCTGTGATTAATGCAATTTTTCTCATTCTACTTCCTCCGAATCAACGCTTAGCTTAGTATTAATCCTTCTGTTATACGAATTAGTCAAAAGAACAGCAATCAACAGAAGAACAAAAAGGAACGCTTCAGAAATCAAAGGGGCGATAGAGGCACCAAAGCCTCCCCAAAGCCATATTAATAAGGCATTAACGCCTACATTTACGGCTACGCCTACATAAAAACATATCGCATATTTTTTGTCATTGCCACTCGCCAAAAGCGTTTGAATCCCCAGAAAATTATTGGCAATCCCAAAAATGACCCAAAGCAATTGAGGAAAAACCCAGTAATAATATTCGGAATAGTCGCTTCCAAAAGCAATCTCAATGATTATCTTCGAGAAACAGCCAACAACGACTATGCCTGCTCCAAACAACAATAAAAAAACCAACATAGCTTTTTTAACCAAAGAAAAACCATTGTCAAACGACACCGAGAATCTTTTGGAAAATATTGGGTAGAGAATTAAGCTAATAGGCATCCAACAAACTGTAACTACATAAGGAATCTTTGCTATTGCAGAATAAACACCACTTATATACTTCCCGGCAAAAATCCCTAAAAAGGTTAAACCGATAGCAGTGAAAACCTTGGAGCTCAGTTGGGTTGTGAAAACAAACCATCCATCTTTAATCTCGGCCAGGAGCTCCTTGAACTTAATTCTTTGAAACCTTGCCTTATATTTAATTTTTGCTATTAAAATACATACCAAACTGCCAATCAACGGTCCCAAAGCGTATATCCAACAATACAAATATAGGTCTGCTTCGGTCCTTACAAGAGCAAAGGTGAGTCCTAGCGACACTAATCTAGTAACCATCGAAACAATCGATGTCCACATCATGTCTTGCTTGCCTTGGAAAAGCCAATTTAATTGGAGCAAGTAAGCAAACAGGGTAACGCCAAGAACAAGAGCACACACAAAGAGTTGCTGGTCAGATTTAACTATCATTGCGTAAACGAACAACGCAACCGCCGACAATAAGAAGAAAACAAGTCTGGCAAGGACAACAAGCGTAAATAATTTGCATAAATAATCGTAATCATCGTCGTTTTGAGACAATTTTCTCGTCGCAGACATCGCAAAACCATATTCAATAATAACTTGAAGATATCCGATGAAATTTAAAGCGATTGAAAAAGCTCCGTACCTTTCCGCTCCTAAAACGCGTGTTAAATAGGGCACAACGATTATCGGGCAAATCGTATTAATGAATTGGGCGATGTAAAGCCAGATTCCGTTTTTGCCGGCTTTGCTTTTGAATAGTTTTTTAATATGTGTTTTTATTTCGGTAAAAAATTCGATCATCTGGAATCCCTTCCATCGATTAATTCTATAAACCGTTTTGTTATCGATTCAGGCGACAGGGAAAGACACGGTCTGCATTTGTCTATCGAACCAATAGCTTTATTGAAACAATTTGCAATTTCGTTTTTATCATTGTTACAAACAATAAAACGGCCAAAAGACTCAAAATACTTTTTCATCTTTCCGGACAAATCACCATCAACAGCCACAACAATCGGTTTATAGGTCGATGCGGAATAATATATTTTTGCAGGTATTTGCGTTCCTTTTTTATTCGTCATACAAAAAAGAATGTCACACTCGGACTGTAAGGACTCAGCCTCTTGGAACGGAACTCGAGAATAAATCCTAATATTATCTCTTTCTTCCAATTGACGGTCCGTGTTCCCAACAAGTAAAAGTTCCCATTCTCTCGGAACAACATTTTCGTAAAAAGCCTCATAAACAGGCATAATGTTACGAACAAATGACTCATACGCACCAAAATAGCCAACACGAATGGTTTCCCGAGGCTTTCTTTGGACATAATCATCCTCCTTTGAGTATGGTGGCGGAACAAAAAACATTTTTTGTGAACAGCTCTTAAACAGTTTTTTTTGCGCTTCACACGTAAAAGGAGATACGTAGATAATCAAGTCAGCCTGATTCAATAGATTTCTTTCCTTTTTGAGCAATACGCATCTAGGCAGTTTGGAAAGACGAGTAATATCGATGGTTAAAGGGTCTCCCCAATATTGTATCCACTTCTTATATTTCAAACCTTGTTTTGTTAAATTCTTTACGGCCAAATGTGATGTTTTGGGATCAGACATAGAAACAACGAAATCGTATTGTTTCTGTTTCAGTGCTCCAATTTTGGCTTTTTTTGCATAAGAAATAGTGTGGTCATAGACATTGAAAAGGTAATAGATTCTTTTTATTAAATTCCTAATCCAATATTTAATCTTTCCTGTTTTGATATGATTAGGCCCGCCATCAATGGTTTTCTCACCCATTCTGCTTATTGTTACCGCCTTACATAGAGGATTCTTAACTTGTTGATTAGGATATGGGCAGAAAACTTCCACTTGATTCCCCAAAGACACCAGAGAATTGATGATTGCAACGTTACTAATATTGGCGGAGCTGTTAGCCTCGATAGCTTGTGTTAAAACAAATAAAAAACTACTCATAAGAATCCTTAATTAATAGCATTTTCTTTGAACAGAAAGAATACTTTGTTTGTTTTTGTTTTGAAGAAAAGGCCGCAGCAAAAAAGAAAGGGTAGAAATATATAAAGTGTCTGAAACCTAATGTCGTAAAGACTATGGATAAAAAAACCACAATCGCAATGATAAAATAATCTGTTAAGTACTTTACTTTAAGAAAAAACTTAACAAACAAAACGATTTGCAAAAGCGTCCCAAAAGCATTTAAGACTTTCCAAAAAACATCAATGTCTGCAAACGCGCCATAGAATTGAAACAAAGTGACTGGTGATGGGAAAAAAATACCGTATACTATCCTGGCAACAAAGCCAAAAGGCAACATAGGAAGAGAGAAGACATAACTTGCAATTCCGGAATTATTTTCAATTATGTACGTCGAATAACTATCAAGATAATTCCTGAACACATCAAAATATCCAAGAAAGTCAGCCAAAACGACAAAAAGCAACAAAAGCACAGCGCATTTTAGCGCCCTATTTTTTTCCGTTTTCCCTATATGGTTGACTATCCAAAGGCCAACAATCAAGCCAATATAGACAGCGTTTATTTTTCTGTTGTAGTAGGCCAAACAGGAAAGAAGGACGCAGCCAAGAA
>Ga0247611_10002621_pt1 | contig 28412 bp, 21 predicted proteins | sample 177DNAGHGhighgp2_FD_192422 | JGI IMG/M metagenome (GOLD analysis project Ga0247611, IMG submission 192422) | Sheep rumen microbial communities from Palmerston North, Manawatu-Wanganui, New Zealand - 1770 DNA GHGhigh gp2 | ecosystem: Host-associated > Mammals > Digestive system > Stomach > Rumen... | reverse complement strand
ACGCTGGCAAAGAGAATCACCAGCTCGCTGTCGCGCTCGGTCTCATAGACATACGCGCCGAGCGGGATGGGATTGAAGGCCACGAGCCCCAGTTCCTCCGCCGTTTCGCGGTACAGGGCCTCCTCCACCGTCTCGCCGTAGGTGACATGCCCGCCGACCGCCGTGTCCCAATACCCCGGCAGCAGGTCCTTGTTCATGGACCGCTTCTGGAGATAAATCCGTTCCATGCGGTCGATCAGATGGAGATGGACCACCGGATGAAGGACCTTGGAACCGCTGTGGCAGTAGCTGCGGGCGGCCCGTCCGTACACCAGTCCGGAAGTGTCCACCAGCGGAAGCATCTCTTCCCCCTCGACAGGGCGGATGCCGGGATGGTTGACGGAAGGGCGCGGATAGAGGGGCGCCAGAGCGGGCGGATACACAAGACCGAACATGACTCAGGCGAAGGCGAAAAGAATCATCAGCTGGGCCACCAGGACCCGCATGAACATCGACAGCGGATAGACTGTCGCGTAATTGACGGAAGTATAGTCGCTTCCATACATGCCCTGGGCGAAGGCCAGCACCGGCGGATTGGTGCAGGAGCCGGAAATCAGGCCGCAGATCTGGTAGAAATTGAGCTTGCAGACCGCCCGGGCGATGATGAAGGTGATGCAGAGGGGAATCAGGGTGATGGCGGCACCATAGAGAATCCACCAGTAGCCGCCGCCGGTGATGGAGCTCCAGAAGTTGCCGCCGGCTCCGATGCCGACCGCGGCGAGGAAGAGCGAAATGCCGATCTCGCGAATCATCAGGTTGGCGCTCTGGGTCGTATAGGTCGTGATTTTGTGCTTCGGTCCGAAATGGCCCAGCAGGATGGCGATGATGAGCGGCCCGCCGGCGAGACCCAGCTTGATGGGCTGCGGAATGCCGGGGAAACGGATGGGCAGCGAACCGAAGATGATGCCGACGACGATTCCGAGGAAGATGGGCACCAGGTTCGGCTTGTTCAGGGCGTTGTTGGAATTGCCCACCAGCTGGGCCAGATGGTCGATATTCTTCTCCGGTCCCACGCACATCAGGGCATCCCCCATCTGGATATACAGATCCGGGGCGGCCACCAGTTCCACGCCCGAGCGGATGACCCGCGTGACGCTTACGCCATAGGCGCTGCGGAAATGCAGGTCCTTGAGCTTCTTGCCCGTCAGGGAAGACTTGGTGACGGAGATGCGCTTGGTGACCATGTTATGGTCCTTTTCCATCCAGTCCTGCTGGTGCATGGGCACTTCCTGGCCGAAAAGGATCCGTAGGCGGTCCACCTCCTCCTGGGAGGTTACCAGCAGCAGCTTATCCCCTTCTTCCAGGACGGTATCGCCCGTGGGGAAGATGATCTTATCCCCTTTCATGATGCGGGAAACGACATAGTCGCCGCCGAAGGAGCGGATCACCTCGTAGAGATTCTTTCCGAAGATGGCCGGATTCTCGACCGCGACATGCATCCGCCGGGCCTGGCCTTCCGAGCTCTCCTGGGAGCGGAGCGCTTCGAGTTCCTTCCGGGGGTCGATCCGGAAAATGCCCTTGAAAAGCAGGATGACGGCGATGACGCCGATCACACCGATCGGATAGGCGACGGCATAGCCCGAAGCGAGGCCGGAGGCCGTCCTGGAGGCCGTCTCGACCGCCATTCCGCCGGCCGAGGCCACATCGATATAGGTCTGCTGGGCGGCACCGAGGCCCGGGGTGTTCGTCACCGCACCGGACATGACGCCGACCATGGTCTTGAGGTCTTCCCCGGTTAGGAGGGAAATCCCCCAGGTCACACCGACCGCGAGGAGAATGTTCATTACGGCCAGCAGGTTCATCTTCACGCCGCCGCTGCGGAAACTGTGGAAAAAGCCGGGGCCCACCTGGAGACCGATGGAAAAGACGAAGAGAATCAGGCCGAACTCCTTGACAAAATGGAGGACCTCAGGATCCGCCTGGAAGCCGAGATGGCCCATCAGGATGCCTACGAACAGGATCCAGGTCGATCCCAGCGAGATACCCTTGAACTTGAAACGGCCCAGATACAGGCCGATGCCGATGACAAACGCCAGCAGCAGGATGGTATGGGCAATGCCCGTTCCGAAAAAGAGATTCTCCATAACTTACATGACAAAACGGGTGGTGAACACCGCTTTCCCCTCCACGCGCCCCTCCACAAAATAGCCGTCTTCCGTCTGTGTCCGGTAGAGGGAGACGGTCTGGCCGAGGGTCGTCTCCTTGATGAAATTGATATAGAGGTCTTTCACCGGACGTTTCAGGACCTCTTCGTAGGGCAGGATGTCCATGGACCAGACCACATAGCGGACATTGTTGGAGTGACCGATGAAGTCCACGTCGGAATAGACGACCGTGTGTTCCCCCGCCAGGACGCCCTCCTCCTGGGGAGAGACCAGCTTGGGGGCACGTTCCACGATGGCGTCGTCCACCGGGCCGTCCGTCTTCAGGAACTCGGACTTCTGGTCCGGACGGATCAGGTGCCGGGTCTGCTCGTCGATGATGACCCAGGAAGAAGTGCAGCGGACCAGATGCTCCCCGGCCGCATTGTCCAGGAAGAAGTCACGCAGGAAAAACAGGCCGTCCGGTCCCTTGTGCCAGGTATAGAGCGACACCGGATCCCGCCAGAGGGGAAAGCCGTCGAAATGGATGTGCATCCGGGACAGGACCCAGGCGACATGGTGGATATGCAGGGTGTCATAGCCGAAGCCCAGCACATTCGCGGCATACTGGGCCAGTTCCTGGGCCAGGTCCATGAACCCGGCGGGCTTCATCCGGAAGGATGGGTCCGTCTGGTAGCAGGGAATTTCGAGATCTTGGCGGAATTTATATGCTTCTTTGGTAACCATAATACTAACTACGCTTATTTTGCGGCCGCGAAGTTAGTATTAATATCGGAGAATTTCAAGTTCTTCTTCCGTATAGAGGAAAGAATCGACCCAGTCAGGGTCCACCCGGCCGATGATCATCCAGGCGACGGTGACGCCCGCGAGGACGAGCAGAAGAACCAGCAGGAAGCGCCAGAAGCCGTGCCTGCGGGCCCGGGTTTCCGGTGCGGGAGCGGCGGCGGCGACGGGTTCGGGTTCGACGACCGGCTCCGGCACTGGTTCTGGTTCGACGGCTACTGCCGGTTCCGGCTCGACAATGGGTTCCGGTTCGACGACGGGCTCGGGTTCAACAACGGGCTCTGGCACTGGCTCCAGTTCGACGGCTACTGCCGGTTCCGGCTCGACGACCGGTTCAGGTTCGACAACGGGCTCTGGCTCGACGGCTGGCTCCGGTTCGACAACCGGTTCGGGTTCCAGCACCTGGGCGAGGGAGGCGACGGCGTCATGGATCTCCTCCGGCGTCTCCACATGGGTCTTCAGGGAAATCGGCTCCAGCCCCAGCCCTTCGGGATAGATGTCCAGCTGCTCGTCCGCCACGAAGAAGAAATGGTTCTCCCGCGTGGCCCGGAGCCGCCCGAGACCCGGCAGGACCAGGGTTTTCCGGATCTTCAGCACCTCCTTCATCTCCCCCAGATAATCCAGCAGCACCCGGAGCGCATCCGCCTGCGAAATTCCGTTGGCCCCGGCATAAAGGTCGGCCAGCAGGGTGTCATCCCCTTCCCGCGGCAGGAAATAAAGGCGACGGTAGGGTGGGTTGATGGTATAGCCCCTGTCGGTAAAGACGGCCGGTACGAGTTCCGCCACGAAACTCCCGACACCCGGGAGCGTGACCGAATCATGATCCATCACGGTTTCCTTGACCATCTTGGCGAGCAGGTCGATATCCATACTACTGTTTCCTTTTATTCTTGCAAAGATAAGAAATATATGGGGAAAAAGAAAAAACAGCCTGAAGCGTATGGTCGGGATGGTTTGGGCATAATGGAACCGCCTGTCCGCATACGCCCACACTCCGGTTCCTCCATTGCAAGAGGAACCGGAATGGGACGCCTGCCCTACAGAGCCTTCTGTGACGGTTGCAATGTAGGTTAAAGTTAAAATGTATAAGTTTTCGTAAGATTACCCGCGTAATCGTATGCCTGTACAGTTATGGACTTTCTATCTGAAGTCACTATAAAGCGCTCATTATATGAAGAACACAGTATCGGGAAGTTATTCCCACAATTGCCTTTCTCAACAAATACATGTTTGTGCAGATGTCCACTAAGCATCAATCGCACACCTGCTTTATTGAGTACAGGCACGAAATTATCACTCACCCAGTTCTGAGCATACCACGTTGTTTCATCCTTAAACGCAGGAATATGCATCAAACATATCTTTACCGGAGCAGATGCCACTTCCGGTCTCTTTACTGCTTCTTTAAGCCATTCCAATTGAGTCTCACGATACGGATCGTACTCTGCAAGATCGCCATATTCAACATCATAATCCGGTTTATCCTCACCACCATCAAGGACAATGAATGCTACCGGACCCTGACGGAACGTATAATACCACCCGTCCTTTTCTCTCATGGGGAAGATGTCTGTCAGAAGGTGACTCGAGTGGCCACGTCCCTCGTGATTCCCCCTTACATACATGTATGGAAGGTTGGCAACAAGGGGCTGTACAGGATCTACAGCATGATGAGTAACCTTGTCAATATCATATATTTCTGAAACAATGTCGCCATTAACAGCAAAGAAATCCAACTCTTCAGCTTTAAGTCCGCGAATCAGAGATTTAAAATCATCGTCATGTTCATGAACGTCGCTGACTATAGCGAAACGACATTCCTGAGCCTTATGATTAAGTGTCTTCACGGAGTAATTCTTCTTATCCGCTTTTTGGGGACCGTATTTCATCCTATATGCACTGCTCTCATCAACCACACTCTTTCCACATATCCTGTAGATATACCTTTTACCGGGTTCAAGACCTGTCACTTTTGCTGAATGCTTTGTCCCCGTCATCCTCTTTCCGGCAAGCGTGTGAAAAAATTTCTTTTTCTTGGATGCATAGAACACCTTGCCGTCGTCAGGCCCGGCCTCCACCCAGGAAAGAGTGGGCCCTTCAGTAATCCAATTTACAGTAAAAGAGGTTTCCGAGACATCAGAAATCCACGGTCCGCAAACAATATCAGTCGGAGCGGCATGCAGGATGCACCCCAGAAAAGCAAATAAGGTCGCAAGCACTATTCTTTTCATACTGCTCTATAAATAATTTCTAAAACAAGATAGTAAGCTTTTACTCAATTGCAAGTTCAAGACCCGAATTCATAGGGTCTGCCTGCTCCTGAGGCCAGCTTGATGTCCTGCATGGAGATGTCGTTCCCTTGAAATTCATGCAGACTGTAGCTCCATATACAAAACTGGTTCCCCTCTGCATATTCAAATTCAGATATATCTTTCCATCCGAACCAAGTTTTACAGATGTCCATGTGCGGGCATATCCCAAAGTCTCATCCGGAAGTTTTCCTGCAGACTTGATCAATTCAAATACATCTGCCTTTGCCACCAAAGAGCATGTCTTCGTGTCCGGATTCGGGTGTACAACATAATAAATAGCCTTATCATCGATTATATGTATATAACCGTTGTTATCTATAGCACAAGATCCGGAAACATCATTCAAGGTAGCATAACTATACAACTTTGCCATTTCCGAATTTTGATATGTTTCACTCGGCATAACCGCCCATATACCAGCCGGAGAAGCATTATTATCCGGGTTCGCCTTCAATGTAAATATTGCCTCGCCGTCAGCACCGGCAATTACGCCACCTTGATCCTGATAACAGTGATACCAAAGACTCTGAAAATAATCCGAACTTGAGGCTTTTTCAACCGGTGCGGACATATTCAATGCCTTATCTGTTGATGTAAAATGTGGTCGAGGATCTTTAGCACTTGAGTTCGCTCCCATACGTACGAAATATGATTTCCCTCCGGATCTTACAACAGCCATTGCATCACAGTCCTTAAAGCCCCAACCACGATGCTGCATCTTGAAACCATATGGAGCATATTTGCCTTCAGTAGAATGATTATACTTATACTGATATTGATCCGGATTTTCCATATACGATGCATTTGTTCCCCACATGGCCTTTTCCGTGGCCATCGCTACAGCACCATCAAGGGATAAAGCTGTACCATCCCCGCCGTTCGCTCCTAATTGATTGCCAGATTGATCTGCAATATAACAAATGCGGGTACCATTTTCTTCATTGAAACAATGTAGTCCCCGACCGCCATTAGCATGCACAAAAACCCTGTTTTTCAATCCGATTACGATTCTGCCTTGCCACATTCTTACCCAACCGCCATAAAATCCTGACTGTTTTGTCTCGAATTTCTGGTCTCCAGCAGATGTGAATCCGTACAGCGCCGCCTTACCAGCATTACCGCCCACAGCATATACGGCTGTTCCATCTCTACGCAAGACAGGAGAATTATTTAAATATTTTGGATCATCCCCAACCCAATTTGTCATCGTCCGGCTCCACTGCTTAACTCCGTTAGAGTTCAGCTTATATAGTTCTGTCCCGGAAGACAATACATATACATTGCCTTCATTATCAATCGCCGGGACATGGCTCCTGAACTGTGGCAAATTGACTTCGGCATCACCAAACACCCAATTGACAGTAAACCAAGGCTCATATGACTTTTCAGGCATCGCAACAAAAGTCTTACGCTGCACTTTATTAATTTCAGACTCGGAATTCACATTTATCTTTGTCCCATCAATGATTTTACCTTCCTCATCTTCAAACCACACCGAGAATTTGTTATATGTCCCAAGAGGAAGCGGAATCACGAAATTCATTTCTTTCGTCGATTTGGCAAAAGTGAAGGACACTTTGTTGGCAGCGGTACCATCCACTGCACTGACCGTAGAAACTCCCGGTTCGACTGCTACCTCGAAATCTCCTGTCACAACCTTATCGGCAGACTCGAACACAAATTTTACGGCCCACTCCGGGACATTATCAAAAGTCACGCTCATGGCACCGCCGAGGTGACTGAACACAACAGGTTCTTCTCCCGCCGTAGATACCTTTGCAATCATAGGAGTATTGAGGCAGCCTGAGACAAAGTCGTATGTGTCCGGATAAGTCACCGTCAGTGTCTCTGAAGCATATGATTTCGCTGCTGCAGCCGGATATACGACAACATCTCCGGAATTGATGGTCCCCTCAACTACACCTGTAAACTTAGCTATACCATCGGTAATTGACTCCAGGGTCAATGTCTCGAATTTAGATGCGGAGGTATATACTGCCACTTGATCTCCTTCCGTCCATGAAGTCTTGCCACTCTGATCTACCGTTGCTTTGGTTATCCCCTCCATCACGGCACAAAGAGACGTATTCCCTACATTCAATGCATCTTTCACACTTTCGAAGTTTTCCTTCTCGACACATGCAGTCACTGCAAACACAGCAGCTGCTGCCATTAAATTATATCTTTTCATACTTTGTCTTTTTGTGTTATTAATTACTCTTCCCAACTTCCCATAATGGAATCCATATCCTCCAGATCGTTATTGGTTGACGAAGCCAATAAATACCTTTCGGTCATCAAATAAGTCTCCGAACACAGAGGCGGTTGATAGTCTTTGTTCTGTTTCATGGTGTTAAATTTTATTAAAATTAATGTGATTAATTATTTGATTATTGCAGTATATCCCACTTGTCTGTTGGTATTCATCGGATCAGCTCCCGCTTGAGGCCAGCTTGAAGTCGTACAGACACCAGTAGTCTCCTTATAAGAAAAACATATTGTACCTCCGATGTTGGATCCGCTCTTGCTGAACGTTGCGTTAATGTATATCTTGCCGTCAGTGCCGATCTTTACAGATGACTTGACTTTCATTGACGTCGCGTCGGATATGCCTTCCGACACTTTTGTCTTGACCAGATCCAATATGTCAAAGGACAGAATAACCGATGTGGTCTTCAGCTCGTAATCCGGTTTCAGTATAAAATATTTTCCGTTGATATCCACCACATGAACACGGCCTTTGTTGTCAACAGCGCAGGAACCCGGAACAATCGCGTTATGTTTGAAATTATATGCATACGCGTCTTCCATATTATTCTTCGCCGGCCAGACTGCGACAAATCCTCCCGAAGAATATGCTCCCGGAACATCAGCCGGCTCTGCCGAAATAATCAACTCATTTCTTGCTCCTGCAACTATGCCGCCTCCGCCTGTACTGTTGGTCTGCTTCATTCCCGTGATTTTACACCAATAATCCAGATTCGTGCTACTGGTGTTCAATACAGGCGGTGTGGTATCCAATCCTTTGGAAGATTTCTGACACCATACATGAAAGTGAATATTCTGACTTTCGCTTCCTCCCGACACCAGATAATTGATTCCGCCGTATGTAACCGCTATCACCGGTCCACGGTCACAAAACGCCCAATTTCTGTAATTTGTCATAAGGCCGACCGGAACATAATAATTCTGATCTTCGGTCTTGAAATCTTCGCTTGGATATTCCAATATCTTTCTGTTGGCGCCGACTATACCTTGACTGGCTCTTGCTGCTACGACACCGTCTTTCGTCAAGGCCGGACTGCATGTCAAGCTATAGCTCATTTTGTCACCTTCCGAATTGGCCGACAAATAACTGGTCCGTGTGCCATCTGCCTTACTGAAAGCATTTACAGACCGCCCACGCGTTCCCGGTACAACAAGATGATTGTCACCAATTGCAACTCCGGATTTCCAAAAGGCCAGATCGCTCCATGAATTCTGATTGAAGAATTCCTCATTACCTATCTCCCATTTTTCAGTTCCATCGGCATTAACCGCGTATACACGGACCGCTGCTGCGCTACCTCCTGCCGTATATACAACAGATCCGTCAGGCTCGACGGACGGGGTGATATCGCTGCCGGTCCAGTTTAAAGTCTTACTCCAAGCCTTGTTTCCTGAGGCATCAATCTTTACAAGCTGATTATTGGAAATGACATAAACATTCCCGTCTGAGTCAATTGCCGGATCGCTGTATCCGAATGACTTCATGAGAGTCTGATCTGCGTATACCCAGTTAAGGACGATATCTCCTGACTTGTCTTGAGATATATTGAATGTCTGCACTATATTATTGCCTGAATCAAGCAATTTAACCTTTGCCGTCCTTATATTGTCTGTAGGGTTGGCTTCGGCGACGAAAGTAAGCGTCTCGTTGACCAGTGCCTTGGTCTGTGCACGGAACGTATGACTGAGCCAATCCTGCTCGACATCGACACTGTACTCGATGTTTGTTACGACATCCACGATTATTTCGCCACCGATAGACGGAATTAGCGTATTTGCGAGATTCGCTACATTAAGAATTTTTGAAGACAACATGAGTGCTGCCGTAACTTCTTCCCCATTGCTGTTGGAAGCAGCAACTATGATTGTACCGCTCTCAACTTTCTCAAGAGCTGTTACCTTGATCACACCGCTCTTGTTATCAGTCTTGATGACTTCGGCCTGAAATGAACTGTCGGCGGTTTTGATACTGACCTGTACCTGTCCTTCGCCTCCTATAATCGTATACGGAATCTCAATATATGCATCCTTGTCAACCTGCTGGACTTCCGACGATATCTTGATTCCAAACTTCTCACCATACTTAAGTGTCAGAGAGTCTCCGGAACTTAACGTGAAAACGATCTGCCCGGCAGCCGGATCTGTTGTTACCGAATCGAAAGAGCATGCCACAGAAACATTTTTTCCATTGACAGACAAATCCACCCAAGTATTGCCGGAACAGCAGACTTGCCATACGCCATCTTTTACCCTTACTTTCGGGACGCACTCGGCAACAACCGCCGGGTCTGTGCCGGAGAGAAGCCATTGACCATCTATTCTCCAACAGTACCTGTCAAGTTCGGGATGCACACCAACACCGAGTGAAAGAGAACCGGCATCGTCACCCAGATAAACAGTCTTGCTGCCTGCATCCGAGAAAGTTATGGTATATCCTGCCAGCGTTCCATTCTTCGCATCATTTACCTCCTTGACCTCTATCACATTCTCACCTTTCACATAGGCGGACACAATGGTCTGCAAGGCATCTGCGTTTGCATTTGTTTTTCGAATCTGCTCTTGAAGAACAGCGGATTCGTCACCCTGTCCCGTACCTGTACCCGATTCCGGAACATCTTGCGGATTGCATGCTATTGCCAATGCGGCAATAATAATTGTTCTGAATATTCCTTTCATCTGGTTATAACATTATTCAATAAAAAAGTATGTTGCATAAACGGCACAATGATCTGAAGCCGCATGATTAAGTACATTTGATGAAGTGCAACGGAGAAAATCCTTGCTATAGTCTGCCATCATTATATAATCAATCATTTTATCCGGCTGTTCTCCACTCATCTTAGATGGGACTGTATATTGCTTTTCATCCGTGTACGACGGAATCATATAATCTGTCACGATTTTCAGCGTCTCAGAATCGGGCTTAGCATTCAAGTCACCACCCAAAACGAAAATCTTTCCGTCATATTCCTTTACGATTTCCTTTAACTGTTCTGCCTGACTGACACGGCTCCATTCCCCCCCCAGGTGGTCGAAATGCGTGCATCCCAGATAAATCTCTTTAGAACCTAGAGATACTTTAATCACATTGACCGAACGTTTCTCCTTTTCGGGATTATCATTATGTTCAGGAGCATAATCCAGCACATAATCCTTCTCCCACAGAATTTCATGACGACTTAATATCGCATCTCCATAAGCTCCTCCCTGATTGTAGAGATTGTATTCTGCCGGAGAGTAGTTGTAATACCATTTATAATTGGTTGAGGCATCAAGGATTTCCACCAGTTTGGCTGCCGAGTTGCACTGCAGGTCCGCCTGCCTGCGCGTACAGCTGTCCACTTCCTGAAGCATGACGAAATCAGGATTTACATATCGTATAACACCGGCAATAGCATCATAATCGGCTTCTGTCTTCAGTCCACGGGCACCATAGATATTAAATGTCATGGCAGTGAATCCCCGCGTCTTAGGTTTAATGACCTCATGTTCAGGACCTACTAACCCGGCAAGAGGATCTTCCCAGCCGCAAGACACGGCTGATCCCAAAAGCCACAGCAGAGCCAGCATATAGAATAATTGCAATCTTCTCATAATTTAGAAAACATTAAATTCACTGAAACTTAAAGCGGTACCTTTATGATTCTTTGTTATCCATGTCTGTTCAACCGTAAGCTTTACGTAGCGAGCATCGAGATATTCATTTATACGAAGACTGCTTTCTATTCCAAAAGGCACAACACCCTTGTTAATAACAGTTGTCCAGTTCTCATTGTCCTCGCTGATTTCCAAAGTGATGACACGTGGCTGTCCGGCATAATGATATTCGTCGCCGTTGATAAGTCGTATCCTCGACGTAAAAGCAACGCCATGGACGCGGACGGAATTGCCCATATCCAGCGTCATGACATGCGTTTGTTCCGCTTTACAATCTACATATGTAAATCTGTCGGAATCCAGGATGTTCCCTATATTACCTTCCGTGCAGGTCGTAGCTTCGAGAAACTTCCAGCCTGTCCTGTCATAGCTCGGATAATCAAAGGCGGAGTCATCATATTCCATTACGATGAAAAGGGTCTCAAGATCCTTGCTGACAGGTATATTCTTGCCACTGACATGAACGATAGACACTGGAAGCATGTACGGTCCGCGTCCGTTGAGATTATCGGATGATATACTCAGACGCACGATATCCGAATAACTCTTACCGGCAGAAATAGTCACGGTATTACCGCTGAATCTATAGTTTGACTCCGGGAACGGCAGATAATTGGTTCCCATCTCCGCATTGTATTGTGATATAAGATCCTCCCTGACCCCAAGGGTAACAGAGACGGGAACATCAAGGTCAACAAGACCGCCATAATTGGCACATATGTCAAGAACTTCGTCCTTTTCCGGTAAAAGAGTTATCTGACGATTTCCATGAAATGCTTCACCAAGATATATCTTTGAATAGCTCTCCGGATTATCGACACTGAATCCTTCAGGTATTGCTTCAGAACATGCAGCTGTCATGATGCATGACAGTACTGCAATATAAAATATTTTATTTCTCATAAACTTCATCTTTTTACCAGTCTGGATTCTGAATGATATTCGGGTTCTTGTTTATCTCAAGCTGCGGTATCGGGAACAGGTAATATGCTTTTCTGAAAACGCGTGTTTCAAACACTGTACGCTTATAGAAAGGTTGCATATCAGTCGATGTCCAGTCCACATTTTTCAGATCGGCGGCTTTACCTTCGTCTACATTCATTCCATAGAAAGGACCTCCTTCTGTCTTTTCGGCAATCAACCAACGGCGGGTATCAAAATATCTGCGCTTTTCACCGCAAAGTTCAACCCTGCGTTCATGACGGATTGCTTCACGCATGGATTCCTGATCGAAAGTGCCGGTAAGAGACGGTAGGCCGGCCCTGTTTCGTATCTGATTTATATACTTATGTATCGCATTCCTGTTGGACTCGTAGTCATATTCGTTCAATGCTTCCACATAATTGAGAAGTATCTCTGCGTAACGATAAGCAGGATAAGGAATATTGACACTGCTGTTGTTCTTGGCGTTGTAAGCAGGAGAAACTCCTTTTATACGCACATAGCCGGAACGCGGAAAGTCCCATGAGCCACCCTTGCCATCGTTGCCATTGAAGAACAACTGCCAGCGATACTTTTCACTCTGGTTGTCATATATACAATATGCTCCGTTAAAAGCGACATTGACATAGAAACGAGGTTCACGGCCAACATACATATTATATGAGTCTTTGGGGGCAAAAACCCAGGAAGGATTATTCGGATCAACATAATCCGATGTTGAAAAGCCTTCTTCCCTATAGCCTGATGCCGGATCTGTTATCCGTTTTCCGTCGGCCATTTCAAACTCGTCTACGAGACTTTGTGTTATACCCACAGATTCATACCCGTTATAATAACGCGGAGAGCCATGTCTATGGATATTCACCTGGTCACATTTCGTCAAAGCGAAAATGACTTCCTTATTCCAAGGCTTCAGAAAAACATCGCGACACGAAAGATACGGTATCCTTTCCGGGGATTCATAGAGGCCCAGTTTGGAGGGATTCTTTTCCGCATAGTCAATCAATTCCTTTGCAGCTTCGGCTGCAATGTGCCATTTTTCACGATCATAATCTGCGAACAGCCTCTTGCCATCCTTATTGACAACCTTCTTGTAGTCAGGATTTCCATTAAACTGTGGGGAAGCAGCATAAAGCAATACACGAGACTTCAGTGCCAGAGCAGAAAGGCCAGTGGCTCTACCATAATCATTGACAGCCTGGTCGGTCCAGTGCCGCGGCAACATTTCATACGCCTTGTCAAGCTCCGTAACGATATAATTGACACACTCATCATAGGATGCCCGCGGCATACGCATCACGGGGTCGCTTCCCGGCGTATCAGCAGGAATCGGTTCTTCTGTAGGTATTATGAACGGTCCATACTGGAAAAGCATGACAGATGCGAAGTATCCTCTTAAGAAGTGTGCCTCGCCTTTCATTTCCTTGATTCTCGAATATTCACCGTTCTTTATCATTTCAGCGTTGCCGCTGATCTTCGCTATGAAATTGGACGCTGAGCGTATTCCGCGGTAACAGCTTTGCCAATTATTGAAATAATCGGAGGTCGTACTCCAGCTACCGAGATTTGTAAGGAAGGTAAAGTAACTTTCATTAGACGGACGATCATAGCTTATGTCTATATCATCAGACATACCATCGAGATTGTAATAGGACACACTGGAATCATCCAATATATATGTATAGATTGCCGCCAGATAACGCTCTGAATACGCTCGGGTGGAAAACACCTGTTCCTCTGTAAGCCGGTCCGACGGGACCTGACTGAGGAAGTCAGAACATGACAGCATCACAATAGCCGACAGGGCCAAGGATATAAATTTTATCATGTATTTCTTCATATCAGAAACTGAAATTAATTCCTATACTATATGACGACGTGTTAGGGTATGAAGAGCCTCTTCCATCGGATTTCTCTACATCCCATAGTTTGAACTTGCTGAGAGTAAGAAGGTTCGTTCCTTGGAAGAACAAGGTAAGATTGCTCAGATGAATCTTGTCCATCCAGACTTTCGGGAAAGAGTATGCAAACTGAAGATTCTTCAGCCGCAGATAGGAAGCATCCTGAAGCCACCATGTACTGGTCTCATAATTCATATTCAGGTTACCGGAATATGACAGACGCGGATAAAACACATCCTGACGCGGATTGTCCTCCGTCCATCTGTCCGAGATATTGCTCAATATGTTTCCGGTACTCATACCCTCCGAGAACGGACTGACACCTACACCTCCGACATGAACATCCACATGACCGGCACCCTGGAACATCGCTGAAAGAGACCATCCTTTATATGAAAGGCTGAAACCGAAACCATACATGATTTCCGGAACTGTTCCCCAGCCGATAGGGGCTTTGTCGTATTGGTCAATCTTTCCGTCAGCATTAAGATCCTTATACTTTATATCTCCTGCCCTTGTGTCACCGGACTGATAAGCGGATTTCTCTACCTCCTCTTCACTTTCGAACAAATACTCCGCTATATAGCCATAACGCTGTCCGACCCTTTGACCGCGCACATCAAGCCAAGGATAAGCATATCTCACATCATTGTCAACGACTTCGTTGCGGTTAAACGAGAAATTACCCATCAAAGAGAGAAACCAGTTATCATCAAACTGTTTCTTATATTCTGCGGATATTTCAAAACCTTTGTTTTTTACTTTTCCAAGATTTCCTAACGGCATATTTGTCATACCGACATACCATGGCAAGTCACCACGAGAAAGGAATATGCCTTCGCGATAATCATGGAAGAAATCGACATGAAGACTGAGGGCATTACCCAAGGTGTTAAGATCAAGTCCTGCATTCCATTTATGTGCTGTCTCCCAGCTCACGTCAACGGCCTCTTCACCAATTTCCAGACCATTGAAATTCTGCTCTGAACTTTGACCAAATGTGTAGTTATATCGATTCTGAATGGTGGCGAGATAGGCAAAACGACGACCTGTGATTTTCGAGTTTCCGACCTTACCCCATGTTGCGCGCAGTTTCATGAAGTTGATGACCTTCGATGCCGGCTCGAACCATTTTTCATTTGATACCGCCCAGCCTAAACCGACTGACGGGAAAAAGCCGAATCTACGGCTCGGTGCAAAATTCTCGGAGCCGTTGTATCCGAAATTGAACTCTGCGAAATATCGGTCTGCATACGCGTAAGTAAAGCGTCCGGCAAGTCCCATAAAACGATATGGAAGCGAAGTCTCCACTGAACTTGCTACAGTATTCAGCTCATCGCTCTGGTTGTAAAGAAGCATTCCGGATACATCGTGTTCACCAAAGGATTGTTTATAATTCAAAGATGCCTCAAGATATATCTCTCTGCTTCCTGAAGATGACCTGCTGTATGAAAGCGCCTCTGTGCCGGTTGCCGTCTGCTGATATATCAGATACCCATCCTCGTCACGACCGAGAGTCATCCATGTATTCGGTTTGCGGGTATAGCGGTTCGAGGTATGACTGTAGTTGTCGAATGAGAACATTCCGCTGATGCTGAGTCCTTCTGTAATCCAAGGCAACTGCTGGGTAACTCTCAGATTCGAGAATATCTGGCTTCTCCACTGATTTGCATATCCCTGCTCGTTCAGGACAGCATAAGGGTTGGTAATGGTTCCTGATGGTTTGTCTGCAATATATCCGTTAGGATAAACGGGGAAAATATAATTAGGCTGGGTAGCAAATGCCGCACCAAAAATAGCGGAGTTCGAAGCTGCAGGATAGTTGGCGTTGGCAAGGTATCCCTGGATGCCGAACTTGATCTCCGTGGTGCTATGAGGCTTCAAGGTCAGGTTGCTGGTAACGGAATAACGTGCATATGATGTGTTGGCATCATAATCGTGACGTCGGTCCGTCTTGTAGAGTCCGTCTTCGCCATAGTAACTCAATCCGACATAATATATCGCCTTGTCTGAGCCGCCGCTGATGTTGGCATTGGCGTTCCTGTTGCGTCCGAAGTCCTTGAACAGCAGATCCATCCAGTCTATATCAGGATAAAGATATGGATCTGCACCTGAACGTGTCATCTCAATATCTGTCTGAGAATATCTTGCAGTCTGTCCACGTGTAGTCAATGCTTCGTTAGCCACTTGCATATATGTCACGGCATCGACGAACCCCGGCACGGCCGTAAATCTTGTAAAACCTTCTGTATATCTGATGTCAAACTTCGGCTTGCCCGCAGATCCTGACTTTGTGTTGATGATGATCACACCATTGGCCCCACGTACACCATAGATGGCCGTCGCTGAAGCATCTTTGAGGATTGTGAAACTCTCAATATCCTCCGGGTCAACCTGAGATATACTTCTCGGCACACCATCCACGAGGGTGAGTGGTTCACTCATGCTGGCAGTAAGTGTGGATATCCCACGAATATATATGGTCGCATCATCATATCCCGGCTCGCCGGAACGCGACATGGAAACAACTCCGGCTACACGTCCTGCTATGGAATTACTGAGGTTGGCGGTCGGAGTCTTCAGTTCGATGGCAGAGATATTCTGCTGGGCTCCTATGACGCTGATCTTCTTCTGAACGCCATAACCGACAACCGTTGCTTGATTCAGTTCCTCAGTGTCCATTCTCATGGCAACATTCACCTCGGTATTACCATCGACGACAAACTCTGTATCGTTGTAACCCACATAGTTAAACAGGACAACATCCCCTTTCTTTGCTTCAATAATGTAGTTACCATTGATGTCGGTAGCAGTACCGACCTTAGGATTATTTCTGAGAATTACATTAACACCGATAAGCGGAAGGCCGTCAGCAGCATCCTTTACCATACCTGTAATTCTTAGCGTCTTGGAAGCAGAGGCCGGACTCACTTGCCTTGCATCGGCAGGAGGCATTCCGACGGTCAAGATGATTTTGTTTCCGTCCTTCTTCCACTTCACTTGAGTTCCGGCAAACAGTTCTGCCAGGACATCTTCAACATTCCGGCTTGTTGAACTTACACTCACATTGCGCTGTGTATCCACCTTGCTGTCACTGAACACGAAAAGGACATCTGAATTATTTTCAATTTCAGACAGAACCTTTTCAACAGTGACTCCGTGGAGCACAATGGACTTTTTAAGTTCCTGCGCTTGGGCATTTGTTCCCAACATCAGCAGGACAGCCAGAAGCAATGTAATTGTTATTCTTTGGTTCATTGTATTTTCTTCATAAAAAACGTAAGCATTCTTCTAAAAACATCAATTATCATCCAGTGGGCGCTTCCAAATTATGCGCGTCTGATTCTCCAGTTGAGAAGTGGCAACATAAATGCTATTACGGCAGAACCAAGCCAAAACCAGCGCACGTATGTATAGTCATGGAGCAATGATCCGGATCCACATGTGTTCGTGTCAAGCATGATTCCCGTTACAACCATCTGTATTCCAGCAGCAGCGTAAGAGGCAATCCCTGTTATACCAATCGCCGCGCCACTCGCTTCTCGCGGTACTAGATCAATAGCCATGAGGCCGGGCAGGAAACTTATCAAAACACCTATTGATATGCCAAACAGAATCATCGACAAGATGTTGAGCCATCTTTCTGCTCCTCCGAACAGGAATATCGCCAATGAAACTGCCTCTAAAATTCCAACAAAAAATGCCGTATATTTTCTATCTCCATTGAATATGGTATCCGAAAGCCATCCTGACATGACGGTACCGATGAAACCAAATATTGGATTGACGGATATTATAGCAGCAGCACCAGCCAGATCATACCCTTTAGCTTCCTGCAAGAAGATTGTGCCCCATTCATTGATAGCATATCTGCTGATATATAGAAAAGCACTGGCTGCCGCTAATACCCAGATGCCCGGATTAAGGACCACATTCTTCAGGAACAACTTCCGCTGTTTATTGCTTTCGACTTCAGCGGAGCTTTCCTCACAGGCATCTTTCTCTTGTGAAAGAATTTCGATAGACGGAAGACCTTCGCTTTCAGGGGTATCGTGCATAAATAACATAATCAGCACGACACCTAATGCTCCGGCCAGAGCCGCGCCAAAGAATCCCCATTTCCAACCGAATGTTGATACAATAAGCCCGACAACGAGGAAAGACAGACCTTCTCCTATATTATGCGAGGCACTGAAAAAGCCATAAAATGTTCCACGAATCCGGAGTGGAAACCATCTGGACAATCCCACTATTGCCGAAGGCGCTCCCATACTTTGTACCCAGCCATTAAGCCCCCAGCACAAGGCAAACATCCCGAATAATACAGAGTTTGCAACAGTACCGTTGAGAGCACTTATTCCAAGAATTCCCATAATGAAATTAGCAGAAGCAGACAGGACAAGTCCGAGAGCCATAAATCTTTTAATATTAGCCCTATCGCCCAGAAATCCATTGACAAGTTTTCCTACAGCATATGTCCAGTAAAGACATGCACCTATAACACCCAATTGGGTTGCCGTCAGCAAGCCGGCATCGATAAGAGGCTGCTTCATCACACCCATGGATAGACGGCAGACATAATATATTGCATATCCGATAGTTCCGGAAAGAAAGGTCTCCATACGCAGTCTTTTATAGACTTGAGCCTGATTTTCCTGTGCTATCGATAAAGGCGACGAGTTGCTCCTTCGGAAAAAACTTAGAATACTCATACTCCGAATTCTTTACGAAATTGTGATGTCAAGATTTCAGCATCAGGTCCTTTGACACTGAAGTAGAATCTGATTTTAGGTTCCGTACCTGACGGACGCACAGATATGATATCGCCCCTTTCTGTAAAGAACTGGAGAACATTGGATGCCGGAAGTCCGGTTTCTTCAGACTTCAGGTAATCTACAAATCTGCTTATCTTCAGTCCCGCAACTTCTTTTGGAGGTGTTGTCCGATAGCCGGAAAGGATGTTTCGAATTATTTCTGCTCCTTCTTGACCTTTTCTTACCAAAGAGAAACGTGTTTCCATCCAAAAGCCATACTTTTTGTAGAGATTCTGAAGAATCCCATACAGCGTTTTACCCTGATCTGCCGCCCATGCTGCACATTCTGCCAGCAGAGAGCAGGCGAGCTGAGCGTCCTTGTCACGGACAAACTCTCCCGCGTTGAAACCACAGCTTTCTTCGCATCCGCAGATGAACTCACCGTCATTCTCGTGGATCTTGACTTGCTCTGCGAGATATTTCCATCCTGTGAGGACATTATGGCATGTGACATTGAAATCTTTGGCAATATCTGCAATCAATTCTGTCGTGACGATTGTTTTTACAATATAGCAGCCTTTGTGGAGTGTCCCCAGTTCACGACGCCGCGAGAGTAGGTACCAAGTAAGAAGAGCAGCAGTTTGGTTTCCTGTGAGACGGACCAGATCACCATCTTCGTTCCTTACGGCCGCACCCATTCTATCTGCATCAGGATCTGTAGCAAGAACCAGTTCTGCTCCTGTCTTTTCTGCCACGGCCAGAGCCATTTCCCATGCAGGAGCTTCTTCTGGATTAGGAGAGGATACTGTAGGGAAGTTACCGTCATTAATGTCTTGTTCCGGCACATGGATGACATTCTTGAATCCCAATCTTTTCAGACATTCCGGAACAAGACGCACTCCGCATCCGTGAAGAGGGGTGTATACAATCTTGAGATCGGGATGCCGCTTGATAGCTTCAGGAGAAAGAGTGAGTGACATAATGTCATTGAGATAGCGCTCGTCGACATCCTCTCCCATCATTTCAATCTTTCCGGGTGTGATTTCCGGCACTGGTTTGAACCTCACTTCAGAAGCGCTCCGCATCTTGTTGACCTCTGCGACAATTTCTTTGTCGACGGGAGAAGTAATCTGACCTCCATCAGACCAGGACACCTTATATCCGTTGTACTCCTTTGTGTTGTGCGAGGCTGTGATCATTATTCCAGCTACTGCGGCTTTAAGCCGGATAGCATAACTCATTTCCGGAGTAGGCCTGAGGCCGTCGAACAGATATACATGGATACCGTTTGAGGAAAGCACTTCAGCAGTGATTCTCGCGTATTCTGCTGAATTGTTGCGGCAGTCATACGAAATGACAACTTTTGCGGTGGCGATATCTGTATGTTTCAAGATATAATTAGCCAAACCTTGAGTGGCCATTCCTACCGTATATTCATTCATCTGATCCGAACCGGGCCCCATTACAGCGCGCAGGCCACCGGTGCCGAACTTTAAATTAAACTGCGTTTCCGTCATAATCCTACTTTTACGTGTTACCAAAGAGGAGAAGGATATACTCCATCTTCCGTAAGTGCCTTGAATCGTGCTTCTACACCAGGCCGGTCTTCCTTGTATGTCACGCCAAACCAGCATCCGGGAGTGGAAAGAACTTCGCAGCGACAAATGTTTTCCTTGATGGCGCAGTCAAAAACGAACGGAGGATCAAATTCCTTGTTCGGCTTGTCCTCATTCTCAACAAGAAACTTTTTGAATACGGCTGCGGTAAGAGTAAAATAATCCGGTGTCAAGCCGAACATGTTCATCGAGCATAGAGCACTCCCCTCAAGAACAGCTTCTTCGCCGCTTATCGCATTGATACCTCTGACGATTCCTTCGTCGTCCTTCTGTATCTTCAGATGTTGCACCATTGAAATAAGGTTCTTGTCCTTGTCATAGAAGCAAATACCCCTGTTTACGCCTCCCGCTTCTGTCAGTGTGTTGTCAAGTGCAAAACCGAAAACCGAGAATACTCCCGTTGTATTTTCATGTGAGCGACACCACTCTGCTGCAATTCTGAATGTCTCTCTTCCATAGAAATCGTCGCCATTGATGGTAACGAACGGTTCGTGTATTACATCTTTGGCTACAAGTATTGCATGGGCCGTTCCCCAAGGTTTCCGGCGGTCTTTAGGAGCATTAAAGCCGGAAGGGAGCATGCCGAGTTCTTGATTTACAAATATGAATTTAACAAGTTCCCCATCAGGACCTCTGAGACCTTCATATTTGTTTCGTACGGACTCTTCCATTGCGTCGTGGAAATATTCCCTCACGACATATACAATCTTGCCGAATCCGGCACGGACAGCATCATATATTGAATAATCAATAATGGTCTCTCCGTGTGGACCCATGCCGTCCATCTGTTTGAGCGAACCATATCGGCTGCCCATACCTGCAGCAAACACAAGTAAAGTCGGTCTCATGTGTATGATATATATTAATGGTGGATCGTTTCTGCTTTACGCCAATCCTTTCCGTAACCGCTGAGCAAATCTGTGAAACGGGCTGTAATAAGATGCGGACGAGTGATGGCGCTTCCGACAACAACAGCGTCTGCACCTAGGAAAAGTACCTTCATGGCATCTTCAGGAGTGTATATGTGACCCTCCATGATTATATGGGTCTTATCCTTGAAGTCGCGGCACATTCTGCCGAACTCACGAAAATCCGGTCCTGTTATGCCCATGGTCTCTTTGGTATATCCATACAGTGTCGGACCTACAAAATCAGCACCCATCTCAACGGCTCTTGCTGCTTCTGCATAGTTTGACACATCAGCAAATATAGGCGCTTCAGGAATGGCCTCGCGCACTTTTTCAAACAGCTCATATGCAGGACGCCCCTCATGAGTAATCTGGTCTGTACAGTCGAGAGCAATTACGTCTGCGCCGGCCTCCCATACCTGCATCGCCGCCTCTAATGTAGGAGTAATGAATACATCGGTATCGTCGTGCCATATCTTATACAGCCCGATCAAAGGAAGATTAACTTCCTTTTTTATGGCAGCAATCTGATCAGGAGAGTTTGCCCTGAGACCGACAGCACCACCCCAGGCGGCAGATTTTGCCATTTTGACTACAAAGTCGATAGAGTAGCAAGGATCATCAGGCTGAACCTGACACGACACGATCAACCCGCCCTTGAATTGTTTTGCAATTTGTGCAGCAATTGACATATATATAAGTTTTGTACAAAAATGGAAATAAATACTTCGATAAAAAATGCATTATATTCCCTTAATAAAAGGAAAAATCAACTCTTTTGATGTATGTATATTTCATCAATACATTTGTTTAATGTAACCATCACACGAACAGTATGTGATAATTTCCTTTGCATCTGCGAATACTCTCCGCTCAAGTAGACCTTCTTCATTTCTTCAAACTGGTGACATAAACGCAATGTGTGTCTGTTGGGAGAAAAGGTTTCATGAACATGTGTAGATGTATGCACTTCGACTTCCTGAAGGATATTTGGCTTTCCTTTTATTCTGATCCACCCGTTTTCACCTTGAATCAGAACTCCTGAAGGAGCCGAAGAATCTTTTGAAGCAGAACAGACAGCTATAAGATTCGGATATCTCAATAGTACAGTTCCGGATATATCTACCCCATTGTATCCGTAATTTGCACGACATATCAGCTCATCAGGAGTACCGAAAAGATCCACAGCCAAATGTAAATTATAGATATTCAGATCACGTAATGCACCTCCTTCATATTCAGGATTAAAAACCGGACATATATCCCCTGCCATGTATGCGGCATAACGTGATGAAAATTGAGAGAAGGATGCCTGAAACATCGTTATCTTGCCGATTTCGGGAAGGTATCGTTTCACAGTACTCCAAGCCGGCTGATAAATATTAGAAATCGTCTCAAACAGGTATAAACCTTTTTCTTTACAAAGTGACGCCAGACATTCTGCCTGGTCTGCATTTGAACAGAACGGTTTTTCGAGAAAGACATTAACACCGGCTGAAAGAGCTTTGAGCGCATAATCAAAATGAACACTATTTACTAGAGCAATATATACAAAATCGACCCTGGAAGTCAATAAATCTTCATAACTGCTGCATACATGTTTGATATTATATCTTTCTGCTATTGGCCTTGCCTTTTCCTCATGGGGCCCCCAAATGGATACAATATCATATCCTGTCATTGTCAGCGCTTCGATACTTTCAGGAACAATCTTGCCGGTGCCGGCAATTGCGACTTTAATCCTAAACAAATCATTTCTCATGTCGCAAAGTTACCCTTTACAACCTGCATGAAAATGGATAATCGCATCCAAGATGATAGAATAATCAGCCTGATGTTCAATGAAATTTGGAATATTCTTTGAATAAAGGGATATTTGCATTACAGGTAACAATTAAATCTTATGTTAAGAATCAGAAAAGGATTTCAAGGACAACGACTGGTGGTGTATCCCTTTTATGCCATCACCGAAAGACTGAAATCTTCGCTGTGGATTCACTCCATGGGATTCTTCCCCAAAGCAGCCTACCACCATATAGAAAGGCCGGATGGTTGCGGAGAGTACATATTGGTTTGGTGCATTGACGGAGATGGCTGGGTGGCCATCGATGGTATAAAGCATAAAATACACAAGTCTGATTTTTTCTTGCTTCCACCGGATAAAGGACATGCCTATGGAGCATCCGAAGGTCAGCCTTGGTCCATATATTGGGCTCATTTCAGTGGCGAAGCCGCACACCAGATATGTTCATCTACCTGCGGTGTACACAAGTTTCCCATCGACGGAAACATTCGTGAAGCAAGCACATTGTTTGACGAGATACTGACCATTTTGGAAGGGCATGCCGATACTGACTCTGCATTTTATATAGACTTGTCGTTCCCGCGTTTGCTGGCCGCATTCCTTTACCCATCCATCTGGAATCAGAAAGCGAATTACGGTGGAACAAATAATCTTTCAATAGTAGGAAAAGCATCGCATTACATAGAAGAACATATTGGCGAAAAATTGACTTTGACAGAGATCTGCTCATACCTCGGTTACTCCGAATCTTATGTAACCCGCATTTTTTCAGCAGAAGTCGGCTGTGGTCCCATGACCTACCTTCAAAGGCTGAAAGTCACCAGAGCATGCAGCTTACTTGAAAACACCAATCTTAAAATCAATCAGATTGCTCTAATGCTTGGATTCAACGATCCATACTATTTCAGCAAATTTTTCACAAAAGCGACAAGAATGTCTCCACGCGATTTCCGCAAGAGCCACAAACAGCAAACTCATTAACCCCTGATCTTGACTGTCAAGCCTAACGAGTTTCCCAGCTCTGCATACCCCGCAATATCTTTTGCTTGAAGACTTTCTCCAAAACCAGAATAAGTACGGGACAATTGTGCGTACTTATCAACACCTAATGTATGATAAGGAAGAAGATGCGCTTCTTTTACTCCATTACGAACAGCTATATTAAATATCCTTTTTATTACTTCAGGTGTACAATTAAATCCAGGAATGCATGGTATGCGGACTATGACCTTGCCCGATAGGCTCAACAATTTCAGATTATTTATGACGAGCTGAAGGTTCCCCCCTGTTATCTTCCGGAATATATCCGGATCGGAGTGCTTGATGTCATATAAAAAAAGATCCGTCAAAGGCTCTGCTTGAGACATCCATCGAGAATCTGCATGTCCACATGTTTCTATTGCTGTATTTATACCTTCAGATTTTAATAGTGTCAGTATTGCCAATAATCCTTCCGGCTGCATAAAGGACTCACCTCCCGAAAATGTAACACCCCCACCTGAATTAATGTAATAATCCTTATCCCTTGTAATGAGTTGCATTATTTCCCCAACACTCATTTCTTTACCACTTATAGAGATCGCCTCTCCCGGGCACATTCTCTCGCATGCCCCACACCCGTTGCATTGAGTTCTATCAAAGTCCGGCAAACCATCCTTTCCTGCAGTGATACACCCAATCGGACAGACACGGACACACCTGAGACATCCGATACATCTTTGCCTCTTATATCTCTGTACCGGATGAAATGGTTGAGATTCCGGATTAGAACACCACGGACAATGCAAAGGACATCCTTGTAGAAATACAGTGGTTCGTATCCCCGGACCATCATGCAGAGAAAATCTCTGCACTGACATAACTTTCAGGACTCTGTCAGTTAAATGACTTACGCTCATCATATAAAACCCTGCTAAGAAGTTCCTGCTGGATTTCAGGGGACAGATCGACAAATACGGCCGAAAAGCCAGCCACACGCACGATAAGATCAGGATACTTTTCAGGATGTTCTACCGCATCTTCCAGCACTCCGCTGTCAACTACTGTTACCATTATATGACATCCACCACGATCAAAATAAGTCTTAAAGAGGCTTTTAATGACCGAACGGTTATTATTGAACATTGACGGAGTGAACTTTATGTTCTGCACGGACCCGGCATGATAACGGGCATCAAATTTAGCCAACGAGTTCAGCATTGCTGTCGGGCCATTTTTATCTGCTCCTCCTTGCGGATTGTTGGCCGGATTCATATACATACCGCACAATCGTCCATCCGGAGATGCTGCCGTCCGGAGTCCCCACTCTGTATTAAGCTGATTATTACTTATGACAATAAGAAAATACTGCATGCCTATCTCAATACCTCTGTCGCGCGTACCTTTGGCAACAAACTCATACAGGTCATTTGCCATGGTATCTACAGCCTCAAGGTCATTTCCATATTTATCACATGCCAGACAGTCTCTACGAATTGCATCAAATCCATCAAAATTTGCAAGCATCGCTTCTTCAATCTGCTCTAAGGTATATTTCTTCTTATCGAAGACAAGATCCTTTATAGCAAACAGAGAGTCTGATGTATTTATATTTCCATAAGTCTCACTCGTGCCTCCAAGGTAACGAATGCCGCCATCAAGTAGTGCTTTGCCTCGGTCTATGCAATCATCCATCAATATACTCGTAAAAAGAAATGCGACATGAGCGTTCATAACCTGATAGGAACGGAACTGTGCTTCGACGGACAGATCAAGATAAAAGTCAAGAAGCCGTTTATAGCCGGCGTAGAATTCATCAAATGTCTGATATTCCGACAGCGGTTTAATAGGTACTCCCCCATCCTTGCGTACACCATCCATAGGATCGACGCCACCATTCATGAAGATAGTGAGAATCTTCAGTAAATTGATGCAGATGTTTGGCGTTCCACAGCTTTGTCCTTGAATCACAAACTCCGTACAGCCAAATGGGACATATTGCTCTGCTGTCTTTTCATCAATTCTCATTCCGTAAGCGACCGCAGGGACTTCGACATCATCATTATAAATGGTAGGATATGTAGCGCCTGCTCCCAATGCATCCAATGCCTCATTCCATATCTCATCTGAACTGTCTTTTGTGACACGAAGTGTGAACTGCGGTTCAACATACCTGCACTCCTTAGCCACGCGCATAGCAAGATGAAGAAACATATCCGCCTCCAGCGGATTTCGTCTTCCGCGACCTCCAACAATTACACGTCCATTTACCGTCGTTCTCCTATTTTCAATCAGAGTCCAAAGACTGCGAATATAGCGATACGCTTCCTCCTCACTTATGTGATTATTTTCAAGGTCTTTTGCAAGATATGGCCCCAAGACATCATCCATACGGCCATAGTTGATTACACCAGCTAATAGAGCGTATAGCCAAAACAACTGAAGAGCCTGATGAAAAGTTTCTGGTGCCTTGTCCTCTATGTGTGACAATGAAGATATGATAACATTCAGATCCTTTGCACGTTCTGGCGTAGCCTTCTCCAACTGTTTTCCGGCATCATCTGCCAGATGCCGGGCAGATTGCACAAAAATATCCAGACAGGAAAGGCTGGCCTTAAGGAATTCATTTTCCGGATCTACAGCCAACTTCTCATAAACTTTCTTGCGTAATCCTCCTATACCCAGTGAAAGCAAAGCACGATAATCCAGCATCATTCCCGACAGACGAGCCGTCGCAATCATTGGGTAAGCGGTATCAATGAACATACCGAGTATTCCATCCTGCAGTGTTTCACGGTTATATTCAGTCTTCAGGTCATGTTTTTCCCAATACTTATACAGTATGTCCACTCTCCCTCTTTCTGACTCCGGCAGCTCTGAACGGAACATATTAAGTTTTCGGAATACACAATAATGTCCAACGCCTCCCACAGATGTAACGCAACCAAATCCGATAGGAAGAAAATCCAATCTTCCAGCAATCAGATCTCCATCCTCAATATGTCTGAAAAGTGTAGGATACAGAACCGCAAGACATGCAGCCTCCCTTCGTTCCTTGGATTTTCCCAGATTCTCCTGATGGACAGAAGTATATTTTTCCATTATCTCCAGCTGCTCCATCACTGGTTTCTCGCATGGAAATTTCTTGCTTATTTCGACATTTTGAGCCGTCTCTATATTAAATGTTGCCATAGTGATGCAAATTTACCATATAAGCAAAGTTTCCCAAATGCAAAATACCGTCAAAAATAATGGACTTTAGTACAAAAAAAGAGCTCCGAAGGTCTTCTATCAAAAAAATCGAAAAATTATGCTGTCAAACTTCCGAAAAAAGCAAAAAAAGATTTGGAGAATCAGAAAAAGTTCGTACCTTTGCAATCCCAAAACCTTCCTCAGTAGCTCAGTTGGTTAGAGCATCTGACTGTTAATCAGAGGGTCCTAGGTTCAAGTCCTAGCTGGGGAGCCCAAGCGGACGGATTGTCACTGACAGTCCGTCCGTTTTTTACACATTTCTCTCAACTTCCCTTCCCCACTCTACCAGATACACCTCGCCCAGCCTCCCCCACTATACCAAGGCCCTCCCCAACCCGCAGTTCTCGGCTGACGGTATGCCATGAGGAGGGCATATATTTCGCTCGGCAAGGGGCGGTACCGCTCGAAATGAGAACAGAACAAGCTCAAAATGAGGACGGCCGTTAAATGGAAACAATTGAGCAACAGTAAATTATAAATTTCAACCTCTGTACAATGCAGAGGTTGGATTGCATAACTCTTTGATGGATACGAGTTTCCATTTCACGCCTCGTAGGACCTGCAGAAGGGACAGCTGGACTGCTGTGGCTGCTGGGTTGCTATGGCTGCTTGCCTGCTGTGGGCTGCTGGGTGTCCATCAGCCTCTTAGTAAACTACTGCTATTCAACACCTTGCAAAGCGGTCGATGGACAGTGGCGCCGAAAAACGGAGGGGTCTCCATGATGCGCTTCATAAGTTATTGTAATTCAAAATGTTATAAAAACGCCGATGGACAGCACGGAGGGCATTGGAGCCGGAGAGGCAGGGGCGGAAGGGATGCGCTTGAGCAATAGGAGGGCGGGGAGAAAGCGGAGCCGAGGGAAGCGCCGGGCCCGGAGGACGAGGCGGGCGAAGCCGGGCGGCGCCCCGGCGGAGACCGGCGAGGACGGAGGGACGACGGCGTGTGTCTGAAGGACGTTACGAGAGCGGAACGGACGGCGCGAGCACCGCTCGAAGCCGGGAGTGATGCGCTCGTAAAAGGACTGAGTTAGCCGTCGAGGCGCTGGACGAAGGCGACGCCCCCGCCCGACGTGCGACAGCGCGTCCTACCGCCCCG
>Ga0247611_10002620_pt1 | contig 28413 bp, 22 predicted proteins | sample 177DNAGHGhighgp2_FD_192422 | JGI IMG/M metagenome (GOLD analysis project Ga0247611, IMG submission 192422) | Sheep rumen microbial communities from Palmerston North, Manawatu-Wanganui, New Zealand - 1770 DNA GHGhigh gp2 | ecosystem: Host-associated > Mammals > Digestive system > Stomach > Rumen... | reverse complement strand
CGAAGTAGCCCGCGGAAACATCTCCCCCGACCAATTCCGCAGCGACCCCGTGGAGATTTGGCTCCACGGCCACTGCCACCAAAAAGCCCTCGTGGGCATTGAAAAAACCGCCGCCATGCTGCGCCTGCTGCGTGGCTGCACTCTCCACGTCATTCCCAGCAGTTGCTGTGGCATGGCAGGCTCCTTTGGCTACGAAAAGGAACACTACCGGACATCCTTGGCCATCGGCGAAATGGTGCTCTTTCCCACAGTGCGTAAAGCCATGCTGCAAGCCGGCTCATCGACCGACACCACACCCACACTCGTGGCAGCACCCGGCACCTCATGTCGCCAACAAATTCTTGATGGCACTGGCATCCATGCCGTTCACCCTATCGAAATCCTTTACCGTTTCCTCGCTCCCAACCCCTCTTCCCATTAGCCACCTTTTGCATTCCAAACACCTTGGAATATTTTCTAGAAATTGAACCCAAGGCCAAAGGTGGCCATACTTTAGCATGGGTTTGATACTCGTCACCTACTTTGATTGAGATACGCCCTCAGCCGATACCAACAGCAGGATCGACAAAGAAACGGCCTACGGGATGTCCTTCCACAGTAATAACAGAACCCGTGTGCAAAGCCAAGTTCGGTTGGTATTCCACTCCGGAATCATCACCGCTCACCCATTATAGAAGCCATTGACAAAAGCAGAAACCAAGTGGAAAAGAGCGGAAATGCCAACTCCTATTGCTCGCGGAAACGGCGGGGCGAAATACCTTTCTGCCGCGAAAAGAATTTACAGAAAGCGGCAGCATCGGCAAAATGGAGGCGGTCGGCTATTTGGGCCACGCTGAGATCTGTAGTAGTCAGCAAGAAAGAAGCCTCCATCAACAACATCTGGCTGATATGATCCACCACTGTCCGCCCTGTCATCTGCCGCACAATACGGGACAAGTAAACTTTAGAAATGCTCAATTGTGAGGCATAGAAGTCCAAGTCTCTGTGATCCAGAAAATGCCTTGGGAGCAGTTCAATAAAACGGAAGAAGAGTTCCTCGGAACGGTTGGAAGGCTGAATAAGGGTTGCCACAGCACGGTCCTGCATATCGAGCACATCAAGCAAAAAGAGGTCCAGACTGAGCCGAAGCGTGTCGCTATGGTAACGATGTGGAGTGTCAAGGCGGGCAATAATCTGACTCATAGAGGCGCAAAGACGCTGTGCATCGGCAGGAATGAGATGAATCTTAGGCTCATGCAGCACTGTAAGGGGACGATAGGCGGCACGGACGAAATTTCGTACCATGTGTGACTCAAGCGTGAGACTTTCTTCGGCCAAGAGGACATAGCCATGCATATCGTCAGAAACGGCAAGAACAGTAACAGGCTGCCCCGGTGTGTAAATATAGAGGTCGCCGGGAGCAAGCGTCAGTTCTCTGTCAATGAAACGAAGTGTGAGGCTTCCAGAAGTGATGAGATTGAAGGTATAGCACGACATAAGCCCTTGTGTAAGGTTGGTCAGCAATGCCCTGCTAGCATTCATCTCCATGCAGAGAAATCGGCTATTTAAGCCGCCTGCAAGTTTGCGACCATATTGTATTTTTATTGTTTCTGCCAAGGTATACATGTTGTTATTACGTAAATTACGCAGAATAATTGTGCAACAATGTATCGTTTAGAACAATTTTTGTATCGTATGGGATTTGGCAATCCGATGAGAAACCGGTATCTTTGCAGATTGTATATGAGATTGTTACAACTGCATATCATTCATATTAACAATAAATTATAATAACTAATAACATCTACCGCTATGGACAAAAACAAATCAATTGAAACATTACAATTCTTCATCACCAACCTGAACGCTCAGTCATTCCAGCACAAATTACAGGCAAAAATCTTTGGCTCTCTCGGTTTCAAGAAACTTGAGTCGAAATACCTCGAACATGCTGAAGAGGAACAGGGTTTTGTAAACCAGTTTATCGACCGCCTTCTCGATCTAGGTGGCGAGCTGAAACAAGAGGCTGTGCAGGCTCAGACCCTCTATCAGGACCCTATCGAGTTCTTGAAAGCAGACTACAAAGTGTCTGTCGACGGCATTGAACTCCTCCGTAAATGCATTGACGGCATCAAGGACGACCTGACCACCTTTGACATGATGAAAGAATATCTGAAAGACGAGGAAGAGGACATGTACTGGAGCGAGGAACAACTGGGTCTCATCGAGTGCATCGGTGCCAAACCTTGGCTGGTTAAAGCTGCCCTTTAATCCTAACTCCAATGAAAGAACAAGTATTGCAAGCCATGCGCGAGGCAGGGAAACCCGTCTCAGCAGGCGATGTCACTAAAGCGCTGGGAGCCGACCGCAAAGAGGTGGACAAGGCTTTTGCCGAACTGAAAAAGGAAGGTGCCATAGTGTCTCCCATCCGCTGCAAGTGGGAACCCACGCAGAAGTGAGTTTGCTTCATGCAGTTTTTTTTGCTCGCGGGAGGGCTCATGCCCTCCTTTTTTTTAAATTTTCCACTGCAGCAATTAAATTTTATATGACGAAAAAGAAGATAGACTTCCGCAATAACGCGGGTAAATTAAAGATCGACAGAATATGAAAAAGATAATGATTATCGACGGAGGTCCACGCCGAACCTTCAATACGGCCTCTATGTTGAACAAAATTGCCGAAGGTGCCGCCTCAGTGAGTAGCGAAATCGAAGTCAGGACAGTCCGTCTTTACAATCTCGATTACAAAGGATGTATGTCTTGCATGGCATGCAAAATAAAGAACAAAGCATCAAATATCTGCAAGTTCAAAGACCCATTGACCCCAGTGCTAGAAGAGACAGCCCAAGCCGACGGTCTGGTACTCGGTTCTCCCATATATTTCGGCGATGTAACGGGGCAGATGCGCACTTTTCTGGAACGTCTGGCTTTCCCTTGGCTTTCCTACAACGACTACAGCATGTCGGCGCCGAAACAAATGCCCGTCCTATTGGTAGAAACCATGAATGGCACTCAGGAACGCAACAACAGCAACGGCTATGGCTCAATGGAATACTGCATAGAGCGAACCCTCGGCAAGCCCGAAAAACTCATCGCCTACAACACCTATCAGGTAAAGGACTATAGCCGTTTCGAACTGGCAGCCTTTTCAGAAGAAGCCAAGCGTCGTTACCGCGAAGAGCATTGGGAGCAGGATCTGCAGCAGGCCTTTAACGCCGGCCGCCGAATGGCAGAGGAAATCATCCAGGTCCATTAATGGGTAGTCCCAATTTCTTTCGTGGTCAATTGCCATACCCGTATGGCAAAAGCATTGCCTCTAGTTTTTCCCCTAATTGAATCTCCACTTCAACATCCTTATTAATAAACCCAGATATAAGAACCCATCCAATAAAAACGATAACACATGGAAATCAAAGCAGTAAAATTCAGAAAGAACGGCTTCTACAGCCAACCTTTTGCTTTCGGTGGCGAGGAAGGCAAGGAACAATTCGACATAAACATCCGCTACCGTGGCAGCCTACAGAACTACCTAATTGATACCGGTGATGAGGTAATTCTAGTCGACACAGGCCTACCGTCCGGTACTCCTGAGGAGGTGCCCGACGAGAAATCACTTGCCTACACTGGCGAGGACATCTGCAGCTACATGGAGGCCTTCGCCGCCTTGGGCTACCGTCCCGAACAAGTAACCAAGATTCTACTCACCCACAAACATGCCGACCACAGCGGTGAGCTGCATTCGTTTCCCAATGCAAAGATATATGTGAATGCCGACGAAATGGGCGTCGACGAACTAAAGAATATTCCCAACCTCGTTCCAGTGCATTTCACCGATGGGCCGTACTTCAACTTTCCTGCCAGCCAAAAAATTGCTGACGGCATCTTTTTCATCAAAGCCAAAGGCCACACCAACGGCAACAGCCTGATTGTGGCCGAGAAAGAAGGCGAATTCTATATGTTCCAAGGCGACATTACCTACGTGGACGAGGCTCTGTACGAAAACAAACTCTCCATCGTATACGACGACCTACCCGCCGCCCGTGAAACCCTCAACCGTGTACGCGAGTTTGTCAGCAACCATCCAACAGTATATCTCTCCACCCACTCACCACAAGGATATGAAAACCTCGAAGCCGAACGCGTGATGGACTTAGACCACCCAGTGCCTACCGTATTGGCCCAAGTGAATTTTGCAGAAAAGAAAGCTTCGGGCAAGTACATCTGCAGCATCTGTGGCTATGTCTACGACCCCGCTGAAAATGACGGAGTGGCCTTCGAGGATCTTCCAGCCGACTGGAGATGTCCCCGCTGCAAACAAAGCAAAGAAAAGTTCAACAAGGCCTAAACTGCAGTATAGGCTATCCCTCAACACATTATGGCGTGGCCGCGTACTCCAACGCGGTCACGCCTTTTTCGTATGGTACCTCAAGACTGGGGCACCCAGCACAGAGTGGCACCAAACAGGCCTATTCCTCAGGGACGCACTCTTTCGAAAGAAGGGTAACGCCATCAATCGTAGAGGTCCACTCGGCATTGAGGTCGGAGCAGCTGCTATGGCTCCCAAGCGGTTCAAGGCTGTGGGAGGTGTATTCGTGGTTGCCGCGGATGGTGGTGCAGGCGCAGCGTTTCTCTTTGCAGCCAGTAACAACGGCCACAATGACTAGCATTGTCAAGAGGGCAAGTATCTTTTTCATATATAGTTTTTTTATTATTTGTCTCTTTTCATGAAGGTATAGCCTTTCATCAGGCCGGTTGTGGCGCTACCGATAAAGCTGAGGACCTGCTTGCCTTCGTCCGTATGGCCGTAGTGCTCTTTTATTTCTTCGACGGCATGGCTGACGGTGAGGCCTTTCTGGAACAAGTAGCGGTATATGTCGGCAATGTTATTAATGGTTTCGCGTGAGAACCCTCGACGCTGGAGACCCAACGAATTGACTCCGGCAAAAGAGATGGGGTAGCGAGCCGCCTTGACGAAGGGGGGCACGTCCTTATCCACCAGCGAGCCGCCAGCGGTAATGACATGGGAGCCAATATGGATAAACTGAAGGCAGGCCGTCTTGCCCCCAAGTATGACATAATCGCCCACGATGATGTGCCCGGCAAGGGTAGCGTTGTTGGCAAAGACACAATGGTCACCCACGACGCAGTCATGCGCAATGTGGACATACGCCATAATGAGGTTGCCGCTGCCAACGACCGTGCGACCCGAGGCCGAGGTGCCGCGGTTGATGGTGCAGCATTCGCGAATAACGTTGTTGTCGCCAATCTCACAGGTGGTGTATTCGCCAGCAAACTTCAAATCCTGCGGTATGGCAGAAATGACCGAGCCAGGGAAGATATGGCAGTTCTTTCCAATTCGTGCGCCGGGGTAAATAACCACGTTGGGCTCAATGACGGTGCCATCGCCGATGACCACGTCGTCGCAGATTGTGGTATAATTGCCTATTTTTACGTTTTCGCCAATTTGGGCGTTGGGGTGGATGTCGTTAAGTATCATTTATTATTAATGTATTCAATTAAATATTTACTAAAAGCAGCATTGGCCTTATGGCCAGGCTTGTATATCGAAAAATGGCCCTGCAGCGGACGCCCCACCAGGCGCACGTCGCCAACGAAGTCGAGCAACTTATGGCGGGCAGGTTCGTTTGGAAAAAAGGGGTCGGTGGTGTTGAGGACTCCGTCGTGGACCCGTATCTGAGAGGCATCCTTGTGAAAGGTTCGTTCCAAACGGCGCAGTTGCCTCGGTCCCAACTCTTTATTCACAAAGACCAAGGCGTTGTCCAAACTGCCGCCCTTGATAAGGTTGAGGTGCAGGAGGGGCTCTATCTCATGCAGAAACACAAAGGTGCGGCACATGGATATTTCGGCTTCGTACTGCGACATATCGGCCAGCGTTGCCGTTTGCCGGCCGATGACGCTCTTAGGAAAGTCGATAACGCAGTCGACCGAGAAGGTGTCGGCGGGCTCGACTTCAAAAACCGAGCCGGTGTCCTTGTTTTCAAAACGCAAGTGCTCGTCGAAGGTAACAACCTGTCGCGGGGCATCCTGCTCGCGAGTCCCCACGCGGATAATCTGCTGCAGCCAAGGGCGGGCAGAGCCGTCGAGGATGGGGACTTCGCCGCCATCCAACTCAATGAGCGCATTGTCGATTCCGCAACCGTGAAGGGCGGACATAAGGTGTTCGATGGTGGCTATGCTATGCCGTCCAGAGCCTATGGTGGTGCCGCGGGCTGTTTCGGACACATGGGTGGCCAACGCCGGCACGGTGACGATATTGAATCGGTCGGTACGGCGGAAGGCGATACCATAGTCGGGGGGCGCTGGCCGCACGGTGACGGTCACCGTTCGACCCGTATGCAGACCCATGCCTGTCATTCTGAACTCTTTGCGCAATGTGGTCTGGTTCATCGGACGGGTATAAAGTGGAAATCGCTCATACGGTAAAGTATAGCATACTGGTTCTCAAATCCATAATCGGCCCTGGAGTGGGAGAAAGAGAGGGGATATATCATGCCCTGCGGGGTGGCTATGATGGGCGAACGGAAAAATTCGGTGCCCTTCTGCTGCAGGCCGGTGACAAAATAGAGAATGATGTCATGGCCCATGCCGGCATAGACATTGGTAGGCTCGGTGCTATAGCGACGGCTAAAGAGGTCGATAAAGTCACGATGGGTAGTATTTGCGCGAACCCAGTCGAGATAGAAAGTCGAGTAATTGAGATTCTGCAGTTGTGAGAAATCTATGTCGCCATACAGGGTCGACCAATCCTCGTAAGAGTAGAGGTAGGGGGTACGCGTCTTGAAGGCGGAAAGTTTATTGAGCAGCTGCGAGGCATAGATTCGGTTCTTAGACTTGTCCTGATTGTACATACTGATGACAACCGAACGCTCGCTACTCTTGATGGCATTGGTTAGTTTGGACGACTGAGCCCAGTCGATGAGGGTGTAGTTCAGATTGGGGTGCTGCTCAATCTCGGCGGTGAGGGCGGCAACGGCGGCTGCCTCGCCTTTCCCCTTGGAATGCACTATGAAGATGGGTGAGTCAGGATTATTGGTCTCAATAGTCTGAACGGTGCGCTTGGCATAGGCCTCAAAGGAGGGCATGCACTTAAAGACATACGGATTGCCCTTGACTATTTCGGGGCGGTCGGCCACGGGGTTGACAATAAAGAGCTCCGCCTGACGGGCCAGCTCGGCAGCCTTGTGGAAAGGCTGACGGGTGAGCAGGGCAATGAGCAGGTCGGACTGGGCAACGTTATGGCTGACAAAAGCGCGCTCCACATCCTCGTCAGAGGTGCCTTCGACATCTACCACATTAAGGGTGACGTTGTAGCCCCGCTGTTCCAGTTTTTCCAATCCTAGCAGCAAGCCCTCGTAGAACTGTATAAATTCCAGGCTCTTATAGGAAGTCTTACCCCGCTGCTCGACATCGAACTTGGTAGTGGAAATCTTATCCATCTGGCTGAGATTGAGTGGCATCATGAGCGACACCACAATACTCTGCGGATTGACACGCGGCCGAATGGTAGCCACCGGCCCTATGGGATCCGCGGGCGGCTGGATGGCCGCGGGAGGGTTGGCGACCGGCTTTTGCGGAGTGGCCGCTGGGGTCTGGCTGGCCGTGGCCGTCTGCGTGGGTTCGGTGGCAGGCGGTGCGGTGGTGCCGTCGGAGAGCCTCTGTCCCTTACAGGGCAGCCAAACGGTGTCGCCTATCTGAAGGAAATGAATATCCTTCTTTGTGACTGCCTCCACCTCTTTAAGACCGTATGCGCGCGAGATGGCATAAACCGTCTGCCCACGGTCGACAATATGTATGAAATAGCGTTTACCGTTTACTATCTGCGTCTTATGCGACACCTGGACGCTGGCTCCGCCCGGCATCTGCGCCCAGACGATGGATGCCCATGTCAGCAGGAGGAGCAATACGACTGGTTTTCTCATCATAGTCTTAGTTTTATTATTTTATTCCCACTCAATGGTTGCAGGTGGTTTGGAGCTGATGTCGTACACCACCCGGTTAACGCCTTTGACGCGGTTGATAATGTCGTTGGACACCTTGGCCAGGAAGTCGTAGGGCAAGTGGCTCCAGTCGGCAGTCATGCCGTCGACCGACTCCACAGCCCGCAGGGCCACGACGCTCTCGTAGGTACGCTCGTCGCCCATGACGCCCACCGACTGGACAGGCAGCAGCATGCAGCCCGCCTGCCACACCTTGTCGTAGAGGTCCCAGTCGCGCAGACCCTGGACAAAAATATCGTCCACCTCCTGAAGGATGTGCACCTTCTCAGGGGTGACGTCGCTGAGTATGCGGATGGCCAAGCCGGGGCCGGGGAAAGGATGGCGGCCAATGAGTTCGGACTTGATTCCCAGCTGACGGCCCACACGGCGAACCTCATCTTTGAAAAGACTGCGGAGGGGCTCGACGAGCTGCAACTTCATATAGTCGGGCAAGCCGCCCACATTATGGTGCGACTTAATAGTTTGCGAAGGTCCCTTTACGGAGCTGGACTCGATAACGTCGGGGTAGATAGTGCCCTGCCCGAGCCACTTGGCATCGGTGATGAGCTTGGCTTCGGCATCGAAGACATCAATGAAGGTCTTGCCGATGGCTTTGCGCTTCTTCTCTGGATCGGTGACGCCCGCCAAGACATTGTAGAAACGCTCCTTGGCATCCACGCCTTTGACATTCAACCCCATGTCGCGATATGACTCCAACACACCCTCAAACTCGTTCTTGCGGAGCAGGCCGTTGTCGACAAAGATGCAGTGCAGCTGGTGGCCGATGGCGCGGTTGAGCAGCACGGCGGCCACGGTAGAGTCGACTCCGCCGGAGAGCCCCAGCACCACCTTGTCGGATCCCACCTTGGCGCGGAGTTCGGCCACAGTGGTTTCGATGAACGACTCGGGTGTCCACGACTGGTCGCAGCCGCAGATGTCCACCACAAAGTTCTTCAGCAGGGTGAGGCCGTTGACGGAGTGGTGCACCTCAGGGTGGAACTGAATGGCATAGGTGGGCTCGCCCTCAATCTGGTAGCCCGCAAAACGGACACTGTCAGTAGAGCAAATGACGTGGTAGTTCTCGGGCAGGCGCTCGATGGTGTCGCCATGGCTCATCCACACCTGGCTGCCCTGGGGAATGCCCTTCATAAGGGGGCTGGCGCTGTCGATAAACTGTAGGTTGGCACGACCATACTCACGAACTTTTGACTGCTGGACACTGCCGCCGCCGTACTTTGCCAGATACTGCGCGCCATAGCACACGGCAAGCAGAGGCAGACGCCCCTTGATGCCGGCCATGTCCGGGACGGGCGCGTCGGCCGCATTGCAGCTATAGGGGCTGCCCGAAAAAACGACACCCTTAACATCGGAAGTCAGGGCAGGAATTTTATTGAAAGGGTGAATTTCGCAGTAAATATTTAGCTCTCGAATTTTGCGAGCAATCAGCTGAGTATACTGAGAACCAAAATCTAAGATAATGATAGTGTCCATACTTTATTCTCTTAATAAGTGGCAAAAATACGAATTATTTTCGGAATAATCATATTTTTCGATTGTTTTAATATAAATATTATAGTTGAAGAGGACTTTTTCCACCCCATGCCGCCGCCTTCGGACGCCTTAGCGTTCACCCCGACCCTCCACCGACCCTCCGCCGCGCCGCGTTGCCAACGTCCCCCTTTCTCCACCCTTGGTTCGCTTGTTGGCTTATATTTCACTTGCATTTTGTTTGCATTTAGTTTATCCGGTAAAAACAAAATGCAAACAAAATATAAACAAAATGCAAACTAAATGGGACAAAAAAGGCGGAGCAAGGGCGAATGAAATCCGGAGGCTGGAAGGGACGAAAGGAAAGATAATGTTGCTGCACACATAATATTTTACCCCAAAGCGACGTTATGGTAGTCGTGTTGAAGGGGGCGAACCAAGGTGCTGAAGCGGCTCCTCCCCCACACTCCCGAAAGGCTGGAAGAGGTCTAATAAATATTATTAACACGCGATTATTGCAAAAAAACATGCTAATTGCAAAAAAAGATGTACCTTTGCAGATTATGAAATTTGTAACTAAGATCGGTTTTTTGTTTCTAACAGTAACACTGTTAGCCAGTTGTAGTGGTTACGACAAATTGGTAAAAGGGTCCGATTTCGATGCCAAGTACAAGGCAGCGGTCGATTACTACAACAAGAAGAGCTACAGCCGGGCCATACAGCTGTTCGAGAACCTCATCATGCACTACCACGGCAAAGAGAATGCCGAAAACATTGCATGGTACTATGGCCAGTCGCTTATGGCCGAGAAGGACTACTACTCTGCCTCCTACCAGTTCAACACCTTCTTCAAGCGCTACCCCTACAGCGAACGTGCAGAGGAAGCCCTGTTTCTGGCTGCCGAGTGCAAGTATCACGAGTCGCCCGAGTACTATCTCGACCAACGGTTGACCAAAGAGGCCATCACGGCCTACGAGTCGTTCGTGGACCGCTATCCCAACAGCACCCATGTCCCCGAAATCAACTCACACCTGGATGAGTTGCGCGACAAACTCATGCGCAAGGAATATGAGATTGCCTACGGCTACTATCTCACCGAGAACTACAATGCGGCCTACACCTCGCTGCAGGCCTTCCTGAATAACTACCCCGACTCGCCTTTCCGCGAGCAGGCTATGTTCTATCTGCTTTCCAGCGGATACCAGTTCGGCATCAATAGCCAAGAGTCGAAAATGAAAGAACGCCTGCAACAGGTGGTGAACGATTTCGACCGTTTCAGCACTGCCTTCAGCAACTCGAAATTTATCAGCCAGGCACAAAACTACTACACTAAGGCCAAGGCGGCAATTGCCAAATTGGAGAGCGCTGGCAAATAAAAACCGAACACAATCCACAGACCGACAATAATAACATACATATAATGGAAGAGAATAAGAAAAAGATCCCCAACACCACCGTTACACGTAACACTGCTGAGTTCAGCCAGATGACCGGCAACATATACGAAACAGTCGCCGTCCTGACAAAGAGGGCCAACCAGCTTTCCATCGAGGAGAAAAAGGAGCTGCACAAAAAAATTGAGGAGTTCTCCAACAACAACGACGGTATGGAGGAATACTATGAGAACCGTGAGCAGATAGAAGTGGTGCGCCGCTTTGAGAAAATGCCCAAACCCGTCTTGGTTGCCACCGAGGAATATCTCGATCACAAGCTTTACTACCGCAACCCTGCCAAGGAAGACCAGAACCAGCAGAAGATGGAAGAGCTTGAGAACAAGGTGATAGCCGACCAGCAGTAGGTATGAGGGTCCTTGTTGGCATAACGGGCGGCATTGCCGCTTATAAGGCTCCGCTTCTGGTGCGCCTGCTGCGCAAGGCGGGGCACGAGGTGAAGTGCGTGGCCACCGAGCACGCGCTCCAATTTGTCACACCCCTGACACTGGAAACCGTGTCGGGCAATAAAGTCTATGCCGACCTTTTCGACTCCAACAACGACCACACGACTGAGCACATATCGCTGAAGGACTGGGGAGAGATGATGGTGGTGGCTCCGGCCACTGCCAATATCATTGGCAAGATGGCCTCCGGCATAGGCGACGACGCGCTGAGCACACTGCTGCTTTCGTTCATGCGCAAACCCATCTATCTGGCTCCTGCGATGAATACCCAGATGTGGGAATGCCCTGCCGTGCAGCGCAATATCGACTATCTGCGTTCTATTGGCATCCGCATTATCGACCCGGCCTGCGGCGAGCTGGCCTGCGGCACCACAGGTGCCGGCCGCATGCCCGAACCCGAGGAAATCATGCAGGCGCTCTTCACCGCCGCACCTGTGCCAGACTTGAGCGGACAGAAGGTGCTGGTGACTGCCGGCCCCACATACGAACGCATTGATTCGGTGAGGTTCATTGGAAACTACTCGTCGGGCAAGATGGGGTTTGCCCTTTCGCAGGTGCTTGCCGCCCATGGAGCCCAAGTAGAGCTGATTGCAGGACCCACATCACTTAAAATCAGCCATCATAAGATTCACCGAACCGACATCGAAAGCGCCAGGGAGATGTACGAGGCCGCCGTGGCAGCCTTTCCCTCCTGCCATGCCGCCATACTTTCGGCCGCCGTGGCCGACTACCGTCCCGACCACGCCGCCGACCACAAACTGAAGAAACAGGGGGCGGAAGGCATGACCCTCACCCTGGTTCAAAACCCCGACATTCTGGCCACGCTGGGCACGATGAAAACTGCCGGGCAAACGCTGATTGGATTTGCCCTGGAGACCGACAACGAATTGGACAATGCCCGTCGGAAACTGGAGAAAAAGAATCTGGACTACATTGTGCTGAACTCGTTGCGGGATGCAGGTGCCGGATTTGGTGTCGACACCAACCGGGTTACCATCATAGGCCGAGACGGCTCGGCCCACGCCACTCCGCTGCTGTCTAAAACTGAGGTGGCAGAAGAGATTGTAAAATGCTGCCTCGGCCGAAAGGCATAGGCATCCGTTAATCTAACGACCACGAAATCATGAAGAAATTATCTATAGTCGCCATCGTTATGGCATCGTTGGCCATCGCTGGGGAGATTTTTATCTTTGCCTCACCCAGAGAGGACAGCGACGAGGTGCAGACCAAGGCCATCATGCACGACTACAGAGTGTACGCCCCAGTGATACCCGACACGATGACTTTCTGTGGCGAAGCGGTGCCGCTGTCGCTCTACTACGTTAGGGAAGGACTGGACAATGAGCTTATTATCAATATGTACCGGCAGTCAAGCACGGTGCTTTATTTCAAAAGGGCCAACCGCTATTTTCCCATTATCGAACCGATATTGAAAAAAAATAATATCCCACAGGATATGAAATATCTCTGTGTCATAGAGAGCGGCCTCACCAACGCAACCTCACCGGCTAAAGCACAGGGATTCTGGCAGTTCGTTGCCAGCACTGGAAACAAATACGGCCTTACGGTAAGCGACGAGATAGACATGCGCAACGACGTGGAAGCCTCGACAGAAGCGGCGTGTAAGTATCTGCGCTCGCTCTATAACCGTTTCCACAGCTGGACGGCCGCGGCTGCGGCATACAACTGCGGTGAGAACGGTCTTTCCAGACGAATGCAGGCCCAGGGTACCACCGACTACTACGACATCCGACTCAACTCGGAGACGGGCAGATACGTCTACCGCATCTTGGCCATGAAACTGATTATGCAGCACCCCCAGCAGTATGGCTATTTTCTCCGCCACTGCGACCTCTATCCGCCCATTCCCACCCGGACGGTCACCCTATCGGGGCAAAATGTCGACCTTTACCAATTTGCCCAGAAGAACAACACTTCCTATAAGATGCTCCGCACCCTCAACCCTTGGCTCCAGACCGACAACCTGAAAAATAAGGCCAACAAAAGTTACCCCGTGAAACTGCCAGTAGAGAAGGGGTTGCAGCACAAACATCTGACCAACGGAAAAAAAGATACCCGACTGATAAGCCATATCTAATCCACCCCATCAACTCCCCACACCTCTGCCATGGCAAAAATTGAAATCCTCGGAGCCCGCGAACATAACTTGCAAAATGTCGACATCGACATTCCCCGCAATGCCCTTGTGGTATTTACCGGATTGAGCGGCAGCGGCAAGTCGAGTCTGGCTTTCGACACTATCTACGCCGAGGGACAACGCCGCTACATGGAGACGTTCTCAGCCTACGCCCGCCACTTTATCGGAAACATCGAACGTCCCGACGTGGACTGCATCAACGGCCTCAGCCCGGTCATTTCTATTGAACAGAAGACTACCAATAAGAATCCCCGCTCGACCGTCGGCACGGTGACCGAAATATACGACTTCATCCGCCTGCTTTACGCCCGCGTGGGCACGGCCTATTCCCACGTCAGCGGCGAGCGGATGGTGAAATACACCGAGGAGCAGATTATCAATCTGATAATTGAGAAATACCAGGGCAAGGACATTATGGTGTTGGCCCCGTTGGTGAAAGGACGTAAGGGTCACTATCGCGAACTATTTGCCCAAATTGCCAAAAAGGGATTCCTGCGGGTGCGGGTGGATGGTGACATTAAGGAGTTGACCTACAATATGCAGGTAGACCGCTACAAAGTCCACGACATCGAATTGGTGATAGACCGTGTGCGGGTGGGAAAGAATATGGACCGCCTGAAAGAGGCCGTCCGCACTGCATTTAAACAGGGCAAAGGGGTACTGATGGTTCTGGAGAACCAGCCCCCCTCGCCAATACCTTCCCCAGCCCCAAAACCTGCCTTCTACAGTCGCCTGCTAATGGACCCCACCACAGGCCTCTCCTACGCCGAACCGGAGCCTAACACTTTCTCCTTTAACTCGCCCTACGGAGCTTGCCCCAAATGCAATGGACTAGGGCAAATTGCCCAAATTGACATCACGAAACTCATTCCCGACCCCAAGAAGAGCATCCGTGAAGGTGCCTTCGACGTGTTGGGGAAATACAGCCCTACCAATTATTTTTACCGCAAGCTAGAGAACTTAGGCCACTACTACCATTTCACGATCGACGACCCTGTGGAATCTTTCTCCGAGGACGCCATGAATACCATTCTCTACGGCACCAGCGACTTCACCGGGCTGGAAGACGCCTACGAGATGAACCACGGCAGCAGTTTCCAGGGAATAGTCAACTACATACTCCAGATGGCATCGGACGAAAATTCTGCAGCCCTGCAGAAATGGGCCTCTAGTTTTATGAACACCATTCCCTGCCCCGAATGCCACGGCTACCGGCTCAAACCCGAGAGCCTGGCTTTCAAAGTGGACGGAATGCATATCGGCGAAATGGCCAATCTAGACCTCACCGAACTCTACGAAAGGCTTTCCACTCTCGAGCAACGTCTGGACGGGCAGCAACAGGCTGTGGCTCACGAAATTCTGCGAGAAATACTCAGTCGCACTCAATTTATGATAGACGTGGGCATTGGCTACCTTTCGCTGAACCGCAACAGCAGCAGCCTCTCAGGAGGCGAGTCGCAACGCATTCGTCTAGCCACTCAGATCGGTGCCCGACTGGTAAATGTACTCTACATATTAGACGAGCCCAGCATCGGCTTGCACCAGCGCGACAACCGACGCCTTATCAACTCGCTAATGAATTTGCGCGATTTAGGCAACAGCGTCATCGTGGTAGAGCACGACCGCGATATGATGATGAGTGCCGACTATGTGGTGGACATCGGACCCGGAGCCGGCGTACACGGAGGCAAAGTAATTTTCCAAGGCGACCACCAGAAATTGCTCTCCACAAAAAAACATACGCTCACACTCGACTACTTGCGACGCATCAAAGACATTCCCATTCCTGCCCGTCGCCCGATGGAGGGGTGCGACCACCTTGTCATCACCGGAGCCACTGGGAACAACCTGAAGGACGTGACCCTGAATCTCCCGTTACGCCGATTTGTCTGCGTGACAGGCGTGAGCGGAAGCGGCAAATCGAGCCTTATCAACGAAACACTGCATCCCATCCTGAACCGACATTTCTACCACTCCCAGAAAGACCCGCTGCCCTACAAATCCGTCTCCGGCATCGAATTCATCGACAAAGTGATAGAAATCGACCAGTCGCCCATTGGCCGCACTCCGCGCAGCAATCCCGCCACCTACGTGGGCGTTTTCGACGAAATCCGCACCCTTTTCACCCAACTTCCGAGTGCGAGAATACGAGGCTACAAACCCGGACGATTTTCCTTCAACGTCAAAGGTGGGCGATGCGAGAACTGCCGCGGAGCAGGTGTCCGCACCATCGAAATGAACTTCCTGCCCGACGTTTATGTCAACTGCGAAGTCTGCAACGGCAAGAGGTACAATCGTGAGACCCTAGAAATTAGGTACAAAGGCAAAAGCATCTCCGACGTCCTGGACATGACCATCAACGAGGCCGTCGACTTCTTTGAGTCATACCCCAAAATATATCGCAAACTTAAAACCATCCAGGAGGTGGGGCTCGGCTACATCACCCTCGGCCAGCAGTCCACCACCCTCAGCGGCGGAGAAGCACAGCGAATCAAACTGGCCACCGAACTTGCAAGGCCCGAAACCGGCAACACCCTATATATTCTCGACGAACCCACCACAGGACTCCATTTCGAGGACATCCGCGTACTGCTGGACGTACTCCAACGACTTGTAGACCGCGGGAACAGCGTACTGGTGATTGAACACAACATGGACGTAATAAAAGTGGCCGACTGGATCATCGACATGGGACCCGACGGCGGTCGCAAAGGGGGAAAAATCATGTTCGAAGGCATACCCGAAGACCTTGCGCAGCAGCCCAATAACGACACTGCCATATATCTGAAACAAGAACTGGAAGACACCCTCAGCCACCAAAGCAGATAAAACAACCCATCATTTAAGCACAACGCCCCATAAACTCCGCCCTATACATACTCTACCTCCTGGCCACCCCGGCCGCAGTCATGCTTCTGGCCCGCAAATGGCGCTGGATTGACAAGGTGAGCCCCATGGCCGTGCTATACGTGATAGGCCTACTGGTAGCCAACCTGACCACCTGGATTCGTCAAGAAAACCTCCTCGCCACCAACAACACCATAGGCAACATCTGCATCCCCCTGGCCATCCCGCTGATGCTCCTCTCCTGCACCCTCTCGCATTGGTCAACAGGCAAGGCACTAAAATCCTTTCTCAGCGGGCTACTCTCAATACTGATAGTAATCATCGCCGGTTTTTTCCTATTCCGTGGGCAATACAGTTCACACAAATTCGCCCAAGTCAGTGCTGTAGCCGTAGGCATCTACACAGGCGGAATTCCCAACATGGGCGCCATAGCCCAGGGGGTAGGCATGGATCAAGAAACATACCTCTACGTAACCTCATACGACCTGATAGTCACCGGGCTTTACCTCGTATTCGTCATCTGTTTCGGAAAACCAGTTTTCCGCCGCCTTCTCCCCTTCCCTGCCACAAATGAAACCGTCCAGGAAAACACCGCCATCCAACCTGCCGCCACACAAACGCCCAAAGCGAACGGGACAAAAGAAATCGTCGTCCCCCTACTATTCACCCTCATGATAGCAGCCTCGTCCTACCTCGTCTCCACCCTGCTGCCTACCACAATCGCCACTCCCGTGCTCATCCTCCTACTCACCACGCTCTCCATCGGAGCCTCCTTCCTGCCCATCTTTCGACACATCAACCGCCAGGCCGAAACCGAAAACCGCCAAGCCAAATCCTTCACCCTGGGGCTCTATTTCGTCTACCTATTCTGCTTCACCATCGCCAACGCCTGCGACATTCGGCAAATGGACCTCGCCGGAAGCCTTAACATCCTCTGGTACATCCTCTTTGTCATCTTTGGCTCACTCCTACTCCAAATCCTCTTCTCGCGGCTGTTAAAACTCGACGGCGACAGCACCCTAGTAACCAGCGTAGCCCTCATCAACTCACCCCCCTTCGTACCCCTAGTGGCAGCCCTGCTCAACAACAAAGACCTCATCATCCTCGGCATAACAATAGGGCTATTAGGCTACATGATAGGCAATTACCTCGGATTTGCAGTCTTTTTCCTCCTCAATGCCGCATAAATAGCAAATGCCGAAAGAACACAAAAAAACAATATAAATACCAATATTTCATTTTTTTTTCGTATCTTTGCCACTTGGTACAAACCGAGAATAATAACTAAGAATATAATTAAAACACATGAAAACCAAATTTTTATCCATCGTTTTCGCCTGCGTTATCCTTTTTTGGGGTAGTGCAAAAGCCGACAATGTAGACCTGCAAACAGCCAAACAAATCGGCGCCTACTACTTCACCGTTGCCACTGGTGCAAAAGCCCCTGTTTCCTCCGACAATCTCAAACTTGCCCAACAATATGACAACCCCACCCTGTGCGTTCCTGCCATGTATGCTTTCAACGTCCAGGGCAACGGCTTTGTTGTCGTCGCTGCCGACGATGCCGTCGAACCCATCTGGGCCTACTCGCCCGAAGGCTCCATCGACCCCGAAGCCATGAACCCCTCTACCAAATACTTCCTCGACAACTATGCAGCCATCATTAGCGAAATACAGAACTGCAAAGCCGCTTCCACTCCCCAAATCAAAAAACTCTGGAAAGAGCTTGAGGAGCAAACCTTCACCTGCGACCTGAGCAAAGCCGGAGTGCTTGTGCAGACCAAATGGGACCAGGGTTCCCCCACCCAGCCCACCTACAATGTGCTCTGTCCCGTCCTTAACGGCCAGTACTGCTATGCCGGTTGCGTGGCCGTTGCCATGGGCCAGATAATCAAATTCTGGAACTATCCCGAGCGCGGCGGCAACGAAAATGGCGCCACCGCCACCTGCAGCTGGAACAACACAACCATCAAATACAAATTCCTCGTGGACTCCAACAAATTCGTCTACGACAGCATGCCCAACAAGTTAACCATCAACAGCCCATGGAACAACAAACGCGCCATTAGCAAACTCCTCTTCGCCTGTGGCGTCACCGTAGGCATGGAATGGACTCCCGATGGTAGTGGAGCTCAGAGCACCAAGGTTCCCGGTGCACTCTCCAACTGGTTCAAATATTCCGACGAAGCCCATTACGTATCCCGCGATGGCATAACCGACGCCAACTGGCTCAGCCTGTTAAATAGCGAAATCGTAGACCACCAACGTCCTGTCTACTACAGCGGCTTCGACAATTCCAGCACTGGAAGAGACGCCGGCCATGCTTTTATCATCGTAGGCAAATCCTCCTCCGACGACACCAAATTTTACATCAACTGGGGCTGGGGCGGAGATGCCAACGGATTTTACACCCTCGCGCCTATAACTGCCATCCAATCTGCTCAAGGCTATCGCTTTACTTCTAGACATGCCTTGGTCTACAAGATTTACCCCAAAGACCTCAGCATCAACGAAAATACCATCGCCAACGTCACACCCGCCTATCCCAACCCTGCCACCGACTACATTACAATCCCCGTCGACCTTCCCAACAGCGCCACCTTGGGTGTCTTCAGCATGGACGGCAAAATGGTTGACAACATGGTAGTTCCCGCCGGCATGAAGGAGTACCGTCTGAACCTCCAAAAATATGCCCCCGGCACCTACGTCTACCGCCTCAACGGTTCCACCTACAAATTCACCGTACTCTAACCCCGAATTGAAAACAACAATAAAAGCCCCCGATTCTGGAATCGGGGGCTTTTTATAGGAAAATCCCCCATGAAAAAAATCATTCTTGCACTCGTCCTGTCCGTTTTCGCCCTTCCACTCTCAGCCCAAGGAATCAGCGCCTCCGACAGCGCCATACTCAACCGCATACTCACTCATAACAGACAGTACCGCACCACCCAGGGTCCCTTTCAACACGAAAGAATCAAGAAAGGCGTACACCAGCACAAAACAGGCACCTTCTATTGTGAGAGAGTCAAACCCTCCAAAGCAGGCGACATCGAAGCCAAAATAGCAATGCTCTACAACAATCCCGTAGGCGACTACTACATCATCACCACTACCCACCTATACAACGGGCTGAACGGCCGCCACAAAAAATACAATTTCAAGCACATAACGCTGATGAAACTTCTGGGCAACGCCATGGCCTGGGCCGTCAACGGCGACATTTACAACCTCTACGACAACTTCAACGTCACCTTCAAACTCACTTCAGACGAGCAAAACTACATCGTCGCTCTCAACAGCGAAGCAGGCTTCAACAAGGGCATCAGCCGTATCTTGCTCAAATACAGAAAATCCACCTATCAAATCTCCTACTTAGAAATAGAAGAACAATTCGGCACCATCCACAAATACACATTAGGCATCGACGCCAACGGCCATCACCAGCAGCCCATCTACAACAGGCCCATCGACCAGAAAGTTTACGTAGTCAAGTAAAGCACTAGAGCCGACACCTCAGGTACAATCCCACTGCCAAGTCCAACCCCCGCAGCCGCAGGTCGTAGTAAAACTCGGCATCCACGCCCATTGCCAGTTTCCCATAAGTATTCTCTATCGCCACCCTGCCCGTGGCCATCTCGCGTTCGGGAGAGGCAAAAGCCGCGTCGTGCCAACTAATGCTCTGGAAAAGAAAACTACCCCGAGGGGCCACGAACTGGTGTCCGTACCAATAGCCGGCCTGCAGCTGCAACTGCCATATCCCCCTCCAGCCGGTCGCCCTACGGAGGCCCCGCAAGGGGCAATCCCACCTCAGCTGGGGCCATAGCCCCCACCCATCGTCGTAGGCCATGCACTTTGTAGGCGACATGTCCTGATAGAAAAAGAAGGGCACATCCACAGCCAGCGCCTGCCCAGGCCCGCCCGACCAAGTCAGCCGCAACCCCACATTCTCATTGAAGAGCGTCTGAATGCAAGTATCCAAGGCCGTAAACTGGCCTCCCCTGTGGCACCCCACAAAACTCAAGGGCACCCCCACACCAAACTCACCCCCCGCATTGCCCACAGAAAACGACAGCAGGTCCAGTCGGTTATTGCTGCCCAACGTAAAACGTTCCTGAGTGGGCTGCCAGGGCTCCAACAGCTCCTCCCAATGAACCCAAGTGTCTGTCTGCAGTCGGCATGAGCCCAGCGCCAGCGAACCCAAAATCTGAACTCCTTCCTCCTGGTGGTCGTAAATGAAACGCTCCCGGTCGAACATAGGCTCGTATAGGCCGTGGGAGAGAGCGCCGTAAATCGAGCCCATCACCAGCCTCCAGTTGCGATGAGGCATATACTCAAGCCGCACCACGGGCTGCCAACGGCGGAGACCCTCATAACCGGCCACCCCCGCCAGCTGCACCCCCAAGGTCAGCTGCGCATAACGCCCCAACACCCGCTTGGCATAAGGCGTAAGGAAAAAGCCCGATGCCGTATAGCCCTTAGTGTAAGGCAAAAAGAACTCGGCATCGCGAAAAAAGGTAGTCACGTCCGCACCCAGCCGCCAATGGCTCCAAAAGGAGTTGGCGCCGCCCGCTGACGACACATCCTCCGACACATCGCCCCACACATCGGGCACATCGACCAGCACGGACATCTCGTCCTTCGAAAAGCCCAAGGCTGTCGGCAACGAGCGCCCGGCCGCCACTGGCGCAGCCTGTCCGTCCTCCTGGGCCGCAGCCCCAAAACAAAGCAAACTAAAGCAGAATAATAATAAACATCTTTTCATGCTGCAAATATACACAAAAAAATCGAATCAGCGCACAAGCCCTCGAAAATAAAAATCCAACTAGCAATGGCTCATCCTCTAACAAAGAAGAGCCGTACCGTTTCTGGGCTCAAACCTCGCCACAACTTTGTTTGTTCCTCTATAGTTCGTCTATAGATCCTCATTCCACAATACAAGAACTCCCCTGCAACAAGAGAATGGGGAAAAAATACCCGCTGGGTTTAAAAATCATGATAAAAAATGCTAAAATACAACCTCATGAGAAAAAAAAGCACTACAAACGCAACGTCGAAAAGTTTTAGACACAGGCGAGCAATAAAAAAGAAACAATTCATACAAAATAAAATACAGCATTGCTAATATAAATAATACTTATATAATACTTATAATATGTCCATTAATCGCACCAAACTCTTTTCAGCCATAGCGCTGTTGTTTTTCTTATGCACCACATCCGTGGCCATCGCACAGCCGGGCGGCGGTCCAGGCGGCCATCCCATGGGTCCACCTCCGGGAGGACGAAACGGCGGCCGTCCCTCGATGAGCGACCGCGAGCGTATGCGCAAACAATACCAGGCCATGAAGGCAGCAGAGCAGTCGCAGCAGGTTAGGCAGAAGAAAAGAGTACAGGAGGGCGATGTGTTCAAGGTCATAGGCACCCTGCAGGATAGCACAAATAACGACCCCATTCCCTATGTGAATGTTGCCATATTGGATGCCGCTGACTCTTCCTTCATCAAAGGCAGCATCACCGACCTGAACGGATATTTCGAGGTGACCAATGTGCCGCAGGGCGATAAGTTTTTGAGGGTTTCCGCCATTGGCTACAAGAACACACTCGTCCCCTTCACGGTGACAAATAATACCGCCCTAGGCACTGTCAAATTGGCTCCTGGCGCCACCCAGCTGAAGGAGGTGAACATCACGGCGGCCCGCCCGCTATATGCCATGGACGGCGAGAAAATGATCTATAACGTCGCCGACGACCCCACCATTCAGACCGGCACCACGAGCGACGCCCTCCAGAACGCTCCCGGAGTGGAGGTGGACATCGAGGGCAACATCACCCTGCGAGGAGTGTCGAGTGTAGAGATTTGGGTGAACGACAAACCCTCCAAGCTGACCGAAGAGAACCTGAAGACCTACCTGGAAACCCTGCCGGCCAATGCGCTGGACCGCATTGAAACCATCACCAACCCTTCGGCCAAGTATGCCACCAGCGCCGATGCGGTTATCAACATCATCACCTCGGCCTATATCAAGAGCAACCACTTTATCAGCTTCGGCGTCAACGGCGCCACCCAGCCGTTTGTCTCTCCGTGGCTCTCTTACACATGGGCCAATGAGAAATTGTCTGTGAATGTCTATGTCAGCGGACGCTATAACTACACCAGCCGCAACGGGTGGAGCAGAACGACCTACCGCAGAGACAGCGAGGAAACCGAATTTGCCGACGAAAAGCGTTACGACACCACGGCCACCGAAAGTTATAACACCGAGAGCGACAATCGCCGATACAACGGCAATTTCTTTGCCAATCTCAGCTATGCCATTGACAGCATGACCGATATCGAGGTGATGGGGCACGGCAATTTCAGCTACAGCCTCAACAATAATTTCCTTCAGCGCAACCGTACCGACTATTTTTCAAACTATGAGTATTTCTATGTCGACACCAACCGTACCCACGGACATAATGGTTTTGGTATGTTCGGTGTGGATTTCACCCACAAGTTCGACAAAAAGGGGCACAATATTCGCGCCAGCATACACGAGAACTTCAATGGCGGATTCAGCCAGAACGACTTTATTCGGCTCTTCACTACCACTTACACCTTGGGGCCTAATTATGACAAGGCCTATATCGACAACAACAGGTCTAACAATCTGAGCGCTGAGGTCCGCTACAACCGCCCCTACAGCGAGAACGGAGAATTCTCTTTCGGTCTCGGCTATGGGCACAGGTATATCTGGCGGACCTATAATGTATACGACAGCGCGTCCAGCACAAACGTTCGCGACCTGCTGCGCAGCTATGACTTTCTCGACCACGAGAACTCGGTTGAAGCCGACATCGAATGGACACGCCGTTGGGGCGGGTTCACCCTTGAGCTGGGACTCGGCACTCAGTATGAGAATGTCGACTTCAGCTATACCGGCAGCCCCGTCTACCCCTTCACTAACGACGACATGGTTTGCAACTTCCTTACCTTTACCCCTTCGGTCCACCTCTCCTACCGCACGGAGAGCATGCACAATTTCAAGCTGAACTACACCCTGCGTATGCGTCGCCCTTCAGAAGAGAACATCACCACCTACAAGCGTTATTCACTGGACGGCTATTCCATCGGCAACCGCGACTTGCTTGGCGTCTATGCCATCACCCACAATGCCGAAATTGGCTGGAACAAATATTATATGTCCTTCGGCAACATCGGTATTGAAGGCTACGCCCGGCTCAGCACGAACGAAATCGACAACCTGACTTCTTCCACCGAGGAGGACGACCCCATCTTGAACCGTATTGTACAGTTCACCGTGCCCTACAATATGGGGCAGTCGCACCGCTTTGGAGGAACGGCATTTGTCACCTACCGCCCCAGCGGGTTCATGAACGTGAGGCTCTACGCAAATGTTTATAACTATGGCTATGTTTTGGACCAACCTGGCAAAAACACCATTTCCGACGCGATGACTTCGTGGAGTTTGCGGCTGAACACATGGGTGAAGCTTTGGGACAAATACCAAGTCTTTGCTTCTGCCAATTACTCCTCCCCCACTATCAGTCTGGCTGCAAAGCGCTCGGCGCGCTACTACCTCAACTGCGGTGTCCGTGCAGATTTCTTTAAAAGGAAGCTTTCGGCATACCTGAATGTTCAGGATATTTTCAACTGGGGCAAGACTATTGGCTCCGGCTCAAGCAACACCAACCCCTACCTTCAGAGCGAGAGCAATAGCTACACTATTAACAGCCGCTACATTTCGGCCGGTATCACGCTCCGTTTTGGTAAGATGGAGCTGGAGAACAGGGCAAAGGAGGGCTCGGAAGAGACTTCTACAGCCGAGTAGCACCCTTGGCTCGGCACAGTCGCGCTTTGTAACGACCCCTCTGATATCATGCCTACGGTTGTGCGCCAAAGGACAGACCAGAATGTAAGCGCAAGTAATCCCAGGAGTATTTGAGTAAACTCACTCCTGGGATTTTTCTACCCATGGGGGAATCGTTAGTTTTTATTTCACACGTGCGAGAGCGGATGGCTTGTGGCAGTTGGGAAATATCTCCTCTGTGAAAATGCCGAAAATTACCGCTTGAGCAATCTGCGATAGGGGGGGGCACCCAGTGGGCAAAACTGATTTAGGAAAAGAGGTTTCCCAAGCCCAAACGCTGGCTCACATTCGACATTGAAAAATTGGATGGCGAATGGTTAGTCTGGTCGTATTCTTATCCTGCTGGACACAGGGACACTTGTGAAATGAAACGCATTTCCATACCCGGATAGCACTGCTGTAAAAATTAGGGGTAGCCATAGGCAATAAAAAAAGGGACATCATTGATATGATATCCCTTTTTTGTTGTCCATCCAGGACTCGAACCTAGACTGGCTGATCCAGAGTCAGATGTGCTACCATTACACCAATGGACAATCTTGTTGCTTTCCTTAAAAGCGGCTTTTTTTCTCTCGAAAGCGGGTGCAAAAGTACTAATTTTTTCTCAATTTGCAAATATTTTTTTTATTTTTTTTATTTACACACTGATAATCAATGTGATATTTTTATTGTAAAGATGTGATTCGATTCAATATTTTATATTTTTTCCTCTTCGGAAAAGCCAATTTGGACATAATATATTCCTGTTGTATTAGCGAAAAAAGTGCCTATTGTCCACTCCTATTCTCTCGAAAAAAACAATGCAAAAATATAGTAGGATTTAGAAACAATAAAAAAAGAAAGCATACGTTATCACGAAAAAGAATTGTAGAGACGATGAAAAGATTCTGCCAGACGCTAACACTAGTTCCCGACGAAGAGCTCATAAGAAAGTACGTTGAGGCGCATTCTCATGTATGGCCAGAGGTAATGGCCGGCCAAAGGGAAGTCGGAATCCTCGACATGCAGATTTACCGTTATGAAAATCAGGTGTTTATGATTTGCGATACGGTTGATGAATTTGATTGGGAAAGAGATATGGCACGTTTGGCAAAGCTTCCTCGGCAGGCTGAGTGGGAGGCATTTGTTGCCCAGTGCCAAGGTTGCGACCCCACGGCATCGTCGGCAGACAAATGGCATTTAATGGAGAAAATATTCCAATTGTCATAACCACTCCTAACCTAATAAATCGCATAAGAGACATGGCTAAAAAAACATTTTGGAAAAGTAATCTTTTTAAAGTACTACTGTTTTTCGTTGTCTTTCTGATTATTGCTTTCTTTGGCGGTATCCTATTCGATTGGGGCTACCGCTTTAGGAAACGTACCATTTTCCTGCGAGGCGCATACATGTCCATTGCTGTCATCTGGGTAGTTGGATGCATTTGGTGGATTTCATATCGCTTCAGATTTGGAGATAAATGGAGAGGAATGATTGAGGACTTCTATGCCCACCAGGAGGATTTCGAGAGGGATATGTCGAAGGAATATCAGGTTCTGCTGTCTAAATACCCTATTGCAGTAGCACAATATGAGTCAAAATGTTGGAAACAGAATCCCCGTCCCACAAATGTGGAGATAATGGACAATGCACTAAAGATAAGCGATTCGGAGTGGGAAGAGCGGGAAAAGGAAGCCAAAGAAAAGCTTAACGGTCGCCTTGAGAAACACTAGGTTGAAAAAAAGTTGATAAAATCGTTGAAAAAAAGTTGTCAATTAAAAATTTATTTGTATTTTTGCAAATGACTTAAACGATATGGAGTGCATACATCATATTGTTCTAGAGTCGTTTAGTAAATATATTTATTAACAACAAAAAATCTTTTAAAGAAAGGAAATGAAAAACATTAAGACAGCCTACATGGCTCCTATGGTTGAGGTTCTCAACGCCCGCGTTGAGAAGGGTTTTGCTGGTTCTACCGTTACTCCCACCCCTGATGGTCCTATTGGAGGTGGCCGTTTCACTCCCCAGCCTCTTACCCCCCAAACTAATGACATTGACTTCGACTAAAGGAGCAAAATTAGGTAAAGCAAAAGAGCCTCCACTGAGGGGGCTCTTTTGTTTTTCTATGGTGACACACACCCGTTCTTCGCTTATTATTAGCATTCAATTCAAATAAAAAGGCGGCTAAAGGTATTAAACCCTTGGCCGCCTTTTCTTTACAATAGAGATAGCGTTTATAGTGACAGCTAGCGCTCTGCTCTTGTCGGATTGTTCAAAAAATCTTGGTATGTCAATCGGATACCTTCTTCAAGTTCGGTCTTGTATTTCCAACCTAATTGGGTTGCCTTTGAAACATCTAAAAGTTTGCGTGGGGTTCCGTTGGGTCGAGTTGGATCCCATTTTATCTTACCTTCGTACCCCACTATCTTTGCCACAATCTCGGTAAGTGCTTTTATGGATAGTTCTTTACCCGTTCCCGCATTCACAGTCTCTATTCCACTATAATGATTCATTAGATATACACAGAGATTTGCCAAGTCGTCCACATAAAGAAACTCTCGAAGGGGGGATCCGTCGCCCCAGCAAGTGACTTCAGGCGATCCGTTTATTTTTGCCTCATGAAATCTTCTAATCAAAGCAGGTAAAACGTGGCTATGCTCTGGATGATAGTTATCATTCGGCCCATATAAGTTTGTCGGCATCACACTGATGTAATTGGTTCCGTACTGCTTGTTTAGATATTCGCAATACTTTAGACCGCTGATTTTTGCCAAAGCATAGGCCTCGTTTGTCTTTTCAAGTTCACCTGACAGCAAACAGGATTCTTTCATCGGCTGAGGGGCAAGGCGGGGATAGATGCAACTACTTCCCAGAAACTCCAATTTCTTACATCCGTTCTTCCACGCAGCGTGAATCACATTCATCTCTAGAATCATATTGTCATACATAAAATCGGCCAAAGCGGACTGATTAGCCACAATTCCTCCGACTTTTGCAGCTGCCAAGAAGACAAATTCAGGCTTCTCCTTAGCAAAGAAATCATTCACAGCCTGCTGATTACATAGGTCCAACTCAGCATGAGTCCTGGTGACAAGTTTGGTATAACCTTGCCTATGCAGCTCTCTTACTATTGCCGAACCGACCATGCCTTTGTGCCCAGCCACATATATTTTTGAGTCCTGTTCCATATATAAGGTCCTTTTAGTTCTGACAGTGTATTTTACCAGCTCTCCTTACCACAAAGAAAGAAAAGGCTGCTACTACTAAATAGCAAAATAACGGTACTATAAAGCCTACAGCCATCTTTGCTTCACCCAATGCACCCATCACTACAGGTGCGATGGCACCTCCAACAATGGTCATAATCAGATAAGAGGAAGCTTTCTTAGTGTCCTGTGCATTCAGTCCCCGCAGCGATATGGCAAAAATCGTTGGGAACATAATGGCCTCGAAGAGATAATTCAGGACTAAGGATATCAACGCAGCTAATCCTGTGCCCAAAATGACGATAGTCATGCAGATGACAGAACCTATGGCACAAGCCAACAGCAACTTTTCTGCTTTCACATAGTTCATCACCCAACTGCCAACTAATCGGCCTATCAGAAATAGTCCCATACCGCCAAAAGAGAGCAGCAGTCCAGCAGTTTGATTTGACACTTCTGTATTTTCTGTCACATAGTTAATAAAAAAACTGTTCACCCCCGTTTGGGCAGCCACATAAAAGAAAAGAGCAATCATGCCCATCACAAAGATGGAGGATTTCCAAAGGTTTCTGGAATCTGTTTTACCGTCATCATCCACCGTTGAGACAATCTCAGGCAGTTTCATTCGGCCAAAGACAGCGGCAATGGCCAACACCACTACACCGATAATCGCGTATGGCAAAGCCACCGACCCGCTATTACCATCAGTGCCACTAAATATCACCAGACTTCCAACCATCGGCCCGACTATCCACCCAAGCCCATTCAGCGACTGGGCCAAATTGAGTCTGGAGGGGCCCGAATCCTTATCTCCCAATACTGTTACATAAGGATTGGCCGAAGTCTCCAAGCAGGTCAGACCACAGCCAATGATAAACAGACAGAATAAGAAGAACTCGAAAGACATCATCCTCTCGCCAGGGATGAACAACAAAGCCCCAACGCCATAAAGTATAAGTCCAACTATGACACCCACCTTATATCCCCACT
>Ga0247611_10002619_pt1 | contig 28459 bp, 24 predicted proteins | sample 177DNAGHGhighgp2_FD_192422 | JGI IMG/M metagenome (GOLD analysis project Ga0247611, IMG submission 192422) | Sheep rumen microbial communities from Palmerston North, Manawatu-Wanganui, New Zealand - 1770 DNA GHGhigh gp2 | ecosystem: Host-associated > Mammals > Digestive system > Stomach > Rumen... | reverse complement strand
TTAAATATCCTATCATACATAAGGCTAACAAAAATAATGACAATCAAAATATAGGAAATAGGCCAATTAAGCACAATATTATTTTCAAGGAAATAGGTTCTTAAATAATAAAGGGCATTTAATGAGCCTAAGTTTTTCGAATTAATAATAAAATAAGTGATTTTATTACGTAACACATCAATTCCAATGTATCCATACATTCCTGTTAGAAAAATTGTAGCTGCACTTAGACCATTGGCCTTGTTATAAAGCTTGATTTTTAAAATATTACTGGATTTTGTAAGGCTTAGGCTAAGAATGGCTATAACTATAACAATTATTGCAAGCACTGGGATTTTAGGAAGTATCCTTGCTGTGACAAAATCATCACCCACAAGGCCTAAGCTAAGCTTTGTAATAACTTTATGCACTCCTTTGTTAGATTCTAAAATCCTAGCAATAATCACAACAACACTTGTTAAAATAGCGCAGATATTTGCAAGAACACAGATTCTACCTGCGTATTTTAGCCTTAAAAAGACTCCAATTACAGCTATAAAAATCGCAAGAATAGTAATAGAATAAAAAAATCTATAAATGTCATTAAAAAATAAATAATATTGTAGATTGTAGAGATTTTTCTCTTCTTCAAGCAATTTATCTGAATTCAAGCTAATTAGATTTATTATGTTTTGAAATAAATTGCTGCCAAAAAAGAATAAAAGTATAAAAAAATTAATGCTACATAAAACCAAAACGCTCATTAATCTAATCATTGTTTTACTAGCTTTATCCATAATATCCCCTTGTTTAATTTCACGACTTTATTTATATGGATATTATACACAATTAAAAAAATAAAAACAAGCTCCCATAAAAAAGACTCGTGTGAATCTCTTATATAGGAGCTTGAAATATCATCTATTTGTTATTTGTTATTTATTATTTTTTATTAAAGACTAAGTCTTACAAACTTCTTCTTACCCTTTTGAACTACGATTCCTTCGCCTTCAAATCTATCCTTTGTATAAGTTTCGTTAATGTCTGTAACTTTGCTTCCATCGATTGTTACACCACCCTGCTGGATAGCTCTTCTAGCATCTGAATTAGATGTTGCAAGACCTGCAGAAACAACAACTGTAATAGCATTAACTGCACCATCTACAAATTTTTCTTCATCAATCTTAGCTTCTGGCATGTTGGCAGCAGCACCTGCACCACTAAAGATAGATTTTGCTGTTTCTTCAGCCTTTTTAGCCTCTTCTTCACCATGAACTAACTTTGTAAGCTCAAATGCAAGTATTTCCTTAGCCTTGTTAAGTTGAGCGCCCTCCCACTTATCCATCTCATCGATTTCTTCAAGTGGTAAGAATGTAAGCATTCTGATGCACTTAAGAACATCATTATCACCAACATTTCTCCAATACTGATAGAATTCGTATGGAGAAGTCTTCTCAGGATCAAGCCATACAGCACCTGAAGCTGTCTTACCCATCTTCTTACCTTCAGAATTAAGTAATAGAGTAATTGTCATAGCTGAAGCATCTTCGCCTAACTTTCTTCTAATAAGTTCTGTACCAGCAAGCATGTTAGACCACTGATCATCGCCACCAAACTCTAAGTTACAACCGTACTTCTGGTATAACATGTAGAAATCATAAGCCTGCATAATCATGTAGTTAAATTCAAGGAAAGATAAGCCCTTTTCCATTCTCTGCTTGTAGCACTCTGCACGAAGCATGTTATTTACTGAGAAATGAGCACCAACTTCTCTTAACACATCGATATAATTTAACTTCATTAACCAATCAGCGTTATTAACCATTAAAGCCTTACCATCTGAAAAATCGATGAATCTTTCCATCTGCTTCTTAAAGCAATCGCAGTTGTGCTGAATAGTTTCTGGAGTTAACATTTTTCTCATATCAGTTCTACCAGAAGGATCACCAATCATACCTGTACCGCCACCTACTAAAGCGATAGGCTTATTACCAGCCATCTGAAGTCTCTTCATAAGACAAAGAGCCATGAAGTGACCTACATGAAGACTATCAGCAGTTGGGTCAAAACCAATATAGAATGTAGCCTTACCATTGTTTACTAAATCTCTAATTCTTTCTTCGTCTGTTACCTGAGCAATTAAGCCTCTAGCAACTAATTCTTCGTAAATTCCCATTTACAAACCTCCTAAAAAATAAATTTCTTACAAAGTAAAGGACGAGATTTAAGAAAAGCTTTTATATACAAAATAAAAAACTCCCGCCCTTTTATAAAAAAGGACGAGAGTGAAATCCCGTGTTACCACCTTTATTCACAAGAAGCTCACGCTTCCTGCCTCATCAAGTCTTAAATTAAGCTAATTACAATAAAGCCTAATTCTTAACTCTTAGTACTATAACGTGTACCAATACGTCGCTCCTACTCTTATAATTCCTTAAAAAATGTATCTTCTCAAGAACTTAGAATTATAATTTCAGTTAAACACTCCGGAAGGTATTCAAAACCTGCTTTCCCTAACGCCTCTCATCAACCGGCAATTTTCTGTAGATTCCACAAATTCCTACTTGTTTCCATCAACGCTTTAAATATTTAATTAAGGCTTAATTAAATAAACCTTTATTTACATTATCACAAATATTTTAAAAAGTAAAGCAAGCTTTTATCATTTCTAATTTAATTCGCTATAAATAGCTTTTTCCTTCTTTACTTCCAAATGATGATGAATAAAACTTACAATCCAAATAAAAACTAAAGCTCCACCTGTATCAATACATACATCTAAAAATCTACCTGCTCTACCAGGCACATAAAGTTGATGAATCTCATCTAAACTTGCCCATAATACGCACATGATCAAACTACAAATTCTAGATAATTTAAAATACAAACCATCATACATAAATGCAATAAAAATACACATGGTAAGCACACCGAATTCAGTCATATGCGCCATTTTTCTAATTGGTGTAGAAATATTTTCTATCATTTCTTCTTGATTATCTGAATTAATATAATCAACAAATCCTATCTTATCACAGCTAGTTAAGATACAATCAGCAGCTTTGTCACTTAAACTCTGTGATTCATCTCCGTCCTGGGCAGAAAATGAAAAAATAGCAATAGCTACAAAAACGGCAGGAAGCCAAATTAGCCCCCTGCCTATAAACTTTAATATATTCATTAAAGTGTTACTACTCTCATTGTATTAGTTAAGCCACGCTTAGCTGTTGGAGCAGATGTTGTAGCAATACCTGCTGAAATAATAACTGTATCGCCTTCTTCAATATAACCAGCCTGCTCTGAAACTTCTACAGCATGTTCAATAATCTTATCTGTGTTAGTTTCTGTAGCTGACTTAACTGGTCTAACTCCCCAGTAAAGCTGCATCTTTCTAAGAACGTTATCGTATGGTGAGCATCCAATAACTTCTGCTGCTGGCTTAAGCTTAGATGTTAATCTAGCTGTGAAACCAGAAATAGTAGGACAAATAATTGCCTTAGCACCTAAATTAGCTGCTGTCTGAACAGAAGCGTTACAAACTGCAGAAGATACGTTTCTCTTAGAGTGAACGTTAGTTAAGTTTCTGTTGTATTCGATGTTCTGTTCTGTCTTCTCAGCAATCTTAGCCATCATTGTAAGAGCTTCTAATGGGTATTTACCATTAGCTGTTTCACCTGATAACATAACAACGTCTGTACCATCGTAAATAGCGTTAGCAACATCGTTAACTTCAGCTCTTGTAGGACGTGGGTTTCTAATCATAGAATCAAGCATCTGTGTAGCTGTAATAACTGGCTTAAATGCAGCATTACACTTAGCAATGATTTCCTTCTGAATATGTGGAACATCTTCAGCTGGGATTTCAACACCCATATCACCACGAGCAACCATAATACCATCAGCAACCTTAATAATTTCATCTAAGTTCTCAATACCTTCAGCATTCTCGATCTTAGCGATTACTGGGATATCAGCGTCATGAGACCATAATAACTGCTTGATTTCCTGGATACAAGCTGCATTACGAACGAATGAAGCTGCAATGAAATCAAATCCCTGCTCGATACCAAATACGATATCATCTTTATCTTTATCTGTAATACCTGGAAGCTTAATAGATACGTTAGGTACGTTAACACCCTTCTTAGAACCTAATTCACCACCATTAACTACTGTACAAATAATATCTGTGCCATCAACAACTTCGTCAACGCAAAGTTCAATTAAACCATCATCAATAAGGATTGTGTTACCTGTTGTTACATCTTCAGGAAGACCTGCGTATGTAATACAGTTAATCTTATCTGTTGCTTCAACTTCCTTAGTTGTAAGTGTATACTTCTGACCTGCAACTAATGTTACCTTCTTATCACCTGCTACTGAACCTGTTCTGATTTCAGGACCCTTTGTATCAAGAAGTGTTGCGATAGGCTTACCGATTTCCTCTCTTACGCTCTTAACTAAAGCCATACGGCCTGCCTGTTCTTCATGATCACCATGGGAAAAATTAAATCTAGCTACATCCATTCCTGCTAATGCTAACTTCTTAATAAGTTCTCTGTCGTTAGTATTAGGACCCATTGTACAAATAATCTTAGTCTTCTTCATACTTTCCTCCGAAATTCTTCTAATATCTAATTCTACTTAAATTTAACCAAAAACATCTGTCATTATAATATAGCACTGTCGATAAATCAAGCCTTATTTATATAAATAAAAAGCTATTTAACATGAACATGAGTATATAAATGATCCTGACAATATTCATATTCCCCATTACATTTTGAGCAATATCTAAATGTTAAATCGCCATCAAGCTCTGATCTACCACAAATTGCACACTTATGACGTGCTCCCTTAGGATTAATTGGTCTGTAACCTGTGTTCTCCCAAGTTGTTTTTTCATTTCTAGCATTAGAAAAACGATCTCCAAAGGAATCTTTATCCATTCCTTTATTGAACTTGCGGAAGTTTTTCTGAGTTCTTGTTTTTCCTGGCTTTTTAAGCGTAAGCAACATAAAAATAAAGAAATTAATCATAGCAACTAATGCTGATGTCGCTAAAAACCAGTGTAAGCCGTAATTAAAAAGTAGCCTCATAAATAAAACAGTATTACCTGCATTATATGCTATAAGTGCTGCATAACCACCTATAATCTCAAATGCAAGGAAAAGTGCATCTAAGATGCCAAGCCATTTGATTTTTATAGGTATAATAAAGAACAATAATACCTCCATATCAGGAAATTCCACAGCATAAGCCATAAATAAAGCCAAATTGATAAAATATGTATTAAGCTCGAAGTTAGCACCCCAAACAAGGTAAATAATTAGTGCTGCAATAATATTAAAAATTACCCCACTAAAGAAATACACATTAAATCTAAATGAGCCCCATAATCTTTCTAGGCTTGTTCCTATCATATAATAAAAGTATAATGCAAAAAATATGAACAGCAATCTAGTGTTTGGTGGCTGAATAATAAATGTAACTAATCTCCACACCTGACCTCTAAAGATCATCTTAAAGTTTAATGAAAGAAAAGAACTATAAAGGTCAATACCTGTAAGACCGGCCGATACCCTTAAGATATATCCAACAATATAAAGGATAATGATGTAATACATCAAATTAGGTATCGCATATTTACCAAACTTTCTTTCCATTTTGTCCATAAAATTCATATGTGTTCACCTCTAGTATTAATTTAAGTCAAAATAGGCAGTATCCATTACTGCAAACAAAAATCTAATTAACAAATCACATTAACTAGACATCACTAACACTAGTATAAAAAATACATCTATCCTTTGTCAAATAAAGAAATTGTATACAGTTGAAATTTAACCTTTTTTTTACTATAATAAATCAGATTGCACTCAATTAATCTTATTTTTTATTATATTTTTATAATTATCCCTATGAGGTTATTTGTAGCATAAATTATACATTAGGAGGAGCGGAATTTGCCGCAATAGATACGAATAGATATGAATAGATATAAATTAGGTATTGATATTGGTTCAACAACAGTTAAAATTGCTATCTTGGACGATTCTAATGCAATTCTTTTTTCAGATTATGAACGTCACTTTGCCAACATTCAAGAAACCCTACAATCACTACTCGTAAAAGCTAAGGAAAAACTTGGCCAGTTCGAGATTTATCCTGTAATTACAGGTTCTGGTGGACTTACTCTTGCAGGAGCACTTGGAGTACCTTTTACACAAGAAGTTGTTGCGGTTTCGACTGCATTACAAGATTATGCTCCACAATGTGATGTTGCCATTGAACTTGGTGGTGAAGATGCCAAGATTATTTATTTTACTAATGGTATTGACCAGCGAATGAATGGTATTTGTGCTGGTGGTACAGGTTCCTTTATTGATCAAATGGCAACTCTTCTACATACAGATGCCACAGGTCTTAATGAATACGCTAAAAATTATAAATCAATATATCCTATCGCAGCTAGATGTGGTGTATTTGCAAAATCAGATATTCAGCCATTAATTAATGAAGGCGCAACTAAGGAAGACTTAGCTGTTTCAGTATTCCAGGCTGTAGTAAATCAAACTATTTCAGGTTTAGCTCAAGGTAAGCCAATTAGAGGAAATGTTGCATTCCTTGGTGGACCACTTCACTTCCTTTCAGAGCTTAGAAACTGCTTTATTAGAACCCTAAGCCTTGGCCCTGAGAACATCATTGCACCAGACCACTCACATCTTTTTGCAGCGGTTGGTTCAGCAATGAACTATGATGAGAAGGTATTTATGCCAGTTGACCAGATCATCACAAAATTACAAAACAAAGTTAAACTTGAATTTGAAGTGGCTAGAATGGAGCCTCTATTTAAAAATCAGCTTGAATATGATGAATTTTTAGCTAGACATAATTCACATAAAGTAAAGACAGCACCTCTTGAAAGTTATGAAGGAAACTGCTATTTAGGTGTTGATGCTGGTTCAACAACTACAAAGGTTGCCTTAGTTGATGAAGATGGTAACTTGCTTTACTCATTTTATTCAAGCAACAACGGTTCACCACTTGCAACTACAATTAAGGCTATTAAAGAGATTTATTCTAGAATTAATCCTAAGGCTAAGATTGTTTCATCATGTTCAACAGGTTATGGTGAAGCTTTAATTAAGGCTGCTCTTATGCTTGATGAAGGTGAAGTAGAAACTGTTTCTCATTTCTATGCAGCTGCATTCTTTGATCCAGAAGTTGACTGTATCATCGATATTGGTGGACAAGATATGAAATGTATCAAGATTAAAAATCAGACTGTAGATTCAGTACAGTTAAATGAAGCATGTTCATCAGGATGTGGTTCATTTATTGAAACTTTTGCTAAGGGTCTTAACTACACAGTTCAGGATTTTGCTAAGGAAGCATTATTTGCAAAATACCCAATTGACCTTGGTACACGTTGTACAGTATTTATGAACTCAAAGGTTAAGCAGGCTCAAAAAGAAGGTGCTGAAGTAGCTGATATTTCTGCAGGTTTAGCATATTCTGTAATTAAGAATGCCCTTTATAAGGTTATTAAGATTTCTGATCCAGCTGATTTAGGTAAGCATATAGTTGTTCAGGGTGGTACTTTCTATAACAATGCTGTACTTCGTTCTTTCGAAAAAATCACAGGTGTACAGGCTATTAGACCTGATATTGCTGGTATTATGGGTGCCTTTGGTGCTGCTTTAATTGCTAGAGAAAGATACGATGGAATCTCTGATACATCAATGCTTTCAATTGATCAGATTAACAACTTAACATATGAAACTACTCTTACAAGATGTAAGGGATGTACAAACCAATGTCATTTAACAATTAATAAATTCTCTGGTAACAGAAGATTTATTACTGGTAATAGATGTGAAAAGGGTCTTGGAAAAGAAAAGAGCAAAGATAAACTTCCAAACCTTTTTGATTATAAATTACATAGATTATTTGACTACGAACCACTTAGCGAAGCTGAGGCAACTCGTGGTACTGTAGGTATTCCAAGAGTTCTTAACATGTATGAGAACTACCCATTCTGGTTTACATTATTTAATGACTTAAAATACAGAGTTGTATTATCACCAAGCTCAACACGTAAAATTTACGAACTTGGTATTGAATCAATTCCATCAGAGTCAGAGTGTTATCCAGCCAAATTAGCCCATGGTCACATTTCATGGTTAATTAAAAATGGTGTTAAATTCATATGGTATCCTTGTATCCCATATGAACATAAGGAAATTGAAAATACTAACAACCACTACAACTGCCCTATCGTTACTTCTTATGCAGAAAATATCAAGAATAACGTGGAAGAATTAAAAACAGAACATATTGACTTTAGAAATCCATTTATGACTTTTGAAAATAAAGAAATTCTTACAAAGAGACTTATTGAAGAATTATCTGATATTCCAGCAAAAGAAGTAAAGGCTGCTGTTAGCCATGCTTGGGATGAATTAATGCAGTCTAAGGAAGATGTTAGAAAGAAAGGTGAAGAGGTAATTAATTACCTTCACGAAACAGGTAAGCATGGTATCGTACTTGCAGGTAGACCTTACCACGTTGACCCAGAAATCAACCACGGTATTCCAGAATTAATTAATTCTTATGGTATTGCTGTACTAACAGAAGACTCTATTTCACACCTTGGTAAGGTTGATAGACCTTTAGTTGTAATGGATCAGTGGATGTATCACTCAAGACTTTATGCAGCAGCAAGCTACGTAAGAACAGATGATAGTCTTGATTTAATCCAGCTTAACTCTTTTGGTTGTGGTCTTGATGCTGTTACAACAGATGCTGTTAATGATATTTTATCTAAGTCAGGTAAGATTTATACTGTCTTAAAGATTGATGAGGTTAACAACCTTGGTGCTGCAAGAATTCGTGTTCGTTCCTTAATAGCTGCCCTTCGCGTACGTGAAATGCACAATTATAAGAGAAAAATCGAATCAGCAGCATTTAATAAGATTGAATTTACAGAAGAGATGCGTAAGAATTACACTATTCTTTGCCCTCAGATGTCACCAATTCACTTTGATTTATTAGCACCAACACTTAATTCATGTGGATATAATTTTGTTGTTCTTGATAATGACAATAAGTCTGCTGTTGATGTGGGATTAAAGTATGTTAATAACGATGCTTGCTATCCTTCACTTATGGTAGTTGGTCAGATTATGGATGCTGTACTTTCTGGCAAATATGATATGACAAAAACAGCCATCATAATTTCACAGACTGGTGGTGGATGTAGAGCTTCAAATTATATTGGATTTATTAGAAGAGCCCTTACAAAAGCTGGTCTTCCTAATGTCCCTGTAATTTCATTATCAGCTCAGGGTCTTGAGAAAAACTCAGGATTTAAGGTAACTATTCCAATGCTAAAGAAAGCTATGATGGCAATTGAATACGGTGACGTATTTATGAACGTTGTTTATAGAACAAGACCTTACGAAGCTGTTCCTGGCTCTGTTAACGCTCTTCATGAAAAATGGAAGAAGATTTGTATTGATCAGTTAACTAAGAAGAAAGTTAACATGAAGGAATTTAATAAGAACTTACACGGAATCGTTAAGGACTTCGATGAAATACCATTACTTGATATTAAGAAACCAAGAGTTGGTATTGTAGGTGAAATCTTAGTTAAATTCATGCCTGCTGCTAACAATTACTTAGTAGACTTACTTGAAAGTGAAGGTGCTGAAGCTGTAGTACCAGATTTAATGGGCTTCCTACTCTACTCTCTTGAAAACACTAACTTTAAGCATGAATACCTTGGTGCTCCAAAGAAAACAGCATTTATTGGTAATTCATTAATCAAATTCTTAGAGTGGTTTAGAAAAGAAGGTAACAAGGCTCTCGCAGAAAGTAAGCGTTTTGATGCACCATCATCAATTAAGGATACTGCAAACCTAGCTAAAGATTTAGTTTCATTAGGAAATCAGACAGGTGAAGGTTGGTTATTAACAGGTGAAATGATTGAATTAATCCATAATGGCGCAGGAAACATTGTTTGTTGTCAGCCATTTGCATGTTTACCAAATCATATTGTTGGTAAGGGTGTAATTAAGGAATTAAGAGCAGCATTCCCTGAATCAAACATAATAGCAGTAGATTACGATCCAGGCGCATCAGAAGTTAACCAGCTAAATAGAATTAAACTTATGTTATCAACAGCTAATAAAAATCTTAAAAAAGCGCTCTAAAACTTGAAAATGTCTAAATTTAGATATATAATTAAACTAATCTATGAATGGAGGTCGTGACATAATGTTTTTATTATTTATTGGACCAATTGTTGGCGTTTCAATGGCAATTATTGCAAGCGTAGTTATTATATCTGTAATTTCAGGTGTAATTGCCGCTGAAGAGGATGAAGATTAAATATAAACTTATAAAGAAAAAAAAAGGCTCTAGCGTATGCTAGAGCTTTTTTTGTATATAAACTTACTATAATACAAGAAAATAGAATGATACATATAGTTAGAATTGAAGAGATTAGAATTCACTTATTTAGAAAAGTTAAGATAATTAGATTAATTAGAATAACTAGTTTGGCTTGAATGCCAGAATACTTAATTAACTGGCTTAGCTTGAATGTCAGAATAACTAGCACGTCTAGATTCATTAGTTATGAATACTGCAAAATTGCACTTTGAGGCAAATTTGCTGTACCAATTCAAGCAATTCACCAGTACCTTACAGCAAAAATGTAATTTTCTATGATTTTGCTGTATAATTTCCATAAACCTCCTCTTATCGTACAGCAAAATCAAGAATTTCAAATTTTTTGCTGCTCGAATTTCAAAAACTTCTCTTGGTTTACAGCAAAACCATTAATTTCTATAAATCTTGCCGCCTAAACGACAATTTCTCTTGCCTTACATTCCTATATAGCCTCAAGCTCTCCTAATATTCATACAACATTATTATCCAACAAGCTAATTATTAAATCATCCACTTTATCAAACAACAAGCTATGTCAAATCACTCCTTCTAACATATCACCCATACTAACAAATTATCCATACTAGCAAATTATCCATACTAGCAAATTACCCATACTAGCAAATTACCCATACTAGCAAATTACCCATACTAGCAAATTACCCATACTAACAAGTCATTCCTTCTAGCAAGTCTTCTACTCTGTCAATCCACCCGCTATCAAACTTTTCCCATTATATCCCATACAATAAAAAAGCACGTTATGCATAGCATAACGTGCTCTAGAATTTAATTAAATAATAATGTTTGACTTAAAAGTCCTAATATATATAGGAACATCACGCATTATATGCGCTTCGCGCGGCATGATGCTACATAATAACTAGTTTCACTAGTTATTACAATTCTTGGAACATCACGCATTAAATGCGCTTCGCGCGGCGCGATGCTACATAATAACTAGTTTCACAAGTTATTACAGTTCTTAGAACTTACCAGCCTTAGCAGCTTCTTCGATAGATACAGCAGTTGAAACTGTCATACCTACCATTGGGTTGTTACCAGCACCGATGAGACCCATCATTTCTACGTGAGCAGGAACTGATGAAGAACCAGCGAACTGAGCATCTGAATGCATACGACCCATTGTATCTGTCATACCATATGAAGCAGGACCTGCAGCCATGTTATCTGGGTGAAGTGTACGACCTGTACCACCACCTGAAGCAACTGAGAAGTACTTCTTACCAGCTTCAAGTCTTTCCTTCTTGTATGTACCAGCTACTGGATGCTGGAATCTTGTAGGGTTAGTTGAGTTACCTGTGATAGAAACATCAACATTTTCCTTCCACATAATTGCAACACCTTCCTGAACATCGTTAGCGCCGTAGCAGTTAACCTTAGCTCTTGGAGAGTTAGCATCCTTAGAATAGCACTTTCTAAATACTTCCTTTAATTCACCAGTCTTATAATCGTACTGTGTTTCAACATATGTGAAACCATTGATACGAGAAATAATCTGAGCAGCATCCTTACCAAGACCGTTTAAGATAACTCTTAATGGAGTCTTACGAACCTTATTAGCCTTTTCAGCGATACCGATAGCACCTTCAGCAGCAGCGAATGATTCATGACCTGCTAAGAAAGCGAAACATTCTGTATCTTCTTCAAGAAGCATCTTACCTAAGTTACCATGTCCTAAACCAACCTTACGACGATCAGCTACAGAACCTGGAATACAAAATGCCTGAAGACCTTCACCGATTGCAGCAGCAGCTTCAGAAGCCTTTCTACAACCCTTCTTAATAGCAATAGCAGCACCTACTGTGTAAGCCCACTTTGCGTTTTCAAAACAAATTGGCTGGATACCTTCGATTAAGTGATATACATCGATACCAGCAGCGTCTGTAATTTCTTTACATTCTTCAATTGATGAGATGCCATATTCCTTTAAAGCAGCGAGGATCTGTGGCTCTCTTCTTTCATATGATTCAAATAATGCCATGTTTAATATCCTCCTATTACTGTCTTCTTGGGTCAACGAACTTAACCGCATCATCAACTCTACCATACTGACCAGATGCCTTCTTTAAAGCTGTTTCTGCGTCATCGCCAGCCTTTAAGAAATCCATCATCTTACCAAAGTTAACGAACTTATAACCAATGATTTCATCATCTTCATCTAAAGCGATGTCTGTGATATAACCATCTGTAAGTTCAAGATAACGAGGACCCTTTTCTAATGTACCATATGTAGTACCAACCATAGAACGAGCACCCTTACCTAAATCTTCAAGACCAGCACCAATCTGAAGACCATCTTCAGAGAATGCACTCTGTGTTCTACCATAAACTATCTGTAAGAAAAGTTCTCTCATAGCTGTATTAATAGCATCACAAACTAAGTCTGTGTTAAGAGCTTCAAGGATAGTAAGTCCTGGAAGGATTTCAGAAGCCATAGCTGCTGAATGAGTCATTCCTGAACATCCGATTGTCTCTACAAGAGCTTCCTGAATAATACCATCTTTAACGTTAAGAGAAAGCTTACAAGCTCCCTGCTGAGGTGCACACCAGCCTATACCATGTGTATAACCTGATATATCCTCGATTTTCTTTGCCTGTACCCATTTTGCTTCTTCTGGAATAGGAGCAGCGCCATGATGTACACCCTGTGTTACAGGGCACATGTTTTTAATTTCTGTTGAATATATCATATGTTCCTCCATTAATAATAATTTATAGAAACCTTACCTTTATATAATAATTTATTGATAAATTTTTCTCAATACCTAATCCCAATTTTTTTCAAAAAAATACAAAAAAATGCATAAATGCTGCAATTTTTACTATACATTATTTAAATTAGTTACATTGAGTATATGATAAAATATCTCAATTAGCATAGTTTTATTAATCTGCAGTTTTCAATTCCTTCATCCCAGAATTTTTCAACTCCTAGGCCTCTAAACTGGCATATAAGACTTGAATTAGCTGCTCCGTGACCAACAATAAGAATATCCTTACCTTCCTTAAGCATTGGATTTACCACAGTATCTAAAAAATCCTTAGTTCTATTCATTAAATCCTTAGTGGATTCTCCATCTTTAACCCCTTTATAATTAGCAGGGTCTTTAAAAAAGACATTAACTGGGCAATTCTCATCAGTTCTGTAATTTAGAGTTCCCTCGTAAATACCAAAATTCATTTCCTTAAGTCGGTCATCATAAATAACTGGCACCTTCCTATCTCCTAGAAAATAAGCAGCTGTCTGCTTAGCTCTAGTAAGTGGCGAACAAAAACATATATCAAAATGCACATCTTTATTTTTCTTACCTGATTCAATGGCCATTTGAATACCCTCTTCATTTAAAGGTATATCCATATGACCTTGTAATTTATTTTGCATATTCCAGTCTGTTTTACCATGTCTAATAATATATAACAAAAAAATCACTCCAATCTATAATTAGACTCATTACAAACAGATGGCATTATATCACAAAACGTAAAAAAAGACACCCAAGGTCTTAACTGCCCACCAAAAAACAACTTTTTTTGTATGCAGCACATCCCATGAATGTCTATTTTTATCATAATATTTATTCTATAATATTTTATTGTATTTATTTTCTGCTATTGCTTTTTTCATCTGTTGGATCAACATAACCTGATGATACTTTATTAAACTGCTCTAATTCAAGTCCTTCATCTAGCTGTAAATCATCTGAAATGTACACAGGTGTATTAATGCCACAATTCTCATAAATCCATCTAGCATTGGCTACTGTCATGTGAATTGAGCCATCAATTGAAGGATTACCAATGTTATTGTATGAATTTTTGTTAAGAGAATTAGGTGTGTCATTGTAAAAATAAGACGCAGAATATAAAACTTCCGAATTATCTAACTTAGATGCATATCTACAAAAAGATACATCTGAAACCTTCCACCAAAGGGATTTCTTTGAAATAAATGTCTCCCCTAGAGGTGTGTCTTCGTTAACTGAAACACTAAAGGCCTTAACTGGAATTGTATATTCGTTGTTATCGTCCATTTTGTAAATGATTGCAAAATTCTCTGGTTTATTAATCTTAATGCAGTACACAAGGTTATTAGCCACATAATTAGAATCTTGACTTTCTTCTTGGGTAACATCCTCTGTAACAGCCTCAGTACTACTCTCAACTTCATCCCTTATATTTTCTTCATGCATTCTGATTACTGTTCTAAGGGATATCATTAAGAATAAAAATACAACTATAATTAATCCAAGATATAGTTTTGAATTACCCCCTGTTATCCATTTTTTAAAATCAAATTTTTTCTTACCTTTAAATCCTTTATCCAACATAAAAACTAAATATTTTGTTCCTTTAACTCTATATATTTTAAAATCAGCTCAATAGCACCATCTATGCCCACATCAGCTGTGTTAATACATAGATCATAACTCTTTGCTTCTCCCCATTTTTTACTTGAGTAATAATTATAATAACTAGCTCTTTTTTTATCAGTTTTTTGGATAAAATCAGCAGCCTTGTTATCATTTAATTCATAAAGCTTTTTAACACGCTCTATTCTTGATTTTAAATCCGCCTTAATAAAAACATTAACAGCGAATGGATTATCTTCTAGAGCATAGTCTGCACAACGTCCTACAATGACGCATGACTCTCTTTCGGCGATCTTTTTGATTGCATCAAATTGAGCCAAAAAAACCTTATGATTAATTGGCATATCCATATAGGCATTAGAATAACCTAAAGAATATGTGTCCATAACTAAAGAATATAAAAATGAGCTTGTAGGTTTTTCATCCTGAGAAGAGAATAAATCCTCAGCAATTCCACTTTCTTTAGCAGCCTCTGCAAGAAGTTCCTTATCATAACACTTGATACCAAGCTTTTTTGCTAGTCTAACACCCACTTCATGTCCGCCGCTACCAAATTCACGACCAATTGTAATAACAGTCTTCTCATTCATTCTAATTACCCCCTTTATTATTCATTTAATATAATAATTATAGCATTTTACCTAAGAGATAGGCAACAACTCCCTAAGAAAATTTCCAATTTTTGCTCCATTTTTATTAACTGTAAGCTCCCCAGTACTTGGAGTTATAACAGCAATTCTAATATCCACAAAGCCTCTAGCTCCAAATAAATAATTCTTATGATAGTTGCTCTTCTTAATAAGGGATTCTACCTCATAAGTTATAGGTTCCTTAGTAATTATGATAAATGAAATATAAGAATACATGTGGTTTTTAGCAGGGAATCTCTTGTCTCCCCTTACAAAATGGGGCTCAATATTATCAATTGTCCATTTGTAAAGTTCGTTAAATTTATCTACATCAAGGCAATCACAATTTATAAAAAATAAGTGCTCAAATGCGTTAGATTCCCATAATTTAGCCATATTAGCACTCTCAAATTTTTCATTTGATTTGTTATTATAGGCATAAACCACAAATTTACGATCCTTAAAATGATAGTTATGATAAATATCAAAGCTATCTGAAATACTATTTAAAATCAAATTAATATAATCTCTACGTCTCATACTATCTCCTCTAGAATAAAAATAGATTATTTGTCTTTTTTACTTCTTAAAATTTCCAAAAGATTTTTAAAATATTCTGGCAATTCAGCGCTAAATTCCATATATTCTTTAGTTCTTGGATGAATAAATCCAAAAACTCCTGCATGTAATGTTTGACCTGTTAAATTAAAATTTGATTTTGCCTTACAATAAACCTCATCGCCAAGAAGAGGATGTCCAATACTTGCCATATGAACTCTAATCTGATGTGTTCTACCTGTTTCTAGCTGGCACTCAATAAAGGCGTATTTTCCTAAGTTTTCAAGGACTTTATAATGGGTTACAGCCCTTTTACCATTCTTTTTATCTATAGCCATCTTCTTTCTATCGTTAGGATTTCTGCCAATTGGAGCATCAACAACCCCCTCTTCTTCCTTAAACTGATTATAACAAATAGCATAATACTTTCTTGTAATAGAATGAACGGCTAACTGCTCTGCTATAAAATTATGGGCCACATCATTTTTACAAGCAATAATTACACCTGTTGTATCCCTGTCAATTCTATGAACAATACCTGGGCGCATAACACCGTTAATTCCTGATAAATTGTCCTTACAGTGATACATTAAAGCATTAACTAATGTATCATCAATATGTCCAGGGGCTGGATGTACAACCATTCCCTTTGGCTTATTTATTAAGATAACGTCATCATCCTCATAAACAATATCAAGAGGAATATCTTTAGGTAAAATCTCAGGTACAATAAGTTCTGGAATAGTCACATTAATTGTTTCCTTTCCAGTTAACTTATAATTAGCCTTAACCACTTTACCATCCACTAGCACATTCCCATTATCTATTTCTTTTTGAACTCTTGAACGGGAATAATCTTCTAATTCTTCAGAAATATATTTATCAATTCTAATTCCCTTATCTTCAATATCCACTTCAAGAACAATATTTGCTTTCTTTCCTTCTTGTAACATTAAAACCTCACTATTAGTTCTTCTTCTTTAGATTTAAAAATTCAAAATCCTCATCCTTATATACAAAAAATATAAGAATAATTAGGACAATTACTGAACATGTAACAAATATATCAGCCACATTAAATACTGGGAAATCAATTAATTCAAAATAAAGAAAATCCCTAACATAGCCAAATCTGATTCTATCGATAAAATTACCAATAGCACCGCTTACTAAGACAGTTAATGTCCAAAACAATAAATTATATTTTTTATCTTCTGGAAGTCTAATTATTACATAAGTTACGATTGCAATAATTAGACATGTTATAACAACAAACAAACTAATCTTACCACTTAAAACTCCCCAAGCAGCACCCTGATTTCTAATGCAATAAAGCTTAAAAACTCCAGGGATAATGCTTAAACCTTCGTAGTTTAATTTAGCCTCTGTAATCACCTTAGTAATCTGATCAATTTGAGTTAAAACTACACATGCCAAAATATAATATATAATTCTTCTCTTTTTCATTTTTTCATTCCTCCAAGCAAGCACTAAACTAAAACGCACTTTAATGCTGCCTTCATTTCCTCTTCTGATACAGTTTTATCTATTGTTGCATCACCAATACTATTTAAGCGGATAAATTTAATTTTACCAGCATCAGCCTTCTTATCAGTTTTAGATACACGAATAACGTCATCTATTGAAAAGCTAGGATTTTCAACAGTTAAATTAAAGCCATAAGACTTAAAGACATTAAGGGCATCTTCGTATTCCTCAGTAGTTATATTTCCTCTATTTAGATCAATTTTAAGGGCTGCAATCATACCAAAAACCACACATTCTCCATGGTAACACTTAAAGTCAAGTAGTTTTTCAATTGCATGACCTAATGTATGTCCATAATTTAGTAGGGCTCTGTCTCCCTTTTCCTTAGGATCTTTTTCAACAACATCCCTTTTAATATTGCAGCTAGTATAAATCATCTGCTCTAGGGCATCATCATCTAATTCATTGATTTTCTGATAGGATTTTTTAAGCCAGTCATAGTAGTCCTTATCTTTAATAAGGCCATGCTTAATAATTTCACCAAAACCAGAATTAAATAATCTCTTAGATAAGGTCTTTAGGCAAGCTATATTCATATAAACTAATTTAGGCATATAAAAAGCCCCAACCATATTCTTATATCCTCTAAAATCCACTCCAGTCTTTCCACCAATACTTGAATCAACCTGAGCTAAAAGTGATGTAGGAATCTGAATAAAATCAATACCTCTTAAATATGTTGCTGCTGTATAACCAGTAAGGTCACCTACAACGCCACCACCAAGGGCAGCAAGCACGTCATTTCTATCAAAGGAATTCTTGATAAGAAATTCATAAATATCCTGTACCGTATTTAATTCTTTATATTTTTCTCCAGCAGGAAATGTATAAACAAAACAACTATTTCCTGTTTTTTCCAATTCTTCCTTAACCTGCTGTGAATAAATTTTACCTACGTTACTATCAGTTACAATACAGATTTTTCTTCCTGTCTTACCAAGCTTATTAAATTCATCTTTTAACTTAGAAAAATCCTTTTCAATAACAATATCATAACAAGGCTTTCCCTCATATCTTACATTAACACACTTACTCATACTTCCTCCACAAAACACATTTACTAAAAAAGCCACCTAAACATACTTATGCTTAGATGGCAAAAATACTATTAAATTTGACCAATTTCAGTCTTAGATTTAACACCAGTTAAATCGATTCCGCCACCAACTAATTCAGGAATATCACCTGAAATATCTACGTTAGGAGGTGTTACAAGAAAGATAAAATTAGTAATCTTCTGTAAATTACCTCTAATAGCATATGTTGAACCAGCAGAATAATCAATAATTCTTTGAGCAATTTCCACATGAATGCCTTCTAAATTAAGTACAACAGCTTTACCATAAAGTAATGTATCAGTAATTTCCTTAGCATCTTCCATTGACTGTGGTTTAATCACAACAACCTCTAATTCCTTAGGAATCTGAGTCTTAATAGGAACGATCTTATTACGTGAATTTGACTTACTCTTCTTATCTAAATCAAAAGAAACATCATCTTCTTTTTTATTCTTAAATAAAGAATTTCTTGTCTTAGAACTTTCCTCATCTTCTTCATATCCTGGCTCAAAATCTTCAATTTCTTCTTCTTCGTAATCATCGTAATCTTCAAAATCATCATCTTCTGAGAATTTGAACATATTTGAAATCTTATCTAATGCTCCCATTTTTCTTCTCCTTATAATCCAAATCGTTTACCATAACCTTGATAAATTTAAGAATAAATTATCGATTATAGTTTCTTTCTCCAAATATTGCTGTACCGACTCTAACGTGAGTTGCACCTTCTTCAATGGCAATCTCAAAATCGTTGGTCATACCCATTGATAACACACTCATACTAACATTATGTATGTTTTTACCATTGATGTCAACTAATAATTCTTTTAGTTTTTTAAAAATAGGTCTATTTTCTTCAGAATTCATTACATATGGTGCACTTGTCATAAGTCCTTTTATTACAATATTAGGAAAAGTAGCGATCTCACAAACCGCCTCTTCTACCTCTTCTACTTTAAATCCAAATTTGTTTTCCTCTAAGCCAACATTAACCTCAAGTAAAATTTCTACAAACACATTTTTCTTTACTGCTTCATCACTAATAGCCTTAGCAAGTCTAATAGAATCAACGGAATGTATCATGGAAGCTTTGCCAACTACGTATTTAACTTTATTTCTTTGTAGATGGCCAATCATATGCCAATTAATATCCTCTGGTAATTCTTCCATTTTTGTATGAAGTTCCTGGACATAATTTTCCCCAAATTCTCTTACTCCATTATCATACAAAGTCTGAATCATTTCATTTGGTTTAGTCTTACTAACAGCAATAAGTGTTACTTCACTTGGATCTCTATTAACCCTAGATGCTGCCTTTCTCACCCTCTCTTCTACTTCTTTGTAATTAGTTAATAACATATTAAGCCCTTCCTATATGTATTTTAAAAACATCATAAATGTTTTTATTTATTAATTATCGCCTAATAAATCAGCTGACCTTCACTATATTTTGAAGCATCCAAAACAATTCTATCATAAAGTTCAACACCCTTTGATACATTGTTCTTTAGTACAAAATATTCATCATTTTGTTTAAGAATTATTGCGACTTTAAATACTGTAAAGCCGGAATTTACGCAGTAAACACCTGGTAATTCAGACATTTTTATATCACTAAAGCTTTCCGTACTATTGGTCTTTAAAAGCGTAAAGTTCGTGCTTGGGAAGACATTAGGATCAACATAAACATAATCGTCCCCCGTATCCTCCGTAGCAGCTGTATCTGTATAATAAATATCAGTACTAACAAAAGTTTCAACTAAATTATTCTTATCATAATATCTAATTAAAAAGCCCACATCAGAACCACTATTTGTTAAATAAGACTTTGGTAAATAATAAAAATCCTTTCTTGTAATTGATGAAGCAGGAACTTTAATTCCTAATGAACTATCAACTACAATTTCAACATCAATAAATCTCTGTGTAGCATATCTAATCATATATTTTGAAAGCGACATTTTTCCATAGTATTTTCCGTTAACTTCAATTATTTCAAAATCACAATCAGTAGAAATTCCATCAGATTTAAAATTTAGTGTTACTCTATTAGTTCCATCTAAATTAAGTTTCTTAATCTGATTTTTACTTAATTCTACATAAAGATTCCAATTTTCACTTTCAATTAACTTAAAAGCATTATCTCCTGATGAAACCATTGAATTTGAAGTTACATTCTTTAATGTATTTTTTTGATACTTACTTTTATCAAAACTAACCTTAGATAAACCATCCTCATTAAAATTCTCATATCCATCTGTGTTATAAATAACAACACCTGATGCTGGTGAATTTATACAGTTAAAAAAGTTTGAATCCCCTGTACTTTCAATTAAAGAATCAAGGTTTGCCATAATATTCTCATTAATTGATGTTAATATAGAGGCATTTAAATCAGTCTTTAAATTATAAATTTCATTAAAAGAATCTGAGCTAAAATTTACCTTATACTTATTAAGTGTTTCCTTTAAAACAGCAAGTTCGTCACTATTTAAGGCATTGCTTATATCAGTCTTATAATTAGCTAAAAGATCTGCAACCCTTCCTGTTTCATCAACAGAACAAATAATATCGCCACTTGCCACCTTAGTTCCTTCTCTTTGGTAATAGTTTATATATCCAGAATAATCTGAATTATAAATTTTCTCATCTCTAATAGCTAGTGCTGTAAAAGTTTCACTATCATATAAACTACCTAAAGTCGTTTCATAGGTCTTAACTGCGCTTTTTGTATTATACAAAAAAACAAAACAGACGATGTAAACTAAAATCACAATAAATGTAGCGCATGTAATTAACCTTTCATGTCCACGTCTATATTTGATTACCTTTTTATTTTTAGCCATTTAGCCATCCACCTTTATTTGCTATCTATTTCTAACCTCTAATATTTTATCTAGAATTCTGTCTGCAACTTCACGTTTACTTAGGATTGGAAGTTCTTCCACATCATCCTTAGTAATAAAAGTTACAACATTAGTATCTGTTCCAAAACCAGCCCCAGAAACCTTTAGATTATTACATACTATCATGTCTAGATTTTTCTTATCTAATTTTTTCCTTGAATTTTCTAATAAATTCTCTGTCTCCATTGAAAAACCACATAAAAATAGGCCATCTCTTTTATTCTTTCCAAGGGTTCCAATAATGTCATCTGTACGTTCAAGTGCAATTGACATATCATTATCACTTTTCTTTATCTTATTATCAGAAACCATGCTTGGTCTATAATCTGCAACAGCTGCAGCTTTTATAACAATGTCTGCATCCTTAGCACTATCAATTATTGCATCATACATATCCTTAGCACTAACTACATCTATAGTATCAACATAGTCCAATTTTTTCAAATTAACTTTTCCTGAAACTAGAGTAACATCTGCTCCTCTCATAGATGCAACCTCTGCTATTGCATATCCCATCTTGCCTGTAGAATTGTTGCTTATGTATCTTACAGGGTCGATTTTCTCCCTTGTAGGGCCTGCACTAACAACTACTTTCAAGCCCTTTAAATCCTTTTCTTTAGCTATTTCATGTAAAATTGCATTAAGTAAGATCTCTTCTGATGGAAGTTTACCAATTCCCACATCATTACATGCAAGTCTTCCTGTTGCTGGTGTTATAAATTTAACTCCATGTCTCTTTAGTTTTTCCATGTTCTCCTGAACAATTGAGTTTAAATACATGTTGGTATTCATTGCTGGAGAAAAATAAATAGGACATCTGCAAGCAAGAAGGGTTGTTGTAAGCATATCATCTGCAATTCCATTAGCATATTTACCAATTACGTTAGCAGATGCTGGCGCAACCATAAAAATATCAGATTTCTTAGCTAATGATACATGCTCAACATTAAACTGAAAATTTCTATCAAAAGTATCTACAATACACTTATTGCCTGTTAATGTTTCAAATGTTATTGGATTAATAAAATTTGTTGCATTCTTTGTCATAATAACATCAACATTAGCATGCTGTTTAACAAGCATACTTGCTAAATTTGCAATTTTATAAGCTGCTATACTCCCTGTTACTCCAAGTACAACATTTTTTCCTTTAAGCATATCTATTCTCCTTAAATCCTAATCTACATTTTTATCATAAATAACTTTAAGTCCCTTGATTAATAGTTCAGGATCCTCTAAAATCTTTTCTTCGCAATGTGGAATTACTACCTTAGCAAGACCACCTGTGGCAATAACCTTAGCCTCTGGCTTACCATTATGTCCAAAACCAGCTTCTTTAACAATTCTTTTTACCATTCCATCTATGCAAGCTGCATTACCATAAACCAAGCCACTCTTCATGCAATCTACTGTGTTTTTCCCAATAACTTTTTCCGGTGCATCTAGAGAAATCTTTGGAAGCTGGGCTGTACGTGAAACTAAAGAATCATGAGACACTCTAATTCCTGGTAAAATTGCTCCACCAATATAATTAGATTTTTCATCTACTACACTAATTGTTGTAGCTGTTCCAAGATCAATAATAATTGCTGGTGCGCCATATTCATGAATTGCGCCAACTGCATCAACTATTAAATCGCTTCCCACCTGTCTTGGCTGATCCATAAGTATATTAAGACCTGTCTTAATTCCAGGTCCTACTATCATTGGAACAACGCCTACTGTCTTAATTACAGCTTCCTTTATAATATTTACAAGGGATGGAACAACTGATGAAATAATTGATCCCTTAATACTAGTTGGGTCGATTTTATACAATTCAAGTACTGTCTTAAAACTAATTGCATATTCAAGCTCAGTCTTTGAAAGGTCTGTTGAAACTCGTTCTTCAAAAATAACTCTTTCCTTATCAACGCATCCAATTACAATATTAGTGTTACCCATATCAATAGCAAGAATCATTCCTGCCTCATTTTTTCTAGTTTTCATAACTTCTCCTATTACTATTTTACTAACTTTCCAAGAACTGTTTCATTATCAGCTAATAATTCCACAGGTCTAAAATTTACAATAGTATTTATAACCGAATTCATTCCATTTATTATAGAATAATCCTTAAATTCATCTTTTTCAATAGCTACACGAATATAATTCTTTGTAAGTCCAGTAAAATATTCTTTGCCATCAATTTCTACTAATTCCTCAACAAGTATATCACTTAACTCTGTATTTTTTACAAAATCTTTGCGATAGTTTATAGAATTTACCTTAGTCATAAGAAGGAGGGAATTACTTCGCTTATTCTTATCCTTGCCGTTAATCTGGTTTGGCATTTTATCTGCAACTGTGCCCTTACGTCTAGAATACTTAAATACGTGCATTTCATAGAAATTAACTTTTTTTAGGAATTCATAAGACTCGTAAAAATCCTCATCTGTTTCTCCAGGAAAACCAACAATTACATCTGTTGTAAGAGCTGGATTATCAAGGTATTTTCTAAGTCTTTGTACCCCATCCATAAATTCCTTAGTTGTATATTTTCTATTCATTGCCTTAAGAGTCTTATCACATCCGCTTTGTAATGATAAATGGAAATGTGGGCAAAGCTTAGGTAATTTCTGTAATTCCCTTGCAAATTCATCTGTGATTACTCTTGGCTCAAGAGAACTAAGTCTAATTCTTTCAATGCCATCAATTTCATGAATTGCCTTAATTACATCAAGTAGTCCTATATGTTTTTTATTATTATCTCCTTCAAGATAATCATCACTCTTTAATCCTTGGTCGTTTTTCTTCACAAAATCCAAACCGTAGGATGTTATATGAATACCTGTAAGTACGATTTCTTTAAAGCCCTTTGATGCTAATTTCTTTACTTCTTCAACTATATCTGAAATTTCTCTACTTCTTATTCTTCCTCTAACATAAGGAATTATGCAATAAGAGCAAAATTGATTACAACCATCCTGAACCTTAATATAGGCTCTAGTGTGCTCAGATACTGTATCTATTGATAAATTTTCGTATTTTTGATCCTTATTAATTTCGCCCATAAAAACATTACATGAACTGTCATTATAGTAAGCTTCAAGTGCCTCTACAACGCTAAATTTTCTATTATTGCCAATTACAATATCAACACATTCATCTGCTATAACGCCAGCACTATCAGATTCAACATAACATCCGCAGGCAATTACTACTGCGTCCTTATTCATCTTCTTTGCTTTATGAAGCATCTGTCTTGATTTTCTATCTGCAATATTAGTTACAGAACATGTATTAATTACGTAAACGTCAGCCATCACATCATCCTTAAAAGGGACAATCTCATAACCAGCTTTTATAAATAATTGCTCCATTGATTCTGTCTCATATGAGTTAACCTTACATCCAAGGCTATGTAATGCAACTTTCTTCACAATAAACCTCTTTCTAATACTTACATTTCATTTTTTATAATACTGTTGACAGTGACTTTTTAAATGGCTAGAATAAATATATAAAAAATATTGTAGGAGGTAGTCCATTGAAAACAGTACAGATTTCATTAAATTCAATCGATAAAGTAAAGTCATTTGTTAATGATATAACAAAATTTGACGTGGACTTTGATCTTGTATCAGGAAGATATGTTATAGATGCTAAGTCAATCATGGGTATTTTCTCACTTGACCTTTCTAAGCCAATTGATTTAAACATCCATGCTGATAATGACATCGAAACAATTCTTTCAGTTTTAAAGCCATATATCGTTGAATAATAATTTATTAAAGCCCCAGCCCTTAAAAAGGCAGGGGCTTTTTTTACTTTGGGGGAACATCGCGCATTAAATGCGCTTCGCGCGGCGCGACGCTACATAATAACTAGCTTCGCTAGTTATTACATTGGGTGGGAACATCATGCATTAAAAATTGCCTTTGGCAATCAGCATGATGCTACATAATAACTAGCTTCGCTAGTTATTACAACGGGAACATCAGCCATTAGAATTTTGCTAAAGCAAAATCAGGCTGACGCCAGGTCGTAACTTACAAAGTAAGTTGCGACTACTCACATACAATCTTTTCTACTGTGCTCATTGCTCTTTCATACATTTCATCAATTACTTCATCAAGATTGTGTTCGTGCTTTTTAATAACACTTAAATTTGGTTTTGTAACTGGGTGTTTTGCAACGAAAATTGTACAGCAATCTTCATATGGTAAAATTGATGTTTCATAAGTTCCGATTTTTTCAGAAATATCTATAATATCCTGCTTATCAAAGGCAATAACTGGGCGGAATACTGGTAATGTACATACTTCGTTAGTACATGTAAGGCTGGCCATTGTCTGAGATGCAACCTGACCAATTGATTCACCAGTTACTAAGCCGTTACAACCACTCTGCTTTGCTAAGTCTTCTGAAATTCTCATCATTAAACGTCTCATAATAATTGTTAATTCATCATGTGGACATTTTTCATAAATAGCTAACTGAATCTCTGTAAAATCTACTACGTTAAGTGTAATAGGGCCTGCATACTTAGAAACGATTTTAGCAAGGTCAACAACCTTTTGCTTAGCACGTTCTGAAGTATATGGAGGTGCATGGAAATATGTTGCTTCAATTTCAACACCACGCTTAGCTACCATATATGCAGCAACAGGGCTATCAATACCACCTGATAAAAGAACCATTGCCTTACCAGCTGTACCAATTGGCATACCACCTGGTCCTGGAATTTCAATTGAGTAAATGTTAATGATTTCTCTAATTTCAACCTGAACTAAAACCTCTGGATTGTGTACATCTACCTTTGTTTCAGGGAAGGCATTAAGAATAGCCTCGCCTAAATCCATGTTGATTTCCATTGAATTCTTAGGATAATTCTTTCTTGCACGACGAGCTTCTACCTTAAATGTAAAATTCTTATCTGCATATGCCTTATCAATATATTCAACAACATGACTTGCTAAATCTTCAAATCCATTATCCTCAATCTGAACTACTGGGCAGATTCCATGAATACCAAATACTCTCTTTAATGCTTCAATTGTCTCATCATAATCGTAGTTTTCAGATAAGACCTTAGCATAAACTCTACCCTGTCTTTTAATAACATCAAATTCACCCTCTACATTCTTTAGGGCGTGCTTAATCTGTCTAACTAAAGCGTCTTCAAAAAGGTATCTATTCTTACCCTTAACGCCAATTTCACCATACTTAATTAAAAAAGCCTTGTACATATTATTTCCTTTCTTTACTGTTTCTTTTGCAAACACTTCTAACAATTACTTACGAATAAATCTTCTTAACTGAGGAACTAATGTATTTAATACCTCAAGCGTATAATCTATTTCTTCTTTGCTAGTGCCATAGTTAAAGCTAAATCTTATTGTTGAATCTAATAAGTCATTTGGAAGGCCAATAGCAACTAAAGTATTGCTAAGTCCTGGCTTATTAGATGAACAAGCAGAACCTGAAGAAACATAGATTTCCTTTTCTTCAAGAGCATGAAGTAGCACTTCGGCTCTAACATTTTTAAAGCTAGCAGAAACTATTTGAGGAGCTGATAAATCACCTTTTTTGCTATTTATCTTAACATCTGCAATCTTAGTTAAGCCATCTATTAAAGAATCCTTAATTTCATAAAGATGATTAATCTTTTCATCAAAATGTTCGTTATAAATAAGCTCTACAGCTTTACCAAGGCCTGCAATTGCTGGGACATTTTCTGTACCTGAACGCATTCCCTTTTGCTGTCCACCGCCATAAATAATTGGCTTAATTCTTGTCTTATCCTTTATAAATAAAAATCCTGATCCCTTAGGTCCATGTATCTTATGTCCACTTACGGATAAAAGGTCGATTCCAATTTTTTTTGGATAAATTTTATATTTACCATAGGACTGAATTGCATCTACATGATAAATAATGTCAGGATTATATTTCTTAACAATACGTCCGATTTCTTCAATTGGCTCTACGGCTCCAATTTCATTGTTAACATGCATGCAGCTAACTAGAATTGTCTCATCATCTAGTGCATCCTTTAAGGCCTCTAAATCCACAATCCCCTCTGAATTAACAGGAAGATAAGTTACTCTAAAACCTTCTCTTTCAAGGAAATTAAAAGGCTCCTTTACTGAGGCATGTTCTACAGATGATACAATTAAGTGATTGCCCTTACGCTTATTAGCCATAGCAGTTCCTATAATTGCTGTATTATTAGATTCTGTACCTCCTGATGTAAAAAGAATCTCTTTATCTAATACCTTAAGGCTTTTAGCAATAATACTTGCTGCCTCTTTAACATATTTTTCGCCATCTACACCTTTCATATGCTTAGATGAAGGATTACCGTAATTTACCTGCATGGCTTCAATCATAATCTTAACAACTTCATCAGCAGTACGTGTAGTTGCTGAATTATCTAAGTAGCATTCCATTTTTCACACTCCAAACTAACTACCAAACTATTATTCTTCAAAATTATACATTAAAACGCTCATTAACATTAAACCAGCTGTTTCAGTTCTTAGAATTCTCTTACCAAGAGTAACTATTTCACAACCAGCTTCCATAGCCATATCTAGCTCATCTCTATCAAAGCCACCTTCCGGCCCTATAAAAATACCAACCTTATCTCCTGGCTTAATGGAATTTACCACATCTTTTGTATGAGCCATGCCATCTGCACACTCATATGGCAAAATTAGCTTATCAAGTTTACCAGCTTCCTTTAATGCATCCTTAAAGTCAAGAACGTTATAAACCTCTGGTATAATACTTCTCTTGCTTTGTTTAGCCGCACTAAGAGAGATATCATTCCAACGTTTAATTTTATTGTCTGCTTTCTTTTTGTCAAGCTTAACAATACATCTTTTCATGGCTACAGGGTAAAAACCCTTCATACCAAGTTCAACACATTTTTGAATAATAAG
>Ga0247611_10002618_pt1 | contig 28471 bp, 25 predicted proteins | sample 177DNAGHGhighgp2_FD_192422 | JGI IMG/M metagenome (GOLD analysis project Ga0247611, IMG submission 192422) | Sheep rumen microbial communities from Palmerston North, Manawatu-Wanganui, New Zealand - 1770 DNA GHGhigh gp2 | ecosystem: Host-associated > Mammals > Digestive system > Stomach > Rumen... | reverse complement strand
AAGACAGCTGGTGGAGACCGGTGAAGCGAAGCATTTAATCAACAGCGAAGTTCTGGCAACGGGTGTGGATACCCTTCCGGATCTTTTAATCGATCCTACGGACAGAAACCGTACCTCACCGTTTGCATTTACGGGAAACAAATTCGAATTCCGTATGGTGGGAAGTGCCGATTCCATCGGTGATCCCAATGTTATTCTGAATACCATCGTGGCGGAGAGCTTCTGCGAAGCAGCCAATATTCTCGAAGCGGCCGACAATTTCGATCTTGCCTGCCACGACCTGATTAAGGAATACCTTGCAAAGCATCAGCGTATTATTTTCAACGGAAACGGTTATTCCGCGGAATGGGTGAAGGAAGCTGCCAGAAGAGGTCTTCCGAATCTGCCCACGATGCTTGATGCCATCGATACCTTAACAACGGAAAAGGCAATAGCGCTCTTTGAAAAATTCGGTATTTTTACCGAGAGCGAATTAAAATCAAGAAAAGAAGTACTGTACGAAACCTATTCCAAGTCGCTGAATATCGAAGCGAACTGCATGGTGGAAATGGCTTCGAAGCAGATTATTCCCGCAGGATTTCTCTATATGAAGGATCTGGCCGGTGCGGTAAAACTTGCGAATAATGTCGGGGTTTCCGATCGTGCGGCAAGAAATATTTTAACCGAGGTTACAGAGCTTTTAGAGGATCTGGAGGATGCTCTGGAAGCTTTGAAGAAAGCACTGGCGGAAGCACAGAATGTGAAGGGCAATAAGGAAAAGGCATTTGCATACAGAGACAGCGTTAAGGTCTGCATGGAGAATTTAAGAAAGCCTGCCGACCGTCTCGAAACCATTACGGACAAGAGCATCTGGCCGTTCCCGACTTACGAGGATTTACTGTTCGAAGTATAATATTTTACAAGATATAGTTTTCCGAATACCTGACGCATTCGATTGAAAGGTCCCCCTCGGGGACGCACTCTCGGCTCGATTGCCTCACGTAGCGGTACTAAGGTTCCAAAATACGGAACCTAAGTACCGACGCTCGTGCAAACGCCCCTCGGTGAATCCTTTCAATCTCGTGCTGTTTGTTGGTTTCGGAAAAGTATAGTTTGTCAAAAAGCAAATATAAAAGGAGAATTGAGAATGAAACCGATACTGGTAATTATGGCAGCAGGTATGGGAAGCCGTTACGGCGGATTAAAGCAAATTGATCCCGTGGATGAACAGGGAGATAAGATTATCGATTTTTCCCTTTACGATGCAAAGAGAGCGGGCTTTGAAAAAGCCGTTTTCATTATCAAGGAAGAAAATCTCGAACTGTTTAAGGAATGCATCGGTGACAGGGTTTCAAAGGTAATGGAAGTGGAATATGCATTCCAGAAGCTTGATGACATTCCGGAAGGTTTTACCGTTCCGGAGGGAAGAGTAAAACCCTGGGGAACCGCGCATGCCGTATATTCCGCACGGAAGGCAATCGGAGATGCACCTTTTGCGGTAATCAATGCGGATGATTATTACGGTGTGGAAGCATTTGCGAAGCTGTATGAATTTTTAAACACCCACGAGGATGATGAAAAATACCGTTATGCCATGGTGGGATACCGTCTCGGAAATACCCTTACGGAAAATGGTTCCGTGTCAAGAGGATGCTGCAGTACCGATGAGGAGGGATTCCTTTCCGATATCGTGGAGAGAACCAAAATTGTCAGCACGGAAGACGGTGCGGCATACACCGAGGATGACGGACAGACCTATATTCCCATCTCGAGAGATGCCATTGTATCCATGAATTTCTGGGGATTTACGCCGAGTTTTCTGAAGGAACTGGACGGAGCAATTCAGTATTTCTTTGAGAATAAGGTAAATGACAATCCTTTAAAAGCAGAATGCTATCTTCCGATGGAAGTGGACAAACTCTTAAAAGAAGGAAAGGCAAGTGTAAATGTCCTGACCAGTGGAGATAAGTGGTTCGGAGTTACCTATAAAGAAGATAAACCCCATGTGCAGGCCTCCGTGAAAGCACTGAAGGATGCAGGGGTTTATCCGGAAAAACTGTGGGAGTAAAATACCCACATCAGATTTTGAAGTGTTTATTTGTCTATACGGATTTTTAAATCCAGACCGGTTTTCCGGAACAGGAAAGAAACCAGAAGACCGAGAACGGTACAGGAGATGAGTTCTCCGATGCCTACGGTAACGACGTAGAACCAGTAAATTGCGGTAACGGAGTTAAAATCGAATCCCAGAAAGGATACGGGATCCGTGAAGCCGTAAGCGTAGATTAAGACAAGCGGAACAACGAGCATATTGCCCATGATGGGCGGAAGCGAACCTAAGACGGTCCCGGCAATGCCGAGGCCGGTCTTTGTCTTTTTAGCCTCTGCTTTCTGAATCAGCTTCCGGAATGCCAGACCGATGATATAAGTAAGTGCCGCTGCGGCAAGAGTGGTCAGGGAACCGAAAATAACATCCTGAATGATGGAGCCGATTAAAATATTACTGAGTAAACATCCGATGAACAGTCCGGGAATGGCAGCAGGGGTAAAAAGAGCCAGAATCGTCAGGGATTCCGAAAAACGAACCTGAATTGCCTGACTGGCAAGACCCAGAGAGTTGGCAAGAAATGTCAGTACGACATAAAGAGCTGCAATGATTGCAGCCGTGGTGATAAATAAAGCTGTTTTTTTCATGAAATTGTTCTCCTTAGTTTTGTTTAAAGTGAGGATGGTTTCGAACTCACTGTGAATGCTTCCGCATAAAACGGGCCGCCAAAAAGGCGACCCGCTCATTATATCTTAATTATTTTGAAAAATCAATTATTCAACCACAATATCATTTGCGGGAGTAGAGGACGATCTGTCCTTTTTGGCGGTATTGTCGGTACCGGTTAAGGTTACGATGATTTTGCCGTTTACCATTTTTACATTTACATGGGTATCACCGGCATGAGCACTTCTCATCTCGCCGACCAAAGTATTTAATGGACGTCCGAGGATTTCGTCCACACTCTGTTTCATAATACAGGTGGAGGTTAAGAAGGAGGAATCTATGTCAATATTCATTCCGGCGGAATCCTCGAGTTTATCGAAGAAAGGTTCGCTGGCCGGATCGGAAATAACTCTTGCATCGGTGGTTGCACAGACAAATGCCTGACGAACGGAATCTGCCAGCTGATAGTCGGAGGAAACATTGGTTTTTTCCACATATTTCACCAGCATGGGAACCATAACGGCTACAAGAATTGCCATAATTGCAATGACAATAATCAGTTCAATAAGTGAGAAACCGGAATTGTTTTTCTTTGCTGTTTTTTTCATAAGCTTTTCTCTTTTCTGAATTTTAACACTTTGTTTACAAAAAATTTACATTTTGCTGTCAAGCAAAAAGTATCACAATTCCGATTTGTTGTCAAACGAGTGCAAATGCATTATAATATCATCGTATATGCCTTAAAATAAAGGAATTATGGGCATTTTCGCAAAGGCGGCGAAACGAAGGATGGCACCAATAATAGAAAAACAGTTATAAATAAGTAAAAGAACAGTGAATAATCAACAAAAAATCAGTAGTCTGAAAGTGTAAAACGGAGCGTATTTTATGAAAATCGTAGTTTTGGCGGGCGGAAACTCCACGGAAAGAGATGTTTCGCTCATTTCGGGAATGGGAGTTTACAATGCATTAAAGAAAAAGGGACATAAGGTGATCTTACTGGATGTGTATCTCGGAACGGAGGCAGTCGATCCGGACAAGGCATTTGACCTGCCGATTGACTGGAGTGAAGGAATCAAGGCTATCAGTGAGGAAAACCCGGACCCCGAAGCCATCCTTGCCATGAAGAATGGTGACAAGAGTTTTTTCGGTACCAATGTAATCGAAATCTGCAGACGTGCGGATATCGTATTTATGGCACTTCACGGAGCCAACGGAGAGGACGGAAGAATTCAGGCGGCGTTCGATCTTTACGGAATTCCCTATACGGGAACGGATTATTTAAGCAGTGCGGTCTGCATGGACAAGGCTGTTACAAAGCAGTATTTCAATCAGGGAGGCGTTCAGACTCCGAAAGCGGTTGCGGTATTCAAGGAATCCAAAACACTTGATGAGGATTTGAAAAATGCGGTGGAAGAAATCGGTTTCCCCATGGTCGTAAAAGCCTGCAACGGAGGTTCCAGTGTCGGCGTTTACATTATTCATTCCGCGGAAGAGGTCAAAAATGCCGCAAACAGCGCATTTTTTTACGATCATAAAATTCTGCTGGAGGAATTTATTAAGGGCCGCGAACTGACCTGCGGTGTCATCGAGGGAAAGGCACTTCCCATTGTGGAAATTGCACCGGTCAGCGGTTTCTATGATTATAAGAACAAATATCAGGCAGGAAGCACGATAGAAACCTGCCCCGCACAGATTGGTGAGGAAATGACCAAAAAGGTTCAGGAACTGAGCGAGCTGGCGTTTCGTGTACTCGGACTTAAGACTTACGCAAGAATCGATGTCATGCTTCGCGAGGACGGAGAGGCATTCTGCCTTGAGGCAAATACGCTCCCCGGCATGACCCCCGTATCCCTTCTTCCGCAGGAAGCAAGAGAAATCGGTCTGGATTACGAAGATCTTTGCGAGCATATCATAAAAATCTCTCTTGCCAAATATGAATAGGCAGAGTTTTTTCGGAGATTAAGAATGAAAAATATAACGATTGACAATCTGCTCCGCGTAAGCGGAGGAATATTAAACTGCAGAAAAACGGAAATCGACCGGTACCGTGAAGCAAAGGGTGCCTGCATCGACTCCCGCCTTGTAAAAGAGGATTATATTTTCTTCGCGACAAAAGGGGAAAGAGTGGACGGGCACGATTATATCGCATCGGCGTTTGAAAAGGGTGCTCTGGCGGTCATCTGCGAACGTGTTCCGGACGGTGTGGACGGACCGTGTATCGTTGTGAAGGATTCCTTAACGGCACTTCGCGACGTTGCGGAATTTTACCGGAAAGGTCTGGATCTTAAGGTGGTCGGAATCACCGGCTCTGTCGGAAAAACTTCCACAAAGGAATTTATTGCTTCCGTGCTTTCCCAGAAATTCAGGGTATTAAAAACGGAAGGCAATTTCAATAATGAAATCGGCCTGCCACTTACGGTCTTCCGTTTAACGGAAGAGGATGAAGTGGCGGTTCTGGAAATGGGAATCAGCGATTTCGGAGAGATGACGAGACTTGCGAAAATCGCCAGACCCGATGTTGCGGTGATTACCAACATCGGGCAGTGCCATCTGGAACAGCTAGGTGACCGTGACGGTGTTTTATCCGCCAAGACGGAGATTTTTAAATATCTGAAGGAGGACGGTACCGCATGTCTTTTTGCGGATGATGACAAGCTGTCTACCATAAAAGAAGTAAACGGAAAGAAACCGGTATTCTTCGGAAGCAGCAAGGAACTTCAGATTCATCCTTTAAGCGTGAATCCGAAGGGGCTTTTAGGCAGTGACTGTACCATCTGTTCCGGAGAAATGATTTTCCCGATTCATATTCCGCTTCCAGGTGCACACAGAATTTATAACGCACTGGCAGCGATTGCGGTCGGAAGTGTTTTCGGACTGACCGAGCAGGAAATGGCTGCGGGAATCGAGCAGGTGCGTGCAACGGAAGGAAGAGGAAATGTCATTCAGACGGAGAAATTGATTATTCTGGATGATTGTTATAATGCCAATCCGGTTTCCATGAACGCCGCACTTGATCTGTTAAGTCTTGCGGAAGGCCAGAAGGTTGCGATTCTGGGAGATATGTTTGAGCTCGGAAGCAACGAAGCATGGCTTCACGAGGGCGTCGGAAAATATGCGGTGAAAAAGGAAGTGGATGTTTTAATCTGCATCGGAGAGCTGGCAAAGAATATTTACGACGGTGCGCTCGAAGAAGAAAAATCCAGTGCGGATTCTTATCTGACCGGAATCGAAAAGCATTTGAACGACGGTGAATATTTATCGAATCTCCTTGCCGGAAACAAAAAAGAAGGTTCCGACGGGGAACCCGAAACGGCGGAGAGACTGCCGATTTATTACTACAAAACCAAGGAAGAATTTTTCGGTTATATGAAGGAAATTATTCAGGACGGAGATGCCGTTTTGGTAAAAGCAAGCCACGGAATGCATTTTGAAGAAATCGTGGCGGCTTTAAAGGAATTGTAAAATGGGAAAAGATTTGTGGATCAAAAACGGATATCTGGTGAATCCCGGAGCCGGCGAAGAAGGGCTTTGTGATATTTTCATCCAAGGTGGTAAAATCGCCGGACTGCATTTTCTGTCAGGGGATGGAGATACGGCCGGTGTAAAGAAGGAAGAAATTCCGTTGGCCGATGCGGAAGTAATCGATGCAAAGGGCTGTTATATTTTCCCGGGCCTCGTTGATGCCCATTCCCATTTCAGGGATCCGGGATTTACTTATAAAGAGGATATCATAAGCGGTGCCGAAGCCGCAGCCGCCGGAGGCTATACGGATGTGGTGCTGATGTGCAATACGAATCCGACCGTGGATAATACCGAAACGCTCCGCTATGTTCTCGAAAAAGGAAAGCAGACGCAAATTCATGTCCATTCCTGCGGAACCGTAACTCTGGGACTGAAGGGCGAAACCATTACGGATATGGAGGCATTAAAGGAAGCGGGCGCCGTCGGATTTACGGATGACGGAATTCCTCTGATGAATCCGGATATTTTAAGACAGGCAATGAAGAAAAGCACCGCATTAAATATGCCGGTCAGTCTTCATGAAGAAGATAAAACACTGATTTCGGAGAATGGGATTAACCGCGGAAAAGCATCCGAACATTTCGGAATCAAGGGTTCTCCGAAGGAAGCGGAAATTTCACTGATTCGGAGAGATCTGGAAATTGCCCTTTCTGAAAATGCGCTGGTGGACATTCAGCATGTTTCCGCAAAGGAGAGCGTGGAACTGATCCGGCAGGCCGTAAAAAGCCAGGGAGAAAAGAGAACCATTCATGCGGAGGCCACGCCCCAGCATTTTGTGCTGACCGAGGATGCGCTGATTACAATCGGCGCGAATGCCAAATTAAATCCTCCTCTTCGTACCGAAGAGGACCGTCTCGGAATCATCGAAGGATTAAAAGACAATACAATCGATCTGATTGCGACGGATCATGCGCCGCATTCGGAGGAAGAAAAGAGCAGGGAAATCACTTCGGCACCGAGCGGTATGCTGGGACTTGAAACAGCACTTTCTCTTGCGTATGAAGAGCTGGTGGTAAAACACGGACTTCCTTTGAATAATGTCATTGCAAAGCTGACCTGCAATCCGGCAGCGGTTTACGGACTGGATGCAGGAGTGATCAGAGAGGGTGGATTTGCGGATCTCTGTATTTTTCATCCGCAAACGGAATATACGGTGGAAGGATTTCATTCCAAGTCCTCCAACTCCCCTTTTCTCGGACGAAAAATGCGTGGAAGGGTTATATATACCATCTGTGAAGGAAAGGTAGTATATCAGGTATGAGTTATCGTAAAAAAGAAACTACAGTTGTAGTTTCACAAAAATCCATATCGGACGGAATCTATGATCTGAGGGTGAAAACCGATGCGGCGAAGGAATGCCTTCCCGGTCAGTTTGTAGGAGTTTTTCCTCCTTCGGATGCAAAGATGTTAATGCGGCCCATCAGTATCTGTGAGGCAGACGGGGAAGGAATTCTCAGGATGGTTTACCGTACGGCCGGAGAAGGCACAAAGCTTCTTTCCGGATTAAAGGAAGGAGATCCGGTAGATCTTTTGTCCATCCTTGGAAACGGTTTTCCAATTGCAGAATCAGCGGGAAAAAGAATTGCGATTTTCGGCGGCGGGATCGGAATTCCGCCGATGTTATACACTTCAAAGGAAGCGGGAAAGCTTGCGGCAGAAACCGAAATCTATCTGGGATTTCGTAACAGCGATATTTTTCTTGCGGAGGAATTCGCTCCTTACGGAACCGTTAATGTGGTAACGGAGGACGGAAGCGTCGGTTACCGCGGAAACGTGCTCGATGCAATCCGGGAACGCGGATACCGGCCGGATCTGATTTATGCCTGCGGCCCGATGCCCATGCTTCGCGCCATCAAGCATTATGCGGAGGAGGTTTCCGCAAAAGCATATATTTCGCTGGAAGAACGAATGGCCTGCGGTGTGGGAGCATGTCTCGGATGTGTCTGCAAAACAACGAAAACGGATGAGCATTCTCATGTAAACAATGCACGTGTCTGCACGGAAGGACCTGTGTTTGATGCGGCGGATGTGGACATCTGATCCGGAGTCGGAATTTGTCCGCTTCGCGAAAGAGAGGAATTACAGAATGGATACAAGAGTAAATATAGCCGGCGTGGAATTTAAAAATCCCGTGATGACAGCTTCGGGAACCTTCGGGTCCGGAATGGAATACGGGGATTTTGTGGATTTAAACCGCCTGGGAGCTGTGGTAACAAAGGGTGTTGCAAATGTACCGTGGCCCGGAAATCCTACGCCCAGAGTGACGGAAACTCCGAGCGGAATGTTAAATGCCATCGGACTTCAGAATCCCGGAGTGGATGTTTTCATCAAACGCGATCTGGAATTTTTAAGTCATTATGATGTTCCCGTAATCGTAAATGTCTGCGGAAAAACCGTGGAGCAGTATCTTGAGGTGGTGGAAAAGCTGAATGATACATTTGTTTCCATGTATGAGATTAACGTTTCCTGCCCCAATGTGAAAGAAGGTGCGATTGCGTTCGGACAGAAGGCGGATGCACTGTTTGATATTACAAAGCGGATTAAGGAAGTTTCCCAAAAACCGGTAATTATGAAATTAAGTCCAAACGTTACGGACATTACGGAGATGGCAAGAGCGGCGGAAGCGGCCGGCGCGGATGCGATTTCACTGATCAACACGATTACCGGAATGAAAATCGATATCTACAGAAGGAATTTTGTTCTTGCCAATAAAACCGGAGGTCTCTCCGGACCGGCCATTCGTCCCGTGGCGGTTCGTATGGTTTATCAGTGTGCGAATGCGGTAAAGATTCCGATTATCGGAATGGGCGGTATTCAGACGGCGGAGGATGCACTGGAGTTTATTATGGCAGGTGCCACGGCAGTAAGTGTGGGTGCCGTGAATTTTGCCAATCCTTATGCCACGGTGGAAGTGGTTGATGGCATTGAAAAATATCTGGAAAAGACAAACACGGAATCCGTAAAGGAACTGATCGGATGTGTCCGATAGAAAAACGAAAAACACTTGGAAAAAACCATGGAACAAATAACGGTAAAAGCATACGCAAAAATCAATCTGGGTCTGGATGTGTTAAGACGTCTTGAAAACGGATATCACGAGCTTCGCATGATTATGCAGACGGTGGGAATCTACGATAGCCTGACGCTTGAGAAAACAACGAATGAGGGAGAAATCCTTCTTTTTACGGACAGGGAGGGTCTTCCCTGTGACGAAAAAAATCTGGCCTATCGTGCGGCGGCAATGATGTTTAAGGAATACGGTCTGACCGGTGGAATACGGATTACGCTTGAAAAAAGAATCCCCATGGCAGCAGGTATGGCGGGCGGAAGTGCGGATGCCGCAGCGGTTCTGCGAGGGATTAATATTCTCTATGGGTTAAACAGAGAGGATGAGGAATTAAAGAGACTCGGTAAACAGCTGGGCGCGGATGTTCCTTACTGTGTTGTCGGAGGAACCTGTTTGGCGGAAGGAATCGGAGAAAAACTGACCGTTCTGCCGGAGCTTACAGGTGCGCATCTTCTGATTGCAAAGCCTGATTTTGATGTATCCACCAAATTTGTTTATGAGCACCTGGATGCGGGTTCGGTAGATGTCCATCCCGATATCGACGGTCAGCTTGAGGCACTTTATAAAGGAGATCTAAAGGCTGTTGCGGAAAAAATGGGAAATGTGTTGCAGGATGTGACGATTCCGTATTATCCGCAGGTTTCGGAGATTAAGGAAAATATGCTTCGCCTCGGGGCATTCGGTTCCATGATGAGCGGAAGCGGACCTTCCGTTTTCGGATTTTTCGAAACCGATGAGGAAGCAAAAAGGGCAAAGGATGAAATGAAGAATCTTTTTCCGGGAACCGCTTTTTTTGTAACCGGTTTTGTGAATCCCGGAAAAGAAGAATAAATAATTTGCAGGGAGTCCGGAATGGAAAGTATACTGTGTAACGTCTCCGTGAATTCCGAACTGAAGCAGGGAGATCAGAGAGAAAGAATCGAAGCGATTTCGGACGGATTTTTTCGTAAGAGAAAAGACGGCGCGGAACTCTTTTACAAAGAAAACCAGCCGGACACAGAGGATGAAGTAAAGGTTCATATCATGTTCTCGCATAACAAAGAAACGGATTTATACGAGTGCAGGATTATAAAAGAAGGTACCGTAAAGAGCGAGATGCTCTTTATTCGTGATTTCGAAACACCCTGCGCCTATGTGACGCCGTTCGGGGAACTGAGCTTTGATATTTATACTTCGGAGATTACCGTCAGTACGGAGGAAGACGGAATGCAGGCGTTTCTTTCTTACTCACTGCTCGACAGGGGAGAGATTATTTCCGAGGCGTCGGTATCCATCACAGCCAAACGGAAAACTTGCCCCGATACATAAATTTTGATACAATAGTGCACGGATGTTTTGCGATATGCGCAAAGGAAAAGAAAGGTTTTAAAGATGGAAAGTATTTTATTGTTTCAGATGACCGTACCGATGATTATCGGTCTTGTGATACTGGTTATTTCGATTGCTGCTTTGATTGTGCTGTATTTTCTCGGAAAGAAAATGCAGAAAAAACAGGAAGAACAGGATGCATATCTTGCGGCAAACAAGCAGACGGTTTCCATGCTTGTAATCGATAAAAAGAAGGTGAAATTCAAAGATGCAGGTTTTCCGCAGTCCGTAATCGACCAGGCACCGAAGATGAGCCGCGGAATGAAAGTTCCGGTAGTCAAGGCAAAAATCGGTCCTCAGATTATGACCTTTATTGCGGATGAAAAAATCTTTGATCAGATTCCCGTCAAAAAAGAGGTAAAGGCGGTAATCAGCGGCATGTATATCCAGGGCGTGAAGAACCTTCACGGAAAGACGGAGCTTCCTCCCGCAAAGAAGAAAAACTGGTTTAAGAGAACCGTGGAAAATCTTCAGGAAAAGGCCGGTGCCAAGCCGCTCAGCAAGAAAAAATAATCTGTAACCAAAGAAAGGGAATGCCTCATGGAAGAAAATAAGAAAAGGGGAAAAACAGCCGCTTTTATAGTCCTTCTTGTGATTGAGGCATTTTTTTTGTGTTTGGGTATTTTTTTCCTTGTGAAACAGTTCCCTTTCAGAACACTCGGATGTATTTTATGGGGTTCGGTATTTTTCTTTCTTTATCTGGTAAGACCGAAGTCCCCGCTTCATCATCAGCCGGCATTCTTTCCGGAGGGAGAAATTCCGGATAAGAAAAAATCCACTCTGAAAAGTATTCTTTTTGCCGCAGTCTGTTTTGTGCTGATTCTGGCATGCACGCTTCCCATGGGTCTTTCCCCGGCTTATAACGGAGAGTTTCCGCAGCATCGGAATCAGTATGAACTTCTGGCAAGATCTTTCCTTCACGGACATATCTATCTGGAATATGATGATGTGGATCCGGATCTTGAAAAAATCAATCCCTATTCCCCGTATGAACGCTGGATATCCGGTGTCTCATTTCATTCCGACAACGCGTATTACAAGGGAAAATACTATATGTATTTCGGTGCGGTTCCCGTACTGATGCTTTTCCTTCCTTATCTTGCAATTACGGGACAGGACTTCACTACGTATCATGCCACACAGATTTTTGCGGCGCTGGCAATTCTCGGAATTTTTCTGCTCTTCTGGCAGATTGCAAAGAAGTATTTTAAAAATATGTCACAGATTATGCTGCTTTCTTTAAGTACGGCATTTTCGCTAATCTGTATTGACAACAGTATTTCCACACCGGCTCTTTACTGTACCGCAACGACATCCGCGGTCTGTATGATGGTCTGGAGCATTTACTTTTTCTTTACGGCGATTTTTGTTATACCGTCCGAAAAGCGGGCAAAGCGTGTCTGGCTGGCGGCTTTGGGGTCTCTGTTCGGGGCGCTGACCTTCGGCTGCAGACCCAGTGCGGCACTTGGAAATACTCTGCTGATTCCGTTCTGCCTGGGATATATTCAAAGCGAGAAGGTGGAAAAGAAACCGGCGGAGATTGCAAAGCTCATAGGAAGAATTGCGATTATTGCACTTCCGTATGTAATCGTTGCAATCATTCTGATGTTATACAACAATGCCCGTTTCGAAAGTCCTTTTGAATTCGGACAGGCATATCAGCTGACCAGTGCGGATCAGAGTAAGTACGGTACTTCTTTTGACAATTTCAGCGAAGTTCGTATTGTCAACGGCTTCTTAAACAATTTCATCGGCTTCAAGCCGGTGGTCGGAGAGTTCCCGCATGTTTATTTTAACAGCGCGTTTGTGAATTTCCCGATTCTTCTGATGGTATTTGCGCATTTGTTCGATCCCGTGCGGAAAAAATTAAAAGAGAAAAAACTTCTGCTTCTGTCGGTATTTTTGTTTGTAACTCCTCTTGCGATTACAGTGCTTCAGATTTGCTGGGCACCCGGTGACGGTTCGGCGGAGCGTTACCGGATGGACATTTATTATCTGATGGTGCTGCTTGCATTTTTGGGCATCGGTTTTTTAAACGAGATCATCCGGGAAGAGAAGAGAGCAAGGTTCGGATCTTTGATCTGCATTTTGTGCCTTTCGGTGCTTTTGCTTACCCCGCTCTTTAATCTCTATCCGTGCGATTATAATTACACGGATTTAAGACCGGAATCACTTCAAATCTTTCAGCAGATTTTCCTGATTCCCTAAAGGGCCTGGAAACGAACACGCGAAAAATGGAACAGTCGGAAAAGAAAAATACAAATCTGTATGAAAAACTGAAAAGTTTTCCTTTTGAATATTTCGGAGTGATTTTTATCATCATCATTCTTTCTCCGATTCTTTTCGTAACCCTTCGGGACGGTCTCGGAAATGCGGTATTTCCTGTGCATGACCAGCTCGACGAAACCATTTTAAGTTATGTTTTCGGCGCACGTTTTTTCGGTCAGAAGGTGTATCCGACAATGATGTGCGGCATTCCCGCAGCGGGTCTTAAGCCTTCAAGCTATCTTTTTGTTCCCCTTTATCTGGTATTCAATGTCTATGCCGCGTTTCTGATTCAGCACTGCATCGTCATAGCCACGGCATTTTACGGAATGTATTTCTGCAACAAAAAAATCCATAACAATTCGCTTGCGGCACTCCTTTCCGCTTTTCTGTTCGCAATGCTTCCTTTCTGGAGCATCTACGGAAATGCGGTTGCCGGAATACCGCTCTTTGTATACTGCTCACTCTGTGTCTCGGAAATGAAACGGAAATTTTCGATTCTGCCTTATCTCGGAGCGGTGTATTTTGCACTGTCCTCCAATCTGGTTTTGTCCGGCTGGGTAGCACTTTTATTCCTTGGAGTTTTCTTTGTTGTAAAGAGTATTACAGACCGGAAATTTCATCTGCCGCTTTTTCTTCTGGGAATTACGACAACATTAACCTATGTCCTCTGTAATCTGGATTTGATCGGCGAGCTTTTTTCCGCCGGCAGCTTTGTAAGCCATCGCGTGGAGTACGGCTTCGGCGCACCGGGCGGAAGCTTTTTCGGATATTTTCTGAATCTCTTCTGGAAAGGGGATGCCTTCTACGAAGCCATTTCAAATCACAGATTTATTTTCGTTCCTGTTCTGATTGCGGTTGTTTTTCTGATTCTTTTTAAGAAAACGAGGGAAAATAAAAACGCGTTTATCGTCATAGCCGCTTCCGTTTTGCTGCTTTCGGTTTTGTATGCATTCTTTGCCACGGACTTCGTCTATAATCTGCAGCATGGTTTAAAAGGAATGCTTCGTTCCTTCCAGTTTACGAGATTTTATTATGTTGTGCCCGCGGCATGGTATCTGCTTTTGGGAACCAGTCTTTCCGTGATTTACGATGCCTTCCCGAAAAAAATTTCCGCCATAGGATATGCTCTTCTTGCGGGGATTTTCCTTTTCGGTTCCTTTGTGCTGGTAAAAGACCCGGACGGCATTTTTCATCAGAATTTAAGTCAGGCAAAAAACGGCGGAGCGTATACCGGTTTCATTACCATGAAAAAACTCTACAGCGAAAATCTGATGGAGGAGATTGAAAAAGCAATCGGAAAGGATATTTCCACTTACCGCGTGGTTCACATCGGAATGAGTCCCGTGGCATCGCTGATGCACGGATTTTCCACTGCAGACGGGTATTCCAACAACTATTCGCTGGAGTACAAGCATGAATTCCGGGAAGTGATGGAAGGGGAGCTTGCGCTTAACGATTACATCAGGGATTATTATGACTGCTGGGGAAACCGCTGCTATATTTTTTATCATGAATGGGGAAATTCGTACATGCTCGGAAAAGATTTCGGAGGAAGTATTACCGATCTGCACGTAAATTTTGATAAATTAAAAGAGTTTAACTGCAGATACTTATTCTCGGCGGCAGAGATTGAGGACTGCGAAAAATACGGCATTTCGTATCTCGGAACCTTCGAAACACAGGACAGCTACTGGAGGGTATGGGTTTACGAAATTCCGTCGGAGTAAAATACGGCATATTTTGACCTTGTCATATTAGTGTGATACAATATATTGAAAATAACAAAAACAGGGGGGAATTATGGAGACAACTCTTGTAATTATGGCGGCCGGAATCGGCAGCCGTTTCGGAACGGGAATCAAGCAGCTTACCAAAATGAATGATTTTGGTGAGATCATTATAGACTATTCCATTTTTGATGCGAAGGAGGCCGGCTTTGACAAGGTGGTTTTTGTAATCCGCCATGCCATTGAAGAGGAATTCAAAGAGGTAATCGGAAACCGTATCGCACAGTATATTCCCGTGGAATATGTCTATCAGGAACTTGAGGATCTGCCGGAGGGATTTACCGTCCCTGAGGAAAGAAAGAAACCATGGGGAACCGGACAGGCGATTTTAGCATGCCGCGGAGTGGTCAATACGCCGTTTGTCATTATCAATGCGGATGATTATTACGGTAAAACCGCATTTCGCTCCCTGCATGATTTTCTTTGCACACCCCATGATAAGACGGATAAAATGCGCATGGCCATGGCGGGATTTGTGCTTAAGAATACCGTCAGTGAAAACGGAACCGTGACCAGGGGGGTTTGTATCGGAGACGAGAACAATATGCTGACCGGTGTCATCGAGTCCCGTGATATCGCAATCACGGACGGAAAAGCGGTCACCTCGACGGAAGAGTCGAAGAATATTATTTCTCCTGACAGTATCGTGTCCATGAACATGTGGGCCTGCGATGCGGATTTTCTGGATGTTCTGGAAGAGTATTTCCGCGATTTTCTTGCGGATGAAAAAACCGATTTGATCAAAAACGAATTTCTGGTACCGGTATTAATTGACCGTCTGATCCGGGAAGGAAAGGCAAGTGTCAAGATTCTTCCGACCGACGAAAAATGGATCGGAATCACTTACCGGGAAGATATCGAGAAGGCACAGGCGGAATTCCGTAAGATGTCAGAGGCGGGTATTTATCCCGAAAGACTTTGGAAATAGTACGGCGGAATCAGAATTAAGAAACGGACAAAACAAATGGAAGAACTAGCTGTATTCGGCGGGAAGCCCGTCAGAGAAAAGAAAATATTTTACGGTCGTCAGTGGATTGAAGAAGACGATATAAAAGCAGTGGAAAATGTATTAAGAGGCGATCTGATCACCTGCGGACCGGCGGTAAGAAAGCTCGAAGGAGAGCTTGCGGATTACTGCGAGGCTAAATATGCGGTAGCGGTATCGAACGGAACCGCGGCACTTCACTGTGCCTGCATTGCGGCAGGACTCGGGGAAGGGGACGAGGTCATTACCACACCGCTTACCTTTGCGGCCAGCGCAAACTGTGCGCGTTATGTCGGTGCCACTCCGGTTTTTGCGGATATCAATCCGAAGACCTATAATATCGATCCGAAAAGTATTCGTGAAAAAATCACTCCGAGGACGAAGGCTGTAGTGGCGGTTGATTTTACGGGACAGTGTGTTGAGAGTGCGGAAATCCGTGCCATCTGCGATGAGTATAATCTGGTCTTTATAGAGGATGCCGCACATGCCATCGGTTCCGTTTATGACGGACACAAGGTGGGTTCCTTAGCGGATATGACCTGCTTCAGTTTTCACCCCGTCAAGACCATAACCTCCGGCGAGGGCGGCGCGATTACGACAAACAACGAAGAATATTACAAGCGTCTCGTGCTTGCGCATACACACGGCATCACGCATGATGAAGAACTAATGGAAGAAGCACCCCATGAAGGAATCTGGTATTACGAGCAGATTTCGCTGGGATTCAATTACCGGATGACCGATTTCCAGGCCGCACTTCTGTCCAGCCAGTTAAAGAAACTCGACGGATTTAAGGCAAGAAGAAAAGAAATCGTGAACCGTTACAACGAAGCGTTTAAAGATCTGCCCGGCATTATCGTGCAGGAAGAAATCGAAAAATCCGACACCTGCAGGCACCTGTATATCATTCGTCTTGATTTGGAACGTTTAAGCTGCACCAGAAGGGAATTCTTTGATGCAATGAGTGCGGAAAACGTACAGTGTCAGGTACATTATGTTCCGGTATATTTCTTCCCCTATTACAGACATCTCGGATATGAGCCGGGACTCTGCCCCAATGCGGAGGAAGTTTATAAGGGCATTATGAGTATTCCTCTTTATCCGAAGATGACGGAGGAAGAAGTCGAAGATACAATACATGCGGTAAAGAAAATAGTGGAATATTACAGGAAATAAAATTTATGCATTTTTCTTTTTCGCAGCTTTTTTAATTGCATCAACGGCTTTCAGGAACAGGAATTTCAAGCCTTCGATTACGAGGGAAAGCGCGAGCGAGAGACTCAGAAGAATAAAGAAGGTCACGGGTGCATAACCGAAGTAATAGACATACTTCCGATAAAGAATCAGATAAAAGAAAGTGTGCACGAAGAAAATATTCATTGAATGCTTTCCGAGAAAAGCAAAGATGTTCCGGACTACCGGAATAAATCCGATCATATCCGCCGAAAACAGAATAATCGCAAAAGCGATGAAAGCATCTGCGGGAACGATAAGGAATGATTTGATGAATTCATTGTCACGAATCAGTACGGAAAGAACAATTACAAGTATTTCCACGGGCCATCTGATTGCGAAGTGCATTTTGGAATTCAGAATTTTTTCAAACCAGTGTCCGTAAGCGGCCGCAATACCAATCGCGATTACAAAGGAATAACGTGTTATATCCTCTCCAAACGGAAGGATGTAAGGAAGAAGCAGGGCAATTCCCAGGAAGGGATACCCTGTTTTTTTAAACGCAAAAGCAAGAAGAGGAACTAAGAATACCAGAGCGTAGGCAAGGGACATATACCACCAGGTCATATTGAGGGTGGGGGTTGAAAACAAATGCGAAAGTCCGAGACCGTCCACAAGAAAAGCAAGAACACCCTGCTTTCCGGCACCGAAAGTAAGCGGGTAATTGAACCAGTGGAACCACAAAAGATTCACGCATACAAACATAAAGGAAAAATGGAAAAGGAGCTTTCCGGCTCTTTTGAAGGAATTTTTGTAGGCATCCTTAAGTGTAATGTTTTCGGATTCGAAACATTTCGAAGCGAGGCCGTAAGCGGTAATCATTACAAAAACCGCCACGCAGATATTTCCGAAACGTGCGATGGTCAAAAAGGCATTTTCGGGAAGCGGAGAGTAAATAACACCTATATCCAGATTGTCGGGTCTCGAATAAAAAAGATGATAAAAGAGCATCAGAAGAATTGCGATTCCCTTGGCTGTTTTGGAGGATTCTTTTGTAAATAAGCGTTTTGTGTCCGCCGGTGTCATAGTGCGTTACCTCGTTTTCGGAACAGGATTTGTTTTGGAATACAGTAACAGGAACGGAATTCCGCATAGTATGGGCAGCCCGTATCTGGGGTGGCCCATAAAACACGGGGAAGCCAGACAGATTAAGAAAGACACCCAGAGCGGAAGGGTAATCATCCGTTCCGGTCGTTTCTTTTGGATTAAAAACAGTGTCAGGAAGGCTAAAAGCCAGACTGCGGCACCGATGTTTTCGAGTACCCCGAGGGGAGTGAAGCGGTTCGCAAAGCGGTATAAGAAAATCATTACTTTGTCCGCGTTCGGGAAAAGAAGACCGCTTCCGATTCCGTCATAATCGGTTTCGTACCGGATTTCATTGGCCACGGCGGGGGAGTACCAGCCGTAAGTATGAATGATAAATGCTTTTGCATAGAGGAAGGGATGTGTGATTCCGCCTTTCAGATAAGCCTTTCCGTAGGATAAAAGATCCTTTACGGAAGCTTCCGGCCGGTAAAGCGCTTTTACGGGATCGGCGATTTGCGGATTGTAGCTGTCGCGGATGATGTCGACATTTCCGAGGACCCGTTCAATTGCGGCAATTTCTTTTTCGGAAACCTTGTCGCCTCTTGCAATCAGATAGTATGCGGTCTGCTGGAACGGCAGAGAAAGCATCTCGCCTTTTTCCGTACCGGCCGCATGGAGGCTGTTACTTAAAATTCCCAGAAGAAGCAGAGAAATAACAAGCCCTTCCGCAAAAAATGCACCGGCGGCACGAAGCAGAACGGGGATTTTTTCTTTTTGAATCATCAGATAAATCACCGCACCGATTCCGGACAAAACCACAAGGGGAAGTCCGTTATTGCGCATGCAGATTGTGCCGAACTGAAGGAATGCAAACGCAATATGAAAGAGCGGCTTTTTTAAATATTCCGGATTTGTAATTCCCTGTGCATATGCAATCAGATAAAGCAGCGTAAACGCTGTGTAGGGAATGTCTTTTACTGCCGTCGTTGCAAGATTTGTATAGATCGGAGTCAGACAAAACAGTGCAAGAAGGACGAAAAGGACAATCGTTTTCACATTCCTCTTTGCAAAAACCGTTAAGCATGCGGCAAAAGCGGATATTAAGAGAAGGGTCTGGAAAATAACATACAGAAACAATCCTGCTTCCGCGGAGGAAAAAACATTTTTTCCGAATTTGACAAAGCCGCCGACAATCAGCGTATGAAGGAGCGGATGGTGTGCGGAATAGGAGTTATTCAGAACCTGCTCAATCTGCCCGATGACATCATAGCAGAGATTGCCCGGAAAACTCAGGATTAAAAAGGGCAGATAAAACAAAAACAGAATCAGAAAGAATTTCGGAAAAGGTTTCTTTTCGAAAAATCCGGGTTTGTCCGAAGTGAAATCAAGTTTTTGATAGAAATCTCGGAGAAATCGAAGCACGGGACTGAAAAGAAACGTAAATCCGGCAATGACCAGAAACGCTTTCAGATAATTGACAAAGGAACCGAAAAGCCCCATAGTCTCGACCTGCCCGTAATAAATTCCGATGGTCAGTGTAATTGCAAAAACAAGGGAAAGCAGAAAATACGGCAGTTCCTTTCCGATATTCTTTTTCACCCCGAAAGGAAGGACGGAGTAGCCTTTTTTGGTCAGTACGATGTATAGAAGTGCAGCGAGCAGCCAGAATACAAGAAATAAAAAGTGATAGCTTCCGAGAAGTTCGTATACGGAAGCGGTATAATAATCGACGGTTTCCGGAAACTGCTGTTTTAAAAAAGGAGCATGGAAGGAAACCGACAGGGAATATGCACTTAAAAAGCCGGCAATACAGGCCGGAAGGTATTTTTTCATAAAAACCGCCTTTTATGCACAGATACTTATATTATAAAGATTTAAGACGGGTAATACAAGTTAAAACCCGCAGAAAGAGGGAAGGGGAAGAACTGAAAGAAAGTGTGGCATTTACGGACAAAAAATGGTACAATGTAGGGTGTATAAAAATGCAGAGAGGCAGATATCATGAAAGTACTGGTTACGGGTGTTGCGGGTCAGCTGGGACACGATGTAATGAACGAGCTTTATAAAAGAGGCGTGGACGGAGTCGGAAGTGATCTGGCTGCGGAATATGCGGGAATCGCAGACTCAAGTCCGGTAACTTCAATGCCTTATGTTTCCATGGATATTACGGATGCGGAAAGCGTTTCGAAGGTTATGGAAGAGGTCCGTCCCGATGCGGTAATTCACTGTGCGGCATGGACTGCCGTGGATGCGGCCGAGGATGAGGAAAACAGGGAAAAGGTATTTGCCGTAAACGTACAGGGTACGGAGAACATTGCAAAAGAGGCAAAAAAGGCCGGTGCAAAGATGATGTACATCAGTACCGATTATGTCTTTGACGGTCGCGGGGAAAAACCCTGGGAAGCGGACTGCAGGGATTTTGCTCCTCAGAATGTTTACGGAGAGAGCAAATTAAAAGGCGAAATGGCAGTCACCTCCCGGCTGGATCATTTCTTCATTGTGCGCATTGCCTGGGTCTTCGGCGTAAACGGAAAGAATTTTATCAAAACAATGCTGAATGTGGGGAAAAACCACGATTTGCTGAAGGTTGTAAACGATCAGGTGGGAACTCCCACTTACACGTACGACCTGGCGCGGTTGTTAGTGGATATGATTCTGACCGACCGGTACGGTTTTTATCATGCCACAAACGAGGGCGGTTATATCAGCTGGTATGATTTTGCAAAAGAAATATTTAAGATAGCAGCCGAAATGGGATATGAGGAATATTCCGAAGGAAGGCTTACGGTGCAGGGGGTAACGACTTCGGAATACGGCATTTCGAAGGCTGCAAGACCTTTTAATTCCAGGCTCGACAAGTCCAAGCTCGTTGCATCCGGATTCGAGCCGCTTCCCGTATGGCAGGATGCGCTGGAAAGATATTTAAAAGAAATCATGGGGTAATTGATTATGTGGGGGAAACTGTCTGTTACACAAAAAGTGGTTGTAATCGGCATCGGTGTTCTTACGCTGGTGGATCTGATTCTGTGGGCGAATGTCGGAAAACTGAAAAATCCGTACAGCCGGTTTGAAGATGCCATCAATGAAGGCGATCTTACCAAGGCGATTTCCTGTTATCAGGAAATGGTAGGTTCCACGCAGAGAAAAAATCGCTTCAATGCCGAAAAACTTGCGGTAAAATATGCGAGAATCGAGACCGAGGATTACTTAAACGGAGTGAAACCTTATGATGTGGTTGCTCCGGAAGTGACATCGATTCAGGAAAAGGTCGTAAAGAACGACCGTCAGGTGGAAGGCTACGTCGAGAAAATCGAAATGTGGCATGATTCCGAAGAAATGATGCGCCTCGGAAAAGAAGCAAAGGAACAGGAAGAATACGAGCAGGCAATCGAGTATTTTGAAAAGGTCAATGAAAAATACACGGGTTACGGTGAGGCGCAGAAGGAAATAGAGGAGTGCAAGGAGCTTCATGATCTTCGTACCAAGAAGATTGTGGAAGAGGCTTCAATGATGGTTCGCATCGATATCGATTTGCGCACTTACTTAAATGCAATTGATGTTCTGGACAAATATATTGAAAAATATCCGAACGACAATTTTGTTGCCGCAAAAAGAGAGCAGTTTGTCAATGAATATTACAACATTCAGTTAATCAATATTAAGACGCTGATTGACGTTGATGAAAAAGAAATGGCACTTGATATTGCGAAGTCGCTGGAAGAGCTGGATCCCGGCAGAAGAGAGGCCAGGGATTACATCAGAGAACTTGAAGAGTAGCGGGGTGCTGGTATGATTGATTTATTGTTAATGACAAATGCCGATGCGGCGAATACATTATCGATTGTAGCCTGGATTATTCTGTTCTTTATCCTTTTAAACATTGCAATTCTGGCGTATACGATTATCAGAAACAAGCGACAGGCCGCAAAGGAGATTAAGCTTCAGACACAGAGCGTGGTGACGGAGCCGGAAAAGAAAGAGAATCCGGTTTTTGCCAAGAAAGAAGAAGCGGCAGAGAAGAAGGCAGAGAAAAAGGCCGAAAAGAAAGCAGAGAAGAAGGAACAGCCGGCAGCGGAAACGGAAGCTCCCGGACAGAAGACGGAAGTAATTTCTCCGGCTGCTGCGGAAAATCCCGCTCCGGTCAGAGTGGCAAAGAAGCCGCAGACCGCACCCATGCCCGTTGTAAAAGCGGATGCGGATGATACCTTCAATATGGCACTTACCGATGTGAACAACCCGGAACGCCGTTTTGTGGCTGAAGGAAAGAAAGAATATCTGGTCGGAAGAAAACCGCAGATGGATTTGTGTATTCCCGACGACGGATATGTATCAGGTACGCATTGTAAATTCGATCTCCGTGACGGAGTTCTGTTTGTTACGGATATGGGTTCCTCAAACGGAACCAAGGTGAACGGAAATAAAATCGAGGAAGCAACTTCTCTTCAGGATAACGACGTAGTTCGAATCGGAAAGGTGGAATACAGGGTTAATTACTAGGAAATGAAGGAAGAACAACAGGTACAACATCAAAAGAGAAGAAAGAACAATCCCCTTACAACGGTGAATCTGGTATTAACGGTTTTCACTCTGTTGGCGGTACTGGGGATTGTTGTTCTGCTTCTTCTTCCCCGGGACGAGGAAGGTTTTTCTTTATTTAAGAAGAAAGAAGAACCCTCGGAAGAACCGCTGGAGATCACCTATACGCAGGCCCAGGTGGATGAAATGATAGCCCTTTCGCTGGAAGAAGGAAAGGCCCAGGAAGAAGCGAAAATCAAAGGATATATTCGTTCGGAGGCGGAATCGCAGAGCCCGTCTTTAGCAACGATTTTAAGAACACTGTATCCGGAAAACTTTATTTATCCCGGAGACGGTAAATTCTATTTTGTGGAAATCGATAACACCTATGAAAGAAATCCGTACAAGAAGGACAATCATGTTACGGATGAAAACGGATATCGTTATTACCGAGAAAATGAAGAAAACAAGAGTGTTCTCTGCATAGATGTGTCTTCCCATCAGGGAGCCATTGACTGGCCGAAGGTGGCATCCTCCGGAGTGAAAGCAGCGATGGTAAGAGCAGGTTACCGCGGATACGGAAGCGGTAAAATGGTCGAGGACGAACAGGTTGTGGGAAACCTTCAGGGTGCACAGGCTAACGGCATTCGTGCAGGGGTATATTATTTTTCACAGGCAGTTAACGAAGCGGAAGTGGAAGAGGAAGTACAGGTTTTGGTGGATCTGGTAAAACCGTATGATGTGGTCGGCCCCCTCGCCATCGACGTGGAAAAGCTGGATGCCGATACGGCACGCGGAAACACACTTACCACAGAGGAAAGAACCAGACTCGTAAAACATTTCTGCGAAAAAGTGAAAGAAGCGGGATACGAACCGATGATTTACGGAAATGCGTATTCCCTGTTTACAATGCTTGATTATTCCCAGATTTCGGATTATCCGATCTGGTATGCATATTACGCCGAGAATTTGTATTTTCCGTACAAACTGACCATGTGGCAGTATTCCAACACCGGAAAAGTGAACGGAATCACCGGTCAGGTGGACTTAAACGTAATGTACATAAACGAATAAAGAAATTCATGAAACAGAGGTTATAGGCAATGCTTGAGTTTTGGATAGGACTGGTGCGTAATGAAGTCCTGATGAGCGCTATTTTAAGCTGGGTTTTAGCCCAGGTTGTAAAAACAATTCTTCATTTGTTCGCAACAAAAAAATTCGTACCGGAAAGGTTAATCGGAAGCGGCGGAATGCCCTCCTGTCACTCGGCGGCAATGTCTGCTCTGACGACCTCCCTTCTGATTCATCCGGATTACGGAATCGAATCCCCTATTACGGCTGTTGCGGCGGTTATGTCCGTTGTGGTTATGTATGATGCAATGAGCGTCAGAAGAGAAACCGGCAGACAGTCCGTTGTATTAAACGAAATCATTGATAAATACGATAAGGACGGAAACAGTCTGGAAGCAAAAAACAAGCTCCGGGAGTTTATCGGACATACCCCTTTTCAGGTGTTAATCGGTTCTCTTCTCGGTATTTCGTTTGCACTTCTGTATTGTCTGGTGATTATTCGTTAGTATGGAGAAGTTCAAATTCAAAAAAGACATATTGAAAAACAAGGGCATCCTGCTGATTGTATTCTTTGTTCTGATGCCCCTTTTTCAAGCCGCTTTTATCGCTATTATACAGACAGTTTTCGGTTCACATGATCCGTTTCCCGGAATTGTCTGGAACGATGAAGCGGTTTATTTAAAGTTAATCGAAAATTATTCCAAATACATAAATCCGCTCGGATACTGGGGCTTTGACGGCAATCATGCCATTCTCGGGAACGGTCCCGCATGGAGCCCCGCCATTCTTTTTCCTTATGTTCTGATTGCAAAAATTTTCCCCGCAGGACACAGCTTTGTATTTTTCTGCAATCTGTTTTTTATGATTTCGGCAAATATTATTTTTGTCCTTTTTACGAAACCGAAAAGAGACGAGTGCATCAAGCTGATCGGAGTCAGTCTGATTTCGGTTCCCGTTGTGCTGTATCTCTGTACCAATATGTCGGAGCTTTTCCGTTATGCAATTGCGGTTATTTTAGCCGGAATGCTTTATTATCTCTATACTTCGAAAGAAGAGAAAAAGGGAAGCTTTGTACTTAAGAATATTGTGATTCCGCTGTTTATTCTCTACAGTGTGCAGGTGTATATTTTCTTTGCGTTTGCAATTCCGCTTTATGTCTGCGCCCGGATCAAAGAGAAAAAATGGTACCTGAGATTTCTCATTTCCCTTCCGGTTACCGGAATCGTAACACTCGCAAGCTATTATTTTCTTCACTTGATTTCAAGCAATTACAACATCGGAAAGACGGAACAGCTTTTGAAGGCTCTCTCCGACAAGGATATTCTCGGAGCGGTGAAGAGCTTTTTCTTCATGATGAAGGAAGGCGCGGCGGGAATCTGGGGACTGAAAAATTATATCCGCGTGATGCCGCTTTACCCGTACAGTGTTCTTTTTGCACTACTGCTTCTGGGGATCGGAATCTTTCTTGCGGTATGGGGAAAGAACAATCCGGAAAAGGCGGATGATCTGTATGTGGGAAGGATGATTGCCCATTCGGTGGCACTGTTTTATCTGATGTATCTGACGCTTTATACCATCGTTCCGGACACTTTTTACCGCGGAACACAGATTGTGGTTTTGTTCTCCATGTATTTGATGGCAATGTCGAAGAGAGAGTATCTTGTGCGGCTGCTTCTGCTGGTTGCACTAATCGGATTTGCGTTTGCAAAACCGCAGTTTAAGACATTTACGGAGCACCGCTACGAAACTTCCGAAATCCGGGAGGAGTGGAATGAACTGAAAGAGGATTTGTCCGCTTCGATGAGTGCGGATTCAAAAAAGGATTTATGGGACAATACGGTTTTGATGTATACGATGGAACCGAAGGTAATCGCCGCTGTTCCCGTCGGGCTGGCAGAAAATTTTGTTCTGACCGAAGGAACTTTCTCTTCCGAACCCGGGTATCTGTTTTTCTCAAAAGCGGACCCCGAAGACTGTGATCCGGGATGGATCGTGCAGTCGTATCGTGCGATTTATGATGCAAATAAAGATGTGATTGATGCGGAATATACCGTGGTTTTTGAAAACGATTCCTATATTGTTTACGGAAAGGGACGGAAATGAACGGAGAAAAGGTAAGCATTGTCGTACCCGTGTACAATGCGGAAAATTACATAACCGAGACCGTAAACAGTGTCCTTGCCCAGAGCTATGAAAACTGGGAACTGATTCTTGTGGAAAACGGTTCCTCCGACAATTCCCGTGAGGTTTTGGAAGAGCTTCAAAAAAAGGATGAGAGAATTCATGTGATTGACATGAATTCCAACGTGGGTGCAGCAAAGGCGAGAAATGCCGGAACGAATGCCGCAACGGGAAAATATCTTGCGTTTCTGGACGCGGATGATTTATGGAAAAGCGAAAAGCTGGAACATGAAACGGCATTTCTGAAAGAACAGGAAGCGGTATTTGTGTTCACCGGTTATGAGTTCGGGGACGAAAACGCAAAGCCGACCGGAAAAATCGTACATGTGCCGGCAACCATGAATCACAAACAGGCCATGAAAAACACCACCATTTTTACATCCACGGTAATGTTTGATTTATCCGTTCTCGGAAAGGAAAAACTGATGATGCCCGTCATCAAAAGCGAGGACACGGCTCTTTGGTGGAGTGTTTTAAAGGACGGGCATACCGCATACGGCCTGAATGAAAATCTGGTCATTTACAGAAGACCCGCAAAGTCCTTATCCTCCAATAAAGTGGAGGCTTTAAGGCGAATCTGGAACCTCTACAGAAAATGGGAGAAGTTAAACTTTTTTACCAGCTGCTGGTATTTTGTAAACTGGGCGGTCAGAGCGGTTTTCAGAAGAATATAAAATTACAATATGGTAAAAAAATCGGATTTGATCAAAAAATACATATCGCTTCTGTTCTATTTCTGCTTTACGGCAGTTTCGGGATTTATTCTGGTTCTGTCAATTTTAAGACCGCAGAATCATCTTTTTCCATGGCAGATGGCTGTCGGAACGGTTCTTGTGACGGTTGCATTCTGCGCAGTCGGCATCTTTTGGAACAGAGTATACGAAAAGACCTATAAAGGGCATGGAAAAAAGGCATGGGATATCGCCTTTCCGGTTTTGCTTTTTCTGTTCTGGGCGGGGCTTTATGCGATTGGTCTGCTGCACGGAGACCACCATCCGACCGGCGATTACGAGATTCTTTTTGCGAGTGCGGTGGAAACGGCGGAAGGAAAGGAACTGACCTACCGGAATTATTTTCTGGTTTACGGAAACAATACGGAACCGATGTTACTTCTTGCTGCGGTAATCCGGATCTGCAGGTTTTTTAAGATCAACGAATTTCCGGTGCTTTTGTTACTGAGCTCTGGTCTTGTTCCGGGAAGCGTTCTTGCGGTAAAATCCCTGCTTCCCCAAAATACAGGCAGGAAGTGGGCGATTCCGTTAACTCTTTTCTTTTTCCTGTGTCTGCCGGTTTATGTTTTTACGCCAAATTTCTACACCGATACGATGAGCTTCGGTCTCGGAGTCATTGCACTGGCCTTTTTCAAAATCGCGTTTGGGGAAAGGGAAAAGACGGTAAAACCAATACTCTTTGCGGTTCTGGCTGCATTATTTACGGCACTCGGAACAGCCGTAAAAATCACTTCCGTCATTCCGTTAATCGCGGCCTTCCTGGTATTTTTTCTCAGTTCCGGGCGGAAGCCGGACAAAAAATACATAAAGCCGGCGGTGGCCGGAATCCTCGGTTTCGGGATCTTTTTCCTGGTGATGCATCTGTATTTTTCCTCCTTTTCCGTTTACGGGGATTCAAAGAAACTGTCCAATCCGACCATATCCTGGATTGCGCTTGGAATGAGAGAGGACGGAAGCTATGCAAAGAATGTGGAATTTTCCGATACGCTGAATGCGATTACGGACCCGGATGCGAAAGCGGAATATGTAAAGGGGTATATGAAGGAGCATGTAAGCGAGGCGTTTTCCCCGAAACATATTGCGGATAAGGTGCAGCATAATTTTGCGGGCGGAACTTTTACCGGCAGTGATTTTACCGCAAAGGGAGAGAGGGAAGCCATCCTCTACGAACTGATGGATCCCGGCGGAAAATACTACTGGAGAACTTCCCAGATTACATTCTGTTATGTGGCACTCATTTATGCGATGTATGTATTCGGAGGAGTAACGGGAATTCTTCTTCTGATTCGCGGAACAAAACTTTCGTTCGTCAAGTTTACGGCGGATCTGGCCTTCTTCGGAATCTTCGTGTTTTTGATGATCTGGGAGGCAAACAACAGGCAGCTTTACAATCAGGTTCCGATTCTGATTACGGCACTTTTCTGTAATCTGGAGCTCTTTATCGGACTGATTTCAAAAATCCGTAATTCGGGGAAAAAGACAGAGGAAAAATAAGTATTTTTCCGGGAAAAATCAATAGGGCGTAAATGCCGATAAATACAGAGTTTTATTGCGAAAACGTCTCTTGCGTGGTATAATAAAATGAACTATGCCTTGCGATAATCAGGGCATGGGATGGATTGAAATTACTGCGTGGGAGATTTTTTTATGGGCAAGATGGAATCCGTGAAACGCTTACTGGTTTTGCAGCTGATTACATTCGAATATCTGCTTGATGTTGCAGGCTATGCGTTCTTCTGGTTTTGGAAATACAAGAATCAGGTTCAGGTTCAGTTCTGGCAAAAGGGAGATGCTCTTGTAATCTCCATTTATGCCATCACCCTGATGGCTCTGTTTTTAGCATACGGCGCGGGTAAAATCGGATATTTGAGAAGTTTTGAGATTTTTCTGTCACAGGCCATATCCATTCTCTTTACCAACGCGATTGCATACGGACAGCTTTCCCTGATGAGTGCGGGACTTGCAAGAACCAAGTATATTCTGGTAATGACCGCGGCACAGCTTTTGTTTGCGCTTGCATGG
>Ga0247611_10002617_pt1 | contig 28472 bp, 42 predicted proteins | sample 177DNAGHGhighgp2_FD_192422 | JGI IMG/M metagenome (GOLD analysis project Ga0247611, IMG submission 192422) | Sheep rumen microbial communities from Palmerston North, Manawatu-Wanganui, New Zealand - 1770 DNA GHGhigh gp2 | ecosystem: Host-associated > Mammals > Digestive system > Stomach > Rumen... | reverse complement strand
TTGACTTTTTCCCTAGGATGTGATATAATATAATCACAGGGGAAAGGGAAACGGAAACCCGAACGGCAAGACCACCGGCTATAAGCCGGAAGTAAGGTCTCCGATATAAACTCTCTCTTGAAATCAGGATAGCATATCCAGAGTAATGCGGCGCTATTGGGGCGCAGATGTGAAGTCGTGGTTCACTCCTGATTGAGTTTTGCAGGGCATCTCACCAAAAACCCTATCCCACTTGGCAGTTCACACGCAACTGCCCTTAATGCCCCCGCACAGCCAGTGCGGATAAGGAATCAAAAGCGTGTGCAATGAGTTTTGCAGGGCATCTCCCCAAAAACCCTATCCCACTTGGCAGTTCGCACGATCCTGCCCTAAATGCCCCCCGCGAGAGCGGACAAGGAATCAAAAGCGTGCGGCGCACCGTTTCCCCTTTCGCGGTGCGCCAAAACTTATAGTATGAGTTAGCATAGGCTAACCGCACCAGGCGCGTGCTTTAGTGAGTTAAAGTGCTAAAGCACACGACAGGCCGCCCGGCAAATTGCACAAAAAATGATCCTAGCTGCTCCACTTTTTGTGCAAAACAGAGAAACGCGAAAAAGGGGTTGACTTTTCGCTTGCTTTGTGGTATAATATAATCACAGGGATGAGGAACACGAACCGATTGAAAGGGGTATCTACTATGAAGAAGTCCATGACCAAGTTCTCCCGCCGCGGCTATGCTTACATCACTAAGAAGCAGTCTCACAAGCGCATCCGCAAGATGCGCGTCATCTAAGACAAGGGGGTGAAAAAATGAAGTCCGTCAAGGAGATGACCAAGAAGGAGCGCAAGGCTTACTTCAACACTTTCCGCGGCTCTTGGAACGGCGTCAAGCCGGTGACCAAGGTTGTTCCGGACAAGCGCAAGAAGGTGAAGGGCGGTGTCGTTGACTAAGCCCTTTTCTTTTTTGCTTTTACTTTCACGATTTAAAGCGCTAAAGCGCACGACAGGGGGGCGGCGGGCAACTTGCACAAAAATATTGCACATCGTTGAATGTTTTTGTGCAAAACAGAGAAACGCGAAAAAGGGGTTGACTTTCTGCCGGAAATGTGCTATAATATAATCACAGGGATGAGGGAGAGCGACAGCAAGAGCCGCCGCAGACCACTTCCTCTAACCGCTCAATCGGGACAGCCCCGAAATTCAAGGAAAGGCGCGTGATGCGTATGTGGTAGGTGACAACTGAATACCGAAATAGAGCATTGCTCCGCGCCTTGCCCCGACTGCCTAGAGGGCGCGATAATACTGGGGTTGCTAGATGCAAGCGGTCAGTGTCTAGCTAATAACCGCGTGTGGCGCAACTGGTAGCGCAACAGACTCTTAATCTGAGGGTTGCAGGTTCGATTCCTGTCACGCGGATTCGTTCGGCGCGTGGCGCAATAGGTAGCGCAACAGATTGTTAATCTGCGGGTTGTGGGTTCAAATCCCACCGTGCCGGCTCTCTCCCCCATTCGTTCGCTAGTCATAAGCCGTTTGAATCTCCAATGGAGAGAGGTGTGCCCGTGCGGTCGAAAGTGGGGAGAATGCGGGGATATAGGTCAACGGGAGACCGCGCGCCTTGCAAGCGCAAAATGCCGGTTCGATTCCGGCTATCTCCACCAATAGCGAGGGCGTGCCGCTTCCCTCCTTTCACGGCACGCCCGAAAATTATGATAGTGAGTTAGCATAGGCTAACCGCGCCGGGCGGGTTCGCTTTAGCACATTAAATCACTAAAGTATGACATGGGGCGCCCGGCAATTTACACAAAAATCTCTAGCTGCTCCAAAGATTTTTGTGCAAAACAGAGAAAAGAGGAAAATCACTTGACTTTTACCCCTTTTTGTGGTATAATAAATACAGAAAGTAAAGGAAAGGCGGCAAACACTATGAAACGCACACTCTCTATCATCGAGCGAGTTCTCGGTATTCTCGGATTCCTGATTCTGTTCTGGATTGTGGCATCCGTGATTGATACCGATATGCACAACACTATGGGCGCAGGATACGGACAGTATCACGCTTGGAATGTGTTTAGTCTGATTTTTAACTTAATGAAAGGGGTTTAATTATGGATAAGAAAGAGCGTCAGGAAAAATATGATTTCCTTGTGAAGAACGGTTTGCCGCGTTGGGTTGTTATCGACCTCACCGCATCTGTGGTCATCGCTATGGAGTGGTTCTGGACTTATGCAGATATTGCGGCATATAAGGCAGAACAGGAATTTTATATGCACGCTATCCGAATCTATGACCGCATGGATGAAAATGACGCAAGGATGCTTGACGATTTCTTGAAGAAAGGGGAATGAAAAATGCGTGAAGATATTATTGATGTCTGCTATTTCATGATTACAGAACAGTTTGAAATGGAGACAACCGAGAGAGAGAAAGCCGCCGAGTATATCGAAAATGACGAAGCGGAAGTCTTTGCAGAATACTATGTAGAATGTGCGCAGGGCGAAATCGGAGACATTTGCTCTGATTATACCGATGAAATGGAAATCATGCCAATTATTGCGGAATTTCTCAAAGAAATGGGATGCGGAGAACAAATGTATCACAAGTGCATGACTTCTGAACAGTACCGGCGTGATTATCTCGCCGCCGCAATTCAGGGCGATTTGATTGCAAAATTTACCAAATATCTCAAAGAAGATTTTGAACTTTGATCGAGGGCGCATTATACGGACAGTATAATGCGCACTTCTCAAAAATTGCGCTTTCATACATTAAAGCATTAAAGCGCGGCGGAGTGCGCTTTACCAAGTTAAAGTGTTAAAGTGAATAACGGGCCGCCGCGCATTTTGCACAAAATTAGTCTCGATCAGTGCAAAACTTTCGTCATTTTGCCATATTGACTTTTTAGCGGTTTCATGGTATAATAAGACCATAGGAAGGGGGTCATAACAATGACAGTCAAATCCGGTGCGCCTTTAATCACTCTGATTGCTTCTCTTATTGCAATCTGCATCAATGCCGTAAAATGCACGATTCCGGCGGCTATCGTCTGCGCATTTCTTCACTTCACTTGTGAAGTTGATTTCTCTGTCAAGGGTTTCGGTATTGCGCTTGCTGTTATAACGCTTATCGTTTCCGCGATTCCGTCCAGAAAAAACAACTCTATTGTTGTGAATCTGCCTTAAAATGAAAGGGGTATACTTATGAAATCTCGCGTTATTTTCTTCTCTCTGGTGTTCGTTCTGTCCGTTATCGGTCTGCTGTCTGTTCTGTTCTAAGGGGGTGAAATTATGAATAAAGAAATTGCTCTCTATGTAGCAGACCAACTGCATGACCAAATCTGCCGTTATGGTATGGGCGCGAAAATGTCTGCAATCAACTATGACGAAAAGACTGACACTCTGCATTTTTGCATTGAGTTTCGCGGATGGTACGGACGCGAAAAGGTGATTGATGTTCTTTATAATCATTTTGAGGTCGGCGGCTATGATGTTTCTACCGATACGCAAGAAATGAGTATGACAATCAGCCGCAAGCCTTTTCAAGATGTGCATATTTGCGATATCGCCATTGAATGGGTAAATCTCGAACAAGATGAAGAAGTACCCGAAATCATGCAAGGCTTGCTTTCCGGCGTTTCGTATGAACAGTATAAAACTTTTTAACAAAAAGGGCGTTATACTCTAAGTATAGCGCCCATTTCTCAAAAATTGCGCTTTCACACATTAAAGCATTGAAGCGCGCCCGTGCCGCACTTTACCGAGTTAAAGTACTAAAGCAAAAACAGGGGCGGCGGCAACTTGCACAAAAGTTTTCAAGATCGTGCAATGTTTTTGTGCAAAACGGAGAAACGAAAAAAAGGGGTTGACTTTTTGCGCCGTCTGTGGTATAATAGAACCATAGAGAGAGGGCAAGCGGAACGGAAGCCCACCGCCTGAACCACCCTCAAAGCAATGGGCTTTCAGATATGGAGTATGCTATGACTATCAAGACTAACCGTGAGTTCCTGACCGCCGTTTCCGAGGGCAAGCTGACCGACGAGGTCAAGGCGTTTGCTGTCGCCGCTATCGCCGCTCTGGACGAGAAGAACGAGAAGCGCAAGGCTTCCCCGTCCGCAATCAAGAAGCAGACCGAACAGCGCGCTTTCCGCTCCACCGTGTTCGCCGCTCTGTCCACCACTCCGCAGACTGCCGCAGAGGTCGCTGCCGCTATCGGTGAGGAATCCGTGCCGCGTGTCACTTCCGCGCTGACCGCGTTTGTCAAGTCCGGCGCAGTCGTCAAGGGTGAGCGCAAGGTTTCCGCTTGCAAGGCTAAGGGCATCAAGGGCGGCAAGTTCTCCGTCTACTCCGTGCCGGAATCCGGCACGGACGAGGGCGAGGGCGAGGGCGTGGAGTAAACCACGCCTAACCGCTCCGGCGCAAGTTGTCTATACAGCTTGCGCCGCTTGTCTATACAAGGAGTTAGCATATGCTAACCGGGCGGGGCGTTTGCTTTAGCGCATTAAATCGCTAAAGCGCGCCACAGCCGCTCCAGCGTTTTGCACAAAATTATTGTATAGATGTTAAAAACTTTCGTCATTTTGACTATTGACTTTTTTAGAAATTTATGATATAATAAAACCATAGAAAGGTGGTTGATAATATGGCAATTATCGAAAGAAAAAGAACTCTCGGTGGGCATCCTCACTATGTTGTTACTTATAACAAACAGAATTTGAGCGACAGCGAATTTATTTGCGATACCGCAGAAGAAGCCGCACAAGTGGCAAACCAACTGACTTACGATTTCTTTTTTGATCGCATTGTGATGAACGGCACAATCCAAGACGAGAAAATCACTTTCGATCTCAACGGTGACGAACCCAAGTGGATTGAGGATTACTTCACATTCTTTACAAAAGACATGATTGAAGATCTCTCCGTAGATGAGGACGGCGGCGGCAATGAACTGATTTATATTAAAAAGATCAATTATTAAGAGCCTTTTTAGGCTCTTTCTTTTTCTTTTAAGTTAGCATATGCTAACTGCATGAGCGCGGTACTTTAACACATTAAATCGTTAAAGCAAAAACAGGGGCGGCGGCAACTTGCACAAAAGTTTTCAAGATCGTGCAATGTTTTTGTGCATAGTGCCGAAATTACAAAAATCGCTTGACATTTTTCCCAAAGTGTGATATAATATAATCAAGGAAAGGGCAAGGAAGCCCACACGAAAGGGGTATATACTATGAGTACAAGAATCTACTTTGACATGGACGGCACGGTTGCTGACTTCTACGGTCAGACCAATTGGCTCGAAAGACTGCGCAACGAACAGGCGGGCGCGTTTATCGCTTGCAAGCCGCTGTTCAATCGGGCGCGTTTCGGTGCGGTTGTTTCCCGTCTGCTTGCAATCGGTGTGCAGTTCGGCGTTATCACTTGGCTGCCTATGGATGCAAGCCCCGAATACGAGGAAATCTGCACCGCAGAAAAAAAGGAATGGTGCGCGGCTTATCTGCCGTTCATCTCCGAATTTACGGCGCAGTCCTACGGAGTACCGAAGCAGAAAGCAATCAAAAAGCACGCATCTACTGAAATTCTGATTGATGACAACATGGAAGTATGCAAGCGGTGGAAAACCGCGAAACAGCGTGATTTTTCGCTTGTCTCCGGCTACTTTGATAGCGTGTGCGATGCACTGGAAGAAATCGCGGATGAAATGGGCGCATAATGCGCCCACCGCAGAAAGAGGGGTTTGTAAAATGATTTACTTTATTCTCGGTATCATCGTCTGGCAGTTTGTCGTATTTATCGGAGAATCCACAAAATGGCACGGCGAAGATTTTTTAACTTTTATCTATGCTTTTGTGCCGTCGGTCATTTTCGCGGCTGTTGTTTTCCCGTTCGTTTTCGGTAAAAAGTTATACTATAAGCATAAGGCGAAAAAGTATTGCAGAAAAGGGGAATGAATATGAAATGTAAAATTTGTAAACAAAAAACTGATTGGGGTTCTTCTATGGGCGTGCGTGAGTTCATTGTCTGCCCTGATTGTTTCGGGGAAATGGTACGGGAAAAGCAAGAGCGTTGCGATTTATCCGGCGCAGAAGCCCGCGAGCGCGTCATGAACGCAATTTTCACAATCGGCGATCAAGTTAAAAGAGTTAAGCAAAGAAAGGGCGCAGAGTAATTCTGCGCCGCAATATTGTCATAAAAACTTCACGCTTTAACTCACTAAAGCGGCGGCCGGGCGCGCGCTTTACTGCTTTAACTCACTAAAGTGTACCGCAGGGGCGCCCGGCAAAATGCACAAAAGTTTTCAATTCTGTGCAATGTTTTTGTATATTATGACGAAGACGGATCTTGTGCATCTTGCACAAAAATTTGCCCGGCTCGCTGCGCTCGTTTTATGTTTTGTGCATTTTGACGAATTTTTTAGGCTCAAAAACAACGCAGATACGCGGTTTTTCAGAGGGGCGGATTTGACTTTTTTTGGAATCCGTGGTATAATAAGACCATAGGAAAGGGGTTGAGCGCCCACCCCCTACGGGCGCGGATAGGAGTTGCATGATGTTTGAGCAGTTCGATTTCGATACTCTGGGCAAGGTGTCCAACAAGGCGGTCAAGGACAAGGCGCGTGAGATTGCGTTCGCAGAGGTCATTGACGCGCTGACTGAGCGTTTCGGCGCTGACATGATTTCTGTTGTCGGCGGCGCTGAAATTGCAATCTCTATCGGTTCGCGTACCGTTTCTGACGGCACGGTTCCTGAAGTCCCCGTGGTGCTGAAAATCACCGCCAAGGAATTTGAGGCACACGCAACCACGAGCGGCAAAGAGGTCGCCGCGTATGACCGTTTCGAGGAGGCGGATGCTTACGCGGAGGAAAAGACCGCCAAAGAGGCAGAGGCAGAGGAACGCGCCAAGAAGAAAGCCGCAAAGGTCGCCGCGGATAAGGCGGCGCGTGAGAAAGCCAAGGCGGCAAAGGCGGCAAAAAGCGCGGGCTAACTGTCCGCGCATCGCGCACACTTTTTCAATCGGAAACTGTCCGTGACAGGCGGACAGTTTTCATTTTTAACAAAAACTTTAGTGCTTTAAAGCGCTAAAGCGCGGCGCGGGCTTTGCTTTACTGCTTTAACTCGCTAAAGCACAGATCGGGGCGGCGCGCAAAATGCACAAAAATAATTCACAAGTTGAAATGTTTTTGTGCAATATGTAGAAAGTAAGGAAACCCCTTGACAAATCGCTTGAAATGTGGTATAATAAGACCATAGGAAAGGGGTTGACCAAACCAATGAACAAGGCTCGGTATATCGTCATTGACACGGAGACTACAAACGGCATGGATGAACCGCTCGTCTATGATATCGGTTTTGCAGTCGTGGACAACACGGGTTTCGTCTATGAGCGTCACAGCTATTGTGTTCAGGAAATCTTTGAACAGCGTCCCGATCTCATGGCTTCCGCTTACTACGCGCACAAACTGCCGCGCTATTATCAGGAAATCGCAGAGGGCAAGCGGCGCGTTCTTCCGTTCTTCCTGATTCGTCACATTTTCCGTGACTGTTGCAAGCGGCACAATGTGCAAGCAATCATGGCGCATAATATGCGGTTTGACAATAACGCATTGAGAAACACGGCTTTCTATCTGTCCGAGGGTTACACAAGATACTTTTTCCCGTTCGGCGTTCCTATCTGGTGTACTCTGGCAATGGCTAAAAGTGTTATGGGAAATCGCCCTGTTTATTATGAATGGTGCAAGGCTAACGGCTATCTGAACAAGTGGGGCAAGCCCAGATTCACCGCTGAAATTCTGACGCGCTTTATCCGTTTTGAAATGGGTTTCGTTGAACAGCATCAGGGCATTGATGATGTTATGTGCGAAAAAGACATTTTTGCGTATCTCGTCAGACAGCACAAGAAAATGCGCCGGACTTATTGGAGAGAAGCGGCATAAAATGCCGCCGATCTCCGGAAAGGAGTTTTGTTAAATGAGTAACAAAGTTATTATGCCAGATGCAGAGTCTCTGCAAATCTTAATTGAATTATCAAAAGCAAGCCCTGCCGCCGCTCTGGACTTTCTGACCTTTATGCAGAGCGAATTGATTTATGAATTAACAAAAGAGACCGATGGCGCGGAGTAATCCGCGCTTTATACTCTCCGTATAACTTCGCACTTTAACTCGCTAAAGCGCGGGGCGGCGGCCGCTTCAACGATTTAACTCACTAAAGCATAGATCGGGGCGCCCGGCAAAATGCACAAAAACTGATCGCAGATGTTGAAAGAATTATGCAGACTGCACAAAGATTATTGCATCGAAAACCGCGTATCTACGCGCTTTTTGAGGGCGGCGGATTTGACTTTTCTGCCGTTCTGTGGTATAATAAGACCATAGAGAGGGGGGCGGAACGCCGAGAGCCCACGCCCCACGCGCACGGGATGCGCCCTCTAGGTATGTGGCTTTCGGAGATATGGAGTACACCATGACTATCAAGACTAACCGTGATTTCCTGACCGCTGTTGCCGCACTGTCCGGCATCGACACCGCTATCACCGAGTTCGCCAAGACCGCGCTCGCAGGTCTGGACACCAAGAACGAGAAGCGCAAGCTGACCAAGTCCGCGCTCGCTCACAAGGCAGAGGTTGACGGTTTCCGCGCTGATGTTCTCGCGCTGTTCACCGCTGACAGCACTCTGACCATGACCGCCGCAGAGGTTGGCGCAAAGCTCGGCGTTTCCACTCCCAAGGCATCCAGCGCCCTGACTGCACTTGCTACCGCAGGCGCACTGACCAAGACCGAAATCAAGGTTTCCGCTAACAAGGCGGCAGGCATCAAGGGCGGCAAGAAGATGACTTACAAGCTCGCCCCTGTTGCAGAGGACGGCGGCGCGGAGTAATCCGCGCCCCACTCCCCAAAAATTGCGGTTGACTGACAGCCGTTCCCATAGATAGCATATAGGAAAGGTAGGTAATGCATATGTCTGTATAAAATTCAAAATTGTGTATATTGGAGCGTGGGCGCAGTCAGTCTGCGCCCATTGCTCTATCAGGAGTTAGCATAGGCTAACCGCGCCCGGCCCATGCTTTACTGCTTTAACTCGCTAAAGCATAGCCAAGGCGGCGCGATTTGATTAAAATAAAAAACTTTTTCAAAAGGTATTGACTTTTTCCTCGAAGTGTGGTATAATAGAATCATGAAAGGGGGTACACATCATGACAGTGTACGATATCTATACAAAAGAGGTCGGCGGCAAGTGGGTTGCGGAGCCGGTTCTCGTGGTTACTTTCAACTCTCTTGCGGCGGCTTCTTCCTATCTGGAAAAGTACGCGCAGGACTGCGGCAATCCTTTGGCAATGGCTTTCTACAAAGAGACTTCTTCCCGCTTCATGCTCGGCAAGTCTGAGACTTTCGGAGTGGGCGCAAAGAGATTCTGCAAGGCGCGTGAGGTTTAACACGCGCCCCTCTTTTCATTGTGAGTTAGTCTATGCTAACCGCGGCGGGTCCGCACTTCATCGCATTAAAGTGTTAAACCATCGGGCGGCGGCGCTTTAGCGCATTAAAGTGCTAAAGCAAAAATTTTTGTTCCACATGGAACATTTTCTGCCGCTAGCAAAATGCACAAAAATTCTGCCGGATCGTTGAGAATTTTCTACTTGACATTTCCGGCAATTTGTGGTATAATAGAGACAAGAAAAGGGGAAACGCGCCCCGCCCCACTACGGGGGCGCAGATAGGAGCACATATGGCACTTCTGAATCAGACCGACTTCGACGGTCTCGGCAAGGTCAGCAACAAGCGCGTTAAGGACGAAGCCCGCGCACAGGCGTTCGCACTTCTGCTCGAAGCTCTCACCGCAGTTTTCGGTGACGAGGGCGTGTCCGTTGTCGGTAACGCGGTTGTCGCCGTGTCTGTCGGTTCTCGCACCGTTGCGGACGGCACTGTCCCCGAAGTCTCCGCAGAAATCAAGGTGACTGTCAAGGAGTTTGAAACCCACAGCACCGCATCCGGCAAGGAAGTTCTCGCCTATGACCGCTACGAAGAAGCCGAAGCCTACGAAGCGGAAAAGACCGAGAAAGAGCGCGAAGCAGAGGAGCGCGCAAAGAAAAAGGCGCAGAAGATCGAAGCCGACAAGCGCGCACGCGCAAAGGCACGCGCCGAAAAGGAAGCGAAAAAGAAAGAGGGTGAAACCGCGCCGGAATAATCCGGCGCATTTTTTTGAAGCGAATTGGTTAAAACTTTTAACTAATGTATAAATGTATAATTGTTCCATGTGGAACATTTCAAAAAAAACTTTAGCGCTTTAACTCGCTAAAGCGCGCCCCGCAGTTACTTCACCGCTTTAACTCGGTAAAGTGCATGGACCGCGCGAGATTGTTAAAATTTTAACAAATCAGTGTTCCATGTGGAACAATGCCATTTTGTGCAAAATGACGAAAATGAAAATACCACTTGACAAATCACTTAAAATGTGGTATAATAAGACCATAGGAAAGGGGTGTCGTTAATGACGCGTGAAAAGTTTATCGTTCTTGATGTTGAGGGTATGCAAGGCAAACGCCCTTACAATGTCGGCTATATCATTGCTGACCGCTACGGCAAAATCTACAAAAAGCATTCGTTTGCGTTTCCGGCGTGCATTTGGGAGAACATTGCCGAATCTCTCCGAATCGGTCAAGCGGTTGAGATGACCAAAAAGAACATTCAGGAAATCTTGACCGATTCCGACAAGCCGCGCAGAAAGCGCAAATACAAGTCTGTCACTACTGAGGAATTTGCAAATCAGTTTTTTAAGGAGATTCACCGCTACAAAGTCAAACGCATTTTCGCTTATAACTGCAATTTTGACAAGGGCGCAATTTCCCGCTTGCTCGGTGAGGAACTCTTTGCGGAACTTGATTGCGAATGGTGCGACATTATTTCCGGCTTGCTCCCGCGTTTCTGCACCGCGCCTTACTTAAATTTCTGCTTAACTAATGGCTATCTTTCACCTAAAGGAATCGCGCAGTATAAGGCAGAAGTCGCATACCGTTACTTTTTCGGCGACTTAAATTTTGAGGAAGAGCACACCGGACTTGAAGATGCGTTAATTGAATACGCGCTTCTGTTAATCTCTTTTAAGTCGCATAAGAAACTTAATTTTAAGCCGGTTTGCGCGTGGGCAGAGATTAAAAAAGCAATGCAAGAACGGGATTTATGGGCGGTCGTTTAACCGCCCTTTTACTTAAATTTAAGTTAGCACAGGCTAACGCGTTGTACGTACATCTCACACTTTAAACCACTAAAGCGGCGCGTGGTCCATGCTTCAGCACTTTAAACCGCTAAAGCATACACACGGCGGCGAAGCAACTTGCACAAAATAGTTGCGTGGATGTGGAAATTTTTCGGCGTTTTGACTATTGACTTTTTTGGGAAAGTGTGGTATAATAAGACCATAGGAAAGGGGTGCGAAAATGAAAGCCTTTGTAGCGAAAGCAACTTTTGAATATCATATCGGGTATCAGTACCACAAAGTTACTCACACTTTGCGAGTAGAAGCCACGGACAAAAAGAGCGCAATCCGCGAAATCAAGCGTTATTTTCATGAGAAGTACAAGGACTACGGCATTTTCAATGTCATCTATATTAACGAAATTTGAGGAGGTAAATTTATGATCTTTGTAGTTATGACCGATGAGGGTGAGGTTCTTGGCGTTGCGACAAATGAAGAAATCGCAATTCGCAAAATGATCGAGTATCTGACTTGGCACAAAGAACATAATCATTGGTTTGATACAGATGAAGAATTTGAGGAAGCAATCGCTGATGTTAAGTTAAATCTGCAAGCAGAAGGCTATCTCTATGCGTTTCCGGCGCCGCTGTGGGGTGTGTAAAACACTCCACATTTTTTTAGATAGAGTTAGTCAATGCTAACTGTGGCAGGCGGCGGCACTTTAGCACATTAAAGCGAAAAAGTTAAAAGAAAAAATTTTTGAAAACTACTTGACAAATTGCAGAAAGTATGATATAATAAAATCATAGAAAGGAGGTCGAAAGACCATGAGTATTATCTACCGACTTAGTGAGGACAATCACGGCGATCTTGGTGACTTCTCCAGCATTCAGGAAGCACTCGACTTCATGAAAGAAGAGTGGTATGTCACTGAAATTGAATCCGTCAATGAAGAAACAGAACCGGACAAGATCGCACAGGAATACGCCGGATGCGAAGCAGGCAAGTTCAGTCTTGAAATCGACACAGACAACGGGCTTTTCTGGATTTCTCGTGAAGAGGTTTTCGTCAATCCGCCGGAAGTCTTTGTTATTATGACTGATGACGGCGAATGCATTGCAATCCGCGGCACGCGCAGAGATGCACTGATGTTCATTTTTGAAAAGGCGCGCGAAGATAACTATATCGGCGAAAACTGGCGCGAAGAATACGAAGTCGAAACAGTAGACGAGATGCTCGACGAGATCGACAGTCACCACTCTTTCGACAGTATGTATGTAACAGAATGTGATAATTGCCAAATTTGAGGGGAGAGATCCCCTCATCTTTGTGCAAATTGCCTATTGACAAATTCCTTTTTTTATGATATAATATAATGGGGAGGGGAGTGAAAAGTTGAGTTAGCATATGCTAACTGTTTGCAGGTCCGGGTGCTTTAGTGCGTTAAACTACTAAAGCATACCGGGTGCCGTGCTTTAGTACATTAAAGTGCCAAAGCAAAGGCGGGGCGGCACTTCATCGCGTTAAAGTGTTAAAGCACACCCAGGGCCCGCGCCGCTTTAAAGCGTTAAAGTTTAAAGTCTTAAAACATATAGGTTTACTAGGTATTGTCACGGCACGATTTTCCTCGCTCTGTCGGCATCGCCGCGCCCGCGCTCTGTCCGTGTATAAATATAGTCAAATGAGCTGCAAATGAGCTGCAAATGAGCTGCATGAGCTGCGTTTTCTCTCGAAACGGGGCGATTTTGTTAAAAATTTTAACAAAAAGGAGCTGCAACGAGCTGCTCCGGGCGCATTATTCACGGAAATGGGCGGCATTTAGTTAAAAATTTTAACAAAAAGAAGAAAATGAGTTGCAACAGGCACCAATTTGATTTATTTTTTAACTTAAATGGGCACCCCCGATTATATTATACCACATTTTCTTTGAAAAATCAAATTTTTCCTCTAAAAAAATCGTCAGGCGTCCTCTTTATGCACGCATCTACGCTATCGCCGCCCAAGTTAAAAATTTTAACAAATTGCCAAATGAGCTGCAACCTCGATTCCAAGCTGTCAAGCACTTGACTAGCCTTATTTTTATTGAGTTAAAAACTTGACTTTGTTTGTTCGCTAGTGCGCAGTAATAAAAAACACATCCAACAGTTTCAATAGCGACAATGCGGCATACAAGAATTTTTCAAGTAACACGAGTCCTTACCCATAGTGGGCGTCTTCTTTTAGCTCGCGCAACTACTCCGGCTACTCCGACCCTTGCACCTGATCCCTTTACTCCAATCCCTTCGCCTTGCTCCCTTTCACCTTGAGCCCTATCCACACTCCTTGCTCCAATTTCAGCAATGCCAAAAAAACCGGCTAGCACAATTCCATGCCAACCGGTTTCTTAACATATTCAACTCATAGTAACATATTCAACTCATTGTAACTTGACTTGCCCTACCTACCACCCATTCGAGCCACCGACTAGATTCGCTTAGCTCAATCCGCCTACCACGCTCCACCTGCGTTCCTAAGCCTCACTAGCATCTTCCCAACGCTACTGCTTCCGGCTTCCGCCGGTTTGACTTCCTGTGCTATCGCTTCGCCGCCGCAGCCTTGCGTTATTCCGGACTAACTATTTAACTGCTTTCGCTCTACTTGCACAATTAAATTACTTTACCCACCCTTACCTCAACTCAATGCCTATCGTTTCAGCTATTGAGCTACACTTGCTTTAATTTAACTGTACTCTTGCCGGATTGCTCCGGCTCTTCATAGCACACCTTGCCTTTCTGATCTAAATGCCGCAGTTTCAATACAATTCAATTCAATTTAATTAGCTCTAATCACTTACCTATTCGCCGGCTTCTACATCCGGCTTTTCATAAGTCCTCACTATCCTTTCCCAGCACTACTTTCTTGCCGCCGCAAGCCAAATTGCTGACTTTACCTTTGCTGCCACGATCAAGCAGCTATCTCATGCCGGCTTGCGTTAAACTTTTTCCCGACCGGCACGCTTAAAATCTTTTTCCGAAAACCCCTATGCAAAACTTTTGCTACCCCGCAAATTATTCTGCTGTTATCCACCGGTATCAACCGGATTGCTACCTACCCGACATATTTCTTGCCTACCCCCTTTAATATAATTATATATTATATTATATTATATATTATAGTATATATTATATTATCTTATAGTATTTGTTCTGTAATTTCTTCAGAAGCTCTCTGGAAAATTTCCAATTTCTTTGCCGCCCCAGTTACGCGCTATCGCGCTTACTGTGGCTGTTCGCAGCTACGCTGCTCACTTATTTCTGCATCAGCGTTTCTTATATATATTGTAATATTATGTAATATTTCTCGGTCTGTCAGAAATCTTTTATCGGATTGATCGCAAGACTTTTACTCGCCGCTGTACCCGCTCTCAATGAACAAGTACCCCGTCAAATTCGGATACAGCTCACATTCAATCAAATAACCTTTTTCAATCAAGGCGGATATTGCAGCTTGGTATGTTTTCCAACTCATGTTGCACAACTCGCAAACCTCTTTGGAACTCAACCCAAACTCATACCCGTTAGCATTACTATTGAAGTAATGCCATAACTTAAAAGCATTAGGCGGAAGTTCTTTCATTGCCTTCCGCGACGCGGCGAAATTGAAGATCGTATAAGTGTTATCCTTATCAGATTTCGCTTTCGCAATTCGTATCGCTTTTTGATTCGCCGCCAGTCTTGGTAACATTTTCAATCAACCCCCATTGTTTCATCTTCCCGCTCGCCGCATGAACTTCTCGAACTATCTTCATGCCAGAAAGTGGAAACAATGGGGGAACTCACATGGGATTAGGGCTTAGCCCTCAACCCCCTCAGTCTCGGTCTCCGGAGCAAGAGCGGTGTAACCCTTGACCTTGCCACCCTTGACACCCTCAGCCTTGTTTGCGTGGATCTTCATCTCGGTCTGAACAACGGTGCCAGCCTCAACGAGCTTCTTCGCGAGGGCAGTAGCCTTCGGAGTAGTAACACCGATCATCTCACCGAGCTGAGCAGCGGTGTAAGTAACACCGGTCTCCATTGCAGCGAAGAGCTTAGCCACGAGGACTTCGTTCTCCTTCTGAGTTGCAGTCGGCTTGCGGTTAGCAGCCTTTTCTGCGAGCTTCGCGAGCTTACCCTCTGCGTAAGTTGCGAGTTCGGTTTCGCCGTTCGCATTTGCGAGTGCGATAACAGCAGTCCACGCCATCTTCTCAGTCATAGTTGCCATTGTTTTCCTCACTTTCTGGAGCTTTTCGCTCCGACAGCGGGCTTGCGAACCGATCATCTTGCCGCCGGTTCATTTGCCCTTTCCTTAACTTTCTATATATATTATATCACAGATTTCTTATTTTGTCAAATTTTCTTTTTCGGAATTTTCTTGGGAGAGGTGAGGGAATTAACCCTCAACCTCGCCCTCGCCGGCACCCTCGATCAGAGCGTAGCCCTTGACCTTGCCGCCCTTGATACCCTCAGCCTTGCAAGCCTTGATCTTGACCTCGGACTGAGCCAGACGACCAGCCTTGACACCCTTCAGGAGGATGGAAGAAGCCTTAGCGGTAGAGATACCGAACTCGGTACCGACCTGAGCAGCGGTGTAGACCACACCAGCCTCGAAGGAAGCGAAGATCTGCTCTGCCAGAGCAGCGGTCTCCATCTGAGCCTCGGTCAGCTTACCCTTGCGGGATGCCAGCTTCTCGTCCAGCTTTGCGATCTGAGCCTGTGCGTAAGCGCCCTCAACGGACTCGGCACCCAGCTTCTCGATAACGGAAGTGTAGAACTCACGAGCAGTATACTTTTCAGACATAACATACCTCTTCTTTCTGCGGACTTTGCCGCGGTTGAATTGTTTTGGTGGGATTTGGTTGATTTCCTTTCCTCACCTTTTCTAATATAATTATAACACTTTTTTTCCAGAAAGTCAAATTTCTTTGACCCTCTGTTCAGCCATTCTCAATGGCTTTAATCTACACAAGGCTTTGGATTTTTCACTCGGGGTGGTGAGTTCCCTATGAACCGAGAGTATTTGCTTCCCCTCGGAACCCAAAGTGTCACCAACGGTTCTCAGTAGAGCTTCCTAGAATCCTTCCCGATTAAGGGAACCTGACTAGCGAAGGTGCTGCCCCTTGTGCATATTAAAGCTATTGAGAGTATCAGAGCTGCGCTAGCGTCAACAAGGTGACGCCGCGCCACGCATCAATCTTTGACATTGCAAAGCCCACGATGCGACTCTGAGATAAGATAGTTTCCTTAGACGCTGTCAACTACCAAACCGCCGTTACCCTATTTCTTAGTCGTGTAGGGGCATCATCGCGACCTCTCGTTTAACCTCAGAGAGCTGGAGGCTTACGGTACATTCTGAGCCACACCGCCGGCTTTGTAAAGGTGGCGAAGACCCCTTAACTGCTCTTGCTTTAATCTACGCCACAATCGCTCAAATGTCTCCACGGCGTCGTCTGAACTTAGCGGAACCACCTTTTATAATAAAAGACTCGGAATTTCATCAGATCTTTTCACGGCGATCCGGCACCGCTCAACTCGTGCGGGTGGCGGGAGTCGAACCCGCAATCTTCTTGCACACTTTCGTGGCAAGTGCCTTGCTATCCTGTTAGGCGACACCTGCTACGCAAGAGCTTCCGCTTACCTTGCGATTAAGTTGAACCTCATCCCCAATTATCCCTCGCTCGCCGCCACTCGCTGGACTTATGCGGAGAGCATCAGCAGGAGGATTTTGACTTCCTTTCCTCATCTTCTATATATATTATATCATTTTTTTCTGATTTTGTCAATTTTTTTCTGTCTCAATTTTCATGCCGCCCTGTCCGACGATCCACACAGTGTCCCACTTTTCAGTCACCCCGATCTTAACCGGACTGAAAAGACCTGCACTGATTTCAACGCCGAAGTTGCTCATGGTCAAGCCAACCGGCATATGACCGTTGCCTTTCTCGATCTCCTTATTCAGAAGATCACGAAGTCTTTGTACTGTCATTGAGCTGATCTCCTTTCTTAATCTTCGGTCTGAATGACCTTAACGATCGCCACATCAGATTCTGCATCCATCAGGCGCGGCACATAGTTATCGAACTCGATCTCTGCTTCTCTCACAGCCGCATCAACAGATGTGAAGCTGCCGTGAGTATTCTCTTCAACGGTTTTCAGAAACCACTTGCGAGCCTTTGCGCGGTCAATAAAAGAAGTCGCGTAAGTAAGCTCACCCTGCCGATCTTTCCACAGGCACACATACACTCTCATGATACCCCTCCTTAAAAGTAACGCTGAACCAGAGCCTCCATGTTGGCACGACCAACAGGATTCATGGTGTGGAAGCGGAAGGTGAAGGCATAGTCCTTGTTCTCGTGGTAGCCATTCTCAAGCAGCCAATAGATCAGCTTGATCGCATCGCCGCCGTCCTGAGCATAGATACCGAGATCATGGTCGAGATCAAACATGATCGCGCCTACATGAGTCTTAACGAACTCAATGACCTCATTGACAGAGTGGAAAGACTCGAAATCAGTATAAGGGCACTTGCGCTCGTCATCGAGCCATACACGCCAGAACCTCATTTTCATTTGCCCCCTTCCTTAACTCTCTATATATATTATAGCATAGTTTTTTGAAAAAGGCAAATTTTTTGAGAACTAAATTTCTTTATTCAAATTCGCCCGTACCATTCGGGAAGTATTTTGTGGAACGGATTGATGTCATCTCCCCGTAGTGTTCATACCGATAATCGGAATAGCTCATTGCGTCTTCAAGTGACTCAAAGATCGCTTCAAGGTGATACTCATGTTCCCACGGCGCCATTGTGAATACCGCGTGGGCTGCAACTGCTTTATTTCCCATTGTTATATACCCCCGATTGCTTAATTGATCGGCACAGCAGAACTCGAATCTGCATTACCACTGTATCAGAGTGGCGTCCTCACCGGTTAGACGATGCGCCGTTATAAGATGCCCCTTAGAGGATTCGAACCTCTACCCGCCGCGCGGCGTGTGCTGACCTGTTACACCAAAGGAGCGAGGGTGACAGGACTGGACCTGCATCGTGTCGTTTCATTCCAACTAGCTAAGTCTGATGACGAACCACCGCTCTGCCATTGAGCTACACCCTGATGCCGAGGGGTTAGCTATTCCCCTTTTTTACATCTTCGGCTTGATGTCGCTAAGTATACTCAACTACCTTCTAATCTACTACAATACTACTATGAGAAGGCGCATAGCAGTAAGGAACAGATCAGTGGGAATTGAACCCACACTTCACGGGCATCCCCGTGCGGTCTACCTTTGCTCCTATGATCCGCATGGCTTTATTCGACGCCACATCGCCGCCATGATTACATGGTTTTCCACTTGACCTATGATCACTCGGTCTAAACTCGCGCTGTGGATTTCACGATGAAGGTTCGATGTCTTTTTACCGTGGGAGAACCTTCCAAACAGCCACATTTGGTGGAGCATACGGGAATCGAACCCGTCTGAATTCCTCTCTGCCAGAGAGGCGACCACCCCATGCAGTCCCATGCCCCAGATAGGAGAAGCAGTTTTGTGTCATGCTCAGGACGGCGTTTGATGGAGATAGCGGGACTTGAACCCGCACCTCTGGAGCGACCAGCGAAGCTACCTCTTACTACTATATCCCCTGCCGGAAGGCGTGTGCACCCGCCCTTTGATCAGGCTCCGGCGACCTTCTTGCTAGCATTGAGCAGTTGTTCCCCCTCTTACTCAGGAGGGATTGGTGAGGACGACGGGGATCGAACCCGCAAGTTCCAGCTTGAAAGGCTGGTGACTTTACCAATTTGTCTACGCCCCCAGATATGGAGGTAGCTTTCAGGCTTAGCTACCGAACCATAGAACCATATTGAATTACCCAAGAGGGAGTCGAACCCCCATTACACGGGTCAGAACCGTGCGTCCTACCTTTAGACGACTGGGTATCAGATTTTGTGAGGTGAGAATCGAACTCACAACCTCCGATCTTTGTCGGAGCAGTTCTTACCAAAGAACTTTCTCACAAAGAGGCAAATACTAATAGAGCAGTTTATACTCAGGTGCTCAGGAGACTGGTGAGGATAGCGGGGATCGAACCCGCAGGTTCCGCCTTGAGAGGGCGGCGATTCTACCAATTCATCTATACCCCCATAATGAGGTTTCTCCTCCAACCTCAAAGGTCAATTATGCAACTGAAGATCACCAGTAGTTTCTCCTCCAACTACCAAGGTCAGTACGCATCATGAGTCGGTGTGACGGGAGTCGAACCCGCACCCTCTGGATTAAGAGTCCATTGCTCAGCCAATCGAGCTACACACCGATAAGTGGGCATCGCGCTACTCGACGCGCGCTCAACTTTCACGCTATGCCCTTCCTCGTCTTTTCGCCCGCGCGAGGACTCGACTTCCCACTTGTTTCGCGAATCAGGGATCTCTCGCTGGTCTTGTTGATTTAAGTCCCTAACCACAAGGACTGGCGTGCGGACTCGAACCGCGACCATCCGGAGGTCTACCTAGGATAACCACATCCCGCACATTGCGAGGGGCTCCACCGCCAAGGCTATCAGGTTGCCGCCCCACCAATAACCAAGTTGGTGACGCCCTGTGAATTAACGGTTTTAACAGGGTTTACTTACCGTATCGAAATTAGTGTTCCGGATCCTCGCCCTCTGCGAAGAACTCATCCCATACCTCAGCCGGAACATCGGTGAACTCGCGCTCATCAATGTGCTCGAACATTGCGAAAGTATCCATTTTTCAGAACCCCTTTCCTTAACTCTCTATATATATTATATCATATTTTTTTGAAATTGTCAAATTTTTTTGACCTTATTTTTTCTTAAGCGATTGCGCCGGCGATCAGCCACAGCGCGATGTATCCGAAGTAGAACACCGCCAGAATTACGATATCGAGCATCAGGATGCCGACACCATAAAGGATCATCTTCACATCTTCTTTTCTCATTGTTTCATGCCCCTTTCCTTAACTTTCTATATATATTATAGCATGATTTCTTGAAAAAATCAAATTTCTTTGAAAGAAAAATTTTTGAAGCCGCCACAAGGACTCGAACCTTGATCTTACGCCTTTCGCCGCCCTACCCAATGGGAATCGAACCCTTCAAGTCGGTTACTTGCGTTGCTCTGCCGATTGAGCTATAACGACATTTGGTGGAGAGTGGGGGAATTGAACCCCAGAAGCGCTGGTCCAATAAGCTTCGCCTCATCGGCGCTTACGCAATATCCTCTCTTCGGCGGAGGACTGATTACTCGGCTGCCACCTTGTCCCTGAAGCAGCTAGCACTCCCCATAATTTTTAATTGGTCGGGATCATGGCATTTCACCACGCTAAGAGCCCCTCCGGCTCTCGTGCTTGCTTGACTGCCTTGCTACCGTTCGGTCTGCAGCCCTAATAGATAGTAGTCACAGCCTGATCTACACTCTCACCCGATATAAGCGGCGATATTGTGGATCCCCTCGCCGTAGGAGAGACGGTGCTACATTCGCCGCCGTCAGCTCAGTGACCGCACGGAACCCCTCGATCACTAGGGTATTGGTGGAGCATACCGGAGTCGAACCGGCTTTACCTACGATTTGAGCAGGAGTCAAATAGCTCTCGCCTACCTACGCCGATTTGTTCCCGACCGGCGCTGCCATGCCCCATTATTTCATAAAAGCTCGAACTTCACGCTCGTAGATTTCATCTGCGACCGCAAAGGAGTTGGTGTTGATCTTGACCGGAGTCTTGTTCACCCACACTGTCCACCCTCTCGTTTTGCCGTTGTTGTGAATGTGGTAGACATTGTGAGTACGATTACCAGTAAAGGTATGAACTCCGTTGCGGTATTTGGCTTTGAGGATATCCTCGAACTGATCCAGAGTAATCATACCATTTCCTCCTTAATCCTCAACAGTAGATTCGACGCAGGAGATCTCGTAGTCACCGAGATAAGTCCCACAGTTGACGCGACCAGCTGCGAAGTCTTCATCGAGATCCCGAATTGCATCAGCAAGATACTGATCAGGATAGCTCCAACGCTCCGCATGATCTTTCAGTGCTTCAATGACATCAGCACGAGCAGACTCTTTAGAAGCGTAAGCCTGAACATAACCATTGGTATCAGTTACAACATAAATAACCATTTTTAGAACCCCTTTCCTTAACTTTCTATATATATTATATCACAATTTTCTGAAAATGTCAATTTTCTTTGAGGTTATTCGGCAGCTTATTTCAGCTCTCTTTCAGACCACGGAACGGCGATGTCGCTCCGTGCGAAAAGCCCCCGATTGATGCGGCGGATGGCTAGTCCGTTCCCACATACCGCATACTCGTCAGAGATGCCGTCGTGTTACGCCTTAACTGGGCGCCCGACTGAACCGGTTTGTGTCGCCAACTGTTAGAACTGAAATAAGCTGTCGAATAAGAGTACCCGTGACGGGATTTGAACCCGTAAAACCGCGAGTCTGAGTCGCGTATGTATGCCGTTCCATCACACGGGCATTTAACACATCAGCGCAGGATTCGAACCTGCTCTTACTCCAAACGGTGGAATTGAACCACACTTACCAGCCAAAGGGGCGGTCGCTATCCAAGTCTCTCTGATGTGTAATAAATAGGGGTTTCTCTCATCCCATCGGCTACGCTCACGGCGTCATATAGGCGCCTTCACCCCTGAGCATCTAAACCTTTCGGTATTGTTGTAATGCTTGTTTTGCGATTCACGACATCACTAGCTCTCTCGAGCCGCCCTTTCGGGCTGGACCGCTTCATAAGATGAGAGGTACAGATAACGCTTGTTAGGCGGAATGTGAATCATGACCTACTCGCGGCGCCTCGACATTTCCTCACGACTACAGATCTTCACTCTGGCTTCTCTTGAACTTAATCAAGTGCGTCGCTGACCGATCCGATCAATGTCGCTTCGTCTTGTTACTAACCGCTTTCTGTTTTCCTCTAACGGCTCATTCCGCCGGTGGATCTGGCGTTCGGAGCGATCCACATCTCCGCGGGCTTAACCATTGTACCTAAGTCCTCGCCGCACCCCGCCCTTTATTTAATGTCCTCTGACGAGTAGGACTCAACTTTTAGTATTCATCGCAAGCATCATCATAGATGCCGCAATCCTGATCCGGATCGTAGTCCAGATAATCGTAATCATTCGGCTCCGGAACATCGCAGTCCTCTTCATCAGACTCAACGATTTCCAGATCCCACTCGAAGCCGCCAACATCTTCGGAGAAAACCCAGCCGTAGGATTCGCAAACCTGATAAGCCTCTTCATAGGTACGGAAACCGTCCATGAAGCCACGAGTCGTACCGCCGCCAGAATGCATAACAATCTGATACATAACTGCCCCTCCTATCAGTAAGAATAGATCATGCGATCAGTCTCGTCATAGATCTGAACATCACACTCAATCCCCTGAGCGTAACACTCATCTTCATACTCTGCCAGAATCCGCTTTGCCTGCCACATGGATTCAGTAACTCCGATCAGCTTGCCGCAGATGCGTTCATCCTGCTCACCGGCATCAGACAGAGCATCAATCACGCGATAAGTCATTTTTCAGAACCCCTTTCTCAACCTTTTCTATATATATTATAGCATGATTTTCTGAAAAAATCAAATTTTGAGACAGACAAATTTTTATAAGTTCGAGGAGAAAATCGAAATCCGAAATTCGTCTGTCTCATTCTCGCGTCTTTTCTTACTTTTTCGCTACGAATGGCATAACCCCGCCAACGATTTCTCCGTTGACAACGAATACCATATCGTAAGGATTAGCTGCAAAAAACTCGCATTCATCCTCAAAAAACTCAAGGTTCTTTGCGTCGATGTAGACAGTGAAGGCATCACGACCGAGACTGGTAAAAGCGCAGAGCTTCTTCGCGCCGCGACCACACTTCACAACAAAATCCTTGCCGCCGTCACGAAGAACCAGACAACCGAGCCCGTCAGTTCTGTCGATACGAGCTACGCGCCACGCATTTGCATTTGCATCGGTGACGAACATTCTATTGGGATCAACCTTACGAAACACTTCGCCCCAGCCGTAGATGTTCTTCAGCTCTTCTGCGAGATCGGGACGACCTGCATCGAGTTCAAGTGCAAAACACTCCTTGCCAGCGTAGAGCTTACGGAGAAGCTCAAGCTGAAACTTCAGATCTTTTTCCATTCCTGCCATTACGCTTCTCCTTTCTCATTACCACAGCAATTCAAGCCATGTATTTCTTCTTACTTTACAGTTCTTATCTTTGCCATACCACCTAGAGTAACGAAAGCCATTACCAAGCCGTTCTCTTGCCAGAGTTTCCTGATGGATGCCTTCGTTAATATCTTCCCCTTCGTATACAACTTCAACCTGAAAGTTGCCTTTTTCATTGGAATAGATCTCAACCCGATACTCCATATTTATTACCCCTCTCTCAACCTTTTCTATATATATTATAGCATAAATTTTTGAAAAAGGCAAATTTTTTCTTGTTAATAAATTCTATTAACAATGTAGAAATCGAGTTTCGGGAAGTCTGGAATTTGCTTCACCAAAAAGGTGTATAGTGTCATGAAAGACGGTGTGAATTCGTACATATTCCTTAATGAGAGCAGTTCCTTAAAGCTGTAAGTGTATTCACTCTCTCCCAAGCCAGATACTCTTTCACCGAAGAAGACTCTTTCACCAGACCATGCATTGAGATGGAAGAAATATTCCTCTGCCGCCCCTTCAAGTTCTTCTTTTTCTTCAGATTCAGGGAGTGAATCCAAGATGTCTAAAACTTTATTGTAATGTTCATCGCAGTTACAGCCAAAATATAAGCCTGTTGAATGTTCAACGCTCATTTCTTCCCCTCCCGAAGTGTATATTTGAATACAGTAACAAGAATGTACTTATCCTTTTTCTTGGTAAAGATAAAGCATTTGTTATCGAAGAAACACGGAATGCGCTGATTGGGTTTTCCATGTTTCCATTGATAAAAGTTTCGCTGTTTTTCAGTCAGATCATTTATTCGCTTACCATTTTGTCTTGCCGCGTCACTGTATGCTTTCCATGAGGAATATTCAGGCGGCAATTCAGTACGCTGTTCAAGACGAACTCGCGCATGATTTGTGAGTTTCATTCGCTTTTTCATTAGCCGCCTTGCCTCCATCCATTCATCAGAAGATGCATGACTTCAGCTTCAGTAAGTTCACGAATCATGACCTCTACATAGCTGGGATAGCCGCTTGCCAGTTTACGAGCTGTATCAGCGAACAGAATCCCGAATTGCTTTTGCTGAACGCCGCAGATCTCGATGATGAAACGAGCTGGACCTTTTGCTCGTTCATGTTTCAGATTCTGCGGCAGAAGATTCAGAATGTACCCCATTACTTTTCCTCCCCTCTAATCTTGATAACGGGCATCTTAACATTCTCATACTCTTCATCAAGGAAGCGAAGCTGGCAAAGAACTGCCCAACGCATACGAATTGCAGGCTCAAGGCAGTATTTGCGAAATTCAGCTACATCAACTGCTGTCTTGCAAGTGATCTGCGGAAACAGCAGCTTGAAATAAGCTGTGCAAGTACGCTTGATTGCTTCAAAGTTACGAGTATCGCAATCCCCCTCAACATACAGGAGTTCATCAATGATTGCACGGTAGTAGAACTCCTCACGAAGCTGGTGGAACATTTCAGTCAGATAGTTAGTAGACAGTGCCCAACCTTCGTACTTACGATCCTCGGTGAAACGCCCGATCTTCCAACCCTCGATAATACCAGAGAAACGGTCGATGAATGCAGATTCCTTGAACATCTTAGGAAGTGTTGCGAAGATGTTGTGATGCTCGACATCCATTTGTCCGATCGGAATGTTACCGACAAGAGTAAGACCTGCATCAGCAGTACCGCAGTATGCTCCGATACGAATTTCTCCGCTTTCAAGGTAAGGCTTCAGGACACCGTTCATTTCTTCAGGATCGCTGCACTTCAGTGTCTGGACTTCATCCCAAATAACATTATCGTGAGTAGCAAAGTAACCCGCCTTCTTGGTGACATTGTGGTAGAAAGCTGTCGCACGAGAAACAATGCCGGAAGTCATCCAGTTATGAGTAGAGAGCTGAGAGTAGCAGTAAGACTTACCAGTACCCTTCGTTGCCAGCTCAATCTGGTTCAGACGCTTCTCCACAAAAGGCAGAAAACGCTGAAGTAGAGTCAGCTTTGCATCACGATCAAAGCCGGCAGGATTGAAGTTCAGACCAGAAACCAGAACATCAATCCACTCTTCAGTTGTGAAGGCATTGCGCCCAGACTGATACAGTTTCAGCTTATAAGTGTAAGGGCAAAGAGGTTCAAAGCTAACGAGCTGAACCACTCCGCAATCGTAGCACAGAGTGACTTCGCCCCATGCACCTTCAGGATTCAGAAGGTGATCCTTGTTGATAGAGATTACGCTCCAGTCTGCAATAGCTTCGCCCTTCTTCTTAGGGAAGCCATATTCAGGCAGAGAAAAGCAAATCTGGTCTTTTGCATAGTCAAATTCGATCACGATCTTAGTAAGGAGCTTGATCTGCCCCTTTGCGGTGTGACGAGCTTCAAGCAGCTTGATGTTCCACTCGTTCGCCGCCAGTCGCATTTCTTTAACATATTCAGACAGATTGTAAGCATCGAGCTGACCTGCATCGTCAGTAAACTTCTGAAGCAGCCACCCCTTCACATCTGCCGGAAGCTCAAGGAAGTTCATAAGTGTGCTTGCAGAAGTTGACTTGTTTACCACGGCGTTAGGAAACGCCTGCTTCAGAATTACTTCGTTCATTTATTATCCTTTCAGTTTTCGTCAATATCCATATCAGCGCAAGGAGAGATAGGATCAGGCTGATCTTCAACCGGAATATCGAACCATTCGATTACATCGTCAAGCACAGAAGTATCATACCTCTCAGTAGCCATACACTGGCGAACATAGTCGCGGCGATCCTCTTCAACTCTATCGCAGAAGAGCTGCTCTGCCGCACAGCACTCACACAGTTCAAGATCATCAATTCGATAGCCAAGCTCGCCATCATTGATCGCCGCGCCACAGCTATCACAATACAGCTGCATCCACCACTGATTTTTGCGTCCGCAGCCAATGCATTCGGCGCAACCGACACACGCTTCTTCGCGTTCCCATGCCATAGTATCGCTCCTTTCTTACCAGTTAATTAGCAGGACAAATTCTTCAGGGATCTTCATTTCATCAATAAGGTGAAGAACTTCCGTAAGCACGATCTCAAAATCATTTGCAGGAGTTACTTGCTCCAAGATGAATTGATCATCCTCAGTCCACCCGCTAGAAATGAGTTCTTTCAAATCCTGCTCACTTACTTCAACATAAGTCCTATCCATTGCATAAGTGTGAAGATTACACAACTCATGAAATACTTTATCCCAACCGATTCCAACTTGAATGCAAATGAGATCACAGAGATCGTTAATGTCAATGACATATTCTTTTCTTACACAATTTTCCATATATTTCCCTCACTTTCTATATATATTATATCATAATTTTTTCAAAAAGTAAAGGGCTGCACTTTGAAAAATTTTTTGATCCAAAGTACAGCCCATAAGAAAGGGGTATTCAAATTAAAGTCGCAGAAGCTCCCGTGCGGACTCGAACCGCGATCTGAAGATTACAAATCTACTATTCTACCTATTGAACTACAGGAGCATTTCAACTGTCGAGCGAGTAGTTTCAACCTCGCGCATCTCTGGCAGGATTTCACAACCTTGATTTGGCTATTGCCGCGGAGTTGGACCTCCGAGTGTTCCCCCGTATGAGCTGTATTTTCTTCTCGGCTTTTAATTCTTGCCTATCGACAGATAAAACTCAGATTTACACTGAATGACCCACTAGGAAAATTGCACTTGAGCAAGCCCTCGTTTCATAATCCTACTTTGAAATCTGAAAAGCTATATGTGGGAATGTAACTTACTTTGCCTTCTTCTTTGGTCACGGAGCGTTTGCCACTTGCCACATATCACTATCCGCGGGTCGAACCCTCGTTCTGCGTGCCGGTGGTAGTTTAGTTACTGAATCCATGTTAACGCTTCGGGTTGTTAAGGAATTTCCTTTCCTATTGGTCGGAGAGGCGGGACTCGAACCCGCGACCTCATCGCCCCTAACGACGCGCGCTACCAACTGCGCTACACCCCGATAGATTTGAAAACTGAATGGAAGACACAGCTTCCATGTGTGATGGAATCGAACCATCTCACTCATTGGCGGCTAACACAGTGGATTTTTCAACCATGAGTTGTACATACTCAGCGGGTAGTCCGAATATCGTCTGCGCCGTTCCTCTCGCATATTGTTTCCAGACCGCTATGCCAACCATTCAGTTTTCAAATAAACAAGACAGTTTTTCTTCTTACTGCGTGATAGTTGTTTCACCAATCCCCGTTATAATTGGTCGGGGACTCTGGACTTCCACCAGAAACTCAGGCTCCATAATGCATAGAATGTATAGATTGCTGGACTGCCTTAGAAGCCACAAACGGGAATCGAACCCGTGCTATCTGCTTCCCTTAATCATGTTTACAACCTTTTTAACACCTCTTGTATTAAATAATCTTCCGCATATGCCCAATTTTTTACAGGTTTTTCTCCTTTAGGAGCCAAATGAAGTGTTTTTTCAGTTGAACATTCTGATACTGGAACTAAATAGACTTTATCATTCCATACCGTACCAAAAAAATCTACATCATTTGATGAGTAAGTTAATGTTTTATGTCCATAAGAACCTGATTTTACAGATTTACAATTAAAAGTAAAAGCATTTGTTGTTTTTTTACTCTCTCTTGATGTTTTTATCTGTATTCTTATTAACCTACCATCAATATCTGCGATACAATCATACCTACTATCGGAATTCAAAGGGATACATACATTATATCCTAAATCCGTAAAAGCAAGTTGAATTTTTAATTCGGTTATTAAACCTTTTTGATTAGTTGTCTGTTCCATTATTGTAGATTGTAAATTGCTAAGGGAAGCAGAAGTTCTACCATTAAACTACTGCGGCAAGGGAAAGTGCTAAGAGCTGAGATTTTTGACTCTTTTACCAGACGTCATTCCTAGCTGCGAACTAGGATAATCACACAACATCTTTTGGAAGTTGTAGTCTGGACCGACACAGGCTTTGAGAAAACCTGCGAAATCTTACTTCACATCGTTATAGATTTCCGTTCCATGCAGTCTTCCTTGCGGGATTCACAGTTGCTTAAGCTGTTAGATTTGCATTTACTTGTAATCTCTCACGGTAAGCCCTTGCGAGGCTATCCATGTCACCATATT
>Ga0247611_10002616_pt1 | contig 28474 bp, 28 predicted proteins | sample 177DNAGHGhighgp2_FD_192422 | JGI IMG/M metagenome (GOLD analysis project Ga0247611, IMG submission 192422) | Sheep rumen microbial communities from Palmerston North, Manawatu-Wanganui, New Zealand - 1770 DNA GHGhigh gp2 | ecosystem: Host-associated > Mammals > Digestive system > Stomach > Rumen... | reverse complement strand
AATCTAATTAACCGTTTAAAAAACGATTACTCCATTGGGGTGATGGAAGCGGATATCGACGGAGATGTCGATGCGGAGAGAATCCATAAATTAACAGGGGTTCCCTCTATACAAGTTCACACTTCTGGAGCGTGTCATTTAACCGCTCAGATGGTGGAAGATGCGATCGATTCATTTAATATAAAAGATATTAATCTTTTGATACTAGAAAATGTCGGTAATCTCGTCTGTCCCGCGGAATTTGATACTGGGGCTCATCTCAATTTAGTTTTATTATCTATCCCCGAGGGTGATGATAAGCCTTTAAAATATCCCTTGATGTTTGAAGTGGCGAATATTGTCGCCATCACAAAAATCGATACCTTACCCGCCTTTAATTTTGATATTGAAAAATGTAAAAACAATATCCGCTATAGGAATAAAGATATAGATATCTATACTATCTCTGCATTAAAAGATGAAGGTATCGAAGAATTAGCGGGAGCTATAAGACAAAAAATATAATTTGATAACTGCTTATTAATTATTTATTTAAAAAATCTAAGATGCTATATTATTAGTCGTTATTTAAAGGAGTATATAAATATGGAAAGAGCTTCAAGAGTTATGTATAGCATTGCTAACTTCTTCACCTGGATTGTGGCAATCTTAGCCATCATCGGTATTGTCTTAACAAGTCTTTCAATGGCTCATGTTATCTTTAAAGACATGGATGTAGCATTCGCTAATATTCCAACCTTAGTCTACTTAATTGTTGTCTTAGTTGTTGCTTTAGTCACTATCGCTTTAGTGAGAAAAGCCAAAGGCAAAAACACCTCAAAAGGATGGGATGTCTTATTCATCGTTTTAGGTGTATTAGGAAGTAACATCTTCTATATCCTCGGTGGTATCTTTGGTGTCATCGCTACTAGAGACTAATTACCAATAATGAAAGAATAAAAAACCAGGGTCCAACTCTGGTTTTTTGTTTGTTGTTAATAATAGATATTAACTTTATGAAATATATTCCCTGCAATATGGTGCGACAACTTTACTGCATTTAATATAATTAAATACAGTAAAACCACTATTCCTATTATGCTTAGATGCATATAGCATCTATTCCTTCGTTAGCAAATCGATTCGAGCAAGTTCAATTTTTCTAAGCAATCATCAAGAGTCTCTATTGGAACTAGATTAAATGATGACGTTAAGCCTTTAGCAGATGAATATCTTACCTCGTCACCACTAATTATCATTTCTTGTAGTTCGTGTAAAACAGCAGAATAGTCATGAACTATTATGCGATTATATATGTTTTCATATTTTTTGATTAAACCAACAAGCTTAATTGCTTTATAGAAGCTAAAGAAAACTTTAGCATCATTTGGAGTGATATTTCTCATTGAGAATGTGTGGCCAAAGAAGTTTGGAACAAAACGATAAGAATACTTATAGGTATTAAATTCTTCCTCAGATTTAAAATACTTTTGCTCAATCCCTTTGTGCATTATTTCTGTCAAAACGAAAGCCTTAACTTCTTCGCACGCTGTTTTCATTTCTTCACTACAACTGTATGGCTTATCACCAATGGCCTTAATTATGCAATTGTAAATTAATGGAACTTTAGTTGGTTGAATGTCCTCAACAGCTTCTTCATCTTCTTCAATAAAATCCAATATAGGTTTTGCTTTAAGACCTAGGCTTAAATACATTTTGTAAATAGTTTCGACGAGCGTATCAACATCTTTAGAGACTGGATAAAGTGTCTTTTGGGATTCTCTTTCAAGAGGTTTTAAATAATATTTAAACGCGAGTTTATCGTTATCTCCATTAGCAAACCAACAAAGAGTTAGATTCTCTTCATCTTTAGGTATTTTAAAAATAAACATGTATGGGTAGTTTCTAGAAAATACGCCATCAATTTTCAATTTAATCTTTTGGTCAAATGTGCTGATTAAATAGTTCTCGTAATCCTTTCTTGTTGAGGTAAAAGAATCCGGTCTTTCGCTAGACGTGGTTGTGTTCGCTGGCTTTTTAGTCGATGAAGGTCCTTGCTTTCCCTTTAAAGGAAATACAGCCATAATTGATTCTTTTATGGCATTCATATTGTGCGGAACGACTCTAAATTTTGAAGCAGTTAAGTTCTTTGATTGAACTCTAAAATGGATGTAAACAATCCCACGACTTCTTTTGAACATTAGGGACATTTTGCTATGCCCTTTTTTTCTAAAGCCAAAATTCTTAGGGTGATCAGACTTTAATAAAGATGTATTGTCCAAGACAAAAGAGCAAAGCTCATCAACAACTGGTTTTTCTCTATAATTCAACGTTTTATAAAGTTCACTATGTGAAAAATCTTCCGAAGACGTTGGTGTGGCTATTGGTTTTTTGTTTCTCCCAAGAATTTCTTTAATTTTATCCATTGGGCAACCACAAGAAATACATTTATCAGCATATTCACTAATTTCACGGCCGCATTCAGGGCACTTAATTAATGCCATTATTCAAATACCCCCGTTCCCATAATTTCTTTTATGATTGCCATCATGACATCAACAACAATACTATTTCCAGCTTGCTTATAAGCTTGTGCTTTTGAAACTACTATTTTGTAATCATCAGTAAATCCCATTAATCTATGTGCTTCTCTTTCACTGAGCGATCTCAATTTGCCATCAATAGTTATATAGTTATCGACACCAGCTCTATGATGGTTACCCATCGTTGACAAAAGCGTTCTAGCAATTTTTAAATCTGTAATTGCTTTTTGATTCCAGTTTTTTGTCCCTGTTTTCATAACATAAATGCTGACTAGTTTAGACAAAAAATACTGTGGGTCAATAATCCCACCCTTTTTAGAAAAAACGATATTTCCATTATTATCAAATGTCATTCCACCAAAATCGGTAGACTCAATTAAAAAATCTTGCATTGTTAGTTCAAGTTCTTTTGTTTTTGGAACATTAATTGCAAACTTTTTATTTTTAAAGCCAACCACAAATAGTCTTCTTCTATTTTGAGGAATGCCGTAGTCTTTAGCATTTAGCACAAAATATGTATATGAGTATCCAAGTCTATCAAACTCTTGTCTCATTATTTCCCATGTTTTTTTGTTGCTGTTATTTAAAACGCCATTAACATTTTCATAAATAAAAACTTTTGGTCTAATTTCATCTACCAATCTAGTGTATTCAAAGAATAGATTACCTCTTCTATCATTGAAACCGCTTTGGCTCCCAACAATAGAAAAGCTTTGACACGGGCTTCCACCTACAAAAAGGTCTACTTTGTTTCGATAAGGGGTTCCATCTAACAAAATTACATCTTGATAAAAAGATTGTTCCTTACACTTGTAATTTGCTAAATAGCTGTCTCTCACAAAGTTATGTTTTCTTGTATTAGAACTATAAAGTTCCTCTACATATTGTTGTTTTTCTTTCGCTGTCCTCAACGATTGAACAGTTTGAAATTCCTTTTCTTTGTCATAATCAAACACTACGTTTCCATTATCACAAGCAAAAACAATCTCGTGTTCAACGCCAAGCCTTTTTAGAGCAAATTCTACTGCCCCTATTCCACTAAATACTGTTGCTATTTTTATCATTACAAAACCTTTAATATTTCATCCATCAATTCAGATAATACATTAACTACGATACTATTTCCAGATTGTTTATAAGCATCTACATCATGTGAATCGTAGATAAAATCATCACCAAAGCCCATAAGTCTATGGCACTCACGCGGTGTTAGTTTACGGACAGCACCCTTTTTACCTTCATAAAGGCCAATATAAGCTTGTTTTTTAACTTCGTTAGATAATTTATCATATTCCTCAAAAACGAAGTCTCCATTCCAATTAAACTGTTGATTTCTCTTTTGAGTTCTAATGACTTCTGAATTAATTTTTGCCCTTCCACGATTCTTTTGGCTGGTAACAAATTTAAAACCCTTTTCTTTCAAATAAAATTTAGGTTCAATAGAATCCTCATAGAAGTCGGATGCTTTTTTGTTTAATTCTTGCTCGGCAGGAAATTTAAACGGATGAGATCCTCCATTCAAAAAGCCCACAACAAACAATCTTTTTCTTGCTTGAGGAATGCCGTATTTGGAAGCATCCAAAACCGACCAATATATTTTGTAGCCCAATGAATCAAAGACGCTTTGTATTGTTTTCCAAGTCTCTCCTTTATCGTGAATAAGCATTCCAGGGACATTTTCGTAGATAAATACCTTTGGTTTAATTTCATTAACTAAACGAGCATATTCATAAAAGAGGGTACCTCTTGTATCTTCTAAGCCTCTTCTCTTACCCATTAAAGAAAAACTTTGGCACGGACTACCACCAACAAAAATATCTATTTTGTTTTTGTATAAAGAACCATCAAGAAAACGAATGTCGGAATACCACTGTCCCTTGCTTAAATCATAATTCTTTATATAAGTTTCTTTGATCCTGTTTTCTTTCTTGCACTTAGAGTAAAGCTTTTCTGCTTCAACTGTTTTTTGAGGATAAGGAATCTTCGACAGTTCATCAAACTCCTCTTGAGTAATATTGATTTTTCTATCACCACAATCGCACGCAAAAAGTATCTCGTGCTCAATATGTTTGCTTTTGAGCATATATTCAAAAGCGCCTATGCCAGTAAAAACAGTTCCAATTCTAAGCATTTTTTATTTAATCTTTCCGGTCATTTTTAACCAGTTCTTGAATGTCACAATATTATTGAAGAAAGGGACAGCTTCTTTCTTTGGGCGGACAAAAATCCTCACGGAATTAGAGGACAGTTTCTCAAACACTATTTCCGAAACTTCTCCCAAGCAAAGAGCTCTAAAAACACCAATATCCATTTCTTGAGAAGGTAATTTTAAATACTTTCTCTTTTCGATAATTATTGGATTATTAGTTTTGAAAAAGAGAATTTCTGGGGTCTTTTTACTTGCCCACTCAATGTCCTTCAACGCCTCCTCGAGATAAAAGAGTTCGTGGTTATATATGCTTTTGCAATTCTTAATCAGCTCCTGATAAGCATCTTTGCAATATAAATAAGATGAAGCAAGATCAATATAAAAATTGCCCTCTAAATTATTTAAGAATTTTTCAATTGCATCTGCTTGCTGCGATAAATAAAACGAGCCGACACTTCTAACTTTTTCAGTAGTCCTTTGCACATTAATTATCGCTTCGCTGTTTGGTATTGAAAAAATAACGCATCCATCTTGAATAACCGCAGACATAATCAATCCCTATAAGGAAAACCATTTCTAACCGCTTTTAAAAATAGTTCCTTTACCTTTCTTTCTTTTACCACTGTAGATATTCTCATACCGTATCTAATATCCATCATGGCATCTTGTATATATTTTTCTTGTTGAGATGAAAGCACCTTATTCTTGGAGTTCCATATTAAAACTCTATTCCATAAAGAATAATTGTTTAAATTTTCTTTCTTTTCAATAAATTTGATAACCGGATTAGAAGGCATAAATTCAAACGCCTGTTCAGTATCAATTTTTGCAATTGTATATGGAATCTTTTTAATAGCTTCCCAGCACTCTGGCTTTCGGCCCCACATCAAGGTGTTTGGGTGCTCAGTAAGAACGCTTTGGAAATATTTAGAAACTTGTCTAGCTATATCCAAAATTAAGAATTCTAAATTGGAATCAATCTTTTGTTCGGTCCATATCTTTGACAAATTAATCATTTTCATCGAATGATAACTTAATTTTGCGATTGTGTATGGCAAAACAGCTGCCTTAATTGGTAACTTATCTTTTAAGATAATTTTATCAGCAGAACGCCAAAGAATTAGAATGGCGATAAATTTTTTAAAATACTCTTCATTAGGAATGATTGAATTTTCAATAACGTATTCATTAAATTCTACAAAGTTTTTCTCATTACCCAAACAAACAACATCAGGCTTTCTTTCATATGCCATAATTGCTTTTGCCAATATCTTCTTTGAAAATTTTAGTTTTTCTGGATACCTCTTTGAGAAGGATTTGCTGTAATTATAAATAACACGTCTTTCAGTGTTATACTGGCCATTGGATCTTTCAAAGAACCAATAATATTCATTAATAGGAGCAACAATGTTGTCTTTGTAGCAAGGCACTGCTCTAGAGAACTTTTGCATCTCCTTATAAAATGGTTCGTTCGAAGATAAATCTGATTTTGCAATTGCTGTTTGAGTATTAGCATACCTAGAAATATTTGAAACCATTTCAGCTTCGTTTTCTCTTCTCTTTAAAACAGTCAATTTCATTGGAACAACTACTTCGCTCAGATCAATAGGATCTCTAGAACATTCAAAGATAGTCACGGTTGTTTGTCCTCCGTTGACTATTTGAAGTTGATTGAGTGCTTCAATCTCCACAAAATCTCCTTTTAGGGATTTAATAACGCTTCCATCAAGACTTGCGACAGTCGAAAGTCCGTTGTTATATGCAACAAATTCACTAGGAATTGTTTGGAGAGTCCTAACGATTCCACTATTAACCTTTTGAGTTCTTTTTAAATAAGAGCGAACATTTCCTTCAAGAAGACGGCTCTTGTGGTTGTTATAAATTTTTGCGAGCAATCTTCCGGAAATAGATGTGGAGTAAACATCAAAATCTCTAGTTGACGCAATCTTTAATCCATATAGGCAAGTGCTGTAATCTTTCTTTAAATCTATAACCAGCTTTGACGAATCGTTTGAGATAATAGATTCATAAATCTCACTGGCTCCAAAATATGTCTTTGCGACTTCTACCCCGTTGAATGTACTTGTTGGGAAATCATTAATCTCCGGAAAATCAAAATTTGAATAAAAGTCAATAACAAAAGAATAGCCATTATCTTTAGCATCTTTAAAAGCCATGCAGGCTTCATATGTTGTTGATGTTGTTAGCAAAGAGGAGTTATTAATCGATAAAGCCTGAAATATGAAATTGGTGATATAGAGCATGTTTTTGTTATATTCATCAACAAACTCTTCTTCAGACACTTCGTGTTCATCGAAATAAATTAACGACAAAATATGAAACACTTTTTCATCTTCATCATCATAGTATCCATCGATTTTTATTTTTCTTGCAGGTATCTCAAAATTACCAATTTCAGGGTCAAAAGAACCACCAGTTTCAAAAACAGCCATCTTTAAAAACTTGTGTCTAAGACTCAACGGATTTTCTTCGTCATCTAATTCGAGAGAATCTATTCGATTTTTAAATATTTCACTATAATCATAATTCTTCATACACGTCTCCGTTAAAAACAGGGATATGGTCTACGTTCACTCGATACTTAACGTCAAAGATGCTTGGATCAATTTGCTCTTTCGAAATACGTGGGAAAGAAGCATTAATTTGATAACAGGACTTTGAAACCATAATAAATGAATATCTAGCAAAATAAGAATTTGGGTCTATTCCGAATTCGAGTAATTTTTCATTAAACAAGCGTTTGGCTTTGTTGGTAGCAAGTTTATCTAAAATACGTTTATATAAATCTATAATATTTTCTCCGTTTGGATTGATTTCTAAGACATAAAGTACCAAAAACAGCTTGGCCCTATCTTCAAACTTAAGTTGATTTTCATTTGAAATTAGGATGTTCTTTTGTGATTGCGAACCTGTAGTTTTGACTTCGACACCAATATTGTTTGGACTTATAAAATCGTGTTTATTCTTTTGTGGGCCGGTCCAAATAGAAAGATAGTCTTCACCTTTTTTATCTAGAACGCTTTCAAGGAATAACAACTCGCCAAATAAGCCTTGCTCTTCTTGTTTTGTTAATCTTTTTTCTTTTTCCGAACCGAAAAACTCTTCATAGTCGTAGACTAACTGACAAATCACATCGACTGCTTCAAAAGAGTTTGTTATATCCTGAATACTGTTAAAAACACTAACAGTAAACGCTTCAAAAGCCTCTTCCATAACATTGGTATTTGTTAAAGATACTTTCAAATAAATCTTTGAAGAATCAATTGCTGGAACAGAAATGAATTCGAATGAAAGGCCTTTGATTTGAGGAAGCTTAATTTTATCTACAACATAACTTTCAACTTCAATATAAAGCGCTTTGTTTTTTAGTCTATTTGTTGAAATAAAAGTCATCCCAAATTCGCATGAGCCATACGGAACATAAATATTTTGTGAGTCCGACTCACATTCATTCATGGCTTTTTTGACAATGTTTTCCCAAACATCATATAAATTTGCACTATTCATCTTCTTCTCCTGACCACAAATTGGCATCTATTTGTTCTTGAGTTGTCTTTTGATACACTTCGTTTATAAAGTAGTCTACATCGGCGTTCTCTTCGTTAGGACTTATTGGGAACCAAATTCCAAGTCCAAAGAAGCTTTCGCCATTAGGCAAAACATCACCTGTTTTACGTGTAATTTCACCAGGAACTATACTCGATACAACATCTTCATTTGCAACGATGTCAAAATCATAAATTGTTAATAAAGCATTTTCCGATGTAAAACGTGCTCTAATCTTTGGGTCGCCTGCTCTATAAGCATTAAACTCGTTTCTAATTGGATCATCTTTGTCAAAAAAGTCTAAGAAATCACCAGGATTTGTAACAGCTTTAATAAGGAAGTTCTCGCCATCGTTGACTTGTGTTCTAGCTTTACGTCTAGGCTTAACAATAAGGTGTCCGTTGATATGGTCATAACGATCCGAGTGTTTGGTATGATCGTTTTTCAAAGAATGCATAACAATCGTCCAATTTGTTAATTCGCCTTTTGTGTTTAATTTTTCGATATAGCTTATCCAGTGAAGAACACTTATTCTTCCTCTACCACGAACAAGGCATTCTTTGTAACTTTTGAGATAATTGAGAACATCTTTAGAAGAAACATTTCTATATACGAGCTTATTATCGTGCTCAATAGGATCTTTCAATTCTTTTAAGAAATTGCATGTAAGTTCTCTATTATATTCCTTGAATTGATTTGAAAATGAGATAGTTTGTTGTAAGTCCCCAGAGAATGTGATTTTAGTTAAAACAGCTCTTCTTCTTTTGTTAGCCGCCGTTGGCATTAAACGCGAATTATGTAATACCTTTAGACCAAATTGAGACGGATTATAATGCAAATCATTCATTGTTCTAATGTCGGTCTTGAAACCATCGAGAGACTCCGCTGCAGCAATAAAATCGTCAATAATATATCTTGTTGTGTAAATACGGCATAAATCAAGCCAGCCGTTTCTATAGCCAAACCATCTACCCATTTGTAGTAATGTGTCGAAAGCTTGTGTGTTTCTAAAATAGTAACTAACAATCAAACCATCGAGTGTAAGACCACGACTCAACTTGTCGCCGCCAACAATAATATGCATACCGCTGTTTGAAGATGAAAAATCGATAATATCTTCAGAATCTCCGGTGATAAGCTTCACAGTATCAGCTCTTGTAACCATTCTAAGGGCTTTGATTATGCCTTCTTTTACATCCGGCCAATTGTCATTGAATCCACTGCCAAGTCTTTTTTGAGATATTGGCTTAATATGATGCTCCCAATATTGTTTAAATTCTTTTTGAACTTTTGTATAAAATTTAAATCCTTTTGTTTGTCTATCTAACTCTCTATCAATCAATTCTTTTAATTCACCGTTAGGGCAAACGTTTTTAGTTATATGAACAAGCATTGAATTATGCTCAACAATACCTCTAGATATTTTAACACCCGAGGCAATTATAAAGTGCATGATTGCCTCTTTAAGAGAATTTGGTATGCCAATTACCTCAGTATCTTTCTTCGTTTTTCCATCTTCGGAATTAAAGGCTTCTTTAATATCTGATACGGTAATTTCTCTAAATAAATCAAGCTTTAAATTATCGTGGTCGCCATCATCAAAACGTTCAATTCCAAAATATTCTTTAACGCCACAATAATTGTCGGGAGTTGGCAAGCAGATAATGAAATTACTTGGGAATAAATCTTTAACCGAATCTCGATATTTTGTATCGTCCATTGTAGGAATAAAGATATTTGCAAAAGGAGTGGCTGTATAGCCAATATAAGTTGACCTAGCACAAAGGTTTAAAAGTGTTCTAATTAATTTATTGGTTGTCGTTGCTTCTTCAACCTCTACACTATTTCTAGTATTGATTGATGCTTGGTCCGCCTCATCATCTATAACTAAAGTCGGTATATGGAGTTTTAAATCCTCTGAGTCTTTAACAACTGGGTTTGATTCAATAAAGCTGATTAAGGCTCTTAAAACTGATGAGTTCTTTTTTACAACAACCATGATTGGAACACACCCCTCGCCAAGAGGATATGTTTGAATCATTTTTTTCAAGTCGCCAGCAACATTAGATTGTGTTAAACAGTTAATGTAGTTTTTGCCTTTTGCAATTTTTCCAACACCAATAGCGTCGCCACGTTGATTATTTGGTTTTGTTTCATATCCTAATACTTCTTTGTCTAATCTTTTTTGAGTTTGAGAACGCAAGTCATTAGTTAAACCAGCCAGAACAATAATTAATTTATATCCAACATCGAGAGCTTTGTTAATTAAAGCAGTATAGTTAGCTGTTTTACCTGACTGAATGTCGCCAACAACCAAACCTTTGACAGCAAAATCAACACCAGCTAATGGGTTTCCACAGTGATCTAAAATAGTATCCGAGGTTTCATTGATTGATTTAACTGATTTTAATGACCAGTCTTTTTCTTTCAAAAGATAGTCAACATATCTATCGTTATAAAACCACGCAATCTTATCTCTAGTTTTTTCAAGCCACGGTTTGTAATCGTAATCAAAGACCGCCGCGGTATTATCCATGGCCATTATCATTTCGTTGATACATTCTTTTATGAATTCTATAAATTCATCAGGATCATAGTTATAATCATCTAAATCTCGTTTGATAAAATTCATCATTTCATCATATTGCTCGTTTAGTGGCTTAACTTTTTCATGAGAAATCTTTCGTTTATAAAAACGGTTAAGCTCAGTTTTAATAAAAGTTTTACGCTCTTCGTGTATAGCTAATTCTTCTTCAGTCATCGTCTTTATCATCCATAAACTCATAGACTAATACTCTATATTTTTCTTCACAATATGGGCTTATCTTTTGGAATTGCTCCAAGATTTCTTTTTTAGTTAAATTGGCTTTTTTAAACTCGTTATATTTTAATTCAAGCATCTGTAGCATCTCTTCATCAGAGTAAGAATCATCCAAACCATGATAATTTTCAAAGTCACCAATCGGTATAGATTTTGATAGCAAATTAAAAAGCATGTTTCTTTGGGTTTTGGTTAGATTAGCACAAATAGATTTAATGATTGGATGCTCTGCGTTGATAGAAGCTTTAACACCCAAATCTGTATGAGTAACTATCCAAGGTTTAATGGAGATATCTTTATTTTTCTTATAAGGCCTTGGCTTTTTCTTATATTCAAAATTATTAACTGATCTCTTTCTTACATCTTTAGCAATTGGCTTTAAAATGTCCGCTAATTCTTGAGGAACATTGATTGAATTTTTAATAAAATTAACTGAAAGATATTTATCTAAAGTGTTATCAACATAAATGCCAATACGGGCGTAGTTTGCTTTCGGATCTATGTTTAATCCTTCAATATTTAACCATCCCCCAATAGAAATTAATCTATCTCCTCTATACAGATAAAAGCCTTGTAGTTCTTGTAGATTTTTATCAAACCCATATTCGTAATCCTTTTCTTGAGGAGATAAATGCTCAGCAACAGGAAGAACATATCCTTCAACTTTGATTGGGCTACCGTTAACGGTTGAAACAACATCATCAAACACTTTTTGTGTATTTTCATTGCTTCTAAAAAACGGATCCCATCCCTCGATCTCAGAACCATTAACCGAAATATGAACTCCAAAATACTTGATAAATCTAAAAAACACTTTAGATAAATGCTTTTCTACTCTATTGATATAAATCAACATTGCATCATCGTTTGATAAAAGATTCTTGTTAATAGCGTCATCTTTTTCAAGTTTTAAATCTTCCCAAATGACAATGGTTCCACTCTTAGACTTTATAAAGGAATCTTTTCTATTTTGGACATTAAAAATTCTCCACTCATTTTTGCTTCTTAAATAATTAAAGTCCATCGCGATTGAGTGCTGCTCACCGTCTTTTGGTTTAGATGTCAAAAACAAGAAATTACAAAAAGATGAGGAAGCGGAATTCAATCCAATACTGTATCGTCCAATATCAGTAATATCTCTTATATCGTTGACATTTTTATGAGCATAAATAATTGCATCATGCAATTTTTGTTCATCCATTCCAAAGCCATCATCAGTGATAATGATTCTTGATTCAATCCCATCGATTTCAAAAGTCACATCGATGTTCTTTGCTTTTGCAGCAATCGAGTTGTCAATAATATCAGCAATCGCTGCCTCTAATGTGTATCCGGAAGAAGACAAAACATCGACTATGTTTGTCGATGGATTAGCAATAAAACTATCAATAATAGTATCGTGTTGACGCATATCTACTGTATTGTATCATGTTTGCGCCCGTAATGTGAACACAATAGCGCGTGGACACGTGCCAATGATCACTCAAAATTAAAATGTTTATAAAACGAGTTAATTGCTTTTATAGTGTTTACCAACCACGCTCCTTTATTTCAAATTCAAAGCAGGAGTCACTGTACTTTTTCCAGATTGGATTATCATTGATATCCTCATCATTAAACATGCGAATGTCTGCTCGTACTTCGTTGAAGTAGTTAAGCAAGGTTTCATCACCTTTTTCTCTCCATATTTCTTTACCGTGATGGTAATAAACATATTCGTGAGTTTTAGGTGCATAGCCCAGTTGGTTCTCTTTTCTTTTGCCTTCAGTTACTAACAACATATATATTTCCTCTTTACTATGCGTTTTGAAATATTCCCAAGACATCTACTGCCGGGATAGTTACATTCACGTTATCTCTAATCATGAGATGGACTTGGTCATCATTAACATCTCCACCACTCACATTTAGCGATACCCATGTTTCTTGGTATGGGTGATTATCAAGCGTAATGCTCATGATCTCACCAACCACAATATGCTTGCCGTCTTCTCTTAAAATAGCTTTTACTTTAATGCCAATTTTTAATTCACTTTCTTTCATATTTTTAATGCGTTTTTTCAAGTTTTTTACGCTTTTTTCCTCCTAAACACATAGTCGCTCTTGTTGAGAAATATAGCAAGTTATATCCTAAAGGATATAAAAGTAGCAGATGTTTGCTTTTTGCCCTATTCCCCCTTTGATTTCGCGGTTTTTGTGCGTGCAACCCCACGCCGATGTCCATCTATATAGCTATAGAGATTTGAACCCCCCTACCATTTCTGGTCCACAAAATCCTAGAAAACCTGAAATTTTTGTCCCGCGTATTTCTGACGTCGGGCCAGTCGGTACTATGGCATCATGCACTGAGTACATAAGGGGGGTATAAGGAGAGGTCGGAGAACTCATTTCATAACTTTTTTTGAAACTAAAATAAAGAAAAGGTTAGGTGTGTTAGTTCATTAGCCACTACTTCCTATATGGATAGACCTTATTAAAATCTTCCTTATGCGAGTTGTAGTTATAAACCTAACCGGCCTAACCTTAGCTGATTTAAAAATCATTAAAATCAAATTTGATAAAGAATGATTCTGTTTTGTGTTGTTAAAAAATCCAATAATCTAGCATCGCGCAACCCAAGGTGTTCCTTTTCGTAAGTGCTAAATAAATTAACTATTGAATTTTTAATATTCAATCTAATTGAATCGGCTTTTGTTTCATCATAAATATGGTACGCGACCACAAAACAAGAATTACTGGTTGAGTCAGAAGCTTTAATTCTATCAAGTATAGGATAAAAATAGCTATAATCTTGTTTGTTTAATGAATGACCAAAAACGATTACATTATCAAAATTTTCTTGCTTTGTAATATTGTTTTGAATTAGCTCCTGATCCATCCTTCTAGAAGTTTTAAAATAGTTAAACGCTTCATTAGATAGAAAATTATTTTCGTATTCATCAAGACTTCTATCAATTCCAAATATTGGACTTACAAATGTGCCATTAATATGTCTTGGCAAAGCGCTATCAGGAGCACCATAAAAATCTGAATAATTGAATGTATCAATAGAAACTACTTGGTTAATATTTGAAAGAACATTAAGCAAATCTTTTTGCTTTTTCTCGAGATCGGATGTGTGTGCTGTAACCTCTTCGATATATAATCCAAATAAATATTCAAACCTAATCAATTCATATTTAAGAAAAGAGTAAAAATTATAGTATCCTTTATCGTTTTTTTCTTCACATATTATATTACTGATCATCGCAACAAAAAGTTCTTCGGGGGAAGCGTGCGTTGAACGATTATAATCGTGTACTAATTCATTGACTATATCCCAATGAATAATTGAAAAATCAACACACCCTTTTTCTATCGCGCTTTTCTTTATAAAAGAATTGTGTATTTTTAGTTCAACATCGCACCATAGAACATTATTATTGTTATTTGCAAATGATAGGCAAAAAAGGACGTCCCAAATATTTTTTACTAGTGATGGATTGTAACCAAATCCACATTGCAAGAGACGAAATAGTTCTTTGGGGTTATTTTCAATATCATATTGCGCCTTAAATTCATTAAACAACCTTATGATATTGGAATAATAAGTTTTTTTAGTTTCAAAATAGTCACTGTATTTAGTTTTGAGACCGCAGTATAGATCTGCTCCATTGCCAAAAACAATTTTCACATTGGATAACGATTTAACAAATTCTTCTTTAGTCATGTTTTTATTGTGTTTCATTTTTGTTATTAAGTTCATATTAAATATTTATTTATAAAAAGCCAATGAAATCATACTAAACATAGAAAAACTATTATTCGTCTTTGTATCTTTGTGTTCTTACAAACTCTATTTTTAAGAAAACCTTTTCTTCAACAAGAGATACTGCCCAGTGAACAATATTACCAACGCCAAACATTACAATAATCATATTCATACTCATGGTGACGGCTTTGGTTTGATAAAGAATAAACCACAAGCCATAGTAACCAATGTTGCAAATTAATGAATTGATCGCGTTGTATTTAGTCTTACCCATACCAACAAAGATTGCGTCTGGTATTTGAGATAAAGCATATGCAACATAGAAACCTAAGTTCTTCACTACTATTTCAAATATTCTTGTAGGATTATCTAATCCTTCAACAGTTCCAAAGAACCAATTATATGTTGGAATTAAACTAAACCACACAATCAACGCAAAGATAGTAATTGAGTAGTAATTAATTTGTTTGAGCTTGTAACCATCTGCACCAGCATCTTTTCTAATGATTTCTGCTAAACAGGTGATTGGAATTAGAAGCCAGCCCCAAATAAAGTTATTAGCAACCCAATAGTTTCCAGATTCACTAACAGCATTAACCATCCTAACAATCATTAATGCATAAATAATGTTGTCTAGAAATTGTTGCCCACCCGCAAATAAACCAACACGTCCCCAATCTTTTAGATGTGGCAAATCTTCTTTGCTAAATTTTCCAGGTCTCAATGCTTTTTCATATATTAATAAGAGAACACCAAGCACACCCATAATTGAATTAGCAATAATGTTGCCGAACGCTATACCATCAATCCCCATACTTGGAACTAACGCCAAGTCTGATAATAAGCTAAGCAAGATTCTTGCTACTAAAAATGCATACATGTATTTTGGCTTATCAATAACTAAAAAAACTATGCTTACGTAGCTAAAGACAATGCCGATCATAAATGCGATCGTTTCTAAAGAAAGATATCTATAAGCTGAGGCTATATCAATCTCGTTTGGATTCATATAAGCAACAATACTTATGCCATAGAAGAAAGTACCTATATTGAATAATGCATATAGGCCAACCACTATGATTCCTAATTTAAATACTACTTGATTAAAGTTTTCTTTTTTATGAGCTTTACTAAGTACCGAGTACATTGGCACAATCAAGAAAGCACAGATGGTTTCATTAATAAGATCAAACCATTCCATTTGCCCAACAATATCTAAACTGCCCGGGCTTGTTGTTGAAGTTATTAGCTTTGTAATAATTGTTTGATATATCGCTGGCACTAAAGCTAATAAACAAAGTGCGAGATACATTTTCCAGTCGAACTTCTTAAAGTTGTCCCACCAGAGTTTTACTTTTTCTTTCATGAAAAAAGCCTCCATTTCTGCCACAAAAATTAGAAGCAATCCAGTCATCGGACGACGGCAACCACGATCGGAGAAAATCAAAGTTGACATCCAAGGCTAATAATTTTTATGTACCATTATTATATCGCTAGTGCGACATCAATTCACTAATCTCTAATAAAATGGGTATATGTCGTTTCTTCTTTTTCTGGTAAACCATATTTCTCTTTTGCGTCTTTAATGGCTTTCATTAAGAAAACCATATTACGGGCTACCACTCTTGCGTTTTGTAGACCTTCATCATCTTTTTCGATTTGGCCTTGTTCTCGACCAAAACCATTATTCCAATACCGACCAGAGGCGATTGGCATTTGGTTAATAGTTAAATATTTATTTAGTTCATCAAATGTCGCTGTGGTTCCACTACGTCTAGCAATCGCAAAGGCGGCACCCACTTTAAAGCGTTTATCAAAATGAGAACTATAGAATAGTCTATCTAATAAAGAGATGATAGAACCATTCGCAGAGCCATAATAAACAGGGGAGATAATCACTAAGCCATCAGCGTGTTCAAATCTTTTGGCTAAATCATTAACATCATCTTTAAAGATGCATTCCTTATGTTCATAACAATAGTTACAAGCCATACAGCCTCTTATAGCTTTTGGGCCTATTTGATAATTATCAACTTCCACACCTTCTTTATTAAAGATGTTAATCATCTCATTAATTAATCTCGATGAATTACCATTTAGACGTGGACTACCATTAATAATCAATACTTTCATATGTAACTACCTCCACTATTATGATATTACAGAGGTTATTTTTGTCGCAAAATATAAATCTTGAAATATTCAAGATAATACTAGATTGCAATTGAATATAACATTATTCAATCCCTATAATATACAAATATGAAATATATTCTCATTTCTCTTTCAGCGATTCTATTAGCGGTATCAATATCAATATTAATAGTCTTATTAGTAAATAAGAAATATAAGATGAAAGGATGGATGAAAGGGGTTTTTATTCCACTTTCATCACTCCTATTAACTTTCTTATTTGTTCTTAGCTATTTTGCATTTAATTATCCCGCGAGTAAAAATGCGAAAAGTTATTTAAAAGGTGATGAGGAGATTAATCTAAATATCAATCAACATTGGTATTATTTTGATAATAAAGATAATGATGATACAGCAATCATCTTCTATAGTGGCGCGAAAGTAGATCCAGTCGCATATTCTCCACTATGTAGTGGTATCGCTCATATGGGCATAGATGTATACCTTATGAAGATGCCTTTATATTTCTCATTATTAAATATGAATGCCGCGGATCAAGTCGCAAGTTTAAATAAACATCATAATTTATATATGATGGGCCACTCCTTAGGAGGCACTACCGCAGCATTATATTTATCAAAAACAAAATATACTTCCTATAAAGGAATCATCTTTTTAGCCAGTTATCCTAATAAGAAATTGAATGATTCATATAAATGCTTATCAATATATGGCACTAATGACTTAGTGCTTAACAAGAAAGAATATAACAAGAATATCTCTAATTTCCCTGTTAACTATAAAGAAGTCATTGTTGAAGGTGGTAACCACTCCAACTTTGGAGATTATGGTTTCCAAAGAAAAGATGGAGTGGCCTCCATCAGTAAAGAAGAACAAATCAATATTACAAAACAGGAAATAATGGATTTTATAAAATAAAGCTTAAATAGGTTTTGTTCTTAAAACATAGTATTATAATCGACAATTCCAGTGTAATAATTCAGTTGCGATGGATGAAACGAGGAACATAGTGATTATTAGAATACGCCATAGAACCCTTACTACTTTTTAAGATTAGCCGCTTTCCACTTAGCCATTGGATGTTTGGCGGCTCTTTCTGCATCGTTTGGTTCGAATAAAAGATATGGATCAAAGTTTCCTTTTGAGAATTCTACTAGATATTTCTTTTCATTGTCTGTGAGTGTGAGCAATTCCTCTAAGAATTTAATGGTTTCTTCTTTTGCGGTATTTAAATCAAATATGTTTCCTTTAGCAAGGACAGGCTGTAATTCTTTTTTTATTGAGTCTTGAGTAATTTTATTAACATTATCAAAAGCAGCTTCGTTGAGTTCAAAAATTCTATCTAATGATAAATAGAATACCGCAAGCTTTCTAACTCTATTCTTATCTAAACAAGGCATGTATCCTTTTAGTTTATAAATATCAAATAAGTCTCTCGGTTTATGTCTATCAATAAGAGCGGCTATTTTCATGCCTACAAGTTCAGCTTCTAAAGGGGTCTGCACCATCACTTCTTTATCGAAGTACTTAACTTTCTTTCTTATACTTGGGCAAACATGAATTCTATCGATAAAATTGATTTCAACCTTGATGTTATCTCTATTGCCAAAAGCGTTTGTGTAAGAATAAGCTCTGCTCGCTAAGATAACACTACCTCTAGATTTTTCTGGTGAGACGGCGTAACCCTCTTTTGACATAAAGTTATCTAGAGCAGACATAATAGCGTCTCTATCAACGCTCATCTTCTCTTTATCAAGGCTACCAATATAATCTAAATCGATATCAACACTTAAACGAGCGAGGTTTGTAATTATTAAATTAATCGCAGTACCGCCTTTTAAAACAAGTTTTTCATGATATGGATCTAAATTAGAATCTATAAAAGCAAGGATATCTAAAAGCCTAACAACTTTTTCAATATTAGAATTGATAAATCCGGTTTGTTTTCCAAAATTAGAAATATAGTCTTCAGAATAGTTCATTAGGTAGGTCTCTTTCCTCTTTTATCATTAATTTCCATTTAGCATTTAATTTTCCTTCGCCAGTATTGCATTCTAGGTAAATCACTGAATTTCCTGAATGTTTTAAACACTCTTTATAGAATTTTTCTGGTATATCACTACCAAAGTGTTTCTCAAATAGATAGCCAACCTTCTGGTATAAAAGGTTCTTATCATAGGCTTTTAGGAGTAGCTGTACATCTTTAAGGTTTAGTTTAGGGCAGTTATCCAGAGCGTATTCCACTTCTTCTAAGCCGCCCGCTAAAGATAAACAGTCTATTGAATCTATGATAGCACGCTCTAAAGACACTACCCGTACCCCTTCTTCTTTCATTCTGTCGCGTATGAATAAATCGCTATTAGATTTCTTAGCTTTATATGTAACATCTTCGAATTCTAGATCGCGGGCATGTGACTTAGTTAAATAAGTAAATATAGAAATGAATGATTGATTTGCTAAGCCATAATATTCAAGAGCATCATGATAAGAGAAATAAGCATCATCAAATAAGTGACAGGCTATTTGGAATTTAGTAGCAAAGATCATTCCAGTCGATGGATTAACTAATGCGTATAAGCCTCTTTTAACTTGCTTTACATCGCCTCTTTTTATTGCACGGTAAACAAACACAGAAAAGTCAGACGCCGTCTTGTAGGTATCTTTTAATTCATTAAAAGAAAATAGCTTAGGTAACTGTTTCATATATAATAATATAACCACAATATTACATTTTTGCAATACTTTGGTAGTTTTTTTATAATTTTGCTATTTTAACATAAAAACAACACTTTGTTGGTCATTTGTGCTGCTTAATGCTCTTTCTTATTCTTTATAAATAGCGTTTCTTACTACTTCCTTATAACACTTATATGTTTTCTCATCATAAGCACATATAATGACACATTCTATATTCTTGCTTTGATATTTAGCTATCTCATCTATTGCGATAGGAGCGGCTTCCTTGACTGGATAACCATATACTCCTGTAGATATAGATGGAAAAGCTATACATTTAACATTTAAAGAATCCGCTAATAAGAGGGAGTTTCTATAACACGCTCTTAAAGCGGTTTCAGGATCATTATTTAAATAATAAATAGGACCCACTGTATGGATAATATATTTCTGTTTTAATCTATAAGCTTTAGTAACTTTAGCTTCACCAGTCTTACATCCATTTAATGTTTTGCATTCTTCTAATAATTCTGGTCCCGCAGCAAGATGAATAGCACCATCAACACCTCCACCACCTAAAAGTGTTTCGTTAGCGGCATTAACGATAGCGTCTACATCTTTATCTAATTTAGTGATATCACCTAAGATAACTTTTATATTCATTTTTATTCAATCTTGTTTGATTTACCCATATTACATTTTTCACAAAGAGTCCTAAGGTTACTCATCGTGCTTTTTCCACCTTTTGAAACGGGTATTATATGATCAACATGTAATATAGCTCCATCTTTAGCGGACATACCACAAAGAACGCATCTAAACCCATCTCTTTTCATAACATCATATCTTATAGAATCTGTTATAACAGCTCTTTCTCCAGCTATTAATCTTTGCCTGGTCACTTTATCCATATAGGCCGTTGATACTGAATCTATGATTCTTACTACTTCAATAAAACCAAATACTCCTGTTTTATTGACATCAACTTGTCCTTTTTTGGAAACGTATCTTAATTTTACTTTTACAGTTAAGTTTGTATGCGGCTTTTGAATCTTAGAATCAAAAATGTTTTTTTCCATTTTTAAACATTTCTTAAATCTTTTTTTGTTTTCTACACACACTTCTTCTGAAATTGGGACATAAATTTTCTTATAGTCTTTTTCATATTCTTTTAGTTTTTCTCTGTTTGATTTAATGGCGTCTCTAATGCGACACCAGTAATCTAAATTGTACTTTATCTCTCTTGTTAAATAAGCGACAGTTTCAGTCTTGTTCCATGTTGATTTATTATCGAATCGATAATAGACCTCTTTATTGTCGTTATATCTTATAAAAACATATTCTTTATTTAACGAATCTAAATCATGAATTGCTTTACTGTTGGTCAAAATAAAGGATTTATATTTACTATTTCTAACAGAAAAGAAAACTATCAAAAAAACAGCAAGCACAATAACTAAGCTGAAAACTATTAAGAATATCAATCCTTCTTTACTCATTTTTTATTTTGATTTCCAAACCCCTTCTTTTTCAATCAAAGCATAGTAACCAAATTCACCATTAAACATTGAATCGTCGCCACAAACAAAGAATTGTTTAACAACCCATCCTTCTTTGTTGTAATCCATAATCAATGTATTGAGTTCGCTGAGTCTCTTTGAATAGATAATTCTATTGACCATTTTTTATATCCTCTTTTTCTTTTTTAATCTTGTGTCTTTTGCTCGTAGATCTACTAGTAGCGACGTTACTTATAATTGCGAATACCGCGGTTATAACTAAAAAGACCGCTACTAAGATAACGATAACAATAATCATGTATTGTTTAACATTTACTAATATAGGCACAACCATATTATATATAATAAGTATTGGTTATGGAAAACAAAGGGAATAACAATAGACAAAAGAGAATTATTGCTTTAATAATCCTCCTTATTGTCTTTGTCTTAGATATATCAATCCTCTTAGTGTTCTTAAATGGTTATTTTAATTTAGACAACAAATCAAAGAAGAGTGATGATCCCACATATCAGCCAAGCGTAGATACGATGCTTAGATATAACAACATCGTTTCATATATAAATAATGAAAGAGAGCATAATGGTAAATCTAAAGATATAGATACACTTATCGCTATTCAATATATCGATCAGTCATTATCTATCTCATATATGAATGATAAAGAACCAGGATATATAAAGATTGATTTTGATTCTACTTTATCAGTAGATAATGTCTTAAATACTTTTAAAGAATCAATCCCCGAGATAGGGACATATACCACAACATCTATCTATCAATCATTTAACAAAGATAAATCTCTTAATATTAACAAAGAACCTATAAAGGGATATGTATCTACATATGGAGTTAACAAAAACTATATCTCGGCGACATATAAGCAAGATGATAACACTTTGTGTTCTTTATCAAATGCTTTATATAACGATGATGGGTTATATGAAGGTATCACTAAGATAACTAAACAAGAGAGTGAACTCCTCTACGAGATGTACGAATACATTTTATATAAATAAAAAGAAGGGTCTATCCCTTCTATTTTTATAAGTCTTTTACGTATTTCTTTTTAGCTTCTAAGAATTCTTCTTCAGTTATGATGCCATCATCTAGAAGTTTCTTTAAATCTCTTAATTTATTAACTGCGATATCAGAAGAATTTCTTGGTGTTGGTCTACTAGAGACTTCTTCAACATCAGATCTTCTTTCTTCTTTAGGAGTTTCTCTATATTCTCTTTCTAATCTAGGACCCACGATTATCGCACGTGCTCCAACGATAAGTCTTGCTAACTCTAAGGCGGTGATAAATATGGAGAAGAAGAAACAAAGAAGAGATCCTGTGTATGTACCATAACAGGCCATAATACAGGCGTTTAGCGCTATCGCGGCAACCGCTGTACCAAAGGAGATAAACACTAATAGTTCATGAACGTATCTATAGATTTTGGTTTCTTTGATCGCCGGGGTCATATGAAGGATATCGATGATTAAACATGCTGTCGCGGCGATAACGGATATCCACATCACAATTAAAGAAGCAATACAACATCCATATGATGCGCTGTAATAATTAACTGAAATGGATTTGTAATAAGTTGGTGAAAGATAATACCTAACCGTTCCCACTTCTAATGATGTGAAAGTAAAATAGATGGCGAAAAAGACATCAATAATAATTGAAGTAGTTAAATTAAATTTATGACTGATTTTTTCCATGGCTTTTCCTTTCTATTTTTGTTCTGATTCTTGAGTGGATTCTTCTTCAATAATATCTATTAGATATAAACGTGATGACATATCCCCCATCACACGGACATTTTCATTAATCCCAGATGCGGACCATTGAGGATTTAACTTAATGCCGTTTGAGGATAGTTCACTAGAATGGACTTTATATTCATCCTTATCCGCGGGCATCTTGATGAAGTGAGAGGCAATCGCGACAAGCTTTCCTTTAGGACTAACATAAAATGGAGTGATCATATTAATAGAGCTACCAAATTCACGGATGTCGTGTTCTAGTCCTAAGCCAGATATGGTGTATTTGCCCTCTTTTAGCCCTTTTACGGAGAGGAAGGTTTCTTGAGGATTTATTTCCTGCAAGATATAGTAAACACCCACGACCGCGTGCTTTTTATCTTTGGAAGTTATTTGCCATCTAATGGAGTGGTCATTACTTTCTAACGCGGTGAATTCACCATATTGGAACATCTCTCTATGAGATTTATAAACCTCTATTAACTGTTTGGTTCTTAGCTTCTCATTTTTATTTAATTCATCAAAGACTAATTCATAGCCCATAACCCCAAACATCGCCACATTAAATCTGGTATTAATAGATATCTCTCTTAGAGTTTGTTGATTAGGTGTGGAGGAGATGTGATTAGAGATACAAGATAAGGGGTAACCATAAGAATAGTTATATTGAATTCTCATTCTCTCAAAAGCATCTGTGTCATCGCTAGCCCAGATCTGTGGGAAATAATATAGGATTCCTAAATCAAATCTATTGCCCCCTGAAGCACAGCCCTCAAACAAAATCTTAGGGAATTTTTTCACCAATATATTCATCACGCGGTATAAACCTAAAATATATTTGTGGAAGAATTCTCCAACGTACTCGTTATTAGGAATATCAGAGATGTGTCTATTAACATCCCATTTCACATATTCAATATTCGCACCGGAAAGGATAGAGGAGACATTTTCAATAATATAGTCTTGAACTTCCTTTTTAGATAAATCTAAAAGTAATTCATGTCTTCCTAAAGAAGGTTCAACACTACTATTTTTAATCGCCCATTCAGGATGAGCTTTATATAACTTAGATTTAGGATTGACCGCCTCTGGTTCAAACCATAGACCAAACTTCATTCCTAATTTATTAATCTTTTTAGCTAAACCAGATAGACCATGAGGTAATTTCTTTTTATTTACATCATAATCCCCTAGTCCTTCGGTGTCGGAGTTTCTCGTAGAAAACCACCCATCATCTAAGACAAATAATTCCGCGCCAAAAGGTTTCGCGTGTTTGGCGATCTTCATGACCCGGGATTCATTAAACTTAAAGTTCGTGGCTTCCCAGTTATTAATAACTACAGGCCGAACTACCTCCTTAAATTCGGGGTTGACCACATGGTTATTAACAAAGTTATGCATATTGTTACGCGCAGCGTTAACTCCGCGGTTGGAGTAAGTGAATACTGCGTAAGGGGTTTCTAAGGATTGTCCCTTATCTAATTTATAGTCAAAGCAGAATGGAGAGATACCAGACATCACTCTTAAAAGACCATAGGTATTTAATTCAATTTCATTGATGTGATTTCCGGAGTACATGAGATTAAAAATCATCACTTCTCCATTATCTAAAGAGGATGTTCCACTTCTTATGACAAATAAGGGGTTATCTTTATGAGAGGAGAAACCCGTTCTCGATTCATGAACAATTCTCCCTGGTTTAATAGAGGTGGTATTTTCATGCATCTCGCTAGCCCAACCACCGGTAAAGTGAGTGACGGTGTAATTGTTATTAAACATATCTAATTGAAGAGATAGGGCTTTTAAGACTTCTAATTCTTCACTACCTTCATTCACTATAGTGATGTTTCTAGCGATAACATTGCTATCAAAGAAAACTAAGAAGCGAATATCCACACGGACATTAGAATGTTTCTCTCTTAAATGGATGATTAATTCTTCATCTGGATCTCTCGGTGTGGGGAGTTCACTTTCAATTTTGACTTCGGAATTAACTTCATATCCCTCATAGTTAAAATCAAAGACATAACCATTAGCGTTATTCTTTAAGAGTATCGGTGTGGACCTATAGTCTCCCTTATGAGGGAAGGAGAATTCTAATAGAGTCACATCCATACTTAAATTAGGATTCACATCTTCTTTATAGATTGTCGTGGTGCCTTTTAAGATCGTGTTCTTTTGTGAGATGGCTTTAATATCATAGTTATCTATTTCAATATGTTGACCGAAATAATCATGAAGTAATAAGCCTGTTTCATCGACATGGAAAACATAGGAATTATCTTTGGTATTTATGATAAATACTTTCCCATTAGTTAAGACCATATATTTATACCCCCTTAGTTATTCTACAATATTTTAATCTAGTTTTATTTTTTTAATATTCCAAGTTAATGGGTTAACCACTAACATTTGGTCAATAAGTAAGTCATTAAGATCTAAGAGATACTTAATTGCCTCACTAGCTTCTATCATTCCGATTAATCCCACGGAAGTAGGAAGGACACCGATATCCTTAGCTTTTTCTTCTTCAGAGATATTGATGGGTAATTCGGAAAAGAGAGATTTAAAATCTCTTTTCGATTGACCTGGAACATAAGTTAATACCTGTCCACGATAATCAGAGACACCCGCGATGATAAATGGTTTAGATAATTTAACACATAGATCATTGATGATAAATTTGCTTTCAAAGTTATCTACGCAGTCTAAGATTAAATCGTATTGTTTAAATAATTCTTCTCCGTTATCTAAAGATAATCTTTGCCTATAAGAGATAACTTCAATGTCATTATTGACTTGATAAAGTTTATCTTTAACGACTTCCACTTTAAATTTGCCGATATCATTTTCGCTAAATAGGATTTGTCGAGGCAGATTAGATAAAGATACTTTATCATCATCCATCACACCGATATGACCCACACCAGAAGAGGCTAAATATAAAAGCACCCCACTAGCAAGGCCACCCGCTCCGATAACTAAGACTTTACTATTTAATAATTTCTTTTGTCCTTTTTCGCCAATCTCTTTTAAGGCGATGGTGTGATAGTACTTATCTAGATTCATATTAGCCACCGCCACGGACATAGATTAAATCAACACGGTCATTATCGTGTAAACGCACACTATCAAATTGATCTCTTTTATAAAAGACATCGTTAACAGCGACGATTAACCAAGGAACTGGTTCTACATCTTTATATCTAAGTAAATCACCAATAGTAAAATTATCAGGATATTCGTTAGATGTTACATAATCTACGATTAATTTCATGACCTTATTATAAAAGAATAATCAGTATAAAGAAAACCGAGAAAACTTTTTTGCTTTTTTGTATTATTCCGATAACCCTTTATTATTATTCCGATAAGTGATATTATTGTTCCGGTGGAGGAACATTATTATGGCCATGACTACTAAACAAGCAAGTAAAAAATGGGGTATTTCTGATAGAAGAATACGCATTCTTTGCGCTGAAGGAAAAATAAGGGGCGCAGAACTAATCGGTAAGACATGGTATATTCCTGATGCCGCAACCAAGCCAGTTGATGGAAGAATTAAAACAAACATGAATTATCTTAACAAGATACTAGAATTAAAAGCTGTTCTTGATTCTAAAAGACCTTTAACTGAAGGTGAACTCGAAAGATTAAAAGAAGAATTTGTTGTTGAATATACATATAATTCAAACGCTATTGAGGGGAACACATTAACGCTTAGAGAAACCGATATGGTTCTTAAAGGCTTAACTATTGATAAAAAACCTCTAAAGGATCACATGGAAGCGATAGGACACAAAGAAGCTTTTGATTATATTTCTGAATTAGTAAAAGACAAAATGCCAATAAGCGAATACATAATTAAACAAATCCACTACCTCGTTTTAGCGGACAAGCCACAAGATAGAGGTGTATATAGAAGAGTTCCCGTTTCAATCTTGGGGGCTAAACACATGCCAGTTCAACCATATTTAATTGAACCAAAAATCCAAGAATTGCTAGATATTTATGCTAATGACAAAGAAGACTTTATAACAAGGTTAGCTAGATTTCATATTGAGTTTGAAGCCATCCATCCATTTATCGACGGAAACGGAAGAACAGGAAGATTGCTAGTCAATTTAGAGTTAATGAAATTAGGATATCCCCCAATAGACATCAAATTCACTGATAGAATGGCGTACTATGATGCTTTTGATTCATACCACGTTAAGGGCGATTTAAAACCAATGATTAATTTATTTAGTAAGTATTTACTAGAAAGATTACAAAAATATATATCAATTCTTGATTAATAAGGTTTTAAAAAGGGACTTTTAAGTCCCTTGTTTTTATAACGGTAAATCTTTCTTCACAAACTTGATGCCACCGGCAATTGCAAAGCCTAAGCCAATCACAAGTAAGATACCTAACTCCCATATCCAGTTATAAGAGATTTGTACATCTAAACCGGATACCGCTTTTGCGAAAGCGCTCATTGAGGTGTTATCCACTAAAGTGAAGATGGATAAATAATTGAAGAAGGACATAGCCTTAACACCGATACCCACAGCGACAAATACTTGGTTACCAAATAAACCTAAGATACAGCATAAGAAGCTGACGACACAGACACCACCACCAACAGCGATGCTATAGCTGCTCTTATTAAAGAAAGCGCTCGCACCAAAGGCGATACCGCCTAAAGCAAAGATCGCTAAGAAGCTTCCTAAGCAGAATAAAGGTGTGGTTAATGGGTTCCATGTAGAAACAGCATCAGGATTCTTTTTCATTTGAATCGCGTTGCTAATGGCTTCAGAAGTAAACGCAGAAGCAAAGATCACGATATACATCGCAAAGATAGAGAGTAATAAGAATAAATATTGGGTTCTCACCACTGTTTTACGGTTTGTCGGTGTGGATAAGATATAGGCCATTGATCCATCATTTACCTGCGCGGCGATTAATCTATTCGCGCATATCATGACATAAATCATTGGTAATAAGACACCAGCGATCTTATAAACTAATTCATTAAGAATACTATTTAAGTCAATTTGAGACATGATTTGGATTCTTGATAAAGAGAAGCCCATCTTCTCTAATAGACCTAAGATTTTTAACCAGCTTAAATCTTCTTGTTTGACATAGACTGTAACCGCATCCATATCGATATTGGTAAAGATGTTTTTTGAACCAATCGCGACATTGATAATCACAAAGATAAACGCGGAACCGATGGTTAAGGCTAACCAAAGTCCGAATAGTGATTTAAATGATTGTTTGAATAATGGTAAAGAAATGAATTTAGATTTCTTCTTAACTGGTTTTTGTTCAATAACTTGTTCCATTTCTATTTACCTCCTGTTTCTATGTCTTTAACAAAGTATTCTTCTAATGTGTGTTTTCGTTCAGTGAATCCAACGATTTGATGTTTTCTTATTTCTTTAATAAGATCATTCGTCTTCTTTAGATCCACACGGACCACGATAGTCTTCTCATCATCTTTTTTATCCAATACTTCAAAATGAGAAGTATCTAATTTCATAAAAGCATCCTTATCTTTGAATTTG